>OHQE01000536.1_pt1 | contig 16956 bp, 11 predicted proteins | sample 1577931 | NCBI WGS metagenome assembly OHQE01 (sample SAMEA3879552, study PRJEB24766) | human gut metagenome | biome: human-associated habitat; feature: feces | place: USA | collected 1985/1987 | reverse complement strand
CGCAATCTTTACATCCCCATTGGGTAATTGGATACGCAGGCGATCCGGTGCCTCACAATAAACATTTATAGAATCCTTATTCACCGGGGAGGGTTTAAATCCATTCCGGATCAAGGCATTCCCCACCCAATAAGAAACCATGAAATCTCCCTCTACCCCGATCGGAACAGTAGGCGCTACCGTATTCAATTTTCCGGTATTCGGATCAAACACTATTCCTTCCTTACTGAAGAATGTCTCAAACGACCCTCCCATAATCAAGTCCTCCGGCGTTCCACATGCCATCGGACGTTTTTTCTCTTGCAGCCACAGGCAATCCCCCAGCTGGATCGCTAAATCCAGATCATGCGTTGATAAGAGAATCGCCTTTTGTTGTTCCACTGCCAACTTATGCAAGAGAACCATGGTCTCAATCCGGCTTGTCACATCCAGAAAGGCGGTCGGTTCATCCAGCAAGATTATCGGGCATTGCTGAGCCAAAGCTTTAGCGATCATGGCCTTCTGCCGTTCGCCATCGCTTAATTCCGACACATAATTGCGTGCTTTATGGGCAATCCCGGCAGCAGCCAACGACTCTTCGATAATCCTCCGGTCGTCCTGCCTCAACTGGCCGAAGAATCCCGTGTAAGGATGTCTTCCTAAAGAGACCAACTCGTAAACCGTTATTCCGCCGGCATTCGTTTTCTCCGTGAGAACAACACCTACCATCCGGGAAAAATCACCTTGCGAGTAAGAGGCCAACGGCTTTCCTTTCAATTCGATCTCGCCCCCTAGAGAGGGCTGGAAACCGCACAGCGTACGCAATAAGGTAGACTTTCCCGCACCATTCAACCCGAGAAGGCAAGTCACCTCGCCCGGATATAAATTCAAGTCGAGGGCATCATGCACCAACTTTAGGTGTCCACCTTTCAAAACATATCCAATACTCAGATTTTTTGTCCTTATAACTGGAATCCTTTCCATAACCACTAATTAAAATATTGAATATTCTTCCGGTTTACGATTACATAGATAATAACCGGCGCACCCAGCATAGGTGTCACCGCATTCAAGGGTAAAATCGTGTTGCTTCCCGGTACGACCATCAATAAATTACAAAGCAAGGCGATACAGGAGCCCGTCAACATCGTTATCGGCACCAATATCTTATGATTGGAAGAACCAAGCATCAGCCGTGAGATATGCGGAACCGCTAATCCGATAAAAGAGATCGGTCCGCAGAAAGCGGTAGTCGTAGCGGTCAATATCCCCGTACATAAAAGGATGGCTATTCGTGCCCGCTTGATCCGTATACCCAGATTAGCGGCATACATCTCTCCCAGCAACAAGGCATTCAGAGGCTTTATCAGCAAGACAGCCAACAGCAACCCGATCAATGCGCAAGTCCCGAAGAAAGGCAATTGTTCCAAGGATACCCCCGAGAAATTGCCCAGTCCCCACATCACGAAAGCATGTACCCTATCTGTCGAGGAATAATAGTTCAGTATAGAGATAACCGACGAGGCCAGATAGCCGATCATTATACCGATAATCAAGAGCATGACATTGTTCTTCACCTTCGCAGAGAAATAGATAATCAATCCCAAGATCACGCAAGCCCCTACGAACGCAGCAAGAATCACCGCCATATATCCGCTGACCGGCCAATCCGTAAACTGCCCCAGCGTACCTCCAAAATACAACATGATAGCGGCCACTCCCAGATTAGCCCCATCACTGATACCTAATATAGAGGGTCCGGCCAACGGATTCCGGAATAAGGTTTGCAACAACAGCCCACTCGTAGCCAGTGAAGCCCCCGCCAACAGTGCGGTTATCGCCTGTGGTAAACGAGATTGCAACACGATATTCTGCCATGCGATCTTATCAGATCCCTTCCCCAGTAAAATATCCATCACGTGATCCAAAGGAATCGGTACGGCCCCATACGCCAGCCCTCCCACAAAGAGCACCAAAAGAACCACCCCCAACAACGGATAAAAAAGCAGCGCTTGTTTGTTCATGGCGCGAAGGTATACAAAAAAGCGGAGTTATGTTATACTTCTCCCTACCTCCCGGAGAAAAACAGAATATCGCTCACGTACGCAATTATTAGGAATACACATTCTTAAACGATCGCCTCGAGTACCACACATCGTAAGCAAACCGTAATAATAAAGTAGACTACGGAAATTATCTATATCCGTTACCCGTTCGGCAGGAAAGGATGTATGTAAGTCCACCAAGATCTCTCCCTTTGCCGCGATTTCCTCGATGATACCCATACGATTTTCCTCCTGTACGAAGTCACGATCAATACGTGCCAGCATCTTCAGCTTACTATAGTCCGTTCGGATATTCTTATCGGCCATTTCTACCGGGGAACAATGAAAATCAACTTGCCAACGTAAATAATACAAAGTCATATCACAGTTAAAAATCCGATCGTCACCCAAGCTCTCTCTTGCGAAACAGTAATTATCATACCAAGGCTTCATTTCCGTAATCATAGCCTCAGCATCCCCTTTGAGCATATCGTTTTGCTGATAATAACGGAACATCTCACGAACATCCGTTTCATCAAAACCCATCATGGCATTAAAACGAGGATCTACCGAGATATTCCAGTCTATATTATATCCACTCGACAAATCATCCAGCGTCACAGGGCTTACCCCCATCATGAATATACGGTCAAACATTCCCTTGAATTGTTTGAAATACTCCCGGTAGAAACCACTGGCATGAGTCAAATCATGAAACATTCGCTGCCCATGCTCACTCAATATCACATTGGTAAAGTTGTCGTACTCATCTATAATGAGATACAGGGGATATCCCTTTTCCTTCGCTTTTACCTCTATGTAAGCCAGCTTAGACTTGGCGCTTTCTATATGCTCGACGGTCTCCTTAAAATCAGCGTCATAATAAGCTGCGTACACATGTGCGAACTGATTAATGATTAAGCCGCAATAATCATTGAAACTTGTCATCAGGTCCGCTCCCGGCATCGAACAGCCCGCTTTAGAGAAATCGAAATAAAGTACCTGATACTTATTCCTTTCACCGGTTGGATGCGTACCAATCCAGAGATCTCCAAAATATGCATCAAAATCATCCTGACGCAATATATCATAATACGTACGCATCATGCTAAGGAATACGCTCTTGCCAAACCGTCTCGGACGGATCAAGAAAAGATAGCTAGGCATCTTCTCGATAAGCGGAAGGTACATCGTTTTATCCACGAAATAGAAATTACCATTCCTTATTCGATTGAAATCTGATATTCCGTAAGGGATTCCTTTCACTTGACTCATACTGAAAATATTTTGTTGTTTGGCAAAGTTAAGGCATTTTATGGAACAAGCATTATAATATAATGAAAGATGATACATCTTATCGCTGCAACATGATACATCTTGTTATTGTAAGATGATACATCTTATAGGGAAAAGACGCATCATCTTTCATGGGGATAAATTTGGTAGGGTCCCATACGCCAGTCCCTCTGCAAAAAGCCTCAAAAGCCCCCCTAAAAAAAGCAACGTCTGTTTGGGGCAGTAGAACCTCAGTGGGGATAGGCGTATGAGTTAGCTATACCCACCCTTTTGATCAAGGAGAATTTCATCCGTATCGGCACAAGCGATAAGCACTAGTGCCTAGGACCTGCACAAGTAGTCCTTACGGCCCACGCCGGTAGTCGCGCATAAAAAAGGTTGTGCCAGTGTTTTGGCACAACCTTCTGCTCTTGTCTCTTTTATTTTCCAATGGATCTTCGGATTCATAGAATCCAAATACATCAGATTATACAAAACGAGCTAGACAAAGTATAAGCATACCTCATCTAGCTCCGAAAAATCCTTATTTGAACGCAGGATAACCCGGGTTCTGAGTCAATTTATCGTTAGATTGATAAGCATCTTGAGATATAGGGAACAATTTCAAATAAGCATCTGTCTTTCTCACACAATTTGAAGCAGCCCACATACCTTTGTCATAGACCCCGAAACGGATATCATCCTGACGGTTGTGCATCTCCCAAGACAATTCGAGTCGACGCTCAAGAAGGATATCATCCAGCGTAACAGTAGCGTAATTGTGATTGGAATCACCAAACGCACGTTCACGGACTTGATTAACCAAGCTTGTGGCCTCAGACGCACTACCACCACTACGAAGCAATGCCTCTGCTTTCATTAAAAGAACATCCGCATAACGGAACACATGGAAGTCATTACCCATAGCGTCTGTCAAAGTCGTTGAGTACGGCCATTTTTGGCAACGTGCGCCATCGTGCTGATTTACCGCTCCCCAAGTTGTTCCATCATATTCCGTTCCGGGGATAACTGTAACTTCCGGAGTGTTGATCACGGCACACGACCGTCCTTTGATACACACTCCGGAAGTTACAGTTATCCCCGGAACGGAACGTGATGGTACGATTTGGGGTGACGTGAACCAAGAAGACGGCGCTCGTTGTAACAAATGGACTTTCGATAAGTCCTTAACTAATGCGATGGAGAATGATTTCCATATCTTCCGTCTGGCTGATGTATATTTGATGAAAGCAGAGTGTTTGATACGCACAGGAGGCAACAATGCGGAGGCTACACGTTTGGTCAATGCGGTCCGCGAACGTGCTTACGGTAACTCTAACCACAATTACGCATCCGTAGATCTAGAAAAGATCGCCTTAGAACGTAAGTTCGAGTTGGCATGGGAATGCCACGCACGTCAAGACAATATTCGCTTTGGAACTTTCCAAAACGCTCGTTGGCTGAAATCTGAAACGAAAGGGAAAGACTACATGAATATCTTCCCGATCTCTCAAGACGCATGGCAAACGAACCAGAACTTAAAACAGAACCCGGGTTATCCCGCATTCTAAAATATTCTATGGGCTAGATGAGACTTTTTAGGTTTCGTCTAGCCCTTTTTGTATAATCTTAAAATAATACGAACATGAAGAAGTATTTGATTTTACTTGCGATGTTACTCGTCGCCGTTGCGAACTATGCGGAAAAGCCCGCTAATTATGTGGAAGCCTCCCAAGAAGCGTATAGAGCTTCTGACCCTCTGATGCTAGAAGGATATTTTACAGGTGATACTTTCTCCGGGCAGATTGAGTTGATGACCGCAAACCAGATTCCCGGATACAATACACCCACAAGGCTTACAATTGTCGTAAGTAATCCCGTATTATCTTCCTATAATTGGTCTGTCTCCGGTAATGGTATATCATCTTATATCTCTGATAGCCATTTATGTGAAATATTCTTCAAGACAGGAGGATCACGTGGCTGTACGGTTACTCTATCAGGTCCTCTTGCGTCTACCGGTCAACAGGTGACAAAGGTTTTCGGATTCTATTGATGTTGAAAGTGAAGACATTCTTAGAAAGTAATGCCCCGTCACCAACTTATTCGTAAGTCTGTGACGGGGCGTTGCTTGTTTTGTATCTTCTATTATTCTATTGGATATTTGTCAATACCATAGACCTTTTTTATATGAGGATCAATGTAGTAGATTCTTTGCCTCTTCTTGTCCCCCGATCTTGAATATTGCGCTCTTACCTACTAGGCGTTTGAAAGAATGAACGTGTGCCCAAATGCTTATGGGCATTAGGGGAGCGTTACAGTATGTCCGATACCCTATCTGTCAGGAACTACCGCTCCATCCTCTCCTTCTCCTTTATCAACCCATTCCGATACGCATAAAGCAGTTTCTCCAAGTCCTTAATCTGGCTTTGAAGATCCGCACCCTTATCCGTATCTTTCACCATCTGGCGATGGGAGCTTAATTCTACCACGATCGTAGTGGATTTGATATCCAAGCCTTCCTCGATCGCTTTCGCCCGGGATTCGAAGGGTTCGTGTTGCACAAGCTGGAAACCACGGGAGTGATATACTAATGTATAGCCCGCGATACCGGTTTCCAAATGATACGGACGGGAGAAACCACCATCGATTACCAACATCTTGCCATTCGCCTTGATGGGATTCTCACCTTGATTGGAACGGACAGGGACATGTCCGTTGATGATATGCCGATGCATACCGGTCACCCCAAACTCATCCAATATCCTATCACAAATTTCCTCTTGCTCTCGTAACGTATAATAAGCGCCTTTTTCCTCCTTATGAGTCTCGGCCTCTTCGATAAAGGCACGCTCGAAAGTAGCCATCTTGCTTTTATCGAATAACGGAGAGTCCTTGCCGCCCCAAAGATACCAGATATAATCATGCGCATATTCCACTTCTTCCTGCTCCCCGGTCTTGAAATAAGCCGTACGGATCAGTTGGTCTACACGGTCCAACAAAGCACGGCCCTTATAATCCTGCCCCAAGATACGTACTGACTTAAACGTCCCATCCGGATTCATCGGGATAGAGGCATGAAACAGTAAATTGGAATTACAAACCTGATACATTCCCCCATGCCGGAAGAAACAACGCATATGCTTTTTCATCTTCTCGCTGCTCTCAAAAGAATGCAAGATCTTTCGGATCAAATCCTCCTCCTCAATAGAAAGACGATACGGATCTTTCGGGTCTAAAGTAGGCCAGTTAGTATCTTTAAGCGTATAATCCTTTCCATCGATATGAACCACTCCCCGCTTCAGATCGATATGGTGCAACAACATCCGGTCATCCATCTCAAACTCCGGACGACGGCGGATGATCTCACCCTCCAGCTTGAACTGGATGATGGTGATCGCCTTGTGCATCTGGGCGATCAAACGGGTGGTCTTCTCATCCATTGCATTATCGGCGAACTTTGTTTTCGGCATGAATAACGCGCAAGGATCATCCCCGTACGCCTCCATCGCGAAAGTGGCCAACGGCAAAAGATTGATGCCATATCCATCTTCTAAGGTAGCCATATTACCAAAGCGTAAACACATACGAATCACGTTGGCGATACTTACCAAATTACCAGAAGCGGCTCCCATCCATAAGATATCATGATTACCCCATTGAACATCGAAATTATGGTAATCGCAAAGGATATCCATGATCAGATGAGCACCCGGACCCCGATCGTAAATATCGCCGATGATATGTAACAGGTCGATTGTCAACCGTTGGATCAAGTTACACATAGCGATAATGAAATCGTCCGCACGTCCCGTGGAGATGATCGTACAAATAATCTGATCCACATAAGCGGATTTATTCGGCTCTACGGAAGACTCGTGCAATAACTCCTGAATAATATAGGAGAACTCCTTGGGTAAAGCCTTACGTACTTTCGAACGGGTGTATTTGGAGGACACGTTCCGGCAAACACGTACCAATTGATTCAAGGTCACTTGGTACCAATCTTCCAGATCTTGCTCTTGACTCTTGATCAGTTCCAGCTTATCCTCTGGATAATAAATCAAGGAACAAAGCTCCTTCTTCTCGGATTCCCGGAGCGTATTACTGAAAATCTCGTTCACCTTGCGCTTTACGGCACCGGAAGCGTTTCGCAGCACATGGCTAAAGGCTTGATCCTCGCCATGTAAATCACTCAAGAAGTGCTCCGTACCCTTCGGTAGGTTCAAGATCGCCTCCAGATTAATGATCTCCGTACTGGCATCCGCAATCGTCGGGAAACTCCGTGCCAACAATTGCAAATACCGTAAATCGTTTTGTACAGATTCGGCTATAATATCTTTTGTCATCTTATCTCTTATTTATACGCGAATATAAATAGATCCGGTCATTTAAACCGAACCTGCTCCGGTTTATTTTTCTCGGCTACTTGCTGGATCTCATAGGGGCTGACCTCTACGGCGCCTTTCGTCAATTCCGGAATATTGTAGGAATACAACTGATAGTCATACTTATCCGGATCTTCTTGAGGCAATAAGAACGGTTTCGAAGGCTTACCGTCTTTCCCTATATAACAAATATAAGGTAAAGTATATAAACCGTTATCCCGGCGGCTACTAAATACGACCCAATCACTATTACTACTCCAAGAATGATAGCTATCCGTATCCGGGCTATTCAACGCAGACATATCCATCGCTGTCCGATTCTCCAAATCCATCATCCAGATCTCCGCATCCGGGTGCCAAATAGGGAACTGCCCATAAGCGGTTTCCGTGTACATCAGGAAACGTCCATCGGGAGAGATACGGGGAAATGTATAGCTCAAGCTATCCGCATGTACCAACGTATCGATCGGGAAGCTGATCTCGCCACGATCCGGATCAAACGCGACACGACAGAGATTATAACGTACCTTATCATAATTCTCCGGCATCTTCTGGGCCGGGGCCGTACAGAAATAAAGCCATTTACCATCCGGAGAGAACGCGGGGAAAGTCTCGAATGCATCTTTTGTGATCAATGAGGCTTTCGAAAGGATTTCTTTGTTTTTCACGTCATACACCACCACATCGGACTCCAAGTCGAACACTTCCATCTTTTTCTCTTTCACGGAATGGAAAAACTGTTTGATATCATTTACCGATGTGGTGATATAGCACCCGGAAGGATGCCAGAAAGGATACGTCATATTACTGATCGTCTCCTTCGTTTTCGTATTCAATTTACTGATTTTCTTGTCTTGGACAATATAAGTTCCCCCATTCGCCGCACGCATATGGAACATCATCTGCCCCGGATCTCCCATACAAAAAGAATGGCAGTTCATACAATTATAGCCAGTCATATCGTTACGGATAATCGGCTGTTCGTCAAACGACTCCAAATTCCGCTGATAAATACCCACAATATGCCATTTCTCGTATCCCGGCTCTATCAAACGGTATACTAAATGAGAGTCGATCGCTTGATCACTGATATAGACAGAGAATGGTGCCCATTTAGTCCATTCGTCTCCCTCTTTCGTCGCGATCGTTACAAAAAAGGCCTTACCCTTATTCGCACGGGTAAGCCGTTCCCAATCCTTGGACTTAAAACAGATCGTATTCGTTCCGTAATACTCAAACACCCCTTGCTCGCTACCCTCGATCTTCGCATAGCATTTTTCAGCGGGCACGTCAATACGGAAATTCAATGGGGCTATATTATAAGGTATAGTAACCCCTTGGTAATCCGGGAACATCGGCGGGGGAGACATGCGTTCGTTCTCGGCTACAACAAAGCCACCCGGATGTACCGCCCAAAAACCCAAGTATAGTACAATAACCAGAACTTGCAATAGTAAATATCCGATCACAAAGTTTCGGACGATCTTTCGTTTCCTCGTATTATCCATCATAATTATTGTCGTTTAGGAGTCGGGGTAAATTGAGCGTAATAATAATAGGTATCGCCAAACTGCGCTTTCAAGGCGGCAGGAGGCATGCCTCGAGCCACTTTCATAAATTGCAGAAAGCGGTTTTGTACCTCCGGACTGATCGGATAGCTTTTGAACGCCTCCGGGTCTTTCTGCACGGCAGCGAAAAACAGGCATATAGCCTCCTGATAGAGAACGGGAAATGACTCGCCTCGCTCTTTCATCAATTCCATATAATGCATAAATGTCATCAAGTCTTTATAAACCAACAAGTATCCCATTCCATACTCAAAAGCCGGACGATTATCGGCATGATCGTCGATCAAGAAAGCCAGCGCATTGGGAAATGTCAAGGTCAAGTCTAAGGGATTATCCGTTACCGGAAGTACCGCCCGCTTCGCCTTTATCCAATCGGTAGAGGCACAAACCACGGAGTCGAGCAACGGGCGCTGCGCTTTTGCCCAATCCCTGTAGTGGGGAGTCGATTCAAGGATCTTAATATATTTCTCGGCGGCACGGTATTCGCCGGTTACCAGATAAGTCTCCACCAAACGCTTCATCAAACGAGGCTGCACGCAATGTTGCGAACTTAATACACCCACAAAGGCGAAACGTTGCGCTGCGTTTACCTGCCCTACTTGCCAAGCTACCTCGCTCGCCTCGATCAATCCCATCCGGCTTTTCGGATCGTGCGGGATAAAGCCCTCCACCCCGATCTGAGGGAAACGCATCAAATCGTCAGAAAATCGTCCCGTATGTGATAAAGCCAGATTCAAATAAATCAGGGCATCCATATCCCGGACCGAATGCGCACGAGCATGTGAGACGATCTCTTGCCATTCTCCCTGCCGTGCATAGTAATCGTACCGATAGGCCTGCTCCATCGGGTCTTTCTTATAGAGAATCCCATAAGTCATCGCTATCAGAAGGAAAGCGTAAGAAACGATTCGCTTCCAAGATTCCTTACGGATAAAAACCCGGTTCCTTACATAATAAAGAATTAAAACGATCAAAGGATATGAAAGCCCGATATATCCTAAAGAATTAGGTATCGGATATTCGGGATGGCATAGATGTTTGCTGAAGAACGCTTCTCGCATCGGAAGAATATAAACCGTACGCATGGCGATCAACGGTAGCAAACCTCCCCAAGCGATAGCGATAATGGCTACTCCAAAACGAGCCTTATCCTCTTTAGCACAACACTCATAAACTGCGATCAATAAGGCCAACAATAAATTAGCGGGTGCCGCAAAAAAATAAGAGCCCCCCAAAAACAAGAAGCCAAAGAGATAACGAAGCCAATCAATCTTGATTGAAGTATACAAATACGCAAGAACCTGCACGAAAGCGAGCATCGTCAACAAGGCGATTGACTCCTGCGGATAGATCCAAATTAAAAAAGAGGGAAGAATAGCCGCCAACATAGAGGCACGCACCCCACAAGCTTTTAAGTAAAGGAAAAAACAGCCGGAGATCAGTCCTAATAATAAAGCGATCACTACCGAAGCTCCATAAGGATGGATAAACGCAAGCGATAAGAACTCAGTCACATATTCATTCAATCCACCCGGTTCGGCCAATCGGTCTTGGAAATAACTACCGGTAGTCTGAAACATCATATACTGCTCCAGAAAACGATACCAATACCGAAAATTCAACTCTATGAATAGGAAACTTCCTATAATAAAAAGGAATAGTATGATGGTATTATTGTTAACAAATAGTCTATTCTTCATTCTCCAACTGTTTTTCGGATCGTAAAGATAGAAAGTATATAGAAGACGGCAAAAGAAAAGGTTTAATTATTATATTGAACACGGAATACACGAAACACACGGACTGATACTATATACCTCAGTGTATCGCTGTGTGTTCCGTGTTCAATCCTGTACTTACATCTGCTGCTCGCCGCCGCCAGAGCCGCCGCTCTTCACATCATCGTTATTGATACCGCGTTTTACTTTCTTGATAGCATCTTTCAAGGTACCGAAACGATAGGATACGCTAACTTGTAACATGCGCATCGTTCGGTAATTGGTCTCACGGCGGAAGAACGTATCGTCTGAAGAAGTGTTTTCCATCTTCATTCGTTTCCAGAACGGGTTCTGGAAAGACAACTGAACCGAGAGCTTTTTCTTCAAGAAATCCTTATTTACGGAGATTCCCGTAAAATAGAATGGAGAACGTTTACCCTGCAACTGAATCCAAGGAGAGAAATATCCTCCATGCAAGTTCAAGCGAAAATCCATCGGGAAATTAAACTGCGTACCGGCGAATATACGTCCGCTGAAACCACTGTTCGCCATATCATTCATATCGCTCTTCAAATCCGTATAATCCACACCTCCATTCATATAAATACGGAACAAAGGAACCGGGTTCCAATTTGCGTATACGAACAAGCCCGTAGATTGTTTCTTTCCTATATTACCATAAGTAGTCTGGAAAATACCCGGGTTCTTCGGATCGATAAAGGTATATTGCTCGATCGAATTATTCACGAACGTATAAGTAGCGCTCGCGTTAATGCTGAATTTCTGGGCGAACATACTATAGTTCAAGTTAATATTATTACTTTTCTCAGAGTCCAGATTCGGGTTACCGAAGGATATATTCTGCGGATCCGCATTGTTTACATAAGGATTCAAATACCAGATACCCGGACGCTGGATACGCATATTATATCCCAAGCGAAGCTGTTGCGCCATGCTCAGTTGATAAGAGATCGTAGCGTTTGGCACCACGTCGAAATAATGGGTGTCAAAATTCATATCGGGAGCCATCTCGTATTTCACATCCAAAGAAGTTCCTTCCGCACGGACACCCGCTTTCACGCCAAACTTATCAAACTTCATCGAATAGCCCAGATAAGCGGAATAGATATGTTGGGTATGACGGAAATGGCTATCCTTGGAAGTAACATCTTCCCATATATTCAGCGAATCGTTGAAAGCGGTACGATCTGTATTACTCCGGCTCTGGCGGAATATGTATTTCGCGCCAACCTCCAAGGTCTGGTCCTTCCATGTAGGAGTCGTATAATCCACCTGTCCGGTGTGCTCATTCGTAGAAGCCTTATTGATATTATTTTGCGGATAGCCGAGCCAAGGATTGTAATTCACGACATTCTCTAATTCCGTATAATCCTTACTATCATTCGGAGAATGGCTGAAACGGTAAGAGACCGTCAGCAACTCATCCTTCTTATGGGTAGAGTGCTGGTAATCCACGTTCACGTCCGTAGAACCAAATGTCTCTGTCGTTTCCGAGTTCCGGTTATAACTGTAGACCGGATTATGATTGATATCCTGCATATTCACGTTATACTCCGAGAAACTTTTCATCTCGCCACGGAATAAGTTCGCGCCAACGGTCAATAGATTCAAAGAGTCGATCTCATAACTTCCCTCCAAATAACCAAATTGGAACGGTCCACGGCTCTTTCTACGTCCATTTTGTGTCAAGAAGTGTTCCCCGTCATTTTGCAAATCTTCCCGTACGGAGTTAGCGTCATTCCATGGGTCCTGCTCCCGATTATAGTTATAGTTGGCGGTAAGTCCTAATTTTCCGGCTTTTAGAGATACATAACCACCACCGCCTACACGCCCCAACGAACTACCGTTCACACGAACCGTACCAGTATATCCTTGTAGAGCATTTTTCGTTGTAATGATATTAATAATACCACCGATACCCTCGGCGTCATACTTAGCGCCCGGGTCTGTGATCACCTCTATGTTTTTCACGGAATTGGCCGGCATACTCTTTAATACCTCAGCAGGATTATTACTCAACAGGTTAGAGGGTTTACCATTCATGTAGATCTTGAAGTTCGTTGAACCTTTCAATTGGATTTGGTCATCTCCATCCACGGTTACCATCGGCACTTTGCGCAACATATCCAACGTATTGTTGGTCTGTGCCTCGGGGTCATCTTCCAAGCTATAGGTAAGTTTATCGATCTCAGCCTTCACCAAAGGTTTCTGCGCCGTAACCGTCACTTCCCCCAGCCGCTGGTTATCCTCCTGCATATACAACTTACCCAAATCCAAGTTCCTCTGTTTATCCGAGATCGTAAATGTTTTCTCGGCAGGAGCTTTTCCTATAGATTGCATAGAGATGATGTATTTACCGGCGCTACTCAATGGTGCCTGAAACTTACCATCCACATCACACGCTAAAAGCTTGACCGGCTTCTCGGGGGTTTTCGCTAAAGCAATTCTCAACGTCGCATAGGGTACAGACTCATTGCTTAGCGAGTCCAGCACTTGTCCCTTGATAGAATAGGAACCAGTCTTGTCCGCTTGCGCATACAGAGGAAGCGCAAAAAACAGTACCCAAAATAAGGCAAACAATTTTTCTTTCATACGTTCATCATCTATTACATAATACTATACTTATCTCTCAACTTTTTGTACTAAATCACACTGTTTACGATTGATTCGTACAAATAAAGACATTATATACGTTCGTAAGCATTTTTTCCTCACAAAAAGTCTGAAAAAACTTTATTTTCATACAAAGACGAGCTTTGATACCGATAAGTTGCATATTTCCTCATCTATATCCTTTATGAACCGCTCTCCAAAGCCTTTACATCATCGTTCCTTATACCACGTTTCACCTTCTTGATAGCGTCTTTCAAATTACCGAAACGATAGGAGATGCCGATACCAAATGTACGCGTCGGAGAATAGCAGATATCTTGCCTATGGAAAGTATCGTCGTAGATCGTAGCCTCCATTTTCCTGCGTTTCCAAAACATATCGTAAAAATAGAGGGATACGGACAGTTTCTTCTTCAAAAAATCCCTGCTCACATAGACTGTAGCGAAATTCAACGGCGAACGCCTCCCTTGCAGCTGTATCGCCGAAGAGATAAAGCCTCCATTCAGATTCAACCGGATATCGAGTGGTAAGTTAAACTGAGCCCCGGCGAAGACACGCCCGCTAAAGCCACTGTTCGCCATGTCATTCTTTTCGCTCCTCAAATCCGTATAGCTCAAGCTTCCATTCAAGTTAACGCGGAACAGGGGGATCGGATTCCAACTACCGTAAACAAAAAGGCCGGTAGTCTGCCTCTTCCCGATATTCCCGTAAGTAGTCCGGAAAATTCCTGGATCCGCCGGATCGATAAACGTATACCGCTCGATTGAGTTATCTATAAATGTATAAGAGATACTTGTATTGAAACTGAACTTTTGGGCGAATATACTATAATTCAGGTTCACACCGTTACTCTTCTCCGAATCCAAGTTCGAGTTACCATAAGAGATGTTCTGCGGATCCGCATTGCTCACATACGGATTCAGGTACCAGATACCCGGTCGTTGGATACGCATATTATATCCCAGACGAAGCTGCTGGCTCATACTAAGCTGGTACGATACGACAGCGCTTGGCACCACGTCGAAGTAATCGTTCCCGAAATTCATATCCGGTGCCAGCTCATACCTCACTTTCAAGGAAGTCCCTTCTGCCCGCGCACCAGCTTTCACCCCGAATTTCCCAAATTTCATCGTATATCCCAGATAGGCGGAATAGATCTGTTGCGAATGATCGAAATGGCTATCCGCAGGAGTCGCCTCCTCCCACATTTGTGATGTCTGGTTGAAGGCCTTACGATCCGTATTACTCCGGCTCTGACGGTAGATATACTTTATGCCCGCTTCCAAGCTCTGATCTTTCCAAGTAGGTGTAGTATAGTCAAACTGCCCGGTATGCTCGTTCGTCGATGCCTTATTGATATTATTTTGCGGATAGCCCAACCACGGCTCGTAGTTACGAATATCCGTCAACTCCGTATAATCCTCGTTATCGTTCGGGGAACGGCTGAAACGGTACGAAAGGGTGAGTAGTTCGTCTTTCTTGCGCGTGGAACGCTGATAATCCACATTCATGTCAGCTGAGCCGGACTTGCGGCTCGATTCCGAATTACGGTTATAACTATAAACGGGGTTCCGGTCGGCATCCAGCATCTTCACCGCATATTCCAAGACGCTCCTCGTGGTTCCGAGGTACAGACCAATCCCTACAGTCAATAAGTTCAACGAATCGATCTCATAACTACCTTCCAGATTCCCGAAATGATAAGGGGCTCTCGATTTACTACGTCCCACCTGATTCAGATAATGTTCTTCCTTATTATTCAGATCCTCACGCATGGAAGAAGCATCGTTCCAAGGCGTATTGTCACGGTCACAGTTGTAATTGGCAGACAATCCGAACTTGCCGGCTTTCAGCGACAGATAGCCGCTCCCGAAGATACGCCCATTGGTGATGGTGTTCAAACTTACCGATCCCGTATAACCCTGCAAGGTGTTTTTCACCATGATGATATTGATAATCCCCCCAATTCCCTCGGCATCATACTTCACACCCGGCTCCGTGATAACCTCGATGTTCTTCACCGAGCTTGCCGGCATGCTTTTCAATACTACCGACGGATTATTGCTTAACAAATTCGATGGCTTACCGTTCATGTAAACCTTAAAATTTGAAGACCCCTTCAACTCAATCTTATCCTCACCGTCCACTGTAACCATCGGGACCTTACGAAGCATTTCAAGCGTATTATTGGTCTGTGCCTCGGGATCATCCTCCAGACAGTAAATGATCCTGTCGATCTCTGCTTTCACCAAAGGTTTCTGCGCCGTGACCGTAACCTCTTCCAAACGCAGGTTATTATCCTGCATAAACAGCACGCCGAGATCCATGACTTTCCGTTCATCCGAAAGGGTGAATACCTTCTCTGCCGGAGCCTTCCCGATAGATTGCATAACGATAATATACGTTCCGATGTTATTCAGCGGAGTCTGGAACTTCCCATCTATATCACACGCCAACAGCTTGATTGGCTTCTCCGGTGTACTCGCCAAAGCGATTCTCAATGTGGCATACGGTACGGATTCATTTGTCAGTGAATCCAGTACCTGGCCTTTAATCGTAAAAGAATCGGCTTTTTCCATTTGCGCATACAGCGGAAGCGCAAGGAACAGTACCATAAATAAGGTTAACAACTTTTCTCCCATACATGCGTCACTTATTACAAAACATAATATATTTCACTCATAACTTTATGTTTACGATTTATTCGTACAAATAAAAACATTATAAACATTCGTTGGCTATTATTTCTCACAAAAAGTCTAAAAAAAGAAATATATCATTATTTTTGTACATCTAATTTTCTAAATAACAACATTATGAGAACTATTTTTTGTGTATTAGCCACTTTGATGTTAGGCATAGCCGGTATGCAGGCCCAGAGTTTAAAAGCCATTAAGTTGAATGCTCCCGACAAGACCCGGGGCACTTCGGTAATGAAAGCCTTGGCAGACCGTCACTCCGAGCGCGAGTTTGCCAACAAGAAACTCAGCCTACAAGATCTTTCCGATTTGAGCCGCTATCGGTATCAACCGGGAGGATGGGAAACGTACCGCCGCTTCCGCCTTGAATAAGCAAGATGTGGATGTCTACGTATTGATGGAAGAGGGCGCTTATCTGTATGATCCGAAAGCCCATCAACTGAACCCGGTAGCGGAAGGTGACCATCGTCCGTTAATCGGTGGCAAGCAAACCTCCGTGAACTCTGCCCCTGTTTGCCTGTTGATGGTTTCTGATATTTCTAAGTTCGGCAACGTGGGCACACCGCAAATGCGCGAGCGCTTTGGAGCGTTAGACGCAGGATTGGTCTCTCAAAACATCGCCTTGTTCTGTTCCGGATGTGGTTTGGTTA
>OHQE01000535.1_pt1 | contig 17015 bp, 14 predicted proteins | sample 1577931 | NCBI WGS metagenome assembly OHQE01 (sample SAMEA3879552, study PRJEB24766) | human gut metagenome | biome: human-associated habitat; feature: feces | place: USA | collected 1985/1987 | reverse complement strand
AACGGGGCAATTTGGAGCCTCAGTCTGTCGGCGGCGGTATTCTATCTGACCCCGGTGGCGTCGGACGGTTTCCGTTCGACCTTGAAGCCATCAGCCTTCGATCCGGCGAAGAAGGACGGGAACCTGTCGGCGCAGATCATCTCTCAGGAACAGCCGGTGTCCGAAACGGCAGCACTGAACCCGGATTGGGTGGAATGGCTCATGGGCTTCCCGAAAGGATGGACGGACGTATCCTCTGGGCCGCCGAACCGGAAGGAATCCCCCGCATGACCGAGCGCATGGATGACCGGGCGCTGCGGCTGAAAACATTGGGAAATGCGGTCTGCCCGCCCCAGGCCTATCCCATTTTCCGCTATATCGCCATGATCGAGAATGGCACCTGCGGTGACTTCTGCCCCTATGGAAAGGAAGGTGACTGCCTATGAGGGAACTGAAAGCGACCGATAAGATCACGCAGAAAATGACCCGTGACGGGGCGGTATCGGAAAACCTTGCCACGGGCGAGGTGAAACATATCAGCAGCCGGGAGCCGGAAACGGAGCTGTCCGTTTCTTCGGAAGAATCCGCTGGCGCTGCGGCTGATCTTGCCCTGCGTGCGGCGGAACACCATGAGAAGAAAAGCGCACGAAAGGCTGAAAAGGCTGATACCCAGGCGGTGCGGGATGGTTCTGCCGCAAGGCAGCGCCCGTCCTCCCGTCTGCAATTCACCGAGGAAGAACGTGCCGATCCCGCACTTGGGAAATACATTGACCGTTCCGACCGTGCGGCGGATCGGCTAGATGCGGCAACGGCCGCTATCCCCACAAAGAAAGTTCTCCGTACCGAGCGTGTTTTTGACGAGACAGCCGGAAAAGGCAAAACGCAGCTTCACTTTGAAGAAGTGGAGAAACGCCCCAATGGACGCCTGCGGAACAATCCGCTTTCTCGGCCGGTCCATGAGATCGTCCACGCTGCCCATGCGAAGGTGCATGAGGTAGAGCAGGAAAATGTGGGTGTAGAGGCCGGACACAAGGGCGAGGTGCTGACGGAACGCGGGCTTGCCTACGGAAAAGGCAAAGTCCGTGCCGCTGTCCACCATCACCGCACAAAGCCCTGGCGTGACGCGGCGAAGGCAGAGCAGGCTTCTTTTAAGGCAAACGCCGACTACATTTACCAAAAGGCACTGCATGATGATCCTGCATTGGCGGCTTCTAACCCGGTATCCCGCTTTCTGCAGAAACAGCGGATCAAGCGGAACTATGCAAAGGAGCTGCGACAGGCAGAGAAAACCGCAAAGAATACAGCGGCCACGGCGAAAAGTGCGGCGCAGAAAGCAAAGGACGCCTTCAAGGAAACATTCCTCTACATCAAACACCATAGCCGGGCGGTTCTGCTGGTGATTGGCATTGGCGCCTGTGTTGCCCTGCTGTTTGGCGGGATATCTTCCTGTTCCATGATGGCGGGCTCCGGCGTGGGCGGTGTATTTACTTCTTCTTATCTCTCCGAGGATGCGGATATGCTGGCTGCGGAGGCGGCCTACTGCGAGTTAGAGCAGGAGCTTCAATATGAGCTGGACCACTATGAGACTCTGCACCCCGGATATGACGAATACCGTTTTGATCTGGACGAGATCGAGCATGACCCTTATGTGCTGATCTCCATTCTCACGGCGTTCCATGAAGGGGTGTTCACCATCGACGCGGTTCAGGCGGAGCTGCAAATGCTCTTTGAAAAGCAGTACATCCTGACGCAGACCGTGGAAGTGGAGGTGCGCTATCGGACGGAGACACGGACAGACAGCGAAGGAAACGACTATGACGTGGAAGTACCATACAACTACTATATCTGCAAGGTGAAGCTGGAAAACTTCGACCTATCCCATGTGCCGGTCTACATCATGGACGAAGAAACGCTTTCCCTGTATGCGGTCTATATGGCAACGCTGGGAAACCGGGAAGATTTGTTCCCCGGCTCCGGCTATGTAGACAAGTACACCAAACCACCCACCACCTATGATATTCCGCCTTCCGCACTGGAAGATGAAACCTTTGCAGCGCTCATTACCGAGGCGGAAAAGTACATCGGCTATCCCTATGTCTGGGGCGGCAGCAATCCGAACACTTCTTTTGATTGCTCCGGCTTCGTATCCTGGGTGCTGACGCAAAGCGGCGTCTGCAATACGGGCAGGCTGGGAGCCCAGGGGCTCTACAATATTTCCACCCCGGTATCCTCTGCCAACGCAAGACCCGGCGACCTGATCTTTTTCGTCGGTACTTACGATACACCGGGCGTTTCCCATGTGGGTATCTATGTGGGCGGTGGAAAAATGCTGCACTGCGGCGACCCCATCCAGTATGCAGATATCAACACAAGCTACTGGCAATCCCACTTTTACGCTTTCGGGCGACCGCCCTACAACTAAAAAACGATATGGAGGTAATTTGATTTATGGCAACGACACAGAAGATCCGCAATGACATTGCGAAAACCAAAGAAAAGATCGCGGAGCAGCAGAAACGCCTTCGTGCGCTGGAGACCCAGCTTGCGGAGGAAGAAAATCTGGAAATCGTCCGCATGGTGAAAGCCGTGAAGATGGATAACAAGGAACTGACCGCCTTCCTGAAAGCCTATGCCAGCGGTATGATCTCCCTGCCGGAAGGTATGCTGCAGGAGGGCAACACCGAGAATGAGGAAACGGAGGGATACGAGGATGAAGCATAACTTTATGACAAAAATGGTATCGGCTCTTTTGGCGGTGGTGCTCAGCACTGCCGCTTTTTCTGTCACCGCCTTTGCCAGCGGCGGTGAGGGAAGCACGGAATCCATGGCTGAACAGGAAACGGCCGGTGATGTTTCTGATCTGCTTTCCACTCTGGCAGGCAGCCAGGTCACGGTATCCGTCACCGAGGATGGTATCCAGTTCAGTTCCGGTGAAAATGACTCCGGGCAGACCGGTACTGTCACCACGGGCGGCGGCAATCTGAATGTCCGCACGGGTGCGGGAATGGACTACACCGCCTTCACCCAGCTTCCCAACGGAACGACCGTGAAGGTGATCGGCACGGACGGCGACTGGCTGAAGGTCATCCTGCCGGAGAAAGTTGGCTATGTCTATTCCGGCTACATGACGGTAAGTGACGGCGAGGCTGGTTCCGGGGAAGGCTCTTTCTCCCTGGACGCTGAAACGCTGGAAAATCTGCTGGGTATGCTGGGCGGCGGTCTGAATGGCGGTGCCGCTTTGACGCCGGACGGGAACCTGTCACTGATCGACGATATCGGCAGTCCTACCGCCAGCGGCAAGCAGTTCATCACGGTGGAAACGAAGGACGGCAATGTGTTCTATCTCATTATCGACCGTTACGATGAGGGCGAGGAAACCGTGCATTTTCTGAACCAGGTGGATGAAGCCGACCTCATGGCGCTTACGGAGGATGGAGAAAAGGCGGAAACACCTATTGTCTGCACCTGTACGGAGAAGTGCCAGGCCGGAGCGGTCAATACCGCTTGCCCGGTCTGCGTAAAAAATTTTAGTGAATGTGTTGGCACAGAACAGAAAGCTGCGGAGCCCACCGAACCGGAGAATCCGGAACCCGAAAAGAAAAGCAATGCCGGGGCAATCCTGGCGGTGCTGCTGATCCTTGCAGCCGGAGGCGGCGCGGCGGTCTATTTCCTGGTGCTGAAACCGAAGCAGGGCAAGAAAGTTCCCGCTGATCTGGATGATTTCGACCTGGAGGATGAAGAAGAATACCTGACCGAGGACGAGGAAACGGAGGAAAAGAATGAGTAAACTGATTATTGCAGAAAAACCGAGTGTGGCAAAATCTATCGCATCGGCCCTGGGTGCTTCATCCAGGGCCGATGGCTTTTATGAGGGCAGCGGCCTTCTCGTATCCTGGTGCGTGGGACACCTGGTATTCCCGATGGATGCTGGCGGCTATGACGAGCATTTCAAGAAATGGCGATATGACGATCTTCCCATTCTGCCGGAGCCGTTCCGTTATGTGCTGGCACCGGGCAAGGAGGACGCTTTTGAAAATCTTCGCGCCCTGATGGACCGCCCCGATGTGGATACCATTGTCAATGCCTGTGATGCCGGGCGTGAAGGTGAGCTGATCTTCCGGCTGGTGTATGAAATGGCTGGATGCCGCAAGCCAATTCTTCGTCTTTGGATTTCCTCGATGGAGGACAGCGCCATCCGAGAGGGCTTTTCTGACCTGCGCCCCGGCGCCGATTATGAAGCCCTGTATCAATCAGCACTCTGCCGCCAGAAAGCGGATTGGCTGGTGGGGATCAATGCCACGCGCCTTTTCTCCGTTCTCTATCACCGTACCCTGAATGTGGGCCGTGTTCAGACACCCACACTGGCAATGCTGGCGGAGCGTGACGCGAAGATCACGCTGTTTCACAAGGAAAAGTATCATCTGCTGCGCTTGACGCTGGATGGAACCGAGGCGGTGTCGGAAAAGTTCACCGATCCAACGGAGGCGGAACAGGCAGCGGTCATGTGCAAGGGTGCGGCCGTTACCTGTACCTCTGTCAAGAAGGAACAGAAGAAAGAACAGCCGCCGAAACTCTATGATCTCACCACCTTGCAGAGGGAGGCAAACCGCCTGTTCGGATACACGGCAAAGCAGACCTTAGATTACGCACAGAGCCTCTACGAAAAGAAGCTGCTGACCTATCCCCGCACGGACAGCCGGTATCTGACCTCCGACATGGCAGAAACGGCCTCCTGCGTCATCCATCTGGCGGCGAACGTGCCGCCCTTTGATAGCTTCACAGACTTCTTCCCGCTGGTGGAGACCATGATCTCCGATAAGGATGTATCCGACCACCACGCCATTATCTCCACGATGGAGATTGAAAAAGCGGATATCAAGGCTCTGCCCCTGGGCGAGCGCAATTTGTTTCTTTTGGTCTGCTGCAAGCTGCTGTGTGCATCGGCGGAGCCGTATATGTATGAGGCGATCACGGCTGCTTTTGACTGCGGCGGCCATTCCTTCACCGCAAAGGGAAAACGCATCCTCTCCGAAGGCTGGCGGGAGATCGACCGCATTTTCCGTGCCTTCTTGAAGGAAAAGCCTGCGGATGGGGACGGCGATACGCTCCCGAACTTCACCGAAGGGCAGACTTTTGACGGTGCGGAGGTTTCTGTCACCGAGCATTTCACCCAGCCGCCGAAGCCCTATACCGAAGATACCCTCCTGTCCGCTATGGAGAATGCGGGCAAGGACGATATCCCCGATGAGGCGGAGCGAAAAGGTCTTGGCACGCCTGCGACCAGGGCGGCTATCATCGAAAAGCTGGTGGCTGCCGGATTTGTGGAACGCAAGGGCAAGAGCCTGATCCCCACAAAAGCCGGTATCAACCTTGTCACGGTCCTGCCTGAGCCGCTGACCTCTCCCATGCTGACAGCGGAATGGGAACAGAAATTAACGGAGATCGCAAGGGGCGGCGCTGACCCGGATACTTTCATGGACGGTATCCGCACGATGGTTCAGGAGATCGTGTCCACCTATTCCTGCATTTCCGAGGATGGCAAAAAGCTGTTTGCCCCGGAGAAGGAAGTGATCGGTACCTGCCCCCGCTGCGGCCAGCCGGTTTATGAGGGCAAGAAGAACTTTGCGTGTTCGGATCGATCCTGCGGTTTCGTCCTCTGGAAAAATGACCGCTTCTGGACGAGCCGCAAGAAGGAGCTGACAAAGAAGATGGCAACGGACCTTCTGAAAAAGGGACGTACCAATGTCAAGGGAATGTGGTCTGAAAAGAAACAGGCTGCTTATGACGCTGCGGTGATCTTGGATGACACGGGTGGCAAATACATCAACTTCAAACTGGAATTTCCGAAAAGAAAGGAAGGTGTCAATGGCAGAAAATAAGACTTTGGAACATTTACCCGAAGTGAGGGCGGCGGTGACTGTCCTCTCCCCGGAGGACCGGGAGGTGCTGGCGGCGGTGCAGACCTCGCCCTTCAAGCTGACAACACCAGAGCAGTTTAAGGAGTTTGCGGACAACATTGACTATTTCGTATTTGAGCCCAATATCCACGATCTGAATGATCTGGGGTGGCGGTATCTGGCGCAGCACATGGATATGCTGCTGCCCCCGGAACTTCTGAAAGCGATCGACCCTGTTCCTTTTGGCAAGTACGCCATGCAGGAGGAACAGGGCTATTTTACGGAACACGGATATATTTCTCTTTCCGGCGACGAGTGGGTGCATGAACGCCCTGCGGAGCCGGAGAAAAAGCCCTCCATCCGGGAACGGCTGGAACAGGGCAAGAAGGAATGTGCAGAGAAAAGCAAGGCGCAGCCCCATAAGGAAAAATCTGCGCCGGAACTGTAAGGAGGTGCTGATATGCCATATTACGATCACGACAAGGATTATCCCTTTGCCGCCTTTATCACCAATCTTGGGAAGTACAATGAGGGCGAGCTTGTGGGCGAGTGGGTGAAGTTTCCCACCACCGCCGAGGAACTGAAAGAAGTGTTTAAGCGGATCGGGATCGGCCAGAAGGATGACTTCGGCCAGCCCTATGAGGAATGGTTCATCACGGACTATGACTGCTATGTGGACGGTCTTTACAGTAAGCTGGGCGAATACGAAAATCTGGACGAGTTGAATTATCTTGCGTCGAAACTGGATGAAATGAGCGAAAGCGAATACGCACAGTTTCAGGCCGGTATGGAAATGGGCGACCATTGCGGCAGCCTGCAGGAGATCATCAACCTCACCGAGAATCTGGATTGCTATGAGGTTTACCCCGATATCCATGACTATGACGATCTGGGCCGCTATTACATCGAAGAACTGGACGTTATGCAGGTGCCAGAGCATTTGCAGAATTACATCGACTATGAGGCCTACGGCCGGGACGTTGCGTTGGAGGAAAACGGCACCTTCACGGATCAGGGCTATGTGCGTGATACGGGTGACAGTTTCCATGAGTATTACGACGGTGAGCGCGGCAGCATCCCCGACGAGTACCGGGTGATGACCTTTCAGGACGATCTTCCCGAAGAAGAAAAATCCGAGTGGGCTATGGATATCGCCTTTGACATGGACGAGTTTTTCCGTCAGAACGATCCGCAGTATGCGGCGGAGCACCCGGAGGCACACGCCGCAAAGGAAGAACTGTATGAAAATCTGATGGCCGGACGCATTTCCGCTTTGGATGAAAAGCTGGCGGCGTTAGGGCAGACGCAGGAGGATTATCTTCCTTCGGAGATTGAAAAGTTCAAGGACGCCACGGGCTATGAGGAATTTCTTGATTTTGACCCAGCGGAGGTCAAGGCCGCTTTGGATGACCCGGACAAGTCCCATGCGGATGAAATGCTGTCCGCTGCGGAGAGGGCTGCCTCGGAAAAGATGACTGTGCTTGTAGTGGAGCCTATGAAGGAACCCTATGTGAAGGAGATCAACTCCGACCTTCATTCCCTGCAGGCAGAGGTTGGCGGTGATATTGGGGCAACCTATCCCTATTCTGACCCGGTGGCGCTGGTTTGCAATGATGAAGGAAAGCTCATAGGGCTTGAACTGAATCGTGGACTGCGGGATGAAAACGGAGAAATTTATGATATTGTAGCAGGAACTTTCCTGGTGGTTGGACTTGGTGAGGAAGATTTTGCGTCCCTGTCCCCGGAACTGATCCAGAAATACACGGAACAGTTCAAAACACCGGAACGATTTATGCAGATCAATGGCAATATCGTTGTTCTCCCTGTTCCCGCAGAGAAACAAGACCTCGCTTATCTGCCAGACCGTTTTGAAACTGGCGAGCGTGTGCAGACACCGAGGGGCAGCTTTCAGGTGACGGCTATGAGCCGGGAGCAGATGGAGACGGCCGGTTACGGCGTCCACCATATTTCCGATGATGGAAAGTATCTTATCATGGGAAACGGCACACGGGCCTTTGCCGTGGCAGCGGAGCAGCCGGAAAAGGACAATCCTCTCCGTACTGCTGAAATGACGCTGGAGGATGACTACGGCATGATCGACGGCGTTATCAACAACGGCAGACGCGGCGAGGAATTGGAAAAAGCCCAGGAGTATGCAGAGCGGACAACGCCGGAGAAGCCTTCCATCCGTGAGAGGTTGGAGGACGCAAAACGGGAGTGTGCCGAGCACAAGCCCCCGGAGGGCAAGAAGCCCGGCCGTGATGTGCCGGAGCATGACTGCCTATGAGCCGAAGTAAAAAATGGCGACTGGAATGGTCGTTCTTCCTGGGTGAGAACGGCAGGCGGCAGTATAACCATATCTGTAAAAAATGTGTTCACGGCTGCAAGCAGAGTTTCCGGGCGTGTCTGGTTGCTTGTCCGCATTACAGTTCCAAACGATCTAAAATTTGTGAGGATAAGGGTAGAAAAACCGCAGAATAATTCCCTGTATCCGTACTTTCAAAGAGAGCCTTTATGATTTCTCATGTGTCGGCCTGCTTGCTGGCACATAGAGAAAATGGCTCGATTCCAAACACTTTCTGATACACAAAACGGGAGTACAGCTTTTCGGTTCATCCGATTGGCTGTACTCCCGCTTTTTCTTTTTGCTATCATCAAATTACTTTAACACGGTTCTGTTGTTTGAACAGGGGTACAAATTGTACCTCCGTTGAAAAGGAATTTCCATAGTATTTTCTCATTAGGATTGGATAGGAAAGGATGGATAGCCGCCGCAGTAGGCGTTGTGGGAATGTGCGTAAACTGTCAGAATTGCGAGGCTGTGGGAAAGCTGTTTGCAGGCCTGTGGGAAAAGGCTTGTCTTTTTCCATCAGGTTGTGAATGGTTTTTCCATCGGCACGAGCGGCAGTTTTCCATATTTCCATGACGCAAGAAAATCATCCAACGATCAGCCGGTACACCGTCAGCGGCACATACCACACCGCCACGATCAACCGCCATGCCAGAATGAAACCACCGATCACACCACCGATAATGAAGTTCAATGCAAACAGGGCAATCCCTCCACCCAGGGAGCCGCCGCCCGGCACGATCCAGAGGCACATCCGATGGAGGCCAAACGGCAGCCCGCAGAGTATCCAGAGCCATACATAGTCAAGCTCTCCGTTCTTCATGCAGGCGGATTTGAAGATACAATACAGAATCAGTGCCACGGTCACGGGCAGTACACTTTTGAAGAATAATGCTTTGATTGCTTCGCTTCTTGTCATCGGTAAAACCTCCTTCCGCAGTTCCATTATACAGGATGCCGGGAGCTGCGCCCAGCGTCTTTCAAAGAAATTTATTCAAGTTCATGCCGCCGCTGTTGTTCCTGTTCCATTGGAACGGCCAGCAGTGCATCCACATTTTGCTTGACGGTCTCGTATTTCTGGGCTTCGGTTCTTGCGGCTTTATATTCAGCAAGGAGCCGTTCCTTTTCTGCGTTGAGGTTGGCAAGCTCCGTTTTCATGCTTTCCGTTGTCGGCAGCGGTACAGCCCCCAGCCGTTTCAATTCTCTGGCGGCCGCTTCAAAAAGGATGATCTCGCTCTCATGCCCCCGCAGGAACTTTTCTTTATCATTCGATTTACGGTATCTTTCATAAAGCGGCTTTAGCTGACGGTAAGTTCCGGCATGCTTCATCACAAGGGCAAGTTCGGCACTTCTGCTTTCTATCCGCTTGATCTCTGCATGAGCGGTATCCCTGCGTGCGGATACTGCGGTCAATTTGCTTTCCAGTTCTCCATAACTGCTTATCCCGTGTTCCGTCAGGAAATTCATGGTCTTGGCGGCCTGTTTCAGATTGTTCAGCTTCGCCCAATGGGTGAAGCCTGCGCTCTGCTGTGCCTTGATATTGTTCTGGATATCAATGAGCAGACTGATTTTTCCGTTTTGCTGTTTCGGCTGGCGGGAAGGTCTGGAACGTCCGGCAATCCGGGCGGCAAGGGCTTCTTCGGTGTAGTCCACACCCAGGGTTTTCAGACGGGTGAATCGTTCCTGATCCGGCGCTCTGGCGGAGATATATTTGCCCCGCTTGATCTCATAGCCTTCTCTCTGCAGGCGACGAAGCAGTTCTTCTAAATCGGAACAGGCTGGCAGAAGCCGGTCAATGGCAGCTTTCAACTTTGCCTTATAGCTGGTGCCGTTCTGTGCAGCCTGATGTTCAATATAGCTCTTGCCCTTGTCCTGTCCTGGGATGATGACAGACAGACCGTGTTCCTTGCAAAGCCGGTCCGAAGTGCGGCGGATATAGTGATAACTCCGCTTGTTGGAATGATAGTGCTTGTGATCCGCAAAGCTGACCGTATTGAAAATCAGGTGGTTATGAACATGATCTTTGTCTATGTGGGTGGTAAGGACAAATTCATACTTGCCGCCCAGGATTTCTTTTGCAAGTTCCATGCCTATTTCATGGGCCTGTTCCGGCGTAACCTCCCCAGGCTGAAAGGCTTGGATCAGGTGGCGCCCCAGGTTCGTTCCCTTGTCGATGGCATGGCGGCGGGTCCAGGAAAATTCGATATCCGCAGTTTCGGCGGCACAGCCATAGGAAGAAACAAGCAGCTTTCCGTCCGTCTTTTCCGGGTTGCAGATATAGTCAATGGCTGCTTTCAGCGTTGATTTGATAGGATGTGTCTTTGTAACTGCCATATCTCGTCCAGCCTTTCCCGTATCTCGTCCATGTCGGCCTGATACGCAGGACCTCCGGCGTTGATCCGCTTGGCGATCTGGTTGATGTTCCGGCCGATGGCAGAAAGTTCTTTGGTAAATGCCTTGATATCTGCGGTGTCCGTATAGATGATATATCCGTCAATCGCCATCTTTCGGAGGTAGGCACCATATCTGCGTGTGGGGAGCTGGCTCATTTTCTCGTCTATGAGCCGTTTTTCATCCTCCGTAACATAGAATTTCATTTGGATATTCCGTTTTCGATTTGCCATGCGCCGCCTCCGTTCTTTATAAGGGTTTGGGACTATCCCAACAAGCAATTTTGAATTTTCGGGCAAGGGACCTAAAAATCTCAAAATCCGCAAGCGGGTACTCGCTTGCTGTGCTTGCTACCGTATCTTATCCCTACTTATAAAGCGTTGCGGAAGCCCACAAATGCCCACAAAATAAGAAAAACAGAGGATGTTCAGACACCCTCCGTTTCTTCATTCGGCTTTTCAATTTTTAAGGCCCCGTCAATGGCACCTTCCACGATAGGCAAATACTGTTCCGGGCAGAGTTTTAACTTCTGTCCGACCCGCTGGCGCAGCTCGCTTTCCTCTCGCATGACCTCTGGATTGAAATATCTCTCCATCGGCAGGCCGCAGATTTTTACAAGCTGAATGATGACCGGCAGGCTTGGGATCGTGCCCTCGTTTTCGATGTTGGCAAGATACCTGGTATCAATGTTCACCTTTTCGGCTAAATCTTTTCGTGCAAGGTTCTTCGCCTTCCGTGCTTCTTTTACATCTGCACCGAAGGTTTCAAAGCCAGGGCAGTCTTTCACTTTTGCCATTCAACATCACCCACATACATTCTATATTTCATAGTTTGCACATGGAATGATGTTATATCCGCTCTATCTACATTTTATAATTCATATTTGCGGCCTTGTATTCTTCGAGCAGACGAAATATAATATTTTAGGAGGTGCAAAATGGACTACATGACATTAAAAGAGGCAAGCCAGAAATGGAATGTTACGCCTCGCCAGATAAATTATTTGTGTGCGGCTGGGCGTATCCCCGGTGCTGTAAAAATGGCGACGATTTGGCTTATCCCTAAAAATGCAGAGAAGCCAGTAGACAGGCGGAGAAAAGAAAACAAATCTCAGTGAGGTTTCTGTGACATTTGGGTGCTACACTGAAAATGAAGGAGTGTGATACCATGCGAATTTTAGTAGTCGAGGATGATCGGCTTTTGAATAATACTTTATGCTATAACTTGAATACTGCGGGCTATACGGTTGATTCTGCACTGACAAAATCAGTGGCCAGTAGTTTCTTGACAAAGCAGGACTATGACCTGATTGTGCTGGATGTAAATTTGCCGGATGGGAACGGTTTTGACTTCTGCCGGGAGGTAAAAGAACGCCGTCCCGATACCGCTATTATCTTTCTGACCGCAAATGATATGGAAAGCGATATGCTAAAAGGGTATGAGCTGGGCGCAGAGGATTATGTGACAAAACCTTTCCCTATGAGCGTCTTTCAAAAGAAATTGGCGGTAGTGCTGGGTAGGCTGACAAAACAATATGGTGGTGATACTTATGAGGATGGCACACTGACCATCAATTTTTCAGAAATGAGTGCTGCCCTGTCAGGAAAGCCGCTTACATTCACCCCGCTGGAATATCGACTTTTGAAAATCCTGATGAAAAATCCGCATATCGTTTTGACCCGGCAAGTCTTGTTGGAAAAGCTGTGGGACGCAGACGGAAATTTTGTGGATGAACACGCTCTGACCGCGGCTATCAGCCGGGTACGAAACAAAATTGAAACACCCGACCGTCAGTACATCAAAACGGTATATGGTATGGGTTATATGTGGATTGGAGGGGTGCTGAAATGAATGGGCGAAAACTCTCCGTCAACAAAGCCTGTCTCTTTTTAGCTGTTCTCCTGCTGGTGGCAATGGGGACGGTTTCAGCAGCTTTGTATGGGCTAACTCAGAATATAACCGCTGTCTGGTATGTAGTATTGTTCGGCATCTTTGTGCTGCTTTGCGCTGTTTGTTTTATGGTGCTGGTTCGGCGTAAACTGGCAATGTTCTCCGATAGCTTTTGTAGTCTGATAGATGATATGTTGTCTGTGAATATGCAGCCGAAACAGATTATTGAAGAAGAAAGTCTTTTCTATAAAATTGAATATCGGCTGAACCGTTTATATGAAGTCATGCAGGAAAACAAGAACAGCATTGCGAGGGAACGGGCTGACCTGCAAGAACTGATTTCCGACATTTCTCATCAGGTCAAGACCCCGATTGCGAACTTGAAAATGATTAACAGCACCCTGCTTGAAAATGAAGTCCCTGTGCAAAAGCAAAAAGAGTTTCTTACAGCACAGGCCAGCCAACTTGACAAACTGGATTTTCTTATGCAGGTGATGATTAAAACCTCTCGTCTGGAAACAGGTGTCATTTCTCTGGAAAAGAAAAGCCAGCCGCTTTATGACACGCTTGCCGCCGCATTGGGCGGTATTCTTCTGAACGCCGAGAAAAAACAGATCAATGTTCAAGTGGACTGCCCGGAGAACTTGGTCGTTTCCCATGACAGAAAATGGACAGGTGAAGCGCTGTTCAACATTTTGGATAATGCGGTGAAATATACGCCGGAGGGCGGTCAAATCCGTGTTTCGGTTGAAAGTTGGGAAATGTATGTGAAAATCGACATTGCAGATACAGGCATTGGCATTTCAGAACAGCATCAGGGAGCAATTTTCAAGCGTTTCTATCGAGAGGACATCGTACATGATGTAGATGGAATTGGTATTGGTCTATATCTGGCTCGTGAGATCGTAACCTTGCAAGGCGGTTATATCCGGGTAACATCCGAGGTTGGGAGGGGTTCAACTTTTTCCGTCTTTCTGCCTCGACAATAAAATAAGTACGCTAAAAAACAAAGTTTCCCGTGACATTTCTGTGAGGTTTACCTTTTATGATAGAGCCATCAAAAAGAAAGGGTGGTGTTCTATATGAACATATTACAAACGACAGATTTGAAGAAATATTACGGCACCGAACCGAACATTACAAAAGCATTGGATGGCGTGACCCTATCCATTGAGGAAGGTGAATTTGTTGCCATTGTTGGTACTTCTGGCAGCGGTAAGTCTACTTTGCTGAACATGATGGGCGGGTTAGATACGCCAACTTCCGGCAGTATTAAAGTAAAAGGGAAAGAATTATCGAAACTCAAGGATGAACAGCTTACCATCTTCCGCAGACGTAACATCGGGTTTATCTTTCAGAATTACAATCTTGTTCCTGTGCTGAATGTCTATGAAAATATTGTCCTGCCGGTGGAGCTGGATGGTGATACCGTGGACAAGCGGTTTATGGATGAAGTCGTGAAAATGTTGGCTCTCGATGGGAAGCTGAACAGTATGCCTAACAATCTGTCCGGCGGCCAGCAGCAGCGTGTAGCGATTGCCCGCGCCCTTGTTTCCAAACCAGCTATTATACTTGCAGATGAACCGACAGGCAATTTGGATAGCCGGACAAGTAGTGATGTTCTTGGTTTGCTGAAAGTTACAAGTCAGAAGTTCCATCAAACGCTTGTAATGATTACCCATAACAATGAAATTGCCCAGCTTGCCGACCGAATTATCCGTATTGAGGACGGAAAAATCGCACAGTGACAGGGGGTGACATTGATGGATGATATTTTATTTGGGAACAATAATCAGGCAACAATCAATCGTCTTGCCAAAAGAAGCTACCGCGCTAATAAGCAGAGAAATGTTTTCGTTACCATCGCATTATTCTTGACCGCCTTTATGATTACATCTGTGTTTAGTTTGGGGTGCAGTTATTTTGAAACCTATCAAATGCAGCAAATTCGTGCGATGGGCACGACTGCGGATGTGGCAATTACAAGCCTCTCAGAAGAACAATATGAAGAATTGAGCCGATCCAGCTTGGTATCCGTAGTTGGTGTCAGTCAGAGATTGGGCAGCATTGATACATCTGGAATGGACGATGCCCTGCTGAGTATTACTTGGATAGACGAAACAGAATGGCAAGAACACCGTGTACCAACAATTTCGGATATACACGGAGATTATCCGCAAGCAAAAAATGAAATTATGCTCCCTACATGGGCTTTGCGTGCAATGGGGATTGATGATCCACAGATAGGGATGAATATTTCCCTTTCCTATCAACTCGGAACAGATTATCAATATATCTCCGATGAATTTGTTTTGTCGGGCTATTACACAGATTATTCGGCTTCACGTGCAGGCAACCGTGGTGCCGCTTATGTTTCGGAGCTTTTTGCAACACAAACAGGGCTTCCCTTTGATAGTGTGTCTACCGCAATGATTTCTTTTTCTGATGACAGTAATGCCCTGCGATCCTGTGAAAAACTAAAACGGAAGATTTCGTTTACAGAAAGTCAGTCCTTTGAAATTGTACCTATTGCTCAGAGCAATTCCACCACCATTGTTCTTCCACTGGCTGCTATTATCGTCTTTATCATTATCAGCGGCTATTTGCTGATTTATAACATTCTGTATATCTCAATTTCAAGAGATACACAATTCTATGGACAGCTTAAAACGATAGGCACGACAAAAAGACAAATCAAGCGGATCGTGCGTTCTCAAATATTCAGAACGGCGGTGATCGGTATTCCCAGCGGCCTGATTGTCGGTGGTATTGTTTCGCTTGGACTTGTTCCGTTTGCCATGAATATGATGTACTCAAGCGATACAGACCTTGGGGAGATAGTGTCCTTTTCCCCCATTATTTTTGCGGGTGCCGCAATCTTCACATTTTTTACTGCAATCATCGGCAGCATGAAACCAGCGAAAATAGCTGCAAGTATTTCTCCTGTTGCGGCTTCACGCTATACGGAGGCAAATACAAGGAGTTACCGAGATCATAAGAGCCATAGAACAAAATTATCTCGGATGGCACGAGATAATATTTTTAGAAACCCTAAAAGCGCTTTCCTTACTTTTGCGTCCTTATTTTTAGGCTTAATATTGTTTTTGGTTTCTGCTGGTCTACTATCAAGCCTAAGTCCCGACAATTTTGTAAATCAATGGGGAGAAAGTGATTTCGCATTGACTTACAGCATTTCCGAAGAAGGAAACCTGCTCTCTGATGAAATGTTGCAGCAAATTGAAACAATGCAGGGAATTGAAAATCTGCGCGTCACTTATTCCGCTTCACCGTGGCCCACTATGGATGTCATTTACAACGAAAATGTATTCGGGAAATATATTGATTCCTTGGATGGCGTATCAGGTCTTGATTTTTCAAATACGGAAACACGAAAAAACTATACAGATAATTTTTGGAGCAGCGTTTACGGAATAGATTCCAGATATATCGAAGAACTTAATAAAACGCTTGATAAGCCTATTGACTTAACCGCCTTTGAAAAGGGAGAGTTGGTGGTTTTGTCCGCTATGACGGATGATGAGGGAAACCCATTGATTCAGCCAGGGCAAGCAATCACCGTTGTCGGTGAGTCCGGGGAACAGGTCTTTACAGTGGCAACTGGCTTTCTGGACGCTGATTTTCAGAGTGGTCGAGGAAATGAGAGAGGTACTGCCCCTGATTTGTATATCAGTGAGCAGGCATTAGAGAAGTTGTCTGGAGAAACCAAAATCTTTCGGATTGCTTTTGATACTATTGATAGCAGTTATGACAAAGGGATTATGGAGCAGCTTCAATCCATTACTGCTTCGTCACCGGGCATTACGATTCTGTCACGATATGAAAAGCAGCAAGAAATGGCCGGATATTTGCTGACCTCAAGGATTATAGCCGCAGGGTTGTCCGCTGTATTTTTGCTGATAGGAATTATGAATTTCATTAACACAATGGTTGTTAGTGTAAATACTCGGAAACATGAATTTGCAACACTTGAAAGTATAGGAATGACGAAAAAGCAAATTAGAAATGTATTGCTTTGGGAAGGCGGGTATTATTGGAGTATTTCTTTCCTACTGCTTGCCACACTGGGAACAGCGATATATATTCCAATATACTCAGCCTTTAGAAGAATGGTTCCTTATGCAGCTTTTCACTATCCTGTAATTTCTCTGTTGGTTGTCACAGCTATTGTTTTGCTGGTCTGCTTGGCAACCCCCGTCATAACTTTCATGCAAAATGTTAAGCAAAGCGTTGTAGAGAGACTGCGGCAGAATTAAATATTTTCGATGAAAACCGGGAGATTGTTCTCCCGGTTTTTCAAATCTCACAGGTTTGTGAGATTTCAGCCCATTATTCTGTCGAAACAGAGAATGTCGGTGACATTTCTGTGAGAATTGATTGTTAAGATAAGCGCAAAAGGAAGAAGCTGCCGCACGACGGCAAAAGAAAAAAAGCCGTCGTACAGCAGCGTATCAACACGCCCATTTGAAACGGCGGCTTTGATTTTCAGA
>OHQE01000474.1_pt1 | contig 18605 bp, 10 predicted proteins | sample 1577931 | NCBI WGS metagenome assembly OHQE01 (sample SAMEA3879552, study PRJEB24766) | human gut metagenome | biome: human-associated habitat; feature: feces | place: USA | collected 1985/1987 | reverse complement strand
GGGCTACGGGGATTTGATAGCATTTCTTCACTAACTCTCAATTTACCTGTCTTGTCCAATTATTCATGCTGCAAAGTTCTGACAACTTACAAAAATATGAAATAATTAACAATATTTACTTGTAATAGTAACATATATTTAGTAAAATACACGTAAGGGGTTAAAAATCCAATCCAATGGCTGGACAAAATACCCAAAATGCAGAATAAATGGAGGATGGGATATGAATATTTACACAACAGACAAGATCCGTAACGTAGTATTACTGGGCCATGGCGGCAGTGGCAAGACCAGTCTTGCAGAAGCCTTTGGTTATCTGTCCGGTATCACCTCCCGTATGGGCAAGGTAGATGACGGCAATACCCTCAGTGATTACAGTAAAGAAGAACAGAAACGTCATTTCTCTATCAGTACCTCCGTGATCCCCATTGAGTGGGAAGGATACAAGATCAATATTATTGATACACCGGGTTATTTTGATTTCGTGGGAGAAGTGGAAGAGGCAGTCAGTGCCGCAGGAGCAGCCATCATAGTAGTTAACGGCAAGTCCGGCATCGAAGTCGGCACCCAGAAGGCATGGGAGCTTTGCGAGAAATACAAGCTGCCCCGTTTTATCTATGTCTCCAACATGGACGTGGATAATGCCTCCTTCCGTCAGGTAGTGGAAGATATGACTAATCTGTACGGCAAGAAGATGGCACCGTTTCATCTGCCAATCCGTGAGAACGAGAAATTCGTAGGATACATCAATGTTATCACTGAGAGCGGTAACCGCTGGGAGGGTAAGGAAGTTGTTCCCTGTGAGGTACCGGATTACAGCCAGGCCAACCTGCAGATCTGCCGTGATACTCTGATGGAAGCCGTAGCCGAGACCAGTGAAGAATTCATGGAGCGGTATTTCGGCGGAGAGACCTTCTCTGAGGCAGAGATCCGTGCAGCACTCCGTACCAATGTCTGCGATGGCAGCATCGTTCCCATGACCATGGGTTCCAACATCCTGTGTCAGGGTATGTACACACTGTTAGATGATATTGTCAAATACATGCCCAGCCCCGAGAACAGAGAAGTGGCGGGCATCAATTTAAAGACCAATGAGATTTACCATGCGGATTATGATTTCGCCAAGGCAAAATCCGCCTATATCTGGAAGACCATAGTGGATCCTTTCATCGGAAAATACTCTCTGATCAAGGTAAACTCCGGTGTACTTAAGACCGACGACCTGCTGTACAACGTAGACCGTGACATTGAGGAAAAGATCGGCAAAATCTATGTACTGCAGGGCAATAAGCCCATTGAAGTCAGCGAGCTGCATGCCGGAGATATCGGAGCACTGGCGAAACTGACTGCAGCGAGAACCGGCAACAGTCTCTCTACCAAAGCCACGACCATCAAATATGGCAAGTTCGATATTTCCACTCCTTATACCTATATGCGGTATAAGCCGAAGAATAAGGCGGACGTGGATAAGATCTCCCAGGCATTGCAGAAGATGACCCATGAGGATCTGACCATCAAAGTAGTAAATGATGCAGAAAACCGTCAGACCCTGCTCTATGGTATGGGCGACCAGCATCTGGATATCGTGGTAAGCAGACTGCTGAACGAATACAAAGTAGAGATTGAGCTGTCCAGACCGAAGATCGCATACAAAGAGACTATCAAGAAACAGTCCGATGTGGAATATAAGTACAAGAAACAGTCTGGCGGACACGGTCAGTACGGTCATGTAAAAATGCGTTTTTCACCTTCCGGCGATCTGACCAAACCCTATGAGTTCGCAACAGAAGTCGTAGGTGGCGCGGTACCGAAGAATTTCTTCCCTGCGGTGGAAAAAGGTATTCAGGAATCCGTAGGCAGAGGACCTCTGGCGGCCTACCCGGTAGTCGGTGTCAAAGCGGTACTGTATGATGGATCCTATCATCCGGTAGATTCTTCGGAAATGGCATTTAAGACCGCGGCTATCCAGGCTTTCAAGAAAGGTGTCATGGAAGCAGGCCCCGTTCTGTTGGAGCCCATCATGTCCTTAAAGGTTACCGTGCCGGATGCCTATACCGGAGACATCATGGGAGATCTGAACAAGAGAAGAGGCCGGGTGCTGGGCATGACACCCATGAGCGGTGGCAAGCAGATCATCGAAGCGGATATTCCCATGAGCGGATTATTCGGTTATTGCACAGATCTGCGTTCCATGACCGGAGGCAGAGGGGATTATTCCTATGAATTCGCTCGTTACGAGCAGGCACCTTCCGACGTACAGGAGAAGGAAGTAGCGGCCAGAGCAGCAAAGGTTGCGGAGAACAATGTAGAAGACTAACGAGTAATTACATAACATACACAACAAAAAGAGACCGGTTGGCTTTCCGGTCTCTTTTTCGGTATTGTGCAGTAAATATCATCGATATCGCTGCATCAGATTGATCAGTAATGTGATCCATGCAAACATGATTCATCACCTCTCGTATACAGCATATGCCCCTACAGACGAAAATATGCAAAAAACCATGCGGATAGAGCCGCAGTCCTTGACAGTATCGGGAAAACACGATAAAATAATCGATAGTTTTTTAACGACTTGAGAACAAAAAAATTAAATAGAAAGCTTCTCATAGTTTAGGAGGAAATAATTATGGCAGTACCTTACAATCACAGAGAGGTAGAGAAAAAATGGCAGACTGTCTGGGATGATGAAAAAGCATTCAAGACTTCCGACGATTTCTCCAAGCCCAAATATTACGCACTGGTAGAGTTCCCTTATCCTTCAGGACAGGGATTACATGTAGGTCATCCGAGACCTTATACCGCACTGGATATCGTAGCACGTAAGCGCAGAATGCAGGGATACAACGTGCTGTATCCCATGGGATGGGATGCGTTCGGTCTCCCTACTGAGAACTACGCAATTAAAAATCACATCCATCCGAAGATCGTAACCAAGAACAACGTGGCAAGATTCAAGAATCAGCTGCATTCCTTAGGTTATTCTTTCGACTGGGACAGAGAGATCAACACCACAGATCCCGAGTATTATCACTGGACCCAGTGGATCTTCTTAAAGCTGTTCAAGGCAGGACTGGCTTACAAAACGGAGATGCCTATCAACTGGTGTACCTCCTGTAAGGTAGGTCTGGCAAATGAGGAAGTAGTGAACGGCGTCTGCGAACGTTGCGGTTCCGAAGTCATCCGTAAGGTCAAGAGCCAGTGGATGTTAAAGATCACCGAATATGCTGACAAGCTGATCCAGGGACTGGATACCGTAGATTATATCGAGCGTGTCAAAGTCTCCCAGAAGAACTGGATCGGTAAGTCCCAGGGTGCCGAGGTTGATTTCAACCTGACAGGCAAGGATGAGAAGCTGCGCATTTACACCACCAGACCGGATACTCTGTTCGGGGTTACTTACATGGTAGTATCTCCGGAGCATCCTGTTCTGGATAAATATAAAGATGAGATCAAGAACTGGGATGACATCGTGGCATATCGCGAGATGGCTGCGAAGAAGTCCGATTTTGAACGTACCGAACTGGCAAAGGATAAGACCGGTGTCTGCCTTCAGGGTCTGACCGCTACCAACCCCGTGAATGGCAAGGAAATCCCTGTTTGGGTATCCGATTATGTACTGATGACTTACGGTACCGGCGCTATCATGGCAGTTCCTGCCCACGATGAGAGAGACTGGGAGTTCGCGAAGAAATTCGGTATGCCTATCATTGAAGTTGTTGCAGGGAGCCCTGTCAGCGTAGAAGAAGCTGTATATACCGATGTCGCTGATGGTACATTGGTCAATTCCGATTTCCTGAACGGCCTGTCTGTGGCAGAAGCCAAAGAGAAGATCATGAACTATCTGGAAGAGAAGGGCATCGGTAACCGCAAGACCAATTATAAATTAAGAGACTGGGTATTCTCCAGACAGCGTTACTGGGGTGAGCCGATCCCTATCGTACATTGCGATAAGTGCGGATATGTTCCCATTGATGAGAGCGAGCTTCCTCTGCAGTTACCCGAGGTAGAGAGCTACATGCCTACCGATACCGGAGAATCTCCTCTGGCGGCCATGACTGACTGGGTAAATACCACCTGTCCCTGCTGTGGCGGTCCGGCAAAGAGAGAGACCGATACCATGCCTCAGTGGGCAGGTTCTTCCTGGTATTACCTGCGTTATACCGATCCTCACAATGACAAGGCACTGGCAAGTCCTGAAGCATTGAAGTACTGGCTGCCGGTTGACTGGTACAACGGCGGTATGGAACATACCACACTGCATCTTTTGTACTCCCGTTTCTGGCATAAGTTCCTGTATGATCAGGGCGTAGTACCTACTCCCGAACCTTACCAGAAGAGAACCAGCCACGGTATGATCCTTGGCTCCAACGGCGAGAAGATGTCCAAGTCCCGTGGCAACGTTGTAAACCCGGATGACATCGTACAGGATTACGGTGCAGATACTCTGCGTACCTATGAGATGTTCATCGGCGCTTTTGATCTGAGCGCTTCCTGGAGTGAGGAAGGCGTAAAGGGCTGCCGCAGATTCCTGGAGAGAGTATGGAAGTTACAGGATATCCTGACAGACGAGGAAGGCTACAGCGCAGATCTGGAGACCAAGATGCACCAGACCATCAAGAAGGTCAGCAGCGATTTCGAGAACCTGAAGTACAACACCGCCATCGCGGCTATGATGTCCCTGATCAACGAGTTCTATAAGAAGAACTCTATTACCAGAGGCGAATACAAGACACTGCTTACTCTGCTGAACCCCGTGGCTCCTCATATCACCGAGGAACTGTGGCAGACTGCCGGATTCGAAGGCAGACTGTATCAGGCAGCATGGCCTGAGTACGAGGAAGAGAAGACCGTAGAGAACGTAGTGGAGATCGGTGTTCAGGTCAACGGCAAGATGCGTGTGACCATCAACGTTTCCAAGGATGAGACCAGGGAAAACGTCATCGCTATGGCAAAAGAAGCTCTGGGTGACAAGCTGACCGGCAACATTGTAAAAGAAATCTATGTTCCCGGTAGAATCGTCAACATCGTAGCAAAATAGTTCAGCCATGGACAAATAAGTGAAATAAAATCATGCTTGCATGATTTTATGATCGAATATGTCCATGAGGTAAACGCCGTCTTATGAACAAAGGTAGTCACGTAGTGATGGAAAGCGTGATAACGCGACTTTGCGAATGGCGTTGGCTGAACGTTGAATAAAATAACTCTTGACAGACATTAAGCCTGCCGGGAGTTATTTTTTTGTGATCGGCTTTTCTCCAGAATATTTTCAATCTGACGAAGCTCCGATTCCGTACTGTATTTTTTGATAGCGGTGATGGCAGCCTGCATTTCCTGCGGGGTAAAAGTCAGGTGCTCCTGTTTCGCTTTACGCATGGCGGGCATGAGAAGTGCCATCATTTCTTTTTGACTTTTACCGTGCCCCTGGGCAAAAAGTTTCGAGAGAAAATCCAGTTTTTCTCTGGGGATGTCCTTCACGAGATCATCCTGCATCCAGAGGGGTGTCTTGGAATAGTCCATTTTTCTGACCTCCTGTGTCTGATTTTGCAGTGGAAAAAAGACCGGACAACATAGACGGATCCATGCCGGAGAGATCGGAGAAGCCCTCCGGGAACAATTCCTGCATGGTCTGCACCATTTCCATCATTTCCTGGAAATTATGAATATTGTCCATCATTTGTATGATTTGTTGAAGCGCTGATTTCTGAGTCTCGTCGCACAAGGGCATGAGATCATTACACAGTTCAGTGGCAGTTTCTTCGTTTGCAGAAGAGGGAGCAATACACAGAGAAGTCTCCGGATGCCTGCGAAAAAGTGTAAGCGTGTATTGCAACTCCGACATTTTTATGTAAACAGCAAGTCCTTTCAGCAGCCGGGGATCCATATAATAAGCCAGTATTTTCAGAATCTGAATGCGGTTGGAAGTGAATAATGTGTCAAAGGCCGCCGCCTTGTCGATTCTCTTATCATCCATGTACCGATACCTTCCTGCAAAAGAGTTACTAGTATTTTATGAGAGCGGCGGCATGCTTATGCCGATCAATCATTTCGGGGTACAGAAAAGTCCGTACCCCGGAGTGATCGTGCCTACAAAGTTCCGGGAGATCCCGGAAAGCAGTATCAGAGATTAGCAACCGCAACCGTTGTTGTTACCGCAGCCACCGCCGCAGAAGCAGGACAGAAGCAGGATCCAGATCAGCCATTCACAGCAGTCATTGCCGCCGCAGCCATTGTTGTTGCCCAGCAGTCCGCAGCCGTTGTTGTTACCGCAGCCACCGCCGCAGAACAGCAGCAGGATGATCCAGATGCAGCTGTTGCCGAAGATACCGTTACCACAGTTGTTATTGCCGCAGGAATTATTGCAGCCGCAATTTGTAGCAGTTAAGTCACTCATTTTTAGTGCCTCCACATTTTATTTATGCTCTATTGTATGCGGGGGAGCCTGTCAATGTTTCCGGAAAAGACTTGCAATAATTTCCGGATATAGTAAAATATAGATATCTATATAGACATGCATAGATTGTGAAAAGACAGATTTTAAATTAAGGATAGATAGATGGCACAGAAGATATATGTGGTAGAGGGGCGAAAGTTCCGCACGGAGGCGGATTATCAGAATGCCCTGAAGGATCAGCAGGTGATCGAGAATCTTCGGGTACAGACGAAGAAGATGAGCCTGGCAGATCAGAAGAAACTGCTGGAAGTGATCCGCAGCGGCAGGTGTAGATTCCATAGTATTCTGGGACAGGATTACATGGAAGAGCTGTCGGAGGACATTCAAAGACAGGAAGGGAAAGTACCGGAAACATCTCCGGCGAAAGGACATTTTCTTCAGAAAGAAAATACAAAAACAATCGGGAAGGCCCAAACTCCCAAAAATAAAAAAGAAGCATCAAAGAAAAAAGAAACTGTAAAAAAAGAAAGTCCTGATAAAAAAGTTCCCAAAAAGAGGCCGACAACAAAAAAGAAGACTTCTGTGAAGAAGAAAGCAGAACCGCAGTTTGACGAGGCAGAGATTGACAAAATCGTTCAGGAAGAATTGAAAAAACAGGAGAAACGAAGGAAACTTCTTGTGGTCTGTTGCAGTGTGATCGCAGTGGCATGCCTTGGCTATTTCGGAATTTATAACTGGTATAACATCCGTACTGCCGATAATTACAAGCAGTTAAGTGAATTGAAGGATAAAGAGCCGGCAACCGGTCAGAATCAGGATCCTGTGATCCATTACACCGCGGATGAAACGCAGAGTACGCCCCCTCCGGTACTGGATGAATATAAAAATTTATTAAATAAGAACAAAAGACTAATCGGATGGGTAAAAATTGACGATACTAATATAGATTACCCTGTAATGCAGACAACGGATAATGAATATTATCTGGATCATAATCTGAATCAGGAGTATGATAAGAACGGATCCATTTTTATGGACAAGGACTGTGATGTGCTCAAGCCCAGCACGAACTTCATTCTATATGGACATCATATGAAGAGCGGGCAGATGTTCGGAAGCTTATCTTCATATAGCGACCAGAGCTATTGTGAGAAACATCCCTACATACAGTTTGACACCATCTATGAAAAAGGCCTGTATGAGATCATGTATGTATTCAGATCCCGGGTCTATAGTGAAGATGAAATCGTATTTAAATATTATCAGTTTATAGACGCCCAGAGCGAGCAGGAATTTGACTCCTATATGAATGATATGGCAGAGATGTCATTATATGACACAGGAGTCACAGCTTCGTTCGGTGACCAGCTTTTAACACTGTCCACCTGTGATTACCAGGAGAAAAACGGCAGATTTGTAGTGGTTGCCAAAAAGGTGACGACAAAGGAGTAAAGGATGACTAAGGGTAAAAAGAAGACTAACAGAAGATTAAAAAAGACAGTAAGGAAAACCCTGGGAACATTGTTCTTGATCTCAGCGATCGTAGTAGCGGCAATTCCTACAGAGGGGCTGCGTGCGGAGGAAGATGCTGTGGCGCAGGCTGCGCATTCACATGTGGATACGCATACCGGCGCAAAATATAAGGTATCCATTCGCAGAAATGCTCCAGAAAAGCAGAGAGATCTGCTGACGGGAAGCAATATACCCACAATGGATAATCTGATCCCGGAGGTTGCGGAAGGAACGACTATTTATACGACCGGTACCAACGAAACGGACGGCAGTAACTACCAGTTCGCATATATCCAGAACGGAGGTGACTGGTCTGCAATCCTGTTAGGATATAACAAGGACAATACCTTGCCCAATAATACATTGACCATTCCGAACACGGTTAATGCTTACATACAGCCTACCGGTAACCTGGGTACCGGTAACGGTTACGTGGCTGCCAACAGATTGGGAAATCCTCTGTATTATGAAGCAGTTACGCCACATATCAGAATGGTAGACGATACGTCGCAGCCAATTCTGGGGGATGATGGAGTCACTCAGGCAAAAGACCCTATTACAGGCAAACTGTTATATGTACAGGTGGAAGAAACCTATTATACCGGTGAGATCAAGCCCTGCTATGCAACAGATAATGCATGGAAAAACATGGATGTTCTGACACAGTTCTTCTATTATAAAGAAGGCGCTACCGGCAAAACTGTATTTAATGCTGAGGATGAGAGCGGTGATCCGGCAACTTATGCGAACTATGCCAATGCACTGGACAGTGATCATCAGTGGATTAAGGATGGTAAGGTAAGATATATCGGTAACCAGTATCTGGATTCTACACTGGATCCGGATTCCAATACATATAAATGGAGTATTCCTTCCGGTGGCGGTTATATCACCGAGGCTAACGCATCCAAGGGTATTTTTGCTCAGGCAGGTAACATCGGAACTCTGATCATTGGAGAAGATCTGATCGGTATCGGTAACTGTGCTTTTTATGAATGTACCGGTCTGGATTCCATTTCTTTCGGTAATGGTATCAAAGTAATCGGTAACTATGCTTTCGCCGGTTGCGGAAGCTTAAGAGATGTTGCAATCCCTGATTTATGTAGTCTAGGACAGATTGGAGATCATGCTTTTTACAGTTGTACGAACCTGACGAAGTTTACTTTGCCCATCAATGTCAGCTATGTCGGAGACTATGCTTTTGCGGAGTGCCGTTTCTTAAGCGACTTTGTAATGTGTAATTATGGCGATGCCAATGACAGAAGCAATCTGACAGAACTGGGTTGGAATGTGTTTGAAAACTGTGAGACCCTTTCTTCTCTGACCTTCCCGGCAAACTACAATGAAGCAGTGGATATTTCCCTGGTCAAGGGATGCAAGAACTTAAGATATATCACTGCCCGCAGCAAGAAAATGACATTTACGGAGAAGGAAGACGGGGATGTTTATTGCTTTGACTGCTTTAAGGAAATGCTGTCAGGTGATCCGGTAAACGGAACTTTCTACTTCGAGGGAAGAGACGATTCCACGATCCATAGCTTTACCAGAGAGAACTGTTTTGCATTTAGTTATATTGACTATAATTCCGAGACTACACAATATGAGAAACTGGACAAATATGAACTTACGGTTCAGGATCCTAATGTGACCGGGAAGACAGGTAGATCTACTTATGTGGTAAATTCCAACAATGAATTGATATCCAGTACGGTAGGAGAAAATGTATCGACACTGGAGATTCCGGATCCTATCGGACCTTACCATATTTATAATATTGGAGCCAACATTTTTGCCAACAACTGTAATCTGACCATGGTATCCTTACCCGTCAGTGTTGTATCTGTAGGAGCCAATGCGTTTAAGGGTTGTCATAATCTGGCAACAGTGATCTTCAATAACAGTTCTGTTGCAATAGGAACAGATGCTTTTAAGACACAGGATTATACAGGTGCGGCTCATAGAGGAAGCTGTACCGGTGTGAAAAATGACAGTGACAATTCACCCAGTGTAAAACTTACCTTTGTAGGAGAGGTTTCGCCGACCTCCACTCCTTACCTGTATGCCATGAGTGAGGATGGAAGATATAATAACGGCAGTCAGCTGAAGACTTATGTCAGATATTGCAGTGGTTGGCCGACCAATCTGGTGGTACAGTACAATGAGGAAAAGGGTGTCAGTGAACTGATTGATTTCCCTGCTTTCTCGCAGCTGAGCGGATATACAAATGAAACAAACTATCCTTATCTGACAGATGCTCAGAGAAAAGCTGCAGGGACAGCATTGGATAAATATACGCACAACCAGACTCTGACAGAAGACCAGAAGCAGTTTATCGACTCTGCACTGAATGTTGTAATACCTGAGGGTATTCAGGCAATTAAAGACGGACTGTTCGTTGAGAAAGAGAATGCGGATGTAGCTGCAGCCAGCCTTAAGGAAGATAAGACCGTTACCATATATGGTCTGGACACCATTGAAGCAAACGACTTCAGAAGCGAGGATGGTACGGATGCTGCCCAACATCTGAAGGCAGTTAATATACTTGGTAATACGGCATCCATTGCAGCAAATGCTTTTGAAGGCTGTGCAGCATTGGAAACAGTCAATATCACCGGAAATATGAGTTCCATAGGGGACTACGCATTTAAGGATTGCCCTGCATTGGATGATGTGACATTATCCGGAACCATCAGCAGTCTGGGACTGATTCCGTTTACCGGATGCAATCAGCTGAGCAATGTGGCATTCCTGGGAAATGACTATTTCAGCTGTGATGAGTCCATTATTTATGGAATGAGCGGTGGTGCCAAGGCAAGGATTATTGAGTGCCTGGAAGGCAGAACCAGTAAATATGTAAAGCCTTCTGAACTGGCAGGGGTTACTTCCATTGCACCCAGAGCATTCCAGGGATGTGATGCCCTGAGAGAAATCGATCTCACGGAAAGTAAGATTACAACGGTGCCGGAATATGCCTTTGCAGATACAGCGGAAATGCGTACGATTAAGCTGCCCACTACCTGTACCACTATTGAAGATTATGCGTTCAAGAACAGTGGTATGGATCGGTTGGAGGCGAGCCAGTATCTGAACCTTATCGGCCAGCATGCATTTGATGATCTGCTCAAGGCAAATCCGAAACCAGAGGATGTGGTGATCTGCAGTCCGGAAAACAGTTACTTGTATAATTACGCAAAGTTAAAGGGTTTTACAGTAGATACTACTCCCTTGGTAGAGTATTTTACCGTTAACTTCAGAGACTGGAATGAAGAATTAGGCAGCTATGCTCTGGTACCTGATGCAGAGCAGAGAGTTAAGGGCGGTGAAGCTGCAACGCCTCCGACACCGGCCGGTAAGAGTGGAGAGGTGTTCCAGTATTGGGATCCGGATCCCAGTGAAATCACAGCAGATGTTACAATTACTGCTATGTACAGCAAGGAAGATCCCGATGCCAACAAGCTGACGGTAACCTTTGAAGACTGGGATGGTACTGTCATTAAGAAAATCAAAGTGTCCTCCGGCGGCAGTATCGCAGATGCAGAACTGCCCAATACCTCCAATCTGGTGAGAGACGGTTATGTCTTCACCGGATGGGACAGAGAGCTGACCAATATTACAGAGTCCTTTACCACCAGAGCAGTATACAAAGCTCTGAGTGAAGACGATATTGTCATCCGTTATATTAATAGCGTGACCAAGGAAGTATTCTATCAGACTACGATCAAGAAGGGATCTGTTGCACCCAGCATTCAGACTCCTACGGTCAGCGGATATACTTTCAAGGAATGGTTACCGGATATTGCAACGGCACTTACCGAAGATACAGATTTCTATGCGGTATATGAGACCAGTAGTTCCAATAACGGTGGAACGACCAGCCCGGGAACCGGTACCAGTCCGAATCCCGGCACCAGCACCAGCCCGGGAACCAGTACCAGCCCCGGAACGAACGGTACGACAGCTAAGATGTATACCCTGACTGTTAAGAACGGATCCGGATCCGGAAGCTACATAGCAGGTTCCCAGCCGATCATCGTAGCGAATGACCCTGCGGCAAACCAGCAGTTCAGCAGCTGGTCCATTGATCCCGGTAATACGAAGATTGCCAGCAAGGTATTGTCTGCTACAGTAATCACCATGCCGGAAGCAAATGTAACTGTAACTGCAAACTATACGGCAAAATCAAATAGTGGCAACAGAACCAGTACTTCTACCGGAAGCGGTAATTCTACGAATTCCAATTCCAACAGAAGACCGAACAGTACTACAACAGGAAATGTCTCCGGCGGCAGAACCACCGTTGTCATTGACAAGAACGGTCTGTCCAATACCGGTGTGGTATCCGCTACGGTAAACGGATCTTCCGATAACTTTGTGATCAAGATCACTGAGAGCGCATCTGCTTCCGAGGAAGTAGTAAAGGCGCTGATGGCAGAGTATGGCAACGATATTAGTGCCATCAAGTATTTCCCGATGGATATCAGTCTCTATGATTCCACCGGCAATAACAAGATCACGGATACTACAGGTTTGTCCATCAGCATTACCCTGCCGATCCCGGATTCTCTGATTACCTATGCAGGTAACAACAAGGTGGCAGGAGTTGTTAACAGTAAGCTGGACAAGCTGACACCGAAGTTCTCCACGATTTCCGGAGTATCCTGCATTACCTTTACGGCGGAGCATTTCTCACCGTATGTGATCTATGTGGATACGAACAACCTGACAGCCGGAACAATCGCAGACAGCACTCCTAAGACCGGAGATGCCATTCATCCGAAGTGGTTCCTGTCTCTGGGTCTTGCATGTCTGTCCATGGTATTCTTCATGAAGAAGGATAAAAAGACTCTGCGTAAGGCCAGAGCCTAGTGTAAAAATAAAGGATGGGAAGGTTTATGAATCATAAAAAGTGGGTAGTGGTATTGGCACTGATAGCTACCGCATTGATCCTGACACATCTTCCTGTGTCGGAGGCAGATGCGGCAGCATCTGCCTCCGATTTTCTGATCGAAGGCAGTACATTGACAAAATACAGAGGTACGGATGAACGTGTCACGATCCCAGATACGGTGGAGGTCGTGGGTGAGAGTGCTTTTGAAAATAACCAGAAGGTACAGCTTGTTGTGGTTCCTAAGTCGGTGAAACGCATGGATGCCTATGTTTTCTGGGGCTGTGATAATCTGGAAGAGGTTGTACTTGGCAAAGGTCTTACCGCAGTGGATGAATATGCTTTTTCAGGATGCACCGGACTGAAACAGATCACGATCCCTGAGAATGTACAGAGTATTGATGCACAGGCATTTGCCGGATGTACGAACCTTACGGATATTTATATTCCGGACACGGTGACAAGCATCGCAGACGATGCATTCTTAAATTGTGATAACGTAACGATTCATGCGGACGAAGGCAGCGTGGCTGAAAAGTTTGCACAGAAGCTGGCAGAGCAGAAAAGTCAGAGTCCTCTGGTAACGGCAGCGCCGACGGCGACACCGGCGGCAGACGGAACTTCGGATTCACAGGCAACAACAGAGCCTGCCCCCACTGAAACGCCGACTCCTGCACCGACACCGGTGCCCGGAAATGTGATTGGCAGTACCTTTGTCGTAGGAAATCATGCGATGGTTATGATGCTGCCTGAGGAAGAAACTGTGCAACAGGGCTATACGGAACCGGTAGCAGGACAGGAGACTGACGGTGAACCGCAGGATATCACGGCGGAAACGGAAGATGGCAAAATTCCGGAGTGGAAATATTATCGTGACCAGTCGATCAAAGCAGTGAGTATACCAGAAGGAACCACGGAGATCGGACGCTTTGCTTTTTCCAGAAGCTCGGCAGAAAGTGTGACGTTCCCGGAAGGTGTGACCACTATTGATTATGCGGCATTTTATCACTGTGATGATCTGAGTAGTGTGATATTGCCGGATACGGTGACCCGGGTGGAAGCCAAGGCATTTACGCATACCGGATGGATGGATGATTTTGAAGAAAACAGCATGGATGATTACCTGATCAGCGGGGACATTCTGGTGGCTTACAAGGGGGATCTTCCCGAAGTGACCATACCGGATGGTGTTCGTGTGATCGCTGATGAAGTGTTCCGCAGCCATACGGAACTGAAAAAGGTGCATCTGCCTGCAAGTGTCACCAATATCGGTGACAGCGCATTCCCGGAGGAAATCGAAATTATAAATGAATAAGGGTCAGATTTTACCGACACCAGGATAAGAAACCGGCATAAGATAGAATAAGTCTTATGCCGGTTTTGTCTTATTTTACGGGGAAGGAACAAGATGCAGCGGGTAAGGGAACAGGTACAGGTGCCGGAACAATTGCATAGTGGGGCAGGACGTGTGAAATCTGTGACTGTTGCTGTGCTGGATACCGGAATTGCTTATCATCCGGATCTGGTAGGACGGCTGCTTGCTTTTTCCGACTTTGTAGAAGGCCGTTCCTTTCCGTATGACGATAATGGACACGGGACACATGTCTGCGGGATTGTATGCGGAAGCGGAGAACTGTCCGGAGGAAGATTTCGCGGAATGGCACCGGAGGCAAAGCTTGTGGTGGGAAAAGTGCTGGACAGACAGGGGGAGGGCTCCTGTGATTCCATGCAGGAAGCACTGGAATGGGTACTGCGGGTGAAAAACAGGTATGGAATCCGTGTCCTGAATATCTCTGTGGGGATCGGAGACCTGAAGGAACGTTACAAGGAGCAGATGCTGCGAAAATCTCTGGAATTGTTGTGGGACCATAATATTCTCGTGGTCTGTGCTGCAGGCAATACCGGTCCGGAGGACGGTAGTATTTCGGAGATGGCCAGTAGCAGAAAGGTTCTGACGGTGGGTTGTCATGACGGAAGATATTGTAAAAATGATCCCGGAAGGTGTGAGACGTACTCCGGCAGGGGCAGAAGATATGATGTGACCCGTAAACCGGATATTGTGGCTCCGGGGACAAGGATTCTGTCCTGTAATGCTTTCTGGCAGAACCGGAACGGCAGAATCTACAGACCCTATGTAGCAAAAAGCGGCACATCCATGGCAACACCCATTGTATCCGGGGCGGCAGCCCTTGCTATGGAAAAATATCCGGGAATTACCAATGAAGAATTTGTTCGTCTGCTGTCCCTTACAGCTACCGATCTGGGAGAGCCGTGGAACAAGCAGGGCTTCGGCATGCTTAATGTACGGAGATTATTAGAAAACAAGTAAAAGGATAAAATCACTGGGAAAAATAAAAAATATGATTAAAATAAGTCAATAAAATAAATACCAAAGATATTGACACAAATGGTATGATTGTATACAATGATACGAGAACTGCAAAATGTATTTTTACTGCGCAGAGTAAAAATTATAAAATCTTGCAGATATCGAATGTCAGGGAAGAGAGGTATACCAATGAGAGAAAGTGATGCATTTCAGAATCGTCCGGTCTCCATGAATCCGAAGAACAACCTTTTGGAGATTGAAGAGCATATGTACATACTGGATGATGTGGAGAAGCCGAACGTGTTCCGTAACATGTTCCCTTATTCCGAAATCCCAAAAATACCTTTTAATGATCGTATCGTGCCTCATAACATGCCAAAGGATATCTGGATCACAGATACTACCTTCAGAGACGGACAGCAGTCCAGAGCACCTTATACCACAGAGCAGATCGTAAAGATCTATGACTATCTGCATGAACTGGGTGGCCCCAACGGAATGATCCGTGCCAGTGAATTTTTCCTGTACAGCAAGAAGGACAGAGACGCTGTTTATAAATGTATGGAGAGGGGATACAAGTTCCCCGAAGTTACCAGCTGGATCCGTGCCAGCAAGGAGGACTTTAAGCTGGTAAAAGAGATCGGAATGAAGGAGACTGGCATTCTGGTCAGCTGTTCCGATTATCATATTTTCCTGAAATTAAAAATGACCAGAAGACAGGCCATGGATCACTATTTAAGCGTTATCCGTGACTGCCTGGAGGAGGGTATCAGCCCCAGATGTCATCTGGAGGATATCACCAGAGCGGATATCTACGGTTATGTGGTTCCGTTCTGCCTGGAACTGATGAAACTGATGAAGGAGTATCAGATCCCCATCAAGGTCCGGGCCTGCGATACCATGGGATACGGTGTCAACTATCCCGGTGCCGTTATTCCCCGTAGTGTACAGGGTATCATTTACGCAATCCATACCCACGCAGGTGTGCCGCATGAGCTGATCGAATGGCATGGTCACAATGACTTTTACAAGGCGGTGTCCAATTCCACCACAGCATGGTTGTACGGCTGTTCCGGTGTAAATACCTCACTGTTTGGTATCGGTGAGCGTACCGGTAATACACCGCTGGAGGCAATGGTATTCGAATATGCACAGTTGAAGGGTGATCTGAACGGTATGAATACCCGTGTCATCACGGAGCTGGCAGAGTACTATGAGAAGGAGATCGGCTATCAGATCCCGCCCAGAACCCCGTTTGTCGGCAAGAATTTCAACGTGACCAGAGCCGGTATCCATGCGGACGGTCTGCTTAAGAACGAAGAGATATACAACATTTTCGATACCGAGAAATTCCTGAATCGTCCGGTATTGTGCGCTATTTCCAACACCTCCGGTCTGGCAGGTATCGCACACTGGCTGAACACCTATTATAAGTTAAAGGGAGACAAGCAGGTACAGAAGACTTCCGAACTGGTAGCGGAGATCAAAAAGTGGGTAGACGAGGAGTACGCCGGTGGACGTGTCACCGTGCTTACGGATGAAGAGATTGTGGCCTGCGTCAACCGTATCTGCCTGGAGAAGAACCTGAAGATCGGTGAGTAAGAAAATATGGCGGCATTTTTTGCTGCCCGGAAATGAGGATTATAGTGAGTAAGTATGATGTAAAGCAGGAAGTAACGGATAAGTTCTCCCTGCGGGGACGGGTATTTCACAAGCTGAGAGAAGACATCTTAAGCGGAAAATATCAGGAACATGAAGAATTGAAGGAAGTGGCTATCGGCGAGGAGATGGGAGTCAGCAGAACCCCCGTCAGAGAGGCGTTCCGTCAGCTGGAGCTGGAGGGACTGATTCAGATCATCCCCAACAAGGGAGCCTATGTCACCGGTATTACTCAGAAGGATGTGAAGGATATTTACATGATCCGTTCCCTGCTGGAAGGTCTGTGTGCCCGTTGGGCTACGGAACATATCACCAAGGAGCAGATGGAAGAGATGGAAGAGAATGTTTATCTGTCCAAGTTCCATGCCCAGAAGGGGCATCTGGAGCAGCTGGCGGAGTTAGATAATCGTTTCCATGATATTCTGTATGAGGCATGTGACAGCAAGATGCTGGAGCATCAGCTGAAGGACTTCCATCAGTATGTCCTGCGTGTCCGCAAGAAAACATTGGCCAGTGCCAACCGCGGTCCCAAATCCAATGAAGAGCATGAGCAGATCATGGAGGCCATCAAGGCAGGCAATGCCGATCTGGCAGAGCAGCTGGCACACCAGCACATGATCAACGCCTATGACAACATGGTGAAAAACGGTCTGAACGAGGCCTATGCACAGCAGGATAAGCCGCAGGAATAGGTTGCCTGTCTGTGAAAATTACTGTAGAATGTAATTATTCAGAGCCAATGGGCGAAGTAACTATATGAGTAAATAACATGCAGGCATGTTATTCGGTGAAGCCTTGCAGAAGCGATTTTGCCAATGTGGTTCTGGATAGCTATTGCAAAGTAAAAGAATAAATACCGGAAAGGAAATCATTATGGAAAAGATCAAAATGACAACCCCTCTCGTAGAGATGGACGGAGACGAAATGACCAGAATCCTCTGGCAGATGATCAAGGATGAACTGTTACTGCCTTACATCGATCTGAAGACAGAGTACTATGATCTTGGACTGGAGCATCGTAATGAGACCGATGATCAGGTAACCGTGGATTCTGCCAATGCCACATTGAAGTACGGCGTTGCTGTAAAATGTGCGACCATTACCCCCAACGCTGCCAGAATGACAGAGTATAATCTGAAGGAAATGTGGAAGAGTCCCAACGGAACCATCCGTGCGATCTTAGACGGTACTGTATTCCGTGCACCGATTCTGGTAAAGGGTATCGTTCCTTATGTCAAGAACTGGACCAAGCCCATTACCATTGCCCGTCATGCTTACGGCGATGTGTATAAAAATACTGAGATCAAGGTACCCGGCCCCGGTAAGGCAGAACTGGTATTTACTGCAGCAGACGGCACCGAGACCCGTGAACTGATCCATAATTTTGATGGAGCAGGTATCATTCAGGGTATCCACAATACGAATAAGTCTATCGAGAGCTTTGCAAGAGCATGCTTCAGCTATGCCGTAGATACGAAGCAGGATCTGTGGTTCTCCACCAAGGACACCATTTCCAAAAAATACGATCATACCTTCAAGGATATTTTCCAGGAGATCTATGATAACGAGTACAAGGCAAAATTCGAGGAACTGGGCATTACATATTTCTATACCCTGATCGATGATGCCGTAGCCCGTGTCATCCGTTCTGAGGGCGGATTCATCTGGGCCTGCAAGAACTATGATGGTGATGTAATGTCCGATATGGTAGCTACCGCTTACGGCGATCTGTCCATGATGACTTCCGTACTGGTATCTCCCAGCGGTGTCTATGAGTATGAGGCTGCTCACGGAACCGTACAGCGTCATTACTACAAGCACTT
>OHQE01000455.1_pt1 | contig 19351 bp, 15 predicted proteins | sample 1577931 | NCBI WGS metagenome assembly OHQE01 (sample SAMEA3879552, study PRJEB24766) | human gut metagenome | biome: human-associated habitat; feature: feces | place: USA | collected 1985/1987 | reverse complement strand
ATAGTTTTGGATGGTAATGCCGATCTGCCGCAGCACCTGCTGGTTGCTCTGGCTGACCGCCGTTCCCAGGGCGGCCACCGCCTCCGGGGTGTTGAAATCGAAGATGCTCAGGAAATCCTCATGCTCGAAGCGGTCGTCCGCTTCAAGCCCGCAGCGGGACATGAGCGAGTAGGCGATGCTGACGGCGGCGGCGCTTTGAAAGGCCGCTCCTACGTTAAATTCATCATACCCGTAAAGAAAGGAATCGTCAACGATGGCGAGGATATCCCGCTTATAGTCCCGCCAGTATTCCTCCGCAAGCTGAGACGCGATGCGCTCAAGCTGATCGGGGAGCCCTCCTTTTCCGTCCACACCATAGCGGCTTTCCAGCATGGCGCTTACCGCGTCCGCGTGTTCCTCCCGGTATTCCCACAGGTAGCGGCTCTTGGGAAATTCCTTGCCGCCCGTGTCCGATACATCGAACACATACCGAAGCCTCGGCCTTTCGCCGCTGCTGTCGATGAGGGCGATGCCCTTGGAGCCCCTGCGGACATACCGGCCCATCTTTTCGCTCCAGAAGTCATACTCGGCGCAGGCGGTGGCGTCCGGGCGCTGGGCGTAGATCATCAGCTGCTCATGGAACGGATATTTGTAGAGCTGGGCGGCGGTGGTGAGAAAGCCCGTCCAGCCCCGGTAGCTGCCGGTGATCTGCCGCTGCGCCTCGTCCGCCATCTGCATATACGTTTGTAGCTTGCTCGGCATATTGCTCCTCCTTCATGGCATAAATTTAGAGCGCCCGGAACGGACGCTCTATGTAAGGGGCGGTATTCGGTTTTCAGTCGGGGACTATACCGCAGTCAGTCCCTCCGTGATTTGTTTGAAAAAGTCTGCGCTCCAGATATTCAGCACGGAGGAATCGTGAATGAACGGCTCCACATCCTGCCTTGCCTGTGCGTAATCGATGCTGTCGAAGCGTTCCGCCAGCATCGCTTTGATTTTCGGCAAGGAACAGTCCGCATCGGCAGAAATATATCCGGAATCAATCAATCGTGCCCGAAGGTGTTTTTGATTGACGGCCGCACCCCTTGAAAGATAGAATACATAGTCGTAAAGATCCCTGCCCTTGATGCGGCTCTGCCACGCACGGCAGATGACAGCATGGATTTTCCCTGCAAACAGAGAGGGCATATCATACATTTTCACCTCATACGGAACGGGCAGCAGCCGGTATTTGTGCTCGAATGCGGCGAAGGCGGGCGGGTTAACGTCCACCTCGAACTTAATCTTGACCGCTTCATTCTTCGCTACGCTTCCCGCCACCTTTTCATCCGCGTAGAACAGCAGGAGATGTTCCTTCGTGTTCCCCTTCAGGAAGGCGGAGCGGATGGTGCTTTCTTTTGTCTTTTCCTTTTCCTGAATCTCCACGTTCAGCCCAAAGGCTTTCACTTCATTCTCCAGCACGGGAAAGTAGGCCGTCAGGTCAAAGTCCAAATCCTCCGCTTCCAGCGAAAAATCCAGATCCTCGGAGAAGCGGTCGAGACCGTAGAAAATTCGCAGGGCGGTTCCGCCGTAGAACGCCGCTTTTTTGAAGAAACCCGCGCGGGACAAGCCGCAGAGCACAATTTCCTGCATGATCTCCTTCATAGCGTTCTTTCTGTCGTAGATATTCTCTACATGGTAGCTTTTCAGCATCTGTTCAATGGCGCTGTTCATGTCAAAGCCTCCTTAAAAGCGAGCAGAGCTTTTTGATGTTCGTGGTATGGTACGCTCCGCTATATTCGCAAATCTTATTTCCGTCCAGCTTCCCAATCTCCGATTCCTCAATCCGCAAATCCTCCGTCAGCAGCCGGAAAAGCTCCTGTGTGTTCGGTACGGGCGGCATAGTATAGAGCTGGTCGCACAGTGCCTTTTCCGGCTCTGCGATCCGGTAGAAATAATCGCCCTCCTGCACGAGCCGAATCCCCAGCGGGAACGCCTCGGACGGCACATCCCGATAGGTGAAGGTTCCGAAGGGCGTTTCATACTTCTTTTTCTTTTTCTTTTCAAAGGTGGCGCAGGTAACGGCATATACCGCCTCGGGAATCAGCCCGTAGCGGCTGAGGGCATATTCAAAGGAAATGTATGAAGGTCCGTAAATACTGCCCGCAAGCAGGTACGCAGGAGCGTTCCGGTCAGTTTCATACAGTCCCCTTGTAATGGGAAAGCATTCGCCCCGCTCCGCCATACGCGCGAGCTTTGACTTCGGAGAACCGTATTCCCGCAGTTCCTCCAATAGCATTGCTGTTGTCTTTATCATATTTTCACCTCGCAGTCTTATTATACGCAACTATCCGGTGAAAATCAAGCGTTTTCAGAAAAACAGCGCGAAAACTCCCTGCTCATTCTGTGCGTTTTCCGTGGATGTTACGCACTCGAACGGACATTTTTGTAAAGAGAAGGGCAAACCGCATCTATTGAACATTTTTGCGGATACACGCATTTTGTCCAACAATGCGGCAGTGCAGACAAGCGAAGCATCACCATCTATTTCCCAAAATCAATATTTTTTCGATTTTGGGAAATAGAATCGTGAAAGCAAAACGGGAGCGACCCGAAAGCCGCTCCCGCCGCATCCGCCTTATTCGTCCGTGTCGAAGTCCGGCACCAGCTCCAGCTCCGCGAAGTCCTCGTCGGTGATTTCGCCCAGCTTTTGCAGGGCGCTGTCGGTCAGATTCCGCAGCTGGGCTTCGTCCTCGTCCAGGTATCCGCGCATTTCGGTGAGGGCGGCAATCAGCCCGCTGCGGCTGTCGCTCTGGTAGATGCACATGAGGTTCATTTCATCGTTGGTAAAATTCATCATAGCAGCTCTCTTTCCGCGCGCTTTGAACGCGCTGTCTTTTTCGGCTCGTTGACGGGAGGACAGAGCTTTGCCAGCACGGAGGGCTTCTTATCCTGCCGTGCCGCCTGCGCCTGTTCCCGGCGCGCCGCCTGCGCCAGCTCCATGAGGGAGATGGGCTTGCCGGACTTTGCCTGTTCCTCCAGCTCTGCCACGGTCTGCTTCGGCCCGTTGTTGATAACGCCGTCGATCATGCCGTAGTCGTCCTCCATGGCCATCTCCGCGTTTTTGAGATAGTTTTCCGGCTTGAGGAAGTCGGGCAGCGCCTTGAAGCCCCGGGAATCCACGTAATGACAGGATACCACGCCGTTCTGCTTCAGCGCCACGATGTCGCTGACGGACAGGCTGTGACCGCGAAAATCCTCCGGGCGGCGGAGGTTGAAGGTCTCATACAGCTCGTCCAACCTGTCCTGCGTATCGCCCCTGCGGTCAAGGTTTCCCGCATAGACAGCGGCGTAATTTCCCTTTTCAATGGAAAGCCCCTTTTGTGCCAGATACTCGGCGTTCATAAAGCGGAGCTGCGCCGTATTATCATTATCCCGAAGCTGATAGATGGCAAAGCTGTCGGCGGGGTTACTGAGGAACGCCTTTTCATAGTCCGGCGGTGCGAAGCGGTCTTTGACCGTCTCCCATTCGGAGGCTTCCACGCCGAAGATGCCGTCAAAGCTGCGGACTTCCTCCGCATCGAAGGCCATGGCCTCGGTGTTGTCCGTGTGAAGCATATACACGCTCACGTCCCGTTCCATGAGCTCCAGCGCACGCTCCTTTGTCAGCGGCAGCATATTGGAATCGGTGTAGCCGTAGGCGTTCATGCTCTCAACAGAAATCGCAGGGTCGGGGACGCAGCCGTTGTCCGGCGCTGCGACCGGCTCCGGCTCCTGCACGGCGATCTCCTGCACAGGCTGGGCTGTAAGGCTCTCCGTCTCCCTGTCCAGCCCGCGCTCCTTGCAGATTTCCGCGTAATGGCGGTCGATATCCGTAATCAGGGAGGATGAGGTTCGGTTGATGGTCTCCAGCGATGCGCGAAGCTCGGTCAGCTCCCTGTCCTTTGCCCAGGTCGCCAGATACCCGAAGCTGTTTTCGCCTGTCTCAATGCCGTAATAGGCGCAGACGGCGAAGGAGATGCTCTCCGCCTGAATCTCCTCGGCGGCGCGTGAGAGCTTTGCCTTTTCCGGGTACTGTGCGTGCAGAAACTCCTTCACGGTCTGCTCGCCGCCCGTGAAGTTCAGCCCGTCCTCGCCCAGATACAAAAAGCCCTGCTCCGGCAGCTCAATGGGCGCTGCGGCAATGACGGTTGCCGCGTGCTTCACCACAACGTGCTCCTGAATGGTCACGGGCAACCCCGGATCATCATCCGAGCCGCGCAGGTCATATACATACAAGCCCTCCGGCAGCTTATCCCGGTCGATGCGCCCGTTGGAGAACAGCGCAGGCTTGCCGAACAGCTCAATCTCCTGATATTTTTCCCCGATTTCGTCCTTATTGTGGAGCCTGGAGTGGGCGATCTCATGGACGGCGGCGCAGACCGTCTGTACCTCGCTCATGCCTTCGCGGACAGCGATGCGCTGCTTGTCCACGGAGAAGTAACCGTCCATATTCTCCGCCAGCTTCTCAAAGCAGATGGGGACGGGCGCGCTGCGGCGCAGAGCTTCCATGAATACCTCGTAATTCTGCACATTCCCCGTAAGGTTCGCCGCCAGCTCCGGCAGGGGCTTGCCTGCGGTCTGCTGCACGTCGAACACCACCACGGGCTTGTACATGGGAATTTGCACCGTCTTTTCCTCCGTGATAATATCGCCGTTTTCGTCCCGCAGGGGGAGTCTGGTGTCGGGGTCTAATTTCTGCTGCTCGATTTTCTTCTTGAAGGGCGTGGGGGCGATGATCTTAATGCCCTTTTCGCCCTTTTTGACGCTCCGTCCGAATTGATCGCGCCATTTGTTGAAGCCGGCCACATGGGTGGCGTCGGGGCGCTGCATATAGATGAGCATGGTGTTGTTGACGCTGTAGCGGTGAAAGCGGCTCATGGTGGCAAGGTACTGCCTGTATTTGTCGCTCTCAAACAGCTCCTTTATGCCCGTCTCGATGCTGTCGGTGATGTCCTTGAGCCGTTCCTTGTTGGTCTGTTTTTCAGCCATTTCGTGCATACCTCCTTTGAATCATGGTAAAAACAGAGGCTCCCGCAGGGGAATGAAACGCCCGTGCGGGAGTCTGCGAGGGTCACTTGGTGAAGTCCAGCTTATAGGAGGAACGCGCGCCGTCGTCCTCCAGCACGATGAATGCGTCGTAGGTCTTGCCGGTTTTCTCGGAATAGACGCCGCTGGCGTAGGCGCGCCCCTGCGCCAGAAGCGAGGACACCATCTTCTTCGTCAGGCTGATCTTCTTGGCGGCAAGGAAGCGGTTGTCCCGCCACAGCCCGAACTTGCAGCTCCGTCTCTCGCAGAAATAGCCGTTTTTGCTCTCCGTGACCTCTGCGCCGCAGCGGGGGCATTTGCCCACAACGGGTCTGCCGGAGGGGAACAGCACCTCCGCACCGTCCACAGGCGCAGCGTCCCGAACCAGCGCTGCGACCATATCGCGGATGCCGGCAAGGAACTCGTCTGCGCCCAGCTCGCCGCACTCTATCTCCTTGAGGCGGTGCTCCCATTCGGCGGTCAAAAGCGGGGACTGGAGCTGTTCGGGCAGCACGGTAATGAGGGACACGCCCGCTTCGGTGGGAACGAGGCGTACAGATTTCTTCGCCTTTCTGCGCTCCGCAAAGCCCGTGGCCACCAGCTTTTCAATGACCGCCGCCCTTGTTGCGGGGGTTCCCAATCCCTTTCTCTCGGCATCTTCCGGCATATCCTCTTTGCCCGCCGTCTCCATGGCCGACAAAAGCGTATCCTCGGTGAAGTGCTTTGGCGGGGTCGTTTTTCCCTCTTTGACCGCGCAGGAGGAAACGGAAAGCATCTGTCCCTCGGAAAGCTCCGGGAGGGTGCTGTCCTGCTTGCCCTTTTCCGTGTATGCCCTCCAACCCATATTAAGGATTGTTTTCCCCTTGGCGGCAAAGGCATTTCCGCCGCAGTCCAGCCTTGCCTCGGTCTCCAGATAGACGAAGGGTGCGCTGACCGCCATAAGCACCTGACGGGAAACAAGGCGCAGCAGCTCCCGTTCGCCTGCGGGCAAGGTTTCCAAATCCGTTTCGCCCGCCGCCATCGTGGGAACGACGGCATGGTGGTCGCTGACCTTTTTGCTGCTGCACACCTGCCCCGAACAGACGGCTGCGGGCGGCTCCGTGCCGCAGATGCCTGCGCAGCACAGCGCCAGCGCGTTTACACCGCCCTCCATATCGTCGGTGAGGTAGCGGCTGTCGGTGCGGGGGTAGGTGCAGAGCTTCTTTTCATACAGGCTTTGCAGATAATCCAGCGTCTGCTGCGCCGTGTACCCAAGCAAGCGGTTCGCATCCCGCTGGAGGGTGGTCAGGTCGTAGAGCGCCGGGGCTTTCTCCGTCTTTTCCGTCTGCACGACGGAGGTAACAGCGGCGGTCTTGCAGTTGCAGTCTCCGGCAAGCCGCTCCGCCTCCGCCTGCTCCTTCATGCGCCCGCCTGCGGCGGAGAAGCCGTCAAAGTCCAGATGGACGGTGTAGAAGCTCTCCGGCTGAAAGGCATTGATCTCCGCTTCCCGCTGCACCAGCAGCGCAAGCGTGGGCGATACCACGCGCCCCACGTTCAGGGTGCGGTGGTACATCACGGAAAACAGGCGTGTGGCGTTGATGCCCACCAGCCAGTCGGCTTCGCTGCGGGCACGGGCGGCATAATAGAGATTGTCATACGCCGCTCCGCTTTGCAGATGGGCAAGTCCCTCTTTGATGGCTTTGTCCGTGAGTGAGCTGATCCATAAGCGGTCGAAGGGTTTGGCGATGCCGAGATACTCATAGATGAACCTGAAGATCAACTCACCTTCCCGTCCTGCATCGGTGGCGACGATAATGCCCTCGCATTCCCGGAAGAGTTTTTCAATGATTTTCAATTGGGCGACTGCCGCAGCATCGGCTTTATAGCCCTTACCCTCCTTAATCTGACGGGGAATAAGGGTAAAGACGGGAGGAAGGATCGGCAGGTTCTCTTTGCGGAAACTCTTGAAGCCGTAGGCTTCGGGCATGGCTGCCGTTATCAGGTGTCCCAATGCCCACGTGACGGCATAGCCGCCTCCTTCGATATAACCGTTCTTCTTGTTGGTTGCCCGAACGACACGGGCGATTTCACGGGCTACGCTCGGTTTTTCTGCTATGATGACTTTCATTTGTTCTTACTTTTTGGATGTTAGTGGTGGCGGATTACATTTTCATTCCCTTGAAACGTTTCTTCTCTTCTTGCTTTTGTTCCTGCCCGGCGGTAGGCTCTGTCTGTCCCTGCTTGAGCGACTCCTTTACATGCTTGGTAGCCTCGTTGGTCTTGCCTTCGGAATTGACGGCGACCTGCGTGCGGGAAGCATTGTCAGGAATGACTTCTTTGGCTTGGGACTTGTCGGGATTCCATTTGAGGAAGTCGAACTTGTTCTTCTCGAAGTTCGGGCGCACGTAGGCATTGAAAGGCTCTCCCTTCTTATCGATAAGCCCGGTCATATAGACCGTCTGACCTGCTTTGAGCTTCGCCTGCTCTTCGGGAGAGATGTCGCGTCCCAGCATCTTCTTGGGGACACGCAATTCTTTCTGCTCTGTCTGTTTCTGCCCTTCGGGGGCTTGTCTTTGTCGTTGTCCCTGCTTGGGAGAGCCGAAACGAAATTCAATCGACCGCTTGTCGGCATTGAATTGAAGGTTGGCATTGAAATGCTTTCCCGTTTGGGAGGTCATACCTTCCACATAGATGCTTCTGCCTTCCGAGAGTTCTTTTTTCTGCCCGTCGTTCAGCTTCACGCCCTTGATTTCATCGGGGATGCGTACCCTATCGGCACTCAGAGCGATAATGTCGTTGGTCAGGCGGTCGATGCTCACGAAGCTGCGGGTCGGCTCATCTTTGCCGGGGAAGGTCAGTTCCACGGTACGACCGAGGTTGCCCGTTTCCTTGAGGGCTTTCTTGTCCTCATCGGTGAATGTATGCCCGAAGAACTCACGCTTCAATTGAGGCTCCTTGCGGATGGCATGGACAACGGGAATCAATGTTCCGTCTCCGGAGGCTTTCAGGGAAAGACGGGCATCGGTATAGAGGGAAATTTCTCCGATTTTGATAGAGATGGGAATAAGCGGAGTCTTGCGGTATTGAAGCAAGTCATCAAGATGCTTGCCCTTTTCGAGGCTCTCACGGCTTACGCCCATCTGTTCGAACTGCTCCCACTTTACCCTGTCGGGGTCAATGCCTTGGAAGGACTGTTTCTGCCCTCCTGCATAATCCGAAGGATTGACACGGGCGGAGTCCAGCATCTCCTTATTGGAGGGGACATCCGGTGCTTTGAGCATCTCGGAGAGAACCCGTGCACTGGCAACAACACCCTCGAAGGGGACTTTAAAGAAGTGGAATTGTGTGGGGTTCTTGAACTGCCGCATGAAGTTGGAGAGGAAGTTCTCCAAGGCATTGCTGTGCTTGTCGAACTTCAGAAAACTCTGTTCATGCTCGGCGGTGGGCGGAACGGTTTTCAGTCCGTCTTTTTCATCTGCTCCGGCTACGGCTCGGAGGCTCTCGGTCTTCTGTTCCTTGACCAAAAGGACTTCTTGGTCTTTGATTTTTTCGTCCATATTACAATGTATTTAATGGCACCAACAGCGGTGCACGGACAAAGGTAAACCAAAGAAACAGTGTATGTTAGAGGTTTGAGATAACTGCGTACTTGTGGCTTCGATATGGATAGAAACGGCTTATTGATAGAATGACAATAGAAAAACAGATATTAGAAATAATGATTTGCCTGTATAAAAATCACCATTTTTAGGGATTGATTATGTAAAGAGATATTGCGAACTTTGCAAACGAAATATAAAACAGTGCTTAGATATATGCAAACGACAAAGGAGTATATACGTAAACAATTGCAGGAAACAGCTTGCGATGCCTTTCTTCGAAAAGGGTTCAAGGCTGTGTCAATGCGTGAAATTTCCAGTCTGTCGGGTATCGGTTTGAGTAACATATACAATTATTACCCAAGCAAGAATGACTTATTGGCAGTTGTTTTGTCTCCTCTTTTAAAGAAGATGAACAGCTTGTTAGATAATCATAACCGCAACGAAAATCTTTCTCTTGAGGTTTTTGTATCCGAAGAGTATCATCGTAAGTATGTTTTGGAGGTAATGGATATTATAACTTGTTACCGTAAAGAGTTGAAACTCTTGTTTCTCAATACACAAGGGTCTCGATTTGAAGATTATAGTGAACGCTGGATTGATAAAAGTACTGCAATTGGAGAGAAGTACATGGAGAGAATGAAAATACTCTATCCTGATTTGCATACCAACATTTCTCTTTTTTTCATCCATTTCACATCCTCTTGGTGGATTAACATGATGAGGGAAGTGGCGTTACACGAAGAACTTTCGCATGAGGAAATAGAGCGTTTTATCAGAGAATTTGTCCACTATAGTACAGGAGGATGGAAAAAGCTTATGAAAGTGGATGATGAGGGAAGAACAATAGAAGGAGGTATTATATCCTTTGATTCCGAAAAAAATTTGGATAAAGAGCAAGTTATAACAAAATATGAAAGCAACGATAGAAAACATTCACAAGCAGTGGAGGTATAGGATTTTCCTTAATTGGCGGATGTATGAAACATCCAGTTTCAACAATATACACCATAGAGCGGGCTGCCCTTTCAAGGCAGCCCGCTCTATTTTTGAACAAAACGGACTTTTGTTCTTTTTTTTGAGCTTGCAATCACGAGGTGATTGTCAGGGGCAGATTCCCTTTTGTCTCCTCAACAAATTAAACAACTGATAAATAACAGATAATATGAAAATAGAAAGAATGAACGAAGGGTTTACTCTCCAATGCAGATGGAGGATGCAAAAACAATGGTTGGCTCCAAGTTTACTTATCCTCTTCCCCTGTGTGGGCTTTTCCTGGTTAAGATACTTCAATGTTTATATTTTGTGGAAAGACGACTTCATCGAAGAAGACCTGATGCTTGTTAAGAACGAAGAGTTCAAGGGGATATTCGATAACGACAATTACTCTGCGGTGTTGACCCTGTGCGGCTATTCGTTCACGAGAGAGAATTTGGAACTTATCCGTGAACTTACCAACGAGATGATAGAGAGACTTTCGTATGCTGACTTCTTTGGAAAGAATTCCGCAATGCGAAGACTAAATCGCTTAATCTCGTCATCAATAACTCCTTTGGCTCTATGTGGAGAAAAATGTTGGACAGCACATAGCAATAATCCAACCCCACCTGTTTCGATCTCAACCATACGGGATGATTCAGTCGCTTTACCTCCTCTTATGCACGGAACGAATGTATTCAACCCAACCCTCCGTAGACTATGATTGGTTTAAGGACAATGGGGATTTTTCGGTAGATACGATAACAATTCTGAAACATGAACAAAGGCAAAATATATTTTTAGTAACAAAAGTAATAAGACAATGAAGCAGAAAGTACTCTATCTTTTTTTATCACTGATGCTCACGAGCATCAGTGTCTCCGCCCAAACAGGGGGCGGACGGATTACGGGCGTGGTTATCGACGACTCAGGCGAAGAGCCACTGCCCGGAACAACTATCTTTATCGAGGAGCTGAAAAAGGGCATCGCGACAAATGAGCATGGGGATTTCTCTTTTTCTGATATTCCCACAGGCACCTATACGCTTACCGTGAGTTTTATGGGGTATCGCACCCAAACCCGTAAGGTCACAGCGGGTAACGAGAGAGGCAGTAAAATCATCATCCGTCTGAAAGCCGATTCCAAATCGTTGGATGAGGTGGTGGTGATGGGCAAAAGCGAAGCCCGTAAAATACGTGAGCAGGCAATGCCTATATCTGTAATCAGCATGAGTCAGATACAAGGGACAGTCAACAATGTGCAGGATGTTTTAGCAAAAACAGCCGGTATCACCGTGCGAACAATGGGAGGTGTGGGCAGTACTTCTCGTATTTCCGTACGAGGGTTGGAAGGTAAACGCATTGGGCTTTTCATTGACGGACAGCCGATGAATGACAATTCCGATTTTATCGACATCAATGATATTCCGGTGGAAATGATCGATCGCATTGAGATATACAAAGGAATTGTTCCCGCCAAATTCGGGGGTTCCGCCGTGGGTGGAGCGGTAAATATTGTCATCAAGGAGTATCCGCCCAAGTATTTGGACGTGAACTATTCTTACGGTAGTTTCAACACTCACAAAGCATCCGTGGTGAGCAAAATGAACATTGCGCCAAAAGGTATAGAGTTCGGGTTGGGAGGTTTTTATAACTATTCCGATAATAACTACAAGATGAAATCCCCCTTTCAAGAGGGACTTACGATAACCCGAGATCACGACAAGTTCAAGAAGGCAGTTGTCGGCGGCAGTTTTAAGGCACGGAAATGGTGGTTTGACTTGGTGGAATTTGAACCAATCTTCATACGTACCTACAAGGATGTACAGGGAATAGAGTCTAACATTCAGTATGCCCACAGCCATTCCGATGCTTTTATTATCGCCAACAAGATGGAGAAGGAGAACTTTCTCTTGGAAGGACTGGACTTGGATTGGCAACTGGGGTATGTTTATACCAACTCTCATTTTACTGATACCGCTTCTCATCGCACACATTGGGACGGTACGCATTATCCGGCGGTTTCGAAATTCGGTGGAGAAATCGGGAAATGGGCATCATTGTTGGTGAATAACAAGCATCTATTGCAGCATAAATTGAATCTCAACTATCTTGTCAATGATAATCATTCGGTCAACTTCAATTCTTTGTCGAAATATGCCCATGCCGACCCCAAAGATGCAATGAAAGACAAGGTAATAGGCTACCGTACGGAATTCCCAAGCAATATGCTCAGTTGGGTGGCTGGGGTGAACTACGACTATCGCTCTTCTGACGATAAATTCCTCAATTCTGTCAATATCAAGTATTACTACTATTCAATGAAAACGCGGATGGCTAGTATTCTGACAAATTCAGCGGAAGATATAAATACCCACAAGAATGATTTCGGTATTAGCAATGCGCTTCGTTACCGTATTACTCCCAACCTGATGGCAAAAGCCTCTCTCGGGTATGATGTAAGGCTTCCGTCGGAAGAAGAACTGCTGGGAGATGGTTATGTCATTGCCCCTGCAGGCAATTTGATTCCGGAGCGTAACACAAGCGTAAACGTGGGAATGCTGTTCGACCTGACAGGAAAGTCTCCCAGCAACTTGCAGATAGAAGTAAACGGGTTCTACATGTATCTACAGAATATGATTCGTTTTACAGGAGGCTTCCTGCAATCGCAGTATCAAAATTTTGGAGAAATGAGGACTTTTGGTGTGGAAGCAGAGGTGAAAGCAGATGTTACACGCTGGCTCTATGGTTACGTAAATGCAACCTACCAAGACCTGCGAGATACGCGTAAGTATGAGCAAAACACCACTGTTGCCAATCCGACAAAGGGCAGTCGCATGCCCAATATACCTTATCTGATGGCAAATGCAGGACTGGAATTCCACAAAGAGAATCTATTCGGGGGCAAAGGTATGAACACGCGCATATTTAGCGATGCTTCATTCGTGGAGGAATATCTTTATGATTTCGAGCAAAGCCAATTCCAACAGCATCGCATACCGCGAACCATCTCATGCAGTATGGGCTTTGAGCAGAGTTTTGGTAATGGGCGCTATTTCATTATGGGAAATATAAGCAATCTGACAGATACGCAAATAATCAGTGAGTTCAACCGTCCTTTACCCGGGCGTAGTTTTACCGTCAGATTCAGATATGTATTCAAGTAATAATTCATCTAATAATCAATTAAACAAAAAGCAATGAAAAAGAAAATGATTTTCGCTGCTGCCATGTTTGCAGCACTGTGTTTTAACTCATGTGACAAGAACGATCCAGAGATCCCCATTGCAGGAGGTTCGGGAAATGTACTACTACTAACAGCCTTACCCAATGCTACGGGTATGGATGGAACAGTCTATATGCAACTTATTGACGAGCCCAAGTTAGGCGCGACGATGGCTGTAGACAATAAGAATGGCATAAATGTTCCCTTTGGAAGTTCTTACCCTGTGGTGATAGGTAATGAGGTCTATGTATTCCCGAGCTATCACATGACAATGGACAAGAATGAACTGGTCAGATATCGCCGCGTAAACGGTGGTTTGCAGAAAATGGGCAGTATGCCATTGCCTGCCAATAACAGTGCCAATAGTCTCGTCAAGCTGTCTCCTACAAAGGCGTATCTGTCGCTTGCAGGATTGGGAAAGATTTACATTTTTAATCCTGAAACCATGCAGAAGACGGGAGAGATAGACCTGACATCTTTAGGCATACAAGACAATAATCCCGACATAGGAATCATGATAGAACGTGACGGCTACGTGTTTGCAGGTCTAAGTCAGATGGTGGGTGGTTGGACAAGCCCGGAAAATTACAAACAAGCAGATGTTGCCGTTATTGACACAAGGAGGGACAAGCTGGTCAAGATGATTTCGGAGAAAGCCAGCGGTTTCTCTCAAGCTACACGTCCTATCGATCCGAAGTCTTTATTCATAGATGAAAAAGGGGATATATACATTTCCTGCATCGGTAATTTCGGAATGGTAGCAGGCCATAAGGCAGGCATACTGCGAATAAAAAAGGGTGATACGGATTTTGATCCCACGTACCATTGGACGATAACCGGTGCAACTATCGAAGGAGAAGAGAAAACAGCAGGTTGGGCTGCTTCCATTTGTTATGTGGCCAATGGTAAAGCCTACGGATATGTTGATATTCCAGGTTATTACAGACCCGGAGAAACAGGACATTCCTCTATATCGAGCAGAGCCGTAGTCTTTGACCTATACAATCGGAAGATGACGAAAATAAAAGGGCTGGAATTGTCCAACGGCTATGGTGTATTGGTCTCTAAGTATAAAGACGGTTTGGCTATCTGCAATGCTTCAGCGAACACCAAGGGCATATATTATCTCAACCCTCAGACTTCAGTAGTCAATCCAACCCCTATGATAACTACTGTAGGAAACCCAATGGCAATAGAATGGTTCGGCAAATAAGCTATAGCTTGTAACCAAGAGTGCAAAGATGATTGTAGGATTCTCTTCTCTCTCTTTGCCCTCCTATGTTGAGCTTTTCAGCACTTGAAGACCATAGTCCAAATATTTTTTGTTCTTTATAAAGTTATTTTTATATGGCTATAAGCGATTTGGTCCAACTCCAACTTGGCTGGCTCAATGCATGGATTCCCTCGTTCGCGTTGGTGTTGATACAGTTTTTGTATATGCTTCTTTACAAAGAAGGAGGAAAACGTGCCGTAGATACCTCGTGGCATACCGCTAAGGACAAGCGATACGCGACTTTGAGCTATATTATTCAATTAATAGTATTGTTAATCTCGCTTTTTGTTCCACTTCAGATTGGCACTCCGCTGTTTATGGCAGGAAGTCTCTTGTTCGCCTTTGCGCTTGTCGGATTCATGGCTGCCTTTCACGCTTATGCCTCTACGCCTAAAGGAGAAATAGTCGTACGAGGCGTTTACCGCCTGTCGCGCAATCCAATGTATTTCTTCTATGAAGTGGGAGCATTGGCGATATGTATTGCCGCGGCTTCGTTGTTGTTGCTACTTGCCACTATCCTTTTGATACTCGTCATGCATGGTATCATCTTGGGTGAAGAGCAATACTGCATGACAACCTATGGGGAAGACTATGCGTTGTACAAAGCGAGAACCCCTAGATACTTCTTACTCAAATAGCAATCTTTATGAACAGTTTTCTAAAAATACTCAATTCCGCCACAATGGGGCAGCCTCGTCGTCTGCGTCCGTTGATATGGTGGACCGTAGCGGAATATTTCTTCCGTGGCGCACCTTACGGGGCAATGCTGCTTGTCGTATGGGAGATATTCAAGCCTCTCCAGCACCCCGGGACATCAATAAATCTTATGAACATCGCTTGGGCATGGGCAGTGCTTCTCATCTCCCTCGTCTCTCTTTGGCTCATCGGAAAGAAAGCCTACCTTGTTGCCTATCGTGACGGATACGAGATATGTTGCGACGGTCGTTTGGAGGTGATCGACCATTTGCGACGACTGCCGATGGGTTTCTTTAACAGTCGTGATCCCGGAGACATCGGGGCATACATCGTTAGCGATTACAACAATGTGGAGATGCTCACCACACATCTCATAGGACAGTTCTTCGGAGGATTGGCAATGCCCATTGTGGCTTTGGTGTCGCTCTCGTTCTTCAATTGGCAATTGGCTATGGCGGCAGCTTCCGTCATTCCATTGGCATATCCCATGATGCTGCTCACCAATCGCTTTGTGGCAACATTGGGGAAGAGACATCAGAAGATAAAAAGGAATGCCGCCTCGCGCATGATAGAATATATACAGGGTATCCGCTTGATTAGGGCGTTCAATTTGAATGGCAATAAGTTTGAACGTTTGGAACACGCTTTCCGTGAGCTTAAACGCGAGAGTATCTACTTGGAAGCCGCTCCTGCTCCTACCGTCACTTTAGCTTCCACTCTGCTGAACGGAGAGTTAGTACTTATTATGCTGCTTGGCTTCTCGATGCTGTTGGATGCCCAGGTTTCTATGCCTGTATACATCATGTTTTTGTTGGCCGGCTCGGCTATCTATGCCCCGCTCATCAACGCCATGACCTTTATCGCTCTTATCAATTACATGAAGTTGAGTGCGGAACGCATAGATGCCCTTTGTAATACGCCTGTGCTTCCGGAGGGAACGATAGAAGAGGTCTCGGGGTCAGAAATAGAGTTCCGGAACGTGGATTTCAGCTATGACGAGGATATTCCCGTGCTTCGGGATGTATCGCTTGTCATTCCGGAAAAAAGATTGACTGCTCTCGTTGGACCATCGGGGTCGGGAAAGACAACGCTGACTCGTCTCATAGCCCGCTTCTGGGATGTAAACAAAGGGGAAATCCTGCTTGGTGGGCGAAACGTCAGGGACTATACCTTACATACGCTGATGCGGCAAATTTCCATTGTCTTTCAGGACGTGTATCTTTTCAATGACACTATCTATAATAACATTCGCGTAGGTCGTGAGACGGCAACTCAAGAAGAAATAGAAGCAGCCGCACGCAAAGCGCAATGTCACGAATTCATCACTGCCATGCCCGATGGCTATGACACCTTGGTGGGCGAAGGAGGAAGCACACTTTCCGGCGGTGAGAAACAGCGAATATCTATTGCCCGTGCCATTTTGAAAGATGCACCTATAGTGTTGCTCGACGAGGCGACAGCCTCGCTCGACCCAGAGAATGAAGTACACATACAAGAGGCCGTCAATGACCTGGTGAAAGAAAAGACGGTGGTTATCATTGCTCATCGTCTGGGCACGGTGGTCAATGCCGATAATATCGTGGTGATAAATCAGGGACGAGTGGTACAACAAGGCAAACATCATACTCTTCTCGAAGAAGGAGGTTTGTATCGCAATCTTTGGCAAGAACAACAACGAGTAAAAAGATGGAAATTCTAACAACCGAGTAGACTGTAAGACAATGGATATAAATAGACGTAAAACCGGATTGGGAAGGTTAATCGAAATAGCCGGGACCAAACGTTGGCTACTCATCGGAGCGATGTCATTGGCTGTCATCACCGCTATTGTACAATTCGTGCCGATCATAGCCGTGTATAATATTCTTATCGAGCTGGCAAAACATGCCATTGAACCCTCTATGATTGACAAGGCCTACATCTGGCAATGGGGTTATATAGCCTTGGGGGCTTTCCTCGCATTCGGGGTACTGACCTTTGTATCTCTTATGCTTTCGCACATTGCCGCTTTCAACATTCTGTACGAAATACGGATGCAGTTGGCACAAAAGATGGTACACCTGCCTTTGGGGTTCTTTAATCGTCGGGCTTCCGGAGAACTGAAGAAAATAATGAGCGATGATGTCGAGCGCATCGAACTGTTTATCGCCCACCATATTCCCGACATTGTAACAGCCATACTGTTTCCGCTAATTCTTGCGGGGTACATGTTTACAGTGGACTGGAGGTTGGCTCTGGTCGTATTGGCAATTTTTGCGATGGCACTCCTTGTGATGGGACGGATGTATGTCGGTAAAACCATCCGGGAGGTTTCCGAAAGGTATGTGGAGAAAATGGGCAGAATGAATGCCGGCATCGTGGAATACATACGTGGCATTCAAATCGTGAAAACCTTTACCGAATCGACTGATGCCTACCGTAAACTGAATGAAGATATCAAGGAATATCGCAAATTTGCCTGCGGAGTGAATTTTCAGTATCGACCTACCTATATGGGTTTTCTAACCATACTCTCATCTGCTCTTCTCTTTATTATTCCCGTTGCGGTATGGCTACTCGAAAAGAGTGATTCGTATGCTGCATTCATTCCCGTAGTATTGATGTTTCTGCTGTTTGGAACAGCTATTTTCTTCCCCGTGCTGAAACTCTTGTGGATAGGCAGCTTCCTGAATCAAAACAATATGGGCATACAGAAAATAGACGATATTCTCTATATGGACGAAATAGACGAGCCAGCCTTGTCCCGATACCCTGAAGATGCTCATGTTGAGTTTCGGAATGTCTCATTTGCCTACAATACTACCACGATACTCAAAGAGGTCTCTTTTACCGCCAATCCCGGTACTATAACGGCTTTGGTTGGTCCTTCCGGAGCAGGGAAAAGTACCATTGCCATGCTTGCCGCTCGATTTTGGGATATCCAAGACGGAGAGATTTTGATAGGGAATGTGCCTATAAAGGAGATTCCGACTTCGGTCTTAATGGATAACATAGCTTTGGTTTTTCAGGACAACATGCTCTTTTTTGACACTATTGAAGAAAATATCCGTATGGGAAACAAGACTGCCACCTTCGAGGATGTAAAAAGAGCCGCATGCGCAGCCCAATGCCATGAATTTATCGAGGCTCTGCCTGATGGCTACCAAACTTTGGTGGGAGAAGGCGGCACATATCTTTCCGGCGGTGAGATGCAGCGCCTCGCACTGGCTCGTGCTATACTGAAAGATGCGCCCGTCATCCTGCTGGATGAGGCAACTGCATTTGCCGACCCTGAAAACGAGGGAAAGATATTGGAGGCATTTTCACACCTCATCAAGGGAAAGACTGTCCTGGTCATTGCCCACCGCTTAGGTACGATAACAAATGCTGACCATATCCTGTATTTGGATAAAGGCATGATAACAGAAAAGGGAACGCATGAGGAACTACTTGCTCTTCATGGAGCGTATGCCCATATGTGGAAAACCTATAATCGTGCAAAAGAATGGATAATAGATAGGTGAATTATGTTAAATTTTAAAAAGAACGAATATGAGAAGACTTATTCAAACCATTAGCTTTAAGAATTTTGCTTCAATGCAATATGAGGCAGAAAAAGGTTCCTTATTGATAGATGTGTTCATTGATGAAATTATCAAATTCTCTAATTCAGAAGAAAATCCTGAAACGGTTTACAGAGTTCTTAACTATACCCGCTTTCATCTATGTTCACTATCTGAAGAAAGTCACAAGACAAAAGAATTTGAAAAAAAACATAGCAGAATTATTATGCGTAATAGATACCGAATTGTTTCTGCAGAGAAGAAAATATGTGCATGATTGGAAACAGTCTAGAAAACCTAAGCGAACAATCCCATTCCATTGGACTGGCAAGATGGTGGACTTGGTGGAGTTGCTCTATGCTCTTGATACCTGCGACTGCATCAACAATGGAGAAATCGGCGTGGAAGAATTAGCAGATGCTCTTTCCGAAATTTTCGGAGTAGAAATCAAGAACTGCTACAATGTCTATATGAATATGAAACGTCGCAAGGACGACAGCCGTACTTATTTTCTTGATGAACTTAGAGAAAAGCTTAACAAGCGAATGAGGGAGAGCGACCTTAAGAGCGGAAAATTCAAGAAGCGGTAAATAAAATGAGAAATACTCTGGGTATGAGGTCTCTTCTATTTGCCTCATTCCCTGATAATAACCTCTATCTTTACCCCGTCGTAGTTCCTCTTGGTTGCCGGCTCATAAGATTTATGTTTTCATTAATGAAGTCTGTCAGAAGGGAGGTTAAACAGTAAGCGGAAAAGTTCAAACCCGCACTTCCCATCCGTTCCGAGAACGCCCAGGAACTCTCTTTGTTCGTACCATGGGAGATTCTTAAAGTTAAGTTGCATATGAGTAACTAAATACGATATATGGAAAAGCTCATAAAGAACCAATCAAAAACATCTAAGATTTAGGAGAAAATCTTAGATGTTTTAAATAAATTCATTTATTTTGCATTATATCAAAAACATTTGCTGAAAGTCAGCACCTCCTGCTTGAGTAAAGATGGAGATAATATTATTACAAAATACAAAATTC
>OHQE01000379.1_pt1 | contig 22406 bp, 31 predicted proteins | sample 1577931 | NCBI WGS metagenome assembly OHQE01 (sample SAMEA3879552, study PRJEB24766) | human gut metagenome | biome: human-associated habitat; feature: feces | place: USA | collected 1985/1987 | reverse complement strand
GCTCTTCCGATCTTTCGAATCCTGTGGCATACTTCATGTTGTCGGCCCACAGGTCAGTGGGTTCTGCGCCGCTGGGGCTCTCGGTCACGCCGGTCAGGCCATTCCATGCAGCGCCATTAGCCGTGCCTTCGTCTGCCTTGGGGTATACCATACCGTGGGAAACACCGGCATGGAACTTGCGGGTGCCGTCCACATCCCATTTTGCTCTTGCCATAGGTTTTGTCCTCCTTTATAAATAGGTATCAGTACCACACGCTGAATACGTCGTGGTATAAGTTGTCCGAAATAAAATGGCGGTCATGAGAAGCCTTTGCAAGCAAACCCATGGCCGCCGTCATTTCGCTGTCCGGTTTCGTGTCAATCACGGTAACAGAATAATGGAAGGTCTGGCGGTATACGCGGTCGTCAGCCTTCGGACTGCGGATCTTTTCCAGCTTGTAGCAGATACAAGGGTATTTCATCCGCAGGTTTGCAGGCGGCTGGTAGTACACGTTTTCACTGCCGCACCGCTGTTTCACGATGCTGCGCAAAAGCGCATCCAGCCCGGAGCGTCTTTCACTCAGTTTCATTGCCATGCCATAACCCTCCCAGCGTCAGCACGATGCGCGGGTACTCCACGCTCGCGTCCGTCACCTTCCATTTTCCGCCGTAAAGCGTCACATACCGGAGATTGCAAAAGTGCTCCTGAACATACGGGTCAGCGATGACACTTAACGTGTTCGCAAGGCTGATATCATCGTTCACCTTGTCGCCGGACTGTAACCTGCGCATGTTCCGTGTCAGGTCGCCGTAACAGTCACGCTCTGTCACGATTTCCGAGTAGACACTCGGCTCTGTCTCCTTGGTCTCCACGAAACCAAGCTTCCCAAACCACTTGCTCATAGCACTTTCACTCCATTTTGAATTTTCTGCTTACTTTTCGGCAGAAGCAGCCCATGCCTGGGTCTTCACGGTCTCACCGGCCACAACGGTGATCACACCGGTCGCACCAAAGGCCACAGGCACCAGATAGTTTGCGCCCTCCACGATCACCAGACGGCCCTTCACGAAGGCATCCTCGATCTCGGCCTTGGTCGCGGTCTCCTTATATCCTTCGTCGGCATACAGCTTGTGGTCAGCGGTCTTGCCATAGGCCACATAGTTTGCAACGTGCAGGTCCTTGCCCTGCTCATAGAGCTTGTTCAGCATTTTCTATCATCCTTTCCTTTGAAAAAGGCTCCCTCATTGAGGGAGCTGGCGAACAGCGCCGCCGTCAGGTTGACTGTGAGACTGAAGGAGTCTCTCATGCAGCCCACTCAATGGCCATAGCGCTGTAGGGGCTGGTCAGTGCGCCGGAGCAGCGGGTCTCGATCAGGTACTTCTGTGCATTGAAGTCGATGTCAAAGTCATCGAACATGCTCACGGCACCGCCCTTGTCCGCACCCACGGTGTAGTCGGCCAGGTTCACGATCACAGCAGCCAGATCACCGCCCTTGGCACCCTTGCGGCCTTCCATTTCGGGAATGGTCACGATCTTGGCAACGCGCAGCTTGCGGGCCAGTGCGGCCTCGTCCGTATACAGCGGGCGGCCCATGCCGTCTTCCAGCAGCAGCATCTCGGTCAGGGCATCCTCGGTGGTAAACATAGTCGGGGTGCCGCTGCCGCGGTAGTCCTTGCGGGCACGGATGGCCTGCTTGATAAAGGCCTTGTACTTGTCCTCCACGGTGGAAAGGCCGGTGGTCTTCACCTGCACCTTGATGGTAAACAGGTCGGCGTCATTGAACACCGGACGGATGCAGTTCTCATCGATCTTATCACGGCTTGCTGCCATGCGGCCGTCACCAAGAATGTAGGCCAGCGCCAGCTCACGGTTCAACTTGTAGCGCATCTCGTTGCGCAGCCATGCCACCACGTCAAAGCTGGTAATGTCCACCACATCGTCGCGATCCAGCTCCTGCTTCTTGTACACCGTGGTCGGGCCGGTGGAGCGGCGCAGCAGGCCGAACACCTCTTCCGTCTTGTAGTTGCCCTTCAGGTAGCCCTTGGCACGTGCATCGTCCTCGGTCAGGTCGGCGAACAGGCTCTTGAAGCGGCTGAACGGGATGTGCTTCACGCCGCCCATCACCACGCTCACCCAGTCGTCGGGTTTGTCAATGATGCGGGGCGTGGTGTCCAGCAGGTGATCTTCCGGGAACAGCCAGTCGATATTGTCAATGCCGTGACACAAAGCGTCCACCTCGCTGTCCTCAATGCCGGCATTTGCAAAAGCGGCCTTCATGGTGCCGCAGGTCTTGGCGGTCTTCACCACCTTGTTAATCTCGTCGATGCTGTGCTTCAGCACGGTGCCCTTCGTGTCCTTCTCAAATACGTTCTGCTTCACGGTTTCTTCCTCCTCATCGTTAGTCTCTTCGCCGTCACGCTTTTCCAGGGCCATGCCCACCAGTGCGTGGCAGCACTCCTTCTGTTCGGGTGTCATGCTGTTGTACACCTCTTTCAGCGTCTTGCCGTCCTTCTGTTCGTCCGCCCTCTCGGCTTCCTCCTGTGTTGCTTCGTCGGTCGCTGCATCGCCGCTGTGTACAAGGTCGTCCAGCGGTTCACCGTCTGGGTCCAGTCCGTGGGCAATGCTCAGGCCGCCGTCTGTGTAGATGAATGCTTCGCCGCCCTCGTAGTCCTCGTCAGCACTGTGCTTCACCACCTCGTCGATCAGCGCACCCGGGTTGCAGCCTGCCAGCACAAGGCTCACTTCCTGAATAATGCCGTGCTGGACAGTGTTTCCGGTCTTCTTAATGCAGTTTGCATAGATGGAAAAAGCGTTCAGGTCGCCATTTTCCACGCAGGCCTTCGCGGTCCGGCCGGTATCCGTATCGTTGAACTTTGCGTAGCAGTACATGCCCCCAGGCCGGTTCTCCAGCAGGCAGTGGCCAAGAACGTTTTCCAGGTTGTCATGGTCATGGTTGTACACCATGGTCACAACTTTACCGTCGCATTCCTGGAACGCATTCGGTGCAATGGTCAGGCCATCATAGCACTTGGTCTTTGCCTTCGTGGCCCAGCCGCTGCAGTCATAATCAAACTTCGCCATTTTGATTTGCCATACTCCTTTCTACGGCTTCCTTTCCAGCCGTGATCGTTTTGTTTCTCTCAGCAATCTCCGCATCGGATTGCGAAATATTGCTGTTCCGCAGTTCGTCCGCCTTCGGGTCCTTCGAGGGCTTCATTCCCAGCAGCTGCCGGAACTCATTGCTTGTCAGGATCTCGTTGCGGGTAAACTTGTCCGCCATCTCGGCAACGGCGCTCACCGGTGCCAGCTTGAACGGGTCGCGGAAGTACATCATACTCTCGCGGCCTTCCTTCCGGTCCTCTTCGGTCAAAAACTTTCGCTTCAGCTCGTCTACGGCTGCTGCCACAAGGGGCTCAATGGTACGGTTCTCATAGTTCGTCATCACCGCATCGCTTGCTGTACCGTTCATGATCTCCGGGGTAATGCCTAACTGGCTGTATGCCATGTTGGTCAGGTATTCCACGGTTTTCAGGAGGTTATTTTCAAGGCTGCGGTTCAGCTGCGTAATGTGTTCCGAACCATCGGTATAGGCAATGCCGTATTTAGAACCGGTCAACTGCCGTTCGATCTCGGCTCTCCGGTCGTCCGCTCTTTTTTTCTGGATTTCGTTGCGCACTACATATGGCAGCTGGATGATAAGATCCAGTTTTTCAGATCCCAGCTGGTCATCCACCACGTCCATCAGGTTCAGCTTGCGGACAAGGCGCTGGATGGTGCCGTTCGGCTCGTTCATCACGGCATAGAACGGGTTCTCGATCAGGGCCACTTCTGCTTTCGGCAGGGTGATCTCCTCTTTCTGTCCGGTCTGGTCGTTATACACTTCCAGCCGCACATCATCGGGGTACCATTCCTTCACCTTTGCCACCCGCATGGAAAGGATCTTTTCTTTGCCGGTCTCTTCGTCCACATCCACGTCCACCGGCACCAGCGCCGCCACGCCCTCGTCCAGTACAGAGAGGAACATGTCATACCGCAGCGCCCTGCCGGTCTGGTCCTTGTTGCCGGAAAGGTTCAGACAGCAATTAAGGCCCGAATCAACGGTTTCGTCGTAGCGTCCGTTTTCATCGAGCCTTACGTGGTTTATTGTGATGCCCGCTGCGTCCATGGCAATGCGGGTGTATATGGCGGTCATGATCGTGCGGTCATTCGCACGGTTCAGCCGTACCCGGTCAGGCCGGTAGCTGCTCCCTCCGCCATAGTAGTTCTTCCCGGGAGGGTCCCGGTTCGTAAAGGCGTTCCACGCCCGTTTCAGGCGGGAGCCAACGTTTATCGCCATTTTGATTTTTTCCTCCCGGTCAGTTTTTCTTGTCGTCCTGCTTTGTCTGTCCGCCGCTTGCGCTGCCGCTTACAATGGCGTTTGCCAGATCAGGGTTTTCAAAGGTGCTCGTCACAAACTGCTTTGCGCTGTAACTCATTGCACCCGCCACAGCCTTGGTCAAAAACTGTTTCCCCGCGTCCTTCATCACGCTCTTCACAAAGCTCTGCCCGCCGTACACATCGCTGCGCAGCTGTTTCACGTCCTTCTGCAGCTGCAGCCGCTCTTTTTCCGCTTTCAGTTCCCGGTTCGGGTCGTCCGCGCGGATGTTGGTATCCCCCTGCAGGTCGCGGTACTGCTTTTCCATCTGCAGGCGGTTGATCCGTGCCCGCAGCTCTTCGTCCGAGTAGTCCTCGGCCTTGCCGCCCTTCCGCTTCGGGGCATACTCTGTCTTTGCTGTCGCACCTTCACCGGCGTTCCCATCCCCGGCATAGTGCTTCTTTCCGGCTGCGGTCAAGGTACCGTCCTTGTTCTGGTATCGACGCACGCCCCATTTCATGCCCTTGATGCCCCAGTGGCACAGGGTGCTGTTCCGGTGCTGCCACCAGTCATTTTGATTTATCATCTACTCACCTTCTTTCACGCTCTATTGCTTTTATCCATGTTTGTGCTATACTGGCTTTAACAGCCATTCTGTGAGGAAAGGGAATCGTGTATGTGGAGTGCTAAATGCCCCAAATGCGGAGCAAAGATTCTGCTTGAAGATGCCAACGCAAAAGTCATTCAGTGTGCGTCCTGCGGAGCACAGGTCCGCGTTAATATCAACGTGAACTATAACTACTCCAAATCAGAGCACACCGAGCATATCGTCGATGATGCAAGGATCAAGCAGGCCCAAAATGTTGATCGTGTCATCAACCTTTTTGCCTCTCCCATCGAGGAACGCCGCGCCAAAAAGAAGGCGGAAGAAGAGCGTATCCAGCGCGAAGCAGACCAAGCCGAGCGTATCCGCAAAGAGCAGGAGGCAAAAGACGCTGAAGAACAGCATGCTTACGAAGAATGGGCCTCCGCTCAGCACGAAAAACATGCCCGCCAGGCTGGGCGCGCAATTGCTAAGGCAATCAATTACTATCGTGCCAATGAACGGAAAATCCTCATCAGCGTCGTTCTCATTGTTGCTCTTCTCGCCTGCCGCGGCGTTTACGATTCCATCAACCAGAAGCGGGAACAGGAACTTGCCGCCCATCAGGCCGAGCTTGCCCGCCTGAAAGATGAAGAGATAGCCGCATCGCACCTTGCTATTGGCGAAGTACGCATGCCAAACATTTCCATGAGCGAAGATGCCCGCGATGTCATGAAAAAGCTGCGTGATGCCGGTTTCATCAATATCGTCGATCAGCCAAAGCAGGATCTCGTTCTTGGCAAAAATCACGCTCAGTACGACATTATAGAGATCACTGTAGACGGCGCACCTTCCTTTAAAATAGGCGATTGGTACCCCCTCGATACCGAGATTGTTGTGTCCTATCATACCTATATTTTCGAGTAACGACGAAAGGAGTGCTCTGCATGACGGTCACTTGTCCGAACTGCGGTAGCGAGATTCCAATACCCAACCGAAAGAAAAAGTCCATACAGTGTCCTTACTGCGATATGGGTGGGCTTGAACTTGACCTTGATTATTTTGATGAAGAAAACTGTCAACCGGTTACCGGATGGAGAAGTTTTGAATTTCAGCATCCACGTGCCGCCAAAGCCGTCAAAGCAACCGGATATGCCGCTGTGGCAGCAATGCTTGCTGTCGGAGGCATTGAACTTGCAAAAGATAAAATTGCCGAATTAACAACTAGTCCAGAAACCAAATCTGCCGACGAGCCTCTGATTTCAGAATCTACTACGGACAACAGCTTGCCAGATTCATCCGTGCCTGAAGCAACAAATTCGTACATAAGTCCTGATGAATATGACCCCGTTCTTCGTCAACACGACTTAAGCATAAGAAATCTTGGAGAAAACCATGTTCATTCTCCTGAGAAAGAAAAACAAGCAGCTGATCTTGGAATAAATCTTCCACCACATCAAACCATAGTAAACCCCTTTCCCCAGCATCACAGGGTAAAGAAGCAAGAATCTTAATCACTCAAACGCATCCCGGTTCTGCTTCCACGCAATGTAAGCATCCATCATAGCTGCCACAGCATCGATCTTCTGGTCCTGCCGCTGCTTGTAAAGCTTCCGGTTGCCGTTGGTGTCCACCAGTGCAATGCAGTTGCCCATTGCAAACTGCATCAGCTTTTCGTCAAACAATAGCTTCCGCTGTTCGGAGAGCTTTTTCAGCTCGCCAAGCGGCACGCTCTCGGTCCTCGCACCCTGAATCACCTTCGTAATGCCAAAGGTGCCATTCTCCTGCCCCCAGCGCTCCACGAATTCCTGCGCGTTGTAGGGGTCGTAGCCAAACGCCCGCACGTCGTACTGGTTCTGCTGCACGAAGTTGTCAAGGTCTTCATACACTTGCATCATGTCCAGCACCGTGCCATCAAATACGAATAATGTCCCCTCTTTCATGAACTCTTCGTACTGGTTTCTCCGGCTCACGGGCAGCTGGCTCAGGGTGTAGCTGGTAATGTAATCCCTCGTCTTTACCCCAAAATATCCGCTTGAAAGCGGAAACAAAAACGTAAACGCACAAAAATCATCGCCCATGCTCAGGTCCGCGCCCATGGCGCACGGCATCTGCCAGTAGCTTCTCGGTCGGTGGCAAAGGGTCTCCTCATACGGGAAAAAGTATGTGTAACCCTCCATCGGCAGGTTGAAGCGCTTTGCAAGGATGTCGTTCCGGGCACTGGGCGATTTTTCGGCTCGTTCCACGTCCAGCTGGTAGGTCTCATAGCTTACGGTCTTACCCAGGTTCGGGTTTGCCTTCAGCCACATCTCCGGTCGGCCCACTTCCTCAATGCTGTCCAGCTTGTAGTACCAGATAGAGACATGTGGGTTTACGTACTCCCCTTTCAGGATGCTCAGCAGTTCCATTTTGATGTCGTCGCCGCATCCGTTGCGCACCGTGCCCTCGCTGCTTGCCGCAACGATCAGGTAGTTCTCGTTTTTCGCCGCGCCCTGCTCAATGGCACCAATGGGGTCTTCTCGGATGTCGCAGCTTAGCCATTCGTCCACGGTAGCCACCGTGTCGCGCCGGCCCTGCAGCTTTTCAATGGTCATGGGGCGCACTTCCAAAAGGCTGTTGGTCACAAAGTTCTCAATGCCTTTTTTGGTACTTGCCATCTTCACACGGTCTGCTTTCGCACCGGTGGTGTTCTGTAAACTACCTTCGGTCATGAACTTCAGCACCGGCCCTTTTGCCCGCGCCAATGCGGTGCGGAAGGGTGCCAGCACTTCATCGGCCTGCTTCATGGTAGGCGCTGTTGTCAGCTGCTGGGTGGTGTTCGTGTTGGCGGTCATAAAGTATGCCTGCAAGAACTCCAGATACATGGTCTTTGCGGCCGAACGTGTGATAATAAGGTACTGCTTCGTTACCAGACGCTTTTTGATGCGCTTGGTCTCGTAGTGTCCGCCTGCCCCGTGGGGGTTCGGCACATACACGCTCCGCTCCACAAAGTAGTACCAGCCAAAGATCTGTTCTGCCCACAGCTTAAAGCTGTCCAGCATCTTCACATCGCCGCCGTCGGTCAGGGTCAGCTCATCCTCACAGAACGCAATAAAGCCGTTGATGGCCTTATCGTCATAATAGATGCCCGGGTTTGCGATCAGATCGTCGATCCGGTTCATCTCCATGCTGATCTCTCTGCAAACGGGGATCTCCCCGCGCATCACGGCCTCCCGGAACCGGCCGTAGTAGATCGGCGTTGCCGTGTTCGAGAGTGCCATTTTGATTTTTCAGCTCCTGTGTTACTCCTGCGTGATCTCCTCAAAGCCGCTCTTGATAAGAATTGCCTTGACCTTCTCCTTCAGCAGGCGGGGGCAGCGCTCATACAGAGCCTTTGCCTCTTCCATAGTCTCAGCGAACATAATTTCCTGTGCCCACAACTTAGCCATCATATGTACCATCCTCTCTAATTTTTGTGTGATTCGTTTAAGCATACACAATCTCCGACATTTCCATCAGACATTGCTTAAGCATCTTGTTTTCTTCTTTCAGTGTCTTGTTATCTTCCTGCAGTGCCGCCACCGTCTCCGGCAGCTTCTCCCAGGCTTCGGCTTTTTTGCGTGCTTCTTCCTGCGCGACCAGCTCTTCGGCGGTGTAGCGGACGTACTTCTGAATAGGCACCTGTTCGGTCCATGCGGCCTGCGCAGGCACGCCCGGCACGTCGATGACCTTCTGCACATCCTTGCCGCCGTTCGGATACTCGGTCACGGTCTCCCAGTGCCACTGCTCCTCCACGCCCTCTACGGCGGGGTGGGTGATCTCTTCGGTGCTGGCGGTCAGGTAGCCAAGGGTAAGGTCGGGGTTTTCCACGACCGCGCCGGTCTCGTCAATGATCTTCATGGTTCAAAACCTCCTTTCTCATGCCACGCGCTTCCAGATGTGCACATAGTATGCGGCGGGCTGCACGGTATAGCTGCGGCCGTAGATAGGATTCGAGCGAGAAGCATCAAATTGAATATTATATTGGCTTCCAGAATGTCCAGTGTAACCGCCATAATCAGTGCTCTTTTCACTAAAAGCCAGAGAACCCTTAGCGGAAAGTACGTTAGCATCACCACTAAAGGGAGACCCGCCTACGCCTGTTGATTTTGTTGTAAAGCTGCCTGTGATGTTCGGCAGTCCGGCCTCCACCGTGCTTCCCGCTGTGTAGCCTGTGCCAGCACCCATCAGCACGCGGTTAAATGCAATCTCCTGCCATGTACCGCCGAACAGTTCGGCGGGACTGGTAGTGCTAACTGTTTGAAAAATACTGCCCACGGGGTAGGCAGACAGGCCGCTGGACGCAATGGCCTGCCACGTCCCATCCCCGCGCAAAAATTTACCCTGTGCACCGGCTGCGGGTGCAGGCACAAGGCCCGCTTTGCCAGCCGCGCTGTCAGTGGCGGCGGTCATGTTGGCGTAAGTGTGGTCAGTAAAAACGGCGTTGGCCGGTACATCTTTGTCCAGCGAGTGAGTGCAGGCCACCGGCTTGCCGCCGCTGATATATACCGGCTTGGTAGCACTGCCCGCCGTCGCAGTGTCAAGTTTTACAGCGCTGGTAGCACTGCCGCCTGCAGATGCAGAACCCGCGTAGCTGTGCGCGTGGTTCTTGGCCGCAAATACGCTTTCCGCCTTGCTCTTGATGTACGCCCACAGCGTACTCATGGGCCTGCGGTGGAAGGTGGTGGTGTTGGTGCCTCCGCCAACGTACTGGCTCACATAGTAGTCCGCATCAGTAGGGGTCGAAGCATCGGTGGTCAGCGCGTTGATCATCGTGTTCAGGTCATCGGCGGTCTTGTTTGCTTTGTCAGTCAGCTTTTTATCCACCTGCGTGCGGGTGTAGTAGTCGCTCATGTTTACCGTCACCATGCTGTCACGCCAGGCATTGGTGTCGCAGTCCCATACCCAGATGCTGTCCGTGGTGCCCACCACAGCCCACCAGCCGTTTTCACCCACGGGCACCGCAGCAGTCAGGGCGTCTGAGGTCTCATACCAGCCCTGCGCGCCCAGCGTAATGGTGCGCACCTGCTCGAAATATTCCTTTGTGGCCTGCAGATATTCACCGGATTTTGTTTCGCTGCCCTTCGCATTGGATGCGCTTGTGCCCGCATTGGTCTCGCTGGTCTTGGCAGCGCTTGCACTGGTGCTGGCAGCGCTGGCTGCACCTGTGGCAGTGCTGGCCGCGCTGGATGCTGTCTGGGCATCTTTTTTTGCGGCTGCTGCACTGTTAGCAGCTGCGGTTTTGCTGGTATTGGCATCATCTCGCGCCGCTTCGGCTTTCTTTGCGTTGGCCTGAGCACTGGCGGCGCTGGTGCTGGCATTCGTTTCACTAGTCTTTGCTGCGCTTGCGCTGGTGCTGGCATTCGTTTCACTCGTTTTTGCGACCTTCGCACTGGTCACGGAGTTTGTCTCCGAGGTCTTTGCCGCACTGGCCGAACTGGCAGCAGTTGTTTCGCTGGCCTTTGCTGCCTTTGCACTGGCGGCAGCGGCATTCGCAAAGGTCTGTCCGTATGCCTCCACTTCCGCCTTCAGCGTCGCCATAAAGTCCCGGATCTCAGGAATGTCAGTTTTTGTGTCTACCACCAGGCCTTCCAGGCATTTTGCCTTGCCAAGCGTCGTGTGGAACGCACAGTTCACCATTCCGCCAGTGGTAATAAGGCCCACCACAATAAAGAACACATCGCCCTGATACGCTACAGCATCCGCCGCCACAATCCAGTCAAACACCACCGCATTGCCTTCAGTGTGTTTGCTCGTCACCGTGTAATAGTTTTTGTCACCGTTTGCATTCTGGTAGTTGATGCGCAGGTCAAACTTCGACATATCGTATCCGCGCCATGTTTTGTTCATTCTAAATCGGATGCGGTTCGCGTCTTTATCTCCCTCAACGCCCAGCACCACACCGCGTTCTGGCACAGCGATCACTCGCAGGTCTTCATCGATCACAAAATCGTAAGCGGTATCTTCTTCGCTCACATCTGCCATTGCTGCAAACTGCTTGTCCAAATCCACCATGTCACTTCACCTGCTCGATCAGTACCTTGTTTGTCATCATCCGCGTCTTGCCATTCTGGCCAGCAAGATACACCTTAAAGCTTTTTCCGTCCGTCACCTCGTCGGGTACGGCGCACTCACCTTCCGCGCTCACAGTCACCGCATATTCGTCATTGAACACAGCAATTTTCTTGGCCATAAGCCACTCCGGGTCACTCTGCTCAAAGTGGCAGCGCAGATAGCCTTTGCTTCCGGCTGTCACGCCGGCAAAATCACCGCGCTTTGCCAGCTGCTGCCCTTCCACGGCAAACTTCAGCATCCGCATTGTTTCTCCTCCCTGTCGCACTCGGCATACAGCCGCCATTCCAGTTCGCTGATAAGGTTTTTGGTCGCTTCCATCGTGCTGGAACTCTGCGGCGGGTCAAACAGCATCTTCACCTTCAGCGCCGTATAGCTCTTTACCGCTTCAATGTCTGCCCTGTTCTGGCAAAACTCGCTCCATGTTGCCGTTGCATCGCTGATGCCAAAGCCCTCCTGAGGCCCAACGCCCATCTGCCGCAGGATCATCAACACACTGTTGATGTGCATGATAAGGTCTGCATCAAACGCCGTGTACTCCTCGGTCAGTCCAAGGAGTTTCTTCACCGAGGTAAGGATACTGTCCATTTTAAATTTTCCTTTCCTATAACTCGTTTGACATCCATCTGCATTCATGCTATACTTTTCTCCCAAAATAAAGGAGGGGTGTTTAATGAATGCTGTATGTGTTGAACAGTCGAATGTTCGTGTACAGTGCGATACTACTTATCGCCAAATTTTCAACGGTCAGAATGTTATATTTGCCTGTCGCCGTCAAGCTAACGATGCCCTATTGCATTATCCGAGCTCTATTGCTGCAGCTGATGTGCTGATTAAGACTCGCATAGAAGAAATTAAGTATCTCAGCACGAAAGACCGACAAGATGTGGAACGTCGTCAACTGATGATGGTCGTTAGCCTTGCCATGATAGCAAACAATGATCCTTATAGCGAAATGGTAAAAGCAGCATTGTTGCGTGCTCAAAGAAAAGCACAAATCGGAAGTTGCCTGTACAAACTGGTTTACACCGTTTTTACTGGTCTCTCGCAAAAGGGAATTCGTAACATTCCGAATGCATCTTTGAAAAAGTTGAACCGCATCACCGGTTCACCCTTGATTTCCAAAAATGGAAGTAAATCGGCCTTCAGTCTCACCCAAATTGCTGATTCTTCCCGCGATGCATTGTTGGCTCAAATCGATGCATCCATTACCCAGTGGATTGCCGACGAAGCCGTGCGTGAGTTCTTTCCAAAGATCTCAGTGCCCCAATGCTAATACACAGTCGATGGTTCTTCCCAGCAATCATCGACTTTTCTTTTACCACTTCACTATAAGGATCATTGTTTTTCTTTTATTCTTCGTGGTCCATCACGCCCTCGGCTGCAATGGCTGCATTTGCCCAGAACAATGCCTCGTCCAGCTTCGTCAGTGCCAGACTGCGTTCCCGGCTTGGTGCAATACACCGCACCATTCCTTCTGTCTCCTGCATCTTCAGCCGCAGGTTTGTGCTGTATGCCGCTTCCGCAACATTGAATTTTCGTACAGGGTACATCTTCATTTCCTCCATGGGCATGTGTCGCCAGGTCGTCTTTCGGCAAATGTAGGCTTTAGGATCGTATCATCTCCATAGTGGATGGCCTTGTGGGTCCGATCGCTCACGCAGATCACGTTTTCCGGGTCCAGAAGTGCGTCTGAGTGCTGAAGCACGTCCTCTTTCGTCAGCGGATTCAGATGGTGGATAATAATGCGCGGCCGGATGGGTTTGCCGTTTCGTATCACCCAGTCGGTGATCTCGTGGTCGGAACATCCCAAATCGCACCCTGCATCCCGCACAATGATCCTGTCCCGGAACTGCCGCCACTCTCTTGACTGGTAAAAACTCTGATTTAGCCACCGGTCAAAGCCAAAGGTATCGTATCCAACCGTACCGTGCAGCTGTAAATAGTGGAAGCGGTCTTCAAAGGTCGCATGCTGGCAAAGTTCAGAATAAGTCTTCCTGTCCATATGCTTAGTACCCAATACACCAGAAAACCATGGCAAATACGGCGCAAATCATCGAAAGGCAAATCAGCTTACCATGCAGATTCTCAAGGCCCTCTGTTTCATCATGATAAGAGCACACAACTGTAAAAATTAGTGTACACCAGCATCCAAACCCGCCGATCCGCTTATCGACAATTTGCTGAAGCCCGACCGCGATAGCCGTAAAAAGTGACAGAATACTAGGAGGCAAATACCACCAGTACCGCTTGCTTGTTGGTCGTTCTCGGTCTGTGAACAAACATGCAAGCATGATCCACGGCATCGCCGCCATCAGCCAGAAGCAGATTTCTTCAAATGCCGTCATCATAAAAATCCTTTCTTCTGCAACATGTCATCTGTAAGCAGCATCGGTGTCCATGCAACTGCTCCAGTCAAAAGCAATGGCTTCCTTCGTAAAGGATATTGCGCTTTACCAGAAAAACCGCTGCTGTAAAGTAGATAAAAACAGCACTGCCAGAACGACTCAGGCTGCATAAGAGCTTTTAAAACTCATAGTCTGTGGCCTCGTCTTCGTCCACGCCATTGTACTTTGCCATAGCTTTCAGCACATTTGCGTACATTTCTTTGGTGTCCTTTGCGTTTTCCAGTGTCTCGGTCTTTGCCCGGAGCAGTTTGTTTTCTTCTTCCAGTTTTTTCTTTTCAAGGTCCGCTTTCATAGTAGCCAGCTTCAGGAAGTGCGTTGTTTCTGCACTGGAAGCCGTCCCTTCTCGCAGCCTTCTTTCCACCAGTTGCATGGTCAGGTTTATCATGTACTGTTCCTGTGCTTCCGGACTTGTTGCAGGCCGGGCCGAAGCCACAGCCGCTTCTCCCGGTGTGTTCTTCTTCGGTCGCATTCAAAAGGCCCTCTTTCTTTTGTTGTCTAAAATTCAGTTTTTGCAAAGGCTTATGGGTGCGGTGGCAGTGCTTTTCATTTGAAGGGAGAAAGCGAACATTCTGTATAAAGGAGAACAACACAGAATGCCCCGATGCCGATGGAGGTCGAACGTCATGAACTCAGAAAGCTCTTAGGAGGCGCACACTCCATAAGCCCTTGCAAAAACTGCCGAAACCTCAGTCTACACCCCAAGGCCTCGGCAGCATGTTTAAAGCCCAAATATCAATTTTCCCTCCGGGGAAATATCAAAGACCGGCGCGATTTGAGAGGGGGGGTGTCGATTTTGAGACCCCTCCCTATGGCCTTAAGCACTTTGTGCATAGCCGGTATCGTCCTTGATCTCGATTTTGAGCTTCTTGTAGATGTTAATTGGATCGTTTGCCACGATTTTATTGATTGCTTTCTCAATTTCGTAGGCATTTTCATTGTCTGTGAACTGAGAAGAGGTCTGTGCCAGCCGCATAAGCAGGCCAGACGAGTTATAGCCGTGATCCATGTCATACTGATACCACTGCTCGAACTGCTCATACGGATTGTAGGGATTATCGAACGTGGTCAGAAAGCATCGAACCATAATTCAAAGCCTCTCTTTCCTGTTATCACTTTCCAAGTGCATCATAAACGGTGGATTCAGGAACGCCACACGCCTGTGCAATCTCTTTATAAGTGTAACCGCTTCGCAACATCGCTCTCGCTTTGGTCAACTTAGCCGAAGACAACGAAGCCGTGGTTTTGGGCATTGCGCGTTTCACGATTTCATCCGAATCAGAAGAATTCAGGAACTTTGACAGCATGTTGTCGGAAATTGCGCCAGCCTGAATAGCTTCCCATTCTCTGTCGCTAAACCTGACTTTGGACTTTTGCCCACTTGCGCCGACCTTATCGCGAGCGCGCTGCATTTCAACAGAAGAAATCTTCTTGATTTCTTTCTTGTCCTCAGTGTTTTGCGGGTCTAAGCCCAGTTCCTGAATTTTGGCCTTGATGTTGGCATTGGCAATCAGCATTGCCTTGCGCTCCTTAGGTTTATTGGCCAGCATTGTGGTGTACTTGTCTTTCAGTGACATAACTTCCGCAGCATATGTCTTGGCTGCCTCAGGATCACGCTGGATGCCCTTCATGTTGACCGCCTCTTTGCGGGCCTGTGCTGCCATAGCTTTGAGCTTATTAGAGAAGTCTGCGTACAAGTTCTCCTGAATAGTGCCAGAAGAGAGGGTTCTTGCGTCCTTTGTCTCGGAAATCAGACTTACGGTATCCTCGGCAATACGCTCTTTCTTAGTCTTCGGATCGATGAAGGCACGCCCACTCTCCTTATAAATGAGTTCACCAGTTTCTTTATCCACGCGCACGCTACCACGACGCTCAGGCACACGGATGGTCTGCTTGCGCCGAGACAGGAGCGTTGATGCGCCACCATAATGCGTAGTACCGTCCTCATCCACACGGATTTGCCACTTTTCTTTCAGTTCCTGGATACCGTTCTCCCTCTCAGAGCGTTTGTAATCCAGCTTGTGCTTCTCTGCATCGATAACAACCATCGAATGCTTGACAGCACGAGCCAGTTCCTCTTCAGACGCACCACGAAGAGTCATGTCCGTGATGAGGTTCGAGATAACACCCATTTCACGCTGCTTCTCTTCTTTTTTCATGAGACGCACGTTGTTGGGATTGCCTTCAGGAACTGCATATGCAGTCTTGGGGTCAAAACCTTTCAACTGTTCCAACGGACGAGTAGATTTAATGGGAACCTTATCGCTGACAGGAATCACCATAACGGTATCACCATCGAAGTCTGCACCGGACAAACGCTCTGCCACCTTGGCATTGATGCCGATAGCATCTTGGATCTGTCCAAGATTGCGCTTGCCACTGACATTTTTGTTGTTGACTGTAACAATCGGAATCTCAAAGGTGCCGGCATGAGGATAGCGAATCAGTGCAAGCTGTGTGCCGTTCTCATAGGTCGGACAGTAAGCTTCTGTTTCCTTAATTCGGTTGATGGGCAGAATGACTTTCGTCGATTGTCCCGGAAATGCCGATGCTTTCAGCGTCATGGACGTACCTTCACAGGTATCGGCAAAGTCGTTCAGCAGCTTCTTTTTAACAGTAGGATTATTGTAGTGCATAATTTCATCATACTGCGCCTGATAATCCGCAATTGTAAGCTTCAGCTGATTTTCAATAAGCTTTTTCGGCTGTTTGGATAGGAATTGCGAAGATACATTTCGGGACATTGTATCCCAATCGCCTTCCTCTTTCAGTTTGTTAATAGGAGAAAGATGCTCCTTTCCATCAGAACCGATGTATGTACTCTGGCCATTGGCTTTGATGGCTGCTCCAAACGGATTGTCCGGATCAGCTTTTGCTTCCTTCAGGACCTTCATTTTGGGCGTACCGGAAGGCTTGTTAGTGTTGAACATGATGTCCACACCATCGGGAAAAAGATCATCAGAGTAGACCGCCATGCCTTTCAGATAATGGTCACCATCGACAAGGATACGAACCTGCGCATAATGACTCTTGCCAAGGTCAAGGTCGGGCACACCACGGCGAATTTCCATGACACCATCTTTGTCCAGACCACCTTCATCGCCATACCGGATGGCAACACGGCTTGAATCCAGACTTGCAGGACGCTGAAGCTTCTTGAACGTATCGCCACCGTCGTCAGAATGATAATCGCCGAGCGAATCAATCTGATCCTGATGCTGATAAGCATACTTCTGGTCGAATTCAGGCTTAGCCAACACCGTAATGTTAGTCTGCTGACGGATGTTGGTCGGCTGACGGATACCTACGCCATAACGTTTGTAACCGTATTCCGCTTCCAACGTATATGCAGCGTCGTCAAGCTCAGATTGCGACACACCCATTACAAGATTGGCACCTTCGGAAATATCGATCATGCCTTTCTTGTCCACTTCTTTTTTCAACGTGTCAGCAATATTCTCTGCACGCTGCGCTTTTTTATCAGCAGTGCCTGCATATTTTGAGCGCACACTGGACTCGCTCATACCAAGCTTTTCACCGATGGCTTTCCAGCCGAGACCCTGTTCCTTTAAAGCAGCGATTTTCTCATACTCAGATGCCTTGCGCTCATGGATTGCTTTACGTCGAGCCACTCGAAATTCGGTAAGACCGAGCTGGTACTCCTTGGGAAGAGTGCTATTGATTTGATCTAAAATTTCATTTTCGGACATGCCATTCTTCTTGAGCGTTTCCACACGAGACAGAAAGTCACCAGAGTGCTGATAAGGATTATCACCAGAACCCCAAGGATAGCGGCCGGAATGGCGCTTTGTGCCGTAATGCTCCAAAAAATCAGAGTCGGAACTCGTGCCGTAGTAGTTTTTAAGGTCTTTCTCAATTGGATTCATAACGCTGCTCCTTATCTTAGATCCGCAATGATTTTGTCAAATTCTTTAATCTTTTCGATGATGGGATCAATGATATCTGCCGTCGGTGTCTCAATGAGAACATCATCATTTTGGTAAATGCGATTTTCGATAAGAATATCTTTCGGTTTGACATGATACTCCATGCAGAACAGCGCATCATAAATAAAGAGCTGCTCCATATGTGCTGGAACAGCTCCTGTTTTAAGATCATGAATACGAAGAAAATTATCTTTGTCGCTAAATGCAATGGCATCTGTAGTACCAAAACAGTTTTCGCTGTAAAACAAAACCTGCTCGGGGTCCATGCGGAAACCAATTGCATCGTTGACATATGCGTTGAGGGTTTTCTTGCTCTTCGGGAGCTTTTGCTTCAGGTTAATGCACTCTGCAGCAAAAGCATGAAGCCGAGTGCCTTTCTCCTTTGCTTGACAGCTCATGAAAGCATCCACCAGGCGTTGAGTATCATAGTTCAGCCAATGATACTTACTTGCACCCAGAAAGGCGTGCTGCCCCACGAGCCTGGAATGATCGTTCCATTGCATTGAGAACTTCCTCCTTGTTCTCAGGATAAATGAAAGCGGCAAAGCTCATCTCATTCATCTGACGGACATAATAATCCTGATTCGGACGATGAGGTGCATTTGCTGAGCGCTTGCCTTCGAGTGCTGCCCAGGTGGAACCATACAAAACCAAAAGATCGGGATGCCCCTGCACCTCGTTCGGGTCAAGATGGACCACTACACAGCCGGGAAAGCGTTCTTTCAGTTCTTTCGTCAATCCCTGTTTGAATTTGTTTTCGAGCATGATAAAAACCTCCAAAATAAAAGGAATAGTGCGTTCAAAACGCGTTCTATTCCCCCCATAAAAGGGCATGTTTTTATCGCGTCAGTTTTTGCTAATTTTTGCAAGATTTTATTATTTTCGGGCAAAAGAAAAGCCCCTGCGTTGTTAGCGCAGAGGCAGATCTTATTTACTGTATCAGTCGTACCACTCAGGTTCTGGTTCAAGGTCATCGTCTGGATAGCTTGCTTCTTCTGTCGGAGATGATAAAAGCTCTATGTCGTTATCATCGATATGATCTCCGCATTTCAGGCACAGCCATTCATCATCATGATGCACCATCTGGCAATGACAGTTCCAACACCAATGTTCGCCTGTTGATTCATCATAGCCGGGAGTATGGAGAACACGGTAATCAAACGATCCGTCTGGATGCTTCACCCATAGCACTGGTAGCCCAAGTTCCAATGTAGTGTAGGTCCAAACTTCATCACCATTCGGAAGAACATCTCGTCCTTCAAAAGAGTAATCGTGCTCACGCCAATTTTTTGCAAGCGCATCCATATAGTTCATATTTTTCACCTCGCACTTCATTAAAGGGCAGTACGTCTATTTAATGCAGTTCTATATTACACTGTCAGGGGATATAGTTCAAGGTTAAAATATTGTAACATTTTCCGGCTCGATAAGACGTTAAACTTTCGCCGTGGCCAAAAGCCCGTTTTTTATCCTTAATTACTATATATAAAATTTTAAAATTTTTATTAAGTTAAAGAAAAAAGTGGGCTTTTGGCCAAATGGCAATTTTATTACGTATTATCGTAATATTTTGTGGCCATTTTTGCAAAAATTTTTGGCCACGAAGTGGGTTTTTGGCCAAAAAATTGCCGAGAATCAGTCAAAATCGTTCATCACCTTCCTTGCCGCGGCATAAATGAACCGTTTCACAGACCACCGATCAACCTGATATTCGGCCCGAAGCCGCTCAAGTTCAGGGTTCGGATACTCTCCACACCGAAACTCAGTCACGTCCAGTGCCCTGCGAAGCCGTGCATCCGCTGAACTTGCACTGCAGTGAAAACGATCGCTAAGTACATTTTCAATGTCTGTCAGTGTGACAAAACGATTATTCTGCATTTCATGAATAGCGAAATCAATCGCTTCTCCCATGAGATCTCCACCGAATGTCGCCATCGGCACCTGCATTCTCACGAGAAAGTCATGTGTTTTCTGCTGCATTTTGCATCTCCAATCTTATCTACGAATTCGTATGTAGTCATCCTATCACCGCTGTCCCGAGCTCCTCTTAACCTTACCGAGAGCTACTCGCCATGCAAAGACCTCAGCATCAAATTCTTCTTTTGAAACCCCACGCTTTTTAGCCTCATACAGAGCCTGCGTATACGACCACGTTCCATCAACATAACGGCCTGCCAATATATCCGCGGTGTCCGCTTTGCCAATCATCATGAACATATCTCCTTAGGTTTTCATAATAGCATTTGCTGCATGAACTAGATATGTGGTGCCATCAATCGTGATTTGCAGCTGATCGCCTTCGTAATCGGTCCAGTTATCTACCTTGCCTTCGATGATGGTTCCGTCGGGCAGCTTAATCTGTGCCCAGGAGTAGGTAAAGGTCGTATCGAACATCTTATAGTTGCCACAGCTGCACAGAACCATACATCCCACGAGCATCATCAGGCATGCAACAACACAAATAATACGATTTTTCATAGTTAATCACCTCAACCAAATATCATGTAAACCAGAAGCAAGAACCAACCAGTGTATCTGATAATTCTCTGTCTTTCTCTATCTGCATTCTTAGTAAAAAACATCCCAATGTTAATAGCTTGCAAAATAACGCTTGCTAGCAGCACAATTCGCATTACTTCTTCACACTTTCCTTTCCAGTCTGGTCATCCTCAGGCCAGTACGTGTAAATATCATCGAACACCACCGGGATCTTGCTCTGCAGTTCCTTCAGCAGCGGGCACATCAGTTCTCTCATCTGAGGATGGGCCGCCACAGGAGTACGCAGCTTGAAGATGTTGCGCCATTCACGGTAGTTGGCCGTGACCACGATTTCAGTCTTCAGGCACAGCGGCAGCACGCAACGAGCCTGTTCGGGACGGAAACCATTGGCGATGAGAGTTTTGTAGCTTTTTTCAGCATCATCACAAGCCCAGTACCATGCATGGTGGATTTGATAGTCCGTTTCGAGCTTTATAAATTCTTCTGTCGAAGAAGCTGCTTTGATTGCATTTTCATTAGGCTCGTTAGGAATATAAAACGGCCGAATAAAGCTCAGCTCCCCGCCAAACTTCTCCTTCGAGTAGTTACAGTACCGGGTGCTCTCCTGTGCAAAAGAAGCAATGCGGTGCCGCACCAGCTCATTGGCAATGGCCCGGTCACACGTGAACAGCACGGACAGCTGCGAATGCTCCAGCATAGCCTCATGCCCCTGCTTCACCAGAAAGCCCACCAGCTTCTTCGCCGACTCACCGTCCGGCGTGATCTTATCCTCGCTCTTGTAGCAGACCCGGGCCACCCGCTCGATCTGCTGCAGCTCCTTGATGCCGCCCTCAGAGATATCAGTGAGAATTTCGTACTTAGGTTCAATGATTTTCATAAAATGTTTACCTCCGTAATATTGTTTGTATCGTTCAAATATCAAGCATGAATCAAAATCAGGCCGTCTCCCCTAACTTAACTTCACGGACTACCCGGTCAAACTCTTTGATCTTTTCGATGATAGGATCGATGTCCTCAAAAGTAGGATTCGCAATCAAAACTTTATCGTTCTGATAGATGCGGTTTTCGATTTGAATATCGCACGGCTTAATGCCACGTTTCAAGCAGAAAAGCGCATCATAAATGAAAAGTTGCTTCATATCTGCCGGTTCATGCTTGGTTCTCAGAGCATGGATGCGTAGAAAATTGTTTGTGAAGTCGATCGCGTCGGCTATGCCGTAGCAGTTCTCAGAATAATAAAGCCCTACCTCAGGAATCATGTGAAAATCAATTGCGTCATTGATATAAGCGTTGAGCGCCTTCTTGCTCTGAGGAAACTTTCGTCCAACTCTAATACTTCTCGCCGCATATGCATGCGGATTCTTGATGTCGCCCTCTGGTTCAACGATTTTCATAATTAAATCTCCTTTTCATCAGTGAATCCACCATTTCGAGCTGACTGAGGCTCTTTCCATTGCCCCTTTGTGAAACTATGTATCCGAGATGAGCCATTTGTTTATTGTCGCAGGATTTCACTTTGGGGCACTGCTGGCATTTTGGAGCAAGAATGGTAATCGCTCCAAAGTCTTCGTTCATAAACTATCCTCCCGCTTTAACTTACACTCCCAGTCGCCGCAGATATCTCCGCAAGCGAACTTCTTCGCGGTCTTCATGCCTTTACGGATAGCCTCCTGCTTGTCGGTCGCTCTGACTTCAAAGCTCTGATAGCCGCCACCATTGTCTGTGCAGGAAAATATAAAGGCGTGTTTCATAAGAAATCCTCCGTAATAGCTTGTACAAACATATCAATTACTTCGTTCAGAAAAGCAACCAACCGATACGGCCAAGATCTTTTCTTTTCATACCAAGCTGGGATGGTCGTAGTTTCTGTCTGACCGTATCGAATACTTCCTACCGCTTGCTCAATATCAACCAGTGAGTGATTGGTGTTAATGCACCAGATTCGTGCGTCTTGCAAAGTGATATCGCAATTCGCCAACAGCCAAGCAACATCGTCTATCGACGTGAAATTTCCAACCGGAACCCTGTAGCCATACTCAAGATCATATGTAGTAAGGGCATTCCGAGTTTGTTTTCTTACCATATCAATAGGTCGGCCATTCGCGTAGATGGTTTCAACGTCATCATCAGAAAATTCATACACTGCCTTACTCCAATTCCGGATAGCTTCTACGGCTTCTTCATATGACACTCTTCCCTCATCCATAGCCTTCTCACCTCACAGCAGAATCCGAAACCAGATAAACCAAAGCACCTTCAGTGTGAATGCAATAATGATGGCCCAAGCGCACAAAATAAGTGTCAGCGCGATAGCTCGGCCAAGAAATTTGCCAACTTTCGTCCAAATATCAGTCACTTTTCATCAACCCTTTCAAACCCTGCAAACTTTCCGAAGCCAATATTTCCATGCTCGCAGTGGTGAACCGGTTCATATTTTTTCAATTCAGGCACATGATTTAGAGCATCGGCTAAACCGACATAGCAGAGACCATCATTGAATTTCTGTTCGCATAAGCTGCATTTGTAAGCTGGAAAATAGAATGTTGTC
>OHQE01000331.1_pt1 | contig 25235 bp, 27 predicted proteins | sample 1577931 | NCBI WGS metagenome assembly OHQE01 (sample SAMEA3879552, study PRJEB24766) | human gut metagenome | biome: human-associated habitat; feature: feces | place: USA | collected 1985/1987 | reverse complement strand
TGCCATGCGCCTTGAAATACCGGGCGGCGGCTTCGGCTATGATAAAATCGCTCTCGTTTGCCTGCCGGTAGGCGGCGCGGGCTTTCTCGGATTTCTGCGCTTTCAGTCCGTCGCGGGCGGGCTTGGTCTTGGCGTAGGCAAGTACCTGTTGCTGCAACTCCTTTTTTCCTTGTAGCTTCGTTTCCAGCGTTTTCAGCTTGCCGCTGGTCTGGCGCATTTCCTGATAGGCGGTATCAACGGCGGCTTCTAACTGCTCCGGGGAAGTAAAGCCGTATTCCTGATACACATTCAGCGTCGCGGCCATCTGTTTGAGGTTGTGCATGGTCGCCCAGCGTTCATAGCCCCGGCCTTTGCCCTCGGCCATTTTCTGCTCAATGTCCACAAGCCGCTGCACTCCGTCCTGTTTCGGGGCGGCTATCTCGGCTCTGGCAACCTGCAAGCGGTCTTTTATGGTGCGTGGGGGATCGGGGGATCTGGCTGGCGCTTCGGCTGCTCTGGCGGCGTTTTGCTCTAAAACGGCAAAGACAGCGGCGCGGTCAAAATCGTCGCCCAGCTTCCGGGCGGTAATTGGCTTTGTCCTGTCCGGCGTGAGGTAGGAAAGCCGCCCCCGGCTCTCCTTGACGGTCACACCCTCCCGCAGCAAAAGGGAAGAAAACTCGTCAAAGCTGCCAGCTTGGGAAAGTGCCTGCCGTATCGTCCGGCGCAGCTTCGCCTTGTCCGTTTCAAACTTGGTGGGCTTGGTCGGCTGTCCGGCGGCTTCTCTGGCGGCGTTCTCTTTATCAAGGGCAAGCTGCCCTTTCTTTGCCGCCCAGTATTCCCGTTCGGTTATCCGTTCCTTGCTGCCGTTCAAGAGGTCGATTTGGTAAAGCCCCTCCCGGTGGCACATCTCCATGACTTCACTCTTGAAATATTCCATAGCGGCGTTGGTGCAGCGGTGCTTGCAGCCCTCCCGTGTGTCGGCTGGTCTGTCCATGTAGGGCAGAAGCGGGACTTCGTAAATCCGCAGGGAGTTGATGACGATATGCACATGGATATTGCCGCTGTGGTTATGCCCGTCCGGGTGGGTGCATACAAGGGCTTGGTGTCCGGGGAAATGCTCTTTACAGAACTGCTCGCCCAGCTCCTGCGCCCGGTCTACGGTCAAGCCGTTGTCTGTCCCGTCCCGTGGGTCAAAGCTGATGATATAGTGGTGGCTTTTCACATCTTCCCGTTTTTGGTTTTTCTCATAGCGGAGATTGGCTCGCATACAGGCAACGGCGAAATCCTCGCCCCCGCAGTTAAGGGAAGAAATGCGGTAATCCTCCCTCGGTATCAGCCGCCCGTTTTCATCAAGGGTGGGCTTCATGGTAAACTCGTCATGCTCAAATGTGAGATAGGCTTCCGCTGCGCCATAGTCGGCATTTTTAGAGCTGATATGTTTGAATGTTGCCAACAGCGTCACCCACTTTCTGCAAGACTTCAAACTTTAGGGCAGCAAGGTCGGAAACCGCCGCCCGTACCTCCCCGGCAAGCTGCGGGTAGGGGCTGTGCCACTCGTTCAGCGTCCGGGCTATCTGGTTTAAGTTGCCGCCGATCCTGCCGTATTCGGCGGTCAGCTTCCCGACAGCGGCAAGCAGCTCGTCATTGACGGGGGAAACGGTTATGATGGGGCGTATGGCTGCCCCGGTTATGGCTTGCCGGATAAACTCGGCTTGGCTCATGTTGTAGGCAGAAAGCCTTTCCGCAAACTCGGCGTATTCTTCCTCGGTCATGCGTGTCTTGACTACCCGGCTGCGGTGCGGCGTGTTGTATCGTTTCATAGGTGGTTGACCTCCTTTCTGTGCGTGGTGTCCTCTCACTAATAGGAGAAAAACAGGGTGTGAAGCGGAACTGTTTTTGAAAAATCCGAAAAAATATTTTGAGGGATTTTTAAGCGGCGTAAGCCGCATGGCAGGGTTTGGGGAAGGCACTCCCCAACAAGATTCCCGCAGGGGCAAAATGAGCGATAAGCGAATTTTGGTACTGCGGTAGAATCTTGCTCTAAGAAACTGCCGGCCTGCCGTTCACTTGCTACTGCCACTTTTTCAGAAAATCTATAACCAGCTTTTTTTATAAAAGGCTGCGGGCTGGCGTTTTTCCCTTACTCCCTACAAACCACAAAAGAGCAGAATGGACGGACTTTCCGGCAAGAACTTTTCCGGCGGCTCGGTCTTTCCCGACAATAAGGCGTTTCGGAAGCTGCGTTTTGCCCGCTGTCTGAAAAAAATGGCAGCCTTTTTTGGTTTCACTGTCTAATACGGAACTTTTGGAAATTTGCCAAAAATGGGTGCAAAAAAAGCAGCAAATCTTTTTCGGATTTACTGCTTCATGTGCCGCTGCGGGGCGGCGGGATATTCAGTTTTTATGTTATCGGTCAAGCCGAAACTTGAACAGGCTTTCAATCAGCTTTGTTTTGATGTAGTCCTCCATATCAGAGTTATAATAGCCGTTCATTTTGGAGAAGTAGCGGATATATCCAGCATAGCGGTCAAGGACAGCTTGTATCGCTATGGGGTCGCCCTCATGTGCCTTTATTATCGTGTCATAGGGGAGAAGTCGGTTACTCATGGGACAACACCTCCATTTCCTTTTTCAGCCGCTTCAAGGCAAGCTGAATATGCCGCCCGATTGTGCTGCGTGTCCAGCCGCTTTGTTCTCCGATTTCTTTCTGCGTCAAGTGCTGGAAGTAATACAAAAAGATTTCCTCCTGCGTCTGTTCCGGCAGCCCGGCAAGAGCCGCCGCAAGGGAGCAGCTATCTAAAAATATCGTCTGCCCCCGGACAGAGAACGGATAAGTTTCGCCATAGTCCGGCACTTGAAAATACTCGTCTGTGGTGCTTAGTGGGACAAACTTTTCTTCGGTCAAGTATTCAAGGGAGATTTCCCGTTTCCACCTCGCCGCCAGCATACGGGCAGCGTCAAAGGACGCATGACGAATAACAATCCGGCAGTAGGTATCATGGGTATAGCGGATATGTTCTTGATAGGCTTCGTATTCAGTCATGGAAAATCCCCCTTTCTTCGATTATGGGAAAGGGCGGCAGCACTCCTTGCTGTCGCCCCTTGATTGCCTATCCGCAAAGGCAGGCGGGGCTGTCAACGGCAGCGCAGTATGCGCTGTTTATCTTGACCGTTGACTGGCTCGGCTGGCTTTGCTACTCGCTGATAATCGGTTTTCCGTCTTTGTCAATCAAGGGACAAATACCCCCGCCAGTTCCAAACTTTGCCACAAGGTAATTGACCCCGGTTTCTCTGTCCACTACCACATAAAAGCCTTTCACACTTCCTGCGGTTTCAGTAATTTCAAATCTTCTGCTTCCCATATAGATACCTCCCAATAGAAATCAAAGCTCTTGCTTTACAAAAATGCGATAACTGATTTGATACATCACATAGCACCATGCCAACGCCAGAAGCGGTGAGCAGCAGAGAAGAATAAATACAATCTGGTCTGTCAATGCAACTCCCAGCATAGTAAGAAGCTGATATATTCCAAAGCAAATCCCTGCCGGAATGAGGAATGATACTAATAGCAGAACACGGCCTTTTTCTGCGCCAAACTTGAACACAAGAGGAATTGACATACTTCCAAAAATAAGGGAGATTACCCATGCAACGAGTGTCAAAAACAGAAGCTCTCCAATCCCTACTATGTCGAGTACGATTTTATGTGTGATTAGGCCACCGATAAAACCAATAATCAGCCCAAAGAGGCTGCCAATGGCGCAGAAGATAGCCAGCACCATAAATTTTCCAGCAACCAATTCTTTCTTGGAAACTGGCATTATCATAGCATACCGTGTCCATTTAGAACTGTCATCAAAAGAAAAGGTTGTTACAATCATCATGCTGCACAAAATCGCACATACAAAAATATAGCCTTCTACGCCGGAAAACGGAATAAGCGCAACGGCAAAAACCACAAGGATGAATAGCATAGATTTCGCATTGTGGCCGATATTAAATAAATCTTTCAAAACAAGACTTTTCATTTTGCTTGCTCTCCTTTCACATACAGCAGCAGAATATCGTCGATTGTTGCGTCGTCCACTACGGCATTTTTATATTTCCTCCGGGCTTTTTCCTTGTCAGCTACCAGCACATTCCATTGATAATCATCTTTGCGGTAAGCCAGAATTTCCGCTTTATCGAGCTGGTCGAACAGTGCTGCGCCACAGCGGATAATACCATAGTTATAACGAAGTTCATCTTTCGTTTTACAAAAAAGAACCTTGCCCTGATGAATAAATGTAATGTAATCTGCGACTTTTTCTAAATCTGTTGTGATATGCGAGGACATCAAAATGGAATGATTTTCGTCCTGAACAAATTCAAGAAATACATCAAGAATATCATCACGCATTACAGGGTCGAGGCCGCTTGTCGCTTCGTCCAAAATCAGTAGCTTGGGGTTATGGGAAAGGGCGACGGCAATACACAACTTCATCTTCATTCCCTTGGACAGAGATTTAATTTCCTTATCCGCTGGAAGTTGAAACCGCTTTAGATAGTCTTGAAACAGATGGCCGTCCCACTGTTTGTAGGCAGCACCAGCAATTTTCCCGACTTTGGCCGGAGTGAGCGTTTCATAGAAGTTAATTCCGTCAAACACTACGCCAACATCCTCTTTGATTTGTTTTGTGGACGATAATTCCTGCCCCCAAAAAGTAACTGTTCCATCATCTTTATGAATTAAATCAAGAATAGCATTGATAGTTGTGCTTTTTCCGGCTCCATTTTCGCCAATAAGCCCCATGATTGTTCCTTTCGGAACCGAAAACGAAACATGGTCTAACTTGAAATCGGCGTATTGCTTTGTCAAGTTCTCAACCTGCAAAATAGCGTTCATAGTTAATCCTCCTCTTGATAAAATATCGTCAGTAATTCAATCAGTTTTTCCAACGATATTCCACTTATCCGCCCAATATCGGCGGCCTCTTGCAAATGTTCTTCGGCCAATCTCTGCTGTTCTTCCTGATAAAAGTCTTTGTTCTGTGCCGACACAAAACTTCCTCGGCCTACCGTTGTTTCAATAAAACCGTCCCTTTGCAAATCTTCATACGCTTTTTGAACGGTAATAACACTCACATGAATGGACTTTGCCAGCGCCCGCATAGAGGGAATAGGATCGCCGGTTTTTAACTCGCCACTCATAATCATGGCTTTTATCTGTGAAGTTATCTGCTCATAAATTGGCTTGCTCGTATTACTGCTTATGATAATTTCCATAACGCCCCTCCTTTGTTCTTTAATGTATTTATCGTACAAGTACATTATATTCAAGGCAAACGCTTTTGTCAATAGGGTATTAGAAAATTTATCTTTGCTTATTAAGCAAAAGAAGCCACACAATTTGTATGGCTTCCATGAAATTCTACTTTGAAATTTTTACGGAATAACGGGCTGTTGTCTATCAACTTCTTGTGTGTTACTTTATAGCACATGAGCATTTGCGCCGGGGTTGTCGTTGCCGTAACCTTCCAGCAGGTTGATAACGCCCCAGATACCAAGACCGGCACCGAGCGCGATAACGAGTGTCTGAAGAACGGTGATTGCCTGTTCAAAAAATGCCATATAGTTTGTTAGCCGGAATCTGATTAAAAAATAGGTTTGTCATGTTTCATAGGCATACAAAAGCCGGAACAATCTGCCGCCCGGTTTCCGGGGGCATGATTCCGGCTGTCCTCCTTTTTCATTATTTTTTCTTGCGATTGTCCGCTTTGTACGCCAATGGCCCATAGAGGGCAGTTGCGGCAAATAGATACGATCACTCCTTTCTCAGCGGAACCGTATTACACGCCCTCCGTGTCTACTTCATATACATCGCAGACCTCATCAGGCTTGAGTTTTAGTCTGGCAGACAAAAATGCTTCAATATCAAAGGTATTTCGCTTGTCTGCATCAGCTGTGTATTTGAAATTAGGGTGTCTGGTAATGTCATACTTGTCTGAAAGAAACGGACGCACACCGCGCAACTGCAAGATGCACTTGCCGCCATCCATAACTGCCAGCTCGTCCTGGCTCATCAGCTCTTTTCCCAATTTCTGATAGTTGAGCGAGTGGGAGGTCTCCCGTCCCCGGCTCTCTCCGGTGTTGTAAGTGTCTATGGTCTCCTTTCCCAGAACAGCCGCCAGCTCTTTCAGCGTTGTTGGCTCTTTGCCACCCAGGAAGATGGAAGTATCCATATTGCCGATGATGGTATCGGCATTATCTTTGTAAATTGCCTTGAGCTGGCTCTGTGCCTGCAACACCAGACAGGCAGAGATTTCACGGCTTCGGATGGTGGCCACCAGCTTTTCCAGCTTCGGAATCTGCCCGATGTTGGCACACTCATCAATCAGACAGCGCACATGAACCGGAAGCCTGCCGCCATACACATCATCGGCCTTTTCACAAAGCAGGTTGAATAACTGGGTGTAGCACATGGAAATGAGAAAGTTAAAACTGTCATCCGTATCACTCATAATGAGGAACAGAGCCGTTTTTCTGTCTCCCAGCGTATCCAGTTCCAACTCATCGTAGGATGTAACCTCGCGCAGCTCCGCAATATCAAATACGGCCAGACGCGCACCGCAGGAAATCAAAATCGACTTAGCGGTTTTTCCAGAGACAAATTGTCAAGGACTTTTTAATCAAATTCACAAAAATCTACAAAAAAGGTGCCAGAAGCACCGTATGGCTCCTGACACCTCGTTTGATAGATTACATTTTTCCGTTCAGCAGGTCTTTGCAGAGATACGCATAGTCTGGCAGCTGGTTGATATATGGCTCCCAACGCCGCTTGATTTCGGCCAATTCCAGCGGGTCGGCTGCTTCCAGTGCATGATCGTTGCCCGTCATATACAAAACATCCATAGCAACATCATCCAAACACCTGTAACAGAGATCGGCGGCAGATTCGATTCTGATACCGGTATCCACATAGACTGGATTTACGCCAATCGTCAGCCAGACATAGCCTACCTTGTCCGACCAGAGCAGTTCAAAATCAGGGCTTTGCCGCAGATGTTCCGCAAAGACCTCCTTTACTCGTTCAATTTCATGCTTCTCTTTTTCTGTGTAAAGCATTTTCGTGTCCTCCTTGACAAAAATTTTGGTGCGTACCATTATCAGTTTAGCACAAGGCGGCTTCGTTTATCAGTCTGTCACATCTGCTGAATTTCATTTTTGAGCATACGCTTGATTTTATCGCTCATGGTTTCTGTGCTGGTCTGGCTGAAATGGACATGAACCTTGTAGGTTGTCTTGCCGATTTTCTTTACCATCGCTGGCGTGTTTTCCGGCGCTCTGGACGCAGTAACGGCGTCTGCCACCTGCATAGTATGGGGTTCTTTGTTCATGGCGCTCCTTTCTCCGAACGGGTCTGTGCCGCCCGGTAAAAAATCAGTCGTGCTTACTGTTTACAATGTCTTTTGCTGTCTGTCGGGTAGCACCGGCATTTTCTTCCCGGAAATTCTTCCCGTCAAAGAGAATCGGCGCGCACCGTTCCAAAATACGGTCATAGATACGGGCGTGGGCCAGGTCAGGCGGGTTTTTGAGTTCGGCCAGCTTCAGGTTGGTGGTGATGATCATGGGCCTGCGGCTGCGGTAGCGGCTGTCAATGACGAAAAACATCTGCTCCATCGCATACTCGGTACTGCGCTCCACACCCAAATCGTCAATGATAAGCAGGTCGTACTCGTCAAAGCTGGCGATAAAGTCGGCCCTGTCCTCGGAAAACATTCCCGTCAGACGGTTCAGGATGGTGGGAAAGTTCGTCATCAGCACCGGCACATCCCGGTCAAGCAGGGCGTTGGCGATACAACCGGCGAAAAAGGACTTGCCGGTTCCCACATCTCCAAACAGCAAAAGCCCGATATTGCTCTTATATGCCTCTTTCCAGTTCTCCACATAGGCATGAGCCTTGTCCATCAATGGGTTTTGCCCGTTATCATTGAAAAAGGTGTAGTCATACAGATAACGGTCTTGCAAGCCCTGTGCCTTTCGGCGTTTGATACGCTCCATGCGGCGCTGCCGTTCTTCAGCAGCCTTGCGCTGCTCCTCAGCCTCCCGCTGGCACTGGCAGATGCAGCGCGGCATAAAGTAGCCGGATTTCCCAAAGCATGGCACAACGGTCTGCCTCTGGCCGCCGCATTTCTTACAGTGAATGAGCCCGTCTGACGGGTCTATATACTCGTCCTCAGCCAATTCCACACCGACAGCTGCCTTGTCGATCAGCGCCCGGATTTCTGCGGTAATCTCAATCATACGGTTTCATCCTCCTTTACGCTGTAATCCCAGTTGCGTGAGGGTGTGACAGCTTTTTTAGCGTCCTCACCGGCCCAGCGCCGGATGGTCGCTGCATGGCTCTGATAACGCTTACCGGTAGAGGCCATGTATTCGGACAGCTTTTCGATGTACTGGCCCCATACAGTGGGAAAACTGGCCTGCAAGTCTGCCAGTTCCTCGTCCGTCAGGAAAACATTCTGGTAACGGCCATAGGCGCGGGCGGAGCGTCCCTTCTCTATCTCTCTCTTTATCTCTATCTCTTTCTCTAACTCTATCTCTATCTCTGGTGGACGAATGTCGGACAAATGTCCGCCTTTTGTCCGGGGCGGTAAAAGTGCCTTGTTTTCCAGCCTTGCAGCCCGTTTTCGCTCGGCTTCGGTAGAGGACTGTCCTATCATCAACTCAATGTCGGTCATATAGAAAGCCCCGCTGTCAAGCTGCTCCACAAGCCCCAACTGCCGGAAAATCTCTAAAGCCCTCTCAACTGTCCCTATCTGATGGCGGGTCAGTGTCGCTATCATCTGCGCTGTGTAGGGGATATGCTCGTCAAGCTGCAATTTCCCGCCGTTTTTCAGCGATTTTAAGTACAGCTTCAAGAGGATATTGGAGTATAAAATCCCGTCTTTCATATCTTCCAGCAGCACAATGGAGTCGCTGTCAAAAAAGTTCTCTTTCAGCTTGAGGTAGTAATACTTGCGGTTATCTGCCATTGTCCCTGTCCTCCTTTTTCCGGCGTTTGGAGTAGTAGTGGGGGCAGAGTATGATAACCGCCCGGAAGCTCTGCTTGCAGCTATGGGTACAGCCCCGGCAGAGGTCGTTGTATGTGATACGGTCGCAGGTGGTATTCCCGACTTTTACTTGCCGCAGGAAAAAAGACCATTCCAGCCGCCGTTTCTTGCTCATTCTTGGCATGGGTGCGCTCCTTTCTGCCGTTTCCGCTGGTGTGGCGGTATCGGCGGTAATTCTGTATCATCTCGGTATCATTTTCGGGGTTTTTCTGCCCTGTAAGCCCGTTAAAAAATCCTTTGGTATTGCGGATAGGGTGCGGGGCAGCCCCCTTGTTCTGTATGGGTTCGGGTACATTTTGGGGCGGTTTTTATCGCTCCTGTTCCTGCCTTTTCACAGGCTTGCGTTCCCGGCGTAAAATCTGGTCGATATTGCCCTTGACAGTCTGTAAGCGGCGGTATTCCTCCCGTTTTGCCCGGTAATCGTTGTAGCCGCTGTTTTTCTCTTTGATAAGGCTTTCAATCTCTGCTTGCAGGGCTTTATAGCTCGGCAGCTTGGAAATGCCGTTCTCCCTGAAATAGCGGGCGGCTGCGTCTGCTATGATAAAGTCGCTTTCATGCTTCTGTCGGTAGGCTGCTTTTGCCTTGGCGTTTTTCTGCTGTTTCAGCCCGTCCCGGACAGGGCGGGTCTTGGAATAGGCAAGCACCTGCCGTTGCAGCTCCTTTTTCCCGTTCAGTGTCTTTTCCACCTGCTTCAGCTCTGTAAGGCTTTCCTGCATGGCGGCATAGGCGGCAGAACAGGCTTCGTCCAGTTCCTCCGGGGAAGAAAAGCCGTACTGCTGGTAGGCGGTAACGGTAGCTGCCATTTGCTTTAGATTGTGCTTTGACGCCCAGCGGTCATAGCCCGCGCCCTTTCCCTCCGCTCGCTTCGCTGCCCGGTCAACCATGCGCTGAATACCGTCCTTTTCCGGGGTGGTTTGGACAGCTTTTTTGCCCTGCAAACGCTCCTTTATGTTGCGGGGGTATTCGGGTACGGTTGCGGTCTGCTCGGCGGCTCTGTGGGCATTCTGTTCCAAAAGGGCAAGAACGGCAGCGCGGTCAAAATCATCTCCCAGCTTGCGGGCGGTAATGGGCTTTGTCCTGTCCGGCGTGAGGTAGGATAGCCGCCCTCGGCTCTCCTTGACAGTCACGCCCTGTTGCAAGAGAACGGCGGTGAACTCGCCATAGCTTGCGGCAGAGGACAGCGCGGTGCGTATGGCCTGCCGCAATTTTTCCTTGTCTGTTTCAAACTTCGTGGGCTTGGCTGGCTGCTCCTCGGCTGGCAAGGCGGCAGCTTCCTTGTCCAGCTTTGCCTGCCCTTTCCGCTGCGCCCAATACTCACGCTCGGTAATGCGGTTTTTGCTGCCATGCAAAAGGTCGATTTGATAGAGATTTTCCCGGTGGCACAGCTCCATGACTTCGGCTTTGAAGTATTCCATCGTCGCGTCTGTGCAGCGGTGTTTGCACCCGGCGCGGGTGTCTGCCGGTCTGTCCATGTAAGGCAGGAACGGAACTTCCTCTATCCGCAGAGAATTGATAACGATATGCACATGGATATTGCCGCTGTGGTTGTGTCCGTCCGGGTGGGTGCAGACAATGGCTTGGTGTCCGGGAAACTGCTTCCGGCAAAATTCCTCGCCCAACGCCTGCGCCCGGTCTACGGTCAAACCGTTGTCCACCGCGTCCCGTGGGTCAAAGCTGATAATGTAGTGGTGGCTTTTTACATCTTCCCGCTTCTGGTTCTTCCCATAGCGGAGATTGGAGCGCATACAGGCAACGGCAAAATCCTCGTCGCCGCAGTTCAGCGTGGCTATTCGATAGTCCTCCCTGAGCATGAGCCGCCCGTTTTCATCAAGGGTGGGCTTCATGGTAAACTCGTCATGTTCAAAGGTGAGGTACTGCTCGGCTGCGCCATAGTCCGCATTTTTAGAGCTGATATGTTTGAATGTTGCCAACAGCGTCACCTACCTTTCGCAGGACTTCAAACTTCAAGGCAGCAAGGTCAGAAATGGCGGCGCGGACTTCAACGGACAGGGCGTTGTATGGTGTGCCGTACTCGTTGAGGGCGCGGGCAATCTGATTGAGGTTGCCACCGATTTTTCCGTATTCGGCGGTCAGCCTGCCAACGGCGGACAACAGTTCATCATTGACCGGGGAAACGGTAACGATGGGGCGAATGGTCGCCCGTGTAATGGCTTGCCGGATAAATTCGGCTTGGCTCATGTCATAGTGTTTCAGCCGCTCGGTAAAGTCGGCGTATTCTTCCTCGGTCATGCGGGTTTTGACCACATGGCAGCGGTGGGGCGTGTTGTATTTTTTCTTCAAGCGTTGACCTCCTTTCTCGCCCGACAGGGCGCATGAGCAGGGTTTGGGGAAGGCACTCCCCAACAAGATTTACCAAAGGGGGCAAAACCGCAGATATGCGGATTTTGGCACCGTGGTAGAATCTTGCTCTAAAAAACTACCGCTTTCCTCGGCGGCTCTGGTTTGCGGATATACTGGCTTGCTCCACCAATATAGCGATTGCGGCGGCGTGTTCTGCCCGCTGTTCACCACTACAACGGTGAAAAGGGGGCGTTTTGGCAAACGCAGCGGAAATTTTTTTGTTTTACCTGTCTGCTCCCTACAACAATCCGGCGGTGTGGTTTGCCAAAGATTTTTGAAAATGGGCGCAAAAAAAGCAGTAAACCTTTTCAAGATTTACTGCTTATCTGCCGCTGTGATGGGCGGCGGTATTAAATTGTCAGCCGTTTTTCAAATGGAATTTATCTGCAATCGCTTTCTTTCTGCTTTCCAATTCCTTTTCTGTAATCTTCCATAATCCTAACGCAATGATCTGCTATCTTTTGCATTCCGAGTTTTTCAAAAAAGGCAATTTGTATTTTCATCATTTCTTCACAAACAGTCAACTTCTGCTCATCCATATTGCTAATAGCAAGCCATGGGAACGCTTTATATTTCTTAGTGTCCCCAATGAGAAAATTGTACCCTATCAACTCATTTTCACGGAAAACGAAATAGAATTGTGGGCCTGAACCTGGAACTGACTTTTCCATAATTTGCTGCATTGTTTTCACGCCGCCGTATGCCGGAAAAAAACCTATTCGCTCAAGAGCATTTAATATGTCAATCCTTTTATCTGTGGGTATGTCTCTATAATTGATAATCTGTTCCATTTGCTCTACCCTCATTGAAGTTTAATTTGTTAGGCTCTAATTATACAACTTTTCTGTTTAGCGGTCAAAGTGGAACTTCAACAGGCTTTCTATCAGTTGCCTGACGATATGCTCCTGCATATCCGTGTTAATCTGTCCGTCCATTTTCGCACAAGAGCGGATATTTCCCGCATAATGGGATAGGACGGCGGCAACAGCTTCCGGGTCGCCCTCGCTTGCCTTAACGATTGTCTCATAGGGAAGTAGCTGGCTCATAGGACAAACCCTCCAACTCTGCCCGTAGCCGCCGTAAAATCATCTGAATACGCCGCCCGGTTGTGTTGCCAGCCCGTCCATATCTCCGTCCAATCTCCCTATGCGTCAATCGTTGGAAGTAGTACAAGAAAATGATTTCCTGTTCCATCTGTGATAGTGCGGACAGGGCTGCGGCAAGCTCTGGGCTTTCCAAAAGCACCATCTGACCACAGACGAAAAGCGGATAGCTGGTCATGCCGGATTGCTCCGCAAAGTATTTATCTGTGGTACTGAATGGATAGTGTTTTTCTTCTATCAGATATTCAAGCGAGATTTCCCGCTTGCGGCGGCTCCGTATGCTCCGGGCTGCGTCTATGGCAGCGTGGCGAATAACAGTCTTGCAAAAGGCATCGTGTGTATGCCGGATATGTTCTTGATACTTTTCGTGTTCGGTCATGGAAAATCCCCCTTTCTGAATAATGGCAGAGGGCGGCAGCATCTTGTGCTGTCGCCCTCTTGATTACCGAACAGCAAAGACGGGCGGGGCTGTCAACAGCGGCGCATTTCCGCCGTTCATCTTGACCGTTGACAGGCTCGGCTGGGTTTGCTATCTGCTCACGGCAATTCACTCTCATTGATAGGAATTGCTTCAAGTTCCGTATTCAAATTGTTCCAATAAGAGCCGATATCCGCACTTGTGAAATACTTAAAACCGCCTGCTGCTGACTTCAATTCGCCGTTTTTAACTCCATAGCAGGCGTAAATCAAATCGTAGCTTGTTCCATCTGAGAGGTTAAATCTAAAGCTGGTCACAGCTGCTCCGGCAGTTTCCTCAGTTGTTTTGTCTTTTAAGGATAAGCCCTTGAACTTATCATACAGGGTCTTTATATCATTTTCAGCAACAACTACTTTCTTTTCTGCTGATGCAGGCACTTCGTCATAGTGGTACATTTCAACGCTTTCGACATCTTCAACCTCAAATGGGAAGTCGATTTTGACAGGCTCATAAGCAATGTTTATAGGTAACAGAAAGAGAGCTGCAAAAATTGCAATGATACAAAGAGCGATGGAAACGAGAACAGCAATCGTTATCTTTTTTTTGCCTCTCTGCTTTTCTTTTGCCTCATGGCGCATAATAACGCTTTCGCTTTCTTCGTGAAGAACATCTTCGTTCGTGTGAGAAAGCAATTTCTGATAAATTGCGTTACAGTCAGCACAGGCGTTCAAATGCTCTTTTACCATCTCTGCGCTTGCTTCGCTGCAAGCACCGTCAACATACAGCGGAAGAATATCTCGAACAATATCGCATTGTTTACTCATGCTTTTCATCCATCCTTTCTTGAATTTTTAGCTTTGCACGATGATAAGTAACTCTCGCCCATGATTCTGTTTTTCCAAAAATTGCAGCGATTTGTGAAAAAGATAGTTCCCCGAATACGCGAAGCTGAAAGACTTCTTTGTATGGTTCTTCCAAACGGTGAAGAACGAGGTGTATGCGGAACGCCATGTCAGAATCTGCAACTGAGTTCTCAACATTTTCATTTGATGGCAAGTCATTGATTTCACTCACATCAGCTACTCGCTGACGGCTTCGCATTTCATCATGGTAAAGATTTTTTGCTATGGAGCAGAGCCATGTCAATTCATCTGACTTACCTTTGAATTGTGATGTTGTAGAAACAGCCTTATAGAATGTGTTCTGCGTGATTTCCTCTGCTATCTCACGATTTTTGGCAAGAGAAATAGTATACGAGTATACCTGTAAATAGTAGGCTTTATAGAGCTTTTCATAGTCCATACTTGTCATCACCTCCTTCAGCTTCATAGGTTAGACGGAGAAATCGGAATTTCGTTACAAAGAAGTTTGAAATTTTTATACCTTTACGATACTCTTGCTTTCTGCGGACTATTGGTAGACGCGCATTAACGGCAAGCAAAGAGATTGCTGTGTCAGCTTGATATGTTCAAATGCTAATTAAGTATAGCACACAGCTATGAATTTTTCTATTGCGTTCCCCTGACTTCGGAATAGTGGCAGGGCTGGCTGTCTTTGTTTTGCTTTGTGCTTCTCTACCGTACATGAGCATTGGCGCCGGGGTTGTCGTTGCCGTAGCCTTCCATGAGGTTGACAACACCCCACACTGCGAGACCTGCGCCGAGGGCGATAACGAGCGTCTGAAGAACCGTGACAGCCTGATTGATAAAAGCCATAGATTTTCCTCCTTGAATCGATGAAAGTTGAGTGTGTATTTTTGAAAATGGGCATAAAAAAAGAAGCCCCGTCGCTGTTCTGCTTTGGGAGCCATCAGGCTTTACCCACTGCGCAGTGCAGCGACGGGGCTTTAATCCGCTTCGACCTCGCCCATATCATAGAGGTCGAATGTGTCATCGGGCTTGACTACCAGCTTGTGCTGCCGGTACTTCTCGATGTCAAAGGCGTTCCGCTTGTTATAGTCGGAGAGCTGCCGGTACTTTGGATGCTTCGTAATGTCGTATTTGTTACTGAGAAAAGGTCTCACGCCTCGAAGCTGCAAAATACACTTGGCTCCGTCCATGACGGCGATCTCATCCTGAGACATCAGTTCCTTGCCGGTCTTCTGATAGTTCAAGCCATAGGAGTTGTTGTTGGAACGGGTTTCTGAGGTGTTGTAAAGGTCGATTGTCTCCTTGCCCAGCACCTCGCTGATTTCCTTGAGCGTCGATTTTTCTTTTCCGCCGAGGAAAAGTGTGCAGTCGCAGTTGCCCGTGATGGTGTCCGCCGCATCCTTGTAGATGGTCTTGAGCTGAGACTGCGACTGCAAGATGATTGACGCCGAGATTTCCCGGCTTCGGATGGTGGCGATGAGCTTATCAAACTTCGGGATTTGACCGATGTTCGCAAACTCGTCCAGCAGACACCGCACATGGACGGGAAGCCGTCCGTTGTAAACGTCATCTGCCTTGTCGCAGAGAAGGTTGAAGAGCTGGGAATACATGATTGCCACGACGAAATTGAAGGTGTCATCGGTATCGGAAATGATGACGAACAGCGCCGTCTTCCGGTCTCCGATGGTGTCCAGCTCCATCTCATCGTAGCTCATCAGCTCCCGCAGCTCTGCGATGTCGAAGGGCGCAAGCCTTGCACCGCAGGAAATCAGGATCGACTTCGCGGTTTTGCCAGCCGCCAGCTTGTACTTGCGGTATTGCTTGACCGCAAAGTGGTCAGGGTCGCGGGCTTCCAGCTCGTCGAACATGACATCCACAGGGTTCTTGAAGGTCTCATCGTCCTCTCTGGCTTCCGAGGCATTGATCATTTCGAGCAGGGTAGTAAAGTTTTTCTCGTGGTCGGGTGCCTCGTACCAGATGTAGCCGATGAGAGCTGTGTAGTAGAGCTTTTCCGCCTTTACCCAAAAATCTTCGCCGGACTTATCGCCGTCTCCCTTCGTGTTGACGATGATCGTATTGACCAGCTTGAGGATGTCCTTCTCGCTGCGGATGTAGCTGAAAGGGTTGTAGTGCATGGATTTTCGGAAATTGATGGTGTTCAGCGACTTGATGACGTAGCCTCCCTTTTCAAGCATTTTGCCGCACTCCACCAGCACCGTTCCTTTCGGGTCGGTGACAACGTATGAACTGTGCATCTGCATCAGGTTTGGCTTCACGAAAAAGCGCGTCTTGCCTGAGCCGGAACCGCCGATGACAAGGATGTTCTTGTTGCGGGCGTATTTCGGCTGCTTTGGACGGCTGTTCATGGTCAAGAACTCCGTCTGCGTCAAGATGACGTTGTTGGAGAACTCCGGGTCCGTGTACGGCTTGATGTCCTCCGGCTTGCCCCATCGGGCAGATCCGTATTCTTCGCCCTGCCGGAACTTCTTGCGGTTTTTGCCCTTGACGTAGACCGCCAGCTTGAGCAGCGCACCGGCAATCAGACCGATGAGCAGATCGACGGGATGAAAGCTGGGCAGCGGATTTGCAAAGGCAGTGCCGAACACGGCAAAGCCGTTTGTCAGCTTGTCGATGAACTCCGTGCCGGGTGCAAGACGGAACACGGCGGCAATCTTATCCGCAAAGTAGAAGGCGAAGACATACGGAAGGTTCAGAAGAATGAGCTTCTTCACATCGGGTTTGTTCACAGCTCCACACCCCGATCCTTGGTCTTGACCTTGACTTTCTCCTTGTGCTGCGCCTTGCTCTGGGCTTTCTCCTGATCCAGCTTGTGCCGGATGGACGGCTGTTCCTTCTGCTTGACCGTCTTGGCGGAGAACTCCTTGAAGGCGGCGGTCATGACATCAACGTCCCGCCCCTTGAAGAAGACAAGATAGCTGGGCGGTTCTACGGAAACGTCCTTCTTGAGCGCAAAGTCCAGACCGTATTTGCTGGCAGTCCGCTCAAAGGACTTGATGTTGCCGTCCGTCACTTCGATGTTGGAGATGGCGGCGTTCTGACTCATCAGATGCTTGATGGACTGCTTGCCGCGATAGGTTTTGGGCTGCTGCATCTGCTTCTGCGCCTTCTCAATCTCCTGCACGAACTTGTCCAGTGCCTTTTTCAGCACCTCGGCTGAGATTTTGCCGCCCTTGATCATGATTGCAACAACTTTGGTGTTGACTTCATCCTGCATTGCAGTGATACCTCCTTTCCTTGAGATAATTGAGGGGATGCTGCCTCAGCTAAGGCGGCACACCCTTGAGACAGAAGATTTTCATTCGAGCCATCCTCCTTTCCGCCGAGTTATCTGTATTTTCCGAACAGACTTTGCTTTTCGGAAAAAGCGTCCAGATCGTCAATGATGAAGAGATCGCTGCGCCAACGTCCCGGCCACACTGCAAAGATTTTGCTGATGCCAGCCTGTGCGTTTATGTAGGCAGAACGTTTTTCACCAACCGTGGATAACTGGGTAACGGCTCCGTCAGGCGAGACCTCAATGTAGCAGACCTGACCGCTGCCATACGGGAAGCAGCCCGTTTCTTTTGCACTTCTCATGTTTTTCCTTTCCGAGCATTGCTCAAACAGCTTCTTATGCTGCAATCGTATTTATGTGATTATTGGGAGGACTTGTCCTGCCCGTAGAGATCATGGTTGACCAGCGCGGAGTAGTAATTGTCTATCGTAACAGGCGCATTGTAGAGCGCCGTCAGGAGATAGGCTCTGATGTTCCGAATGTCAGATGGGTTCTTTGCCATTGAGTCAATCACATACTCAATGTGGCTGTCATTCAATTTGAGATACCGGGATTTAATCACAGCTACGGGAATATCTTCGCCGTTGATGCGAATTGTCTCTGCGCAGGAGCAAACCACATCCAAGATAATGTCTACAATTTCTTGAAGTCGGTCACGGTCATAGTGATAATTCCGGATCAGGTAGTCGAAGCCGATGTTCTCTTTAATCAGTTCCTCATATTCGCTTCGCTCATCCGTCCCATCCATCCTATCAAGATTGATAGATGGATAGTTCATAGAGTCCGTATTTGATTTTTCTGTAATTTCTTCATTCGTATTTAATAGCGTGGGCTTTACCGTTGACGCATTCCTCGGTGACGGATTGTCCGTTGTCGGCTTTTCCGATAACGGTGAACCAGTTGGTGGAGAAGACCGCTGCGGACGCTCATAAACCGTGTACTCACATTTTGCAAATCGACCTCTCTTGTCATAAAGCTGCCGCCTGACAACGTAGCCGTGATCCTCAAGGTTTTTGAGCGCCGCTCTGGTAGAATCCAGACCATCGGAACTAAGTGTTGCAAGCCCCTTGATTGTGTAGACCCAGCCGTCCGGAAGGCTCAAAATCAGCGATAGAAGTCCCTTTGCCTTGAGCGAAATGGATCGGTCTTTCAGGTGGCTGTTGGACATGACTGTGAAACCTTCTGTTTTTTTGGATCGCACGATTGACATTTGGTATCACCGCCCCAGCTTTTCCTTGCGTGTGGAAACCGCAATCGGAGAATATGGGCAGAACTGAAAGACACAGGATTGATACTTCCAGTGCGGACGATGAAAACGACAGGTACGGCATTCCGGCGTGATGCCCTCGCAGCCGCTATCAAAATGCGAATAGGGCGTTTCCTGCATCAAGGCGTCAAACGCCAGAAGTGGATTTGGAATCATAAGTGTTACCTCCGTTGTGATAAAAAAATAGCCCCGGTATTGTTCCACTCATGCGTGGTACAGTACCGGGGCTATCCTGTTGCGTATTTTGTTATTTGCTGCGACCTCCTTCCGAGATTGCGGTTGCAGCTCACCGCGGTCAAACAGCTTGCGCTCTGAATGCTTGCGAAATCGGACAAAATCAGCGAAACACCAGTGTTTTCAAGGCTTTCTGACCTTGCTCCTATTATAACTTAATCGTCGATTCGACAAACGATGACAGTGTTTGACAAAGATTTAGTCCTTCCGAGACAGGATAGGTCTTTCACCACAATAACCACTGCACAAACATAGACAGGAGTGACCCTCATTACTGCTGAGGGTCAGGGTAGAAAACCCTCATTTGAAATGAGGATAACACGATTATGGAGGAAATCAGCCATGCCAACACTTGAATGGATTGGAAAGAGCAAGGTTATCAATCATCATCAGGAAGTTCCGTTCCGGGTGTTGGAGCGCAAGTATAGCTTTGATGAAAACGGACAGACAGACGCGGACAACGGCAGCGAAAACATGATCATCCGGGGTGACAATCTGGAAGCCCTGAAAGCCCTGCTGCCCCGGTATGAAGGACGGATAAAGTGTATCTACATCGACCCGCCATACAACACAGGAAACGAGGGATGGGTCTACAACGATAATGTCAATGACCCCAGAATATTGCGCTGGCTTGGTGAATTAGTTGGAAAAGCAGGCGAGGATCTAACGCGCCATGATAAATGGCTTTGTATGATGTACCCACGTCTGAAATTGCTTTATAAATTGCTATCTGATGATGGCGCAATTTTTATAAGTCTCGATGATAACGAGATTTTTTACTTGCGCTCGATTATGGATGAAATTTTTGGCGCATCGAATTTTACTGCCCAAATTACACTTCTTTGCAATCCGAAAGGCAGAAGCCAGGACAAATACTTTGCAACCTGTCATGAGTATCTGCTGGTTTATACAAAGTCCGCTGTTCCCGCTGGATGGTTTAGTGTGGAGAAAGACGATGCCAAAATTGAAAAAGATTACAAGCTGTCCGATGCGGGCGGGAAATACCGTTTGCTGGAATTAAGAAACACACATCGTGAGTTTGGCAAAGAAAACCGTCCGAATCTCTGGTATCCAATATACGCAAATGCTGATGATGGGACAGTTAGCCTTGAAAAAGATGAACAGCACAATATTGAAATATACCCGACTTGGCCCGATGGGTATGAGGGCTGCTGGACATGGGGTACTGAATTGGCATCAAAAAGCACACAACTGCTTGTTGCACAAAAGAAAGCCGGTGCGTGGAAAATCTATCGCAAATCTTATGCTGCAACAGATGGCGAAACCGTCAAGCAAAAGCTGTTCACTATCTGGAATAATCCGCAGTTTTTTACCGAAAAAGGGCAGGTCACTTTTGGTCAGATTTTTCCCGGAGCAAATAAAAACGATTTTCCACAACCTAAATCAGTTGAGTATGTGATGGAGGCTATCAGAACAATCACGCATGATGACGATATTGTTTTGGACAGTTTTGCAGGATCAGGGACAACAGGACAAGCCGTTTTGAACTTGAATTCTGACGGCGGACACCGCAAGTTTATTCTCGTCGAGATGATGGACTACGCCGACAGCATCACCGCCGAGCGCGTCAAGCGCGTAATCAAGGGCTACGGCGAGGGGAAAAACGCCGTGGAGGGCACGGGCGGCAATTTCAGCTTCTATGACTTGGGTGAACCGCTGCTTGTGGGAGATTGCCTGAATGAAGCGGTTGCCCCGGAGAAAATCCGGGAATACATCTGGTTCATGGAAACCAAGCAGCCCTACGCCCCGCCCAGCGGCGGCAATCCCTATTATCTCGGCAAGCACAACAGCACAGGCTATTACTTCTACTACGAGCCGCAGCGCGTGACGGTGCTGGACTATGCGTTTCTTTCCACCATCACGGAAAAGGCGGACGGCACGGTGATTTACGCCGACCGTTGCTCTATCAGTGAGGACAAGCTGGCAAAAATGGGCGTTACATTCAAAAAGATTCCGCGCGATATTAGCAGATTGTAAGGGGGTGTTCGCTATATGGAACTGAAAACATATCAGAAAAAGGTGATAGAGGACTTGACCCGCTATCTGGAACTGCTGAACGAAACAAAGAGTGACGCAGCGGCGTTTCGCCTGTTCTGGCAGGAGAAATCAGCCCCGACTTTAGGGCTATACCAAAACGTTATACCCGGTGTTCCAAACCTCTGCTTCAAGGTGCCGACAGGCGGCGGCAAGACCTTTATTGCCTGCAACGCCGTTCGCCCTATCTTTGACGCGCTCCCCGCTACCAAGACAAAGGCGGTCGTGTGGCTTGTTCCGTCGGACGCGATTTTGACGCAGACGGCGAAAGCCCTGAAAGACACATCCCACCCCTACCGTCAGAAAATCGACGTGGATTTCGGCGGGCGTGTGGAGGTCTACACCAAGCAGGAGCTTTTGAACGGTCAGAACTTCAACCCCACCGCCGTAACGGAGCAGTTGTCGGTTATGGTGCTGTCCTACGATTCGTTCCGTGGGCGCGGCAAGGAGGTCTTGAAAGCCTATCAGGAGAACAGCAACCTTGCCGAGTTTGCAAAGGTGCTGGGCAAGCCCGACAGCCCCATTGAAAAAGCGGACGAAACAGCGCTGTTCCAGATCATCAATCAGCTTAACCCGCTTGTCATCGTGGACGAGAGCCACCATGCCCGGTCGGAATTGAGCCTTGAAATGCTGGAAAACTTCAATCCCTGCTTTGTGCTGGATTTGACCGCCACGCCGAAAAAGGAGAGCAATATCATTTCCTATGTGGACGCGGTGCAGCTGAAAAACGAACACATGGTAAAGCTGCCCGTGATCGTCTATAACCGGGACAGCCAATCCGAGGTGCTGATTGATGCAATCGACCTGCGGAACAAGCTGGAAGAAATCGCAGATGCGGAGTACGCCAAGACGGGCAAATATATCCGTCCTATCGCGCTGTTTCAGGCACAGCCGAAAGGCAAGGAGGACGCGACCACCTTTGAAAAACTGCGGGACAAGCTGGTGGATGCCGGGATTCCCGCCGAGCAAATTGCCATTCGTACCGCCGATGTGAACGAACTGAAAAACACCGATTTGATGTCCCCAAACTGCCCGATTCGCTATATTATCACGGTCAATGCTCTGAAAGAGGGCTGGGATTGCCCCTTTGCCTATATACTTGCGTCCCTTGCCAATAAGACAAGTCAGGTTGACGTGGAGCAGATTTTAGGGCGGATTCTCCGTTTGCCCCATACGAGCCAGCATACCCAGAGTGCGCTTAATATGCCCTATGTGCTGACTTCCTCTAACGACTTCAACAACACCGTGGCGCATATCGTCAAGGGCTTGAACAGCGCAGGTTTCAGCGATAAGGACTATCGCATTGGAGAGTCTGCAAAACCGCAGATTCCCGAACAGCCAGCGGAACAAATCACGCTGCCTGACCAGCAAGGGTGTTCCAAAACGGAAACCCCTTTGGAAACCGCCGAGGACGATTTTTCGGGGCTGGATGGGAAATCTATCGGGGCAGAGCTGGAGCGGCGCAGAGAACAGGCGCAAACGCCTGAAATCGCCCCGAAAGCCAACACCATGTTGGACGCTGCCGCAGAGGTCGAAAAGGCATATACAGACGCTATCCAACAGACAGACAATGACCCGATGATGGACAATCTTCCGTGGGAGGTGCGGGATAAAGTGAAATCATTCCAAGTAAACCCGCAGTTCCGGGAGGATATTGAAACGCTGCAAATCCCGCAGTTTTTCCTGAAAGTTGAGCAATCTTTGTTTACGGACGGTTCTTTTGAACTGCTGGACAAGGAAATGCTGGCAGAGGGCTTTACCCTCAAGGGCAAGGCATACGATATTGACTTTGCCGCCGCAGACGATGAAATCCGCGAAATCGACGTGCGGGAGCAGGACGGCGGTTTGCCGAAGGTGTTCAAGATGGAGAGCGCCGAACAGCGGTACTTCAAAGAGTGGTTCAACAATCTGCCGCCGGAAAGCCGGGTGCGTCAATGCAAGGATATGATGTTCAATCAGCTTAACAAGCTGAACATGGTGGACGCTGCCGAACTGAAAGCCTACATAAACCGCATTGTGGACGATATGGATAAGGCGCAACTTGCCGCTATGGAGAAAGCCCCGCTGGGCTATGCGGCAAAGATCCGCTCCAAAATTGAAACGCTGCTGGAAGCCCATTATCGAGAAAACTTTGAAAGGTGGCTGGAAACGGAGCGCATCGTCTGCAAGCCCTATTTCCGTCTGCGCCCCTCTATCCATCCTGCCACATATACCGACATATATGCCCGTTCTCTGTATGCAGCAGAGGACGGTGACATGAACAAACTGGAACAGAAGTTGATTGTGGAGTTGACCGCCCTGCCGAATGTCCGCTGGTGGCACAGGAATATTGCACGGCAAGACTTTGCAATTAACGGCTTTATCAAGCACTACCCCGATATTCTGATTATGACCCAAAGCGGCAAGCTCATCTGCGCGGAAACCAAGGGCGAACATCTGAAAAACGATGACAGCCGGGAGAAAATCGCACTCGGTCAAGCATGGCGCACAGCAGCGGGCAAGGATTTCCGCTATTACATGGTATTTGAGAATGAGGAAAACCTCTTGCCGGGTGCGGTGAGCACGAGCCAGTTTATCGACACGATCAAGGAACTATAAAAGCCTCTTATTCGCAGGGGTCGATATTTTCTACCCCCATGTTTGACCGCTGTGATTGCACAAGTTTATACAGATTCAGGCAGCAGGAGCAATTCTGCTGCCTTTTTCTTTGGGTGACTACTCCGCTTACCTCGCGTATGCGGATTGTCATAATTTTCAAAAAGGGAGCGTGGTAGTAATGAAATTGGAAACCGTGCAAAGGAGGTGGTGTGCCGATGCAAAGCAGAAAACGCAGACGGATTCTGATGCAGGAGGCAGGATATGGCAAAGCCGCTTGACCCCAAAGCGATAGAGGCAGAACGGCAAACCAGCAGCCGAGCTGAACGCAGGGAGCAAAAACGCCGCCAGATGCAGGACGAGATTTCTTATAACCAGCGTGGAAATGGCGTTATTATCATCCCACCGCAGAAACGGCGGGAACTTGCAGAAGAACCGCCCAAACTCCGTGTTGCGGCGTATTGCCGCGTCAGCACACAGGAGGAACAGCAGGTCGGCAGCTTCGATATGCAGATTCACCATTTCACCAAGAGGATTGAGGCAAATCCGCAATGGGAGCTGGTTGAGATTTATCAAGATGAGGGTATCAGCGCGACTACCGTTGAAAAGCGCCTCGGCTTTCAGAAGATGATTGCCGACGCAGTTGACGGGAAGATTGACCTGATTCTCACCAAAAGCATCAGCCGTTTTGGTAGAAATATCGTGGATATTCTGGACAATCTGCGAACGCTTTCTGCGCTGAATCCACCCGTTTCCGTTGAATTTGAGACAGAAGGAATCACCTATACCGGCGATGGACGGAATAATCTGCTAATCTCATTGCTGGCAGCCCTGGCTGAAATGGAGTCCCAGCAAAAGAGCGAGGCAATTAAGGCTGGTATCCGCTGGCGCATGGCAGAGGGCATCTACAAGTTCTCCGTTCAGAATACGCTTGGCTTCTATCGTGATCATTTCGGGCGGCTTGTTATTGAGCCGACCGAGGCAAGAATTGTTGAGTACATCTATGAAAGCTGCTTAGAGGGCGCAACCCCGGCAGAAATCGCCGCCGCACTGACAGAACAGGGTATCAAATCTCCAATGGGGAACGATCTCTGGTCTGCCGGTACTGTCCGCAGCATCCTCCGAAATGAGAAATACTGCGGTGATGCTTTGATGCAGAAAACCTATACCAAGGATTTTCGCACCCATAAATCCGTCAAAAATACAGATTTGAATATGTATTTCAAGGAAAATCACCACACAGCGATTATCAAAAAAGAGGATTGGATCAAGGTACAAAAGCTGCTGTCAGAGCGGCACAGCACAGCAAAACGAGTTACATTGCGCCGTTTGAGCAATCACTTCGTCGCATACCGCGTAAAGGATGGTCTTTTCAAGGGCTATCTGATCATGGATTCCCGCTGGTCTTTTATGGAACGTCAGGAGTTTATGAAAATCGTGGATGAGGCGCAAAACACTATGAAATGAAAGGATTTTAACTATGAACTTCGATTTTTCCGCTTTGAACTTTGAAACCATCGACTCCAACATCAACGCCTACCCGGATATGTTCCTGAATCAGAATGGTGTGACTTTCACCAAGAAAGTGCTTGAGGACTTGGGCTATCCCGCCTTTGTTTTGTGTCTGCTGGATGCGAAAGCGAGGGTATTTGCGATCCGTTCCTGCAAGAGCAACGAACCGAAGGGATTCAAGTTCTCCAATCCGAGAGGCGAACAGAAAGGTGTTGTTACGATCTCCAGCAAGAATCTGCTTGACCCGCTTCGCGCTGTCACCGGCGAGGACTGGATTCCCGGCAAGCGTTACAGGGTGCGCGGGTTCTGGGTTGCCGATGCAAAAACCATGTGCTTTGACCTTAATGAGGGCGTTCAGGAGGACTTTCGCCCTGTTACGCCGAGCAATGACGCAGAATAATCCCTGATATTCAGGGAGAAAAGGGAGAGCCAAAGAGCAGAGGCAAGCCGCC
>OHQE01000326.1_pt1 | contig 25536 bp, 17 predicted proteins | sample 1577931 | NCBI WGS metagenome assembly OHQE01 (sample SAMEA3879552, study PRJEB24766) | human gut metagenome | biome: human-associated habitat; feature: feces | place: USA | collected 1985/1987 | reverse complement strand
TTTGAGCTTTTTCTATAACTGGGGACGGCATAAAATCAATGATGGTTATCAGATAGGAAAAGAACCGCAAAAGTCACATTTCAACTCCAAAGATAAGATGTTGGGTGTATCATGGTATCAAAGTGCCACTCTCTTTACCGGCAACCGTTTGACCGTAGGGCTGGATTATCAGCACTTCGGAGGTGAATCGTGGAACAAGGTTGTAGCTACAGGTGAACATACTCCGGGGGTAGACAAGCAAATGGATGAGTTTGCCGGATACGTTGATTTTCGTCAGGATATCAATAGCTGGTTCTCACTGGATGCAGGTATTCGTGTAGACCATCATTCGCATGTAGGTACTGAATGGATTCCCCAAGGTGGATTGGCCTTTCATTTGCCGAAGCATGGAGAACTTAAAGTAATGGTTAGCAAAGGATACCGTAATCCGACGATTCGTGAAATGTATATGTTTACCCCTGCCAACCCGGAACTAAAACCGGAGAAACTGATAAGTTACGAACTTTCATACTCACAACGTCTGTTGGAGGGCGCGTTATCCTACGGAGTCAACCTTTATTATATCAATGGGGATAATGTGATTATGTCGAACGGTTTGGTTCCTCCATTGAATATCAATTCCGGCGAAATAGAAAACTGGGGGTTGGAAACCAACATTGGTTATCGCATGAATTCACATTGGAATGTCAATGCCAATTATAGCTGGCTTCACATGGAAAATCCTGTTCTTGCCGCTCCCGAGCATAAATTGTACGCAGGAGTAGATTATACTTCCGGACGTTGGAGTGTATCAACAGGTATACAATATGTAAAGGGGCTTTATACCTCTGTAATACTAAACAACGAGCAACAAGATAGTTTTTTCTTATGGAACCTTCGGGGAAATTATCGTCTCTGTCGTTTCGCTAATCTCTTTGTGAAAGGAGAAAACCTGTTGGCGCAACGCTATGAAATAAATGCAGGTTATCCCATGCCGAAAGCTACGTTTATGGGTGGTATTAATTTGAACTTTTAAATAATAAAACGAATATGGAATCGACTACTGTAAAACTCTATTCGCTGAACTACAGCGATGTGAAAACTTATTTGGCAGCCTTGTTATTCATCATTGGCAACATTCTTTTTCCCCAATTTTTTCATCTCATACCTCAAGGAGGAATAACCTGGCTGCCTATTTATTTCTTCACACTAATCGGAGCAGCCAAATATGGTTGGAAAGTAGGGTTGTTGACCGCTGTTCTTTCACCTGTTATCAACTCTTTACTCTTTGGTATGCCAATGCCGGTCGCATTGCCCGCAATTTTATTAAAATCGGTATTACTCGCCATGACCGCCGGTTGGGCTTCACAACACTTCGGACGTATTTCCATACCAGTATTAGCAGGTGTCGTACTTGCTTATCAGACGGTAGGCACATTGGGAGAATGGATCTATAATGGTAATTTCTACAGTGCTATCCAGGATTTCCGTATTGGAATTCCCGGAATGTGTCTGCAAGTATTTGGAGGATTTTTCTTCATTAGATATTTGATTCGCAAATAACTTCCCAATCAATAACCGCTTTTCCCCAAAAAGAGTTATAAGTCTTGAAAAAGAAAGTTCTCCTCTGTTATAGATGCCACAGAGGAGAACTTTTTTAAATACAACGTATCTATTCGGTTTTTATTTATCAATCTTCGTCGTCATCTTCCAGATCAGTAGCAGCGGGATTACCTCCTCCTTTAGCATACCTGCTCGGACTCATCTTATAGTATTTTTTGAATACTTCCCGGAAATATTTAGTTTCAGAGAATCCAACCATGTCTGAAATCTCATTAATGGCATATTCACCCTCTTTCAATAACTCGGTAGCACGTTTCAAACGCATCACCCGAATAAACTCTGTCGGAGACTGTCCCGTCAATGCTTTCAATTTACAATAGAAACTGGTACGGCTCATGCCACTTGATTCACAAAGCACATTAACGGAAAATTCAGGGTTGTTTATATTCTCATCCACGATTTTCTTTACATTTGATATAAACTTCCAATCGAGGCTGTTAGTACCGTTTGCAGATGGAACCATTGATTTCGCTTCTATATCCAGATTGGCATATCTCATGCGCAACAGTTCCCGGTTTGCCAACAGATTAGCGATATTCGCCCGTAATATTTTCACGCTGAAAGGTTTGATGAGATATTCGTCCGCACCAATCGACAGTCCATCCAGAATATTGTTTTCTTCTCCCAAAGCAGTGAGCAACAACACAGGAATATGTGAAATCTCAATATCACTTTTGATAGCAACACACAATTCATCTCCCCGCATCTCCGGCATCATGATATCAGAAAGAACCAGTTCCGGCCAATATTCTTTGATAATAATCAACGCTTCCTTTCCGTTAGCGCAAGCTTGTACATTATATATAGAAGATAATGAACTGACCAGATAGGAGCGTAGCTCATCATTATCTTCCACAACAAGAATCCGTCGTAAATTTGGATTATCTATCGTAGCGGTTGTCTTTGCTGGTACATTCGGAGCGGGCAGTACAGGAGCCAACGCCTCAAATTTAGAAGGTGCTTCGTCACTGATATTTTGAGAAGTCTTATTCTTTTTCGGAAAAACAATTTTGATTGTCGTACCTTGATGTTCAACACTATCTACACTAATTTTACCTCCATGAAGGCTGACCAGTTTTCCTACCAGCATTAATCCGATACCACTACCCGTCACTTTAGAGTTAATAGCATTGCTGGCACGGAAATGAAGCTTGAACAACTTACTTTGTTCACTGGCAGGAATACCTATACCTGTATCCTTGATTATCACTTTCCATGAATCATTCGTATCGGATACGGAAATGCTGACTTTGCCATTTTCCGGAGTATATTTTAGCGAGTTTGATATTATATTCTTCAAAATAGAATCCATCTTCTCCTTATCAAACGATACATTCATATAGCTGAAAGTACTCTCGTATGTATATTCAATGCGCCTGATGGCTGCATAAGAAGAAAATGTATCATATATCTCATTCATATAGGTATTCAACTCATACTCGGAAACACTCATTTTAGAGGAATATACATCCGTTCGTTCAAAATTAATCAGATTGCTGACTAGTCGTAAAAGTACTTCTACATTCCTCAATGCAATGTTCGTACGAGTGATTCCATTGTCGGTAAGCGTCTCTTCTTCCAACAATTCCTCCAAAGGTGCTTTTATCAAAGTTAATGGAGTACGTATATCATGCGCCGTATTAATGAAGAACTGCGTTTTTTCATCAGATATATTCTTTTGCTTTCTTAGATTTATCACCCGCAGAACGAAATAAGATCCTCCAATTACCAACAGGATATAACACAGGATAGCCCACCAACTCGACCAAAAAGGCTGTGTGATGATAACTTTCATAGTACGTTCCTGAAAAACAATGTCATGTTCTTCTCTGGATACTGCACGCACATGAAGGGTATATTTACCCGGAGGCAAATTGGTGAAACGAATCAAATTATTTGCTCCCGGTTGAGTCCATTTTTCATAAAACCCTTCTAATTTCCATGAGTATAGTGCACTTCCGGGAGAATCATAATTGATTGTAGAAACTTCAAATGAAAACGTATTCTCATCATATGCCAGCTCTAATACATCTGTCTCATCAATACTCTTCTGTAAAGGGGAACCCTTGACACCCGGATAAACAGGTTGATAAGAAAGATGGAAGTCGCTGAATATCAATCTAGAGAACTTATAATCCGGAAATTTCACATTCACCGGAAGTTCAATTGCTCCATCCGTACTACCGAATACAAAGTTTTTATTTTTACGCACCGTTCCTGCTGCTGCATTAAAATATGAAGGTAGCAATCCTTCTCCTTTGGTCCAATTACGAAATATCTTTTCTTTAGTATGAAAACAGGTTATTCCATTCTCCGTACTCATCATTATACGTCCATCTACTTCCGGCAATATTGTAAATATTCTGTTTGAAACTAATGCAGAGTTATCAGAAAAGTAATGCTCGAAAGTTTTATCTTGAGGATGATAGATAAATACTCCCATACCATTTGTCCCGATATATAATAACCCATTATCTGCCTGATAAAGCGTATTGATATAAGTAATCCCTACCTCCATTTCAATATACTGATATTCACCAGTATTTCGATTTAATAAATACAATCCGATAGCAGTCCCAATCCACATATTATCTTTGTCTTTTTCAACAATGGACGTAATGGAATTCAATCCTGAATATAGACGTGTAGTGTTAGTCTCCAGATCAAAACATTTTAGATTATAATATCCTCCCGACCAGATATATCCTCTTGAATCTTTAACTATATCACGAATATATTTATCCGGACGCATATTGACGTGAGAAAGCAGGTAAGGAGAGAAGTATTCAACTGATAGAGTATTTTTATTTATTTTATAAATACCGGAAGTATATCCTCCTGCCCATATAATGCCGGGAGACACTTCACATAGAGTAATAAAAATATGATTCTTGTCTTTTAGTTGCTGATTAAAAGAACTTAGGAATGAATGCCACTGACCTGTTTTTGAATTATAAAGACTAATACCATTACTAGTTCCAAACCACAAATCACCTTCATGGTCTTCAATGACCGCTTGTACCTGGTCATTGATTAATGATTGGACATTGCCCATAGCGTGTTTCATCCAATGATAATTCTCATAGCGATTATCAATCACCGTAATCCCTGTGGGATAGTTAGCAAGCCATATCCGTTTTTCTTCATCCACAAATACATCATTGATATTATTCCCATTCATTTCATTATAACTTTGATAATTAGCAATAATGTAATGTTCCAGTTCACAAGTATTTGCATTAACCTTATATACTCCCATTCCTTCTGTTGCAATCAGTAACTCCGTTTCATTCAACGGGCTGATGCGAGCTATATTTACGTCACTAAGATCAGCTTCCGGTCGCATAATCTCCTGTGTATTCATGTCATACACAAAAACTCCTCTTTCAAATGAACCGATAAATAGTCTTTTTAATTGCTTATGAAAATATAATTCACTTACTTGCGCATGAAAATAATCCAGTGTTTTAACAGGAACAGTCTCCAAAATGCCATTCTCCAGTTTAACATATCGAACGCCTAGCTCTGTTGCTATAAAGAAATGTTGTTCGTCTATTTGTTCTATCGCTGTGATATTACTATGTAGTATATTGGAAAATTGAAGAATGTGAGCATCATTTATATTATATAGTAATATAGAATCCTTGCAACATAGCCAAATGTTATTATTCCGATCCAAATAGCCACAACTAATTGTTTCAGAAATATCCGGTAGTTTATATACCATTCTGAAATCATCTTCGTTTGCTTCATATCGAAAAACCCGTCCCTGCTTACCGATCACCCATATACCAATTTGTGGACCTGTATACAACCATCCCAAACGTACAGGAGCATCTAAAGTACTAGCTTCTTTATTTAATTTATAGTGTTTTATATCTTTACCGTTATAACGATCCATTCCTTCATTGGTGAGAAACCACATGTACCCTTGTGTATCTTTCTGAATATTGAATATCCGGCGATTGCTCAAACCATTTTCTATTCCTATATATTTGTATGTTTGTGCTGTAACCCAAATAGGAAAAAAGAGGAGAATATATATAATGTATTTCATATAAACAGTTGTTTTTAAACTACTTCTAGCAATCATATAAATATAACAATTAACGAAACTAGACAAAAGCAATGAAAAATGCAAAGAAAAAGGAGAGATTCTACAAGAAAATATTCATTTAGAAACATTTTTATTTCCAAAGTTGATTATTCACTTTGAGAAGTTGATTTATCTGAAGGTATTCTTTAAACTTCTGTCATAATTAGCGTATATTCTATTTTCGTTAATTTAACGAATCGGATCAGATTCCAGTTTCTTCTTGTAAACCCATATACTTACTATAAAATAAATAAGTACTTGTATCCAAAGGGTTATATATTCCGGTCTGATATCCGCCATACTGGCTCCCATAGAATTCAATTTCACAAAAGCAAGTGTACCTGGTGCAGCCGGAAGAATGTAATGTGCAGCTTTCCAATACCAGGGCATTAGTTCCATCGGATAGGAAACCCCGGAAAGAAAGATTAATCCTACAGAGAAGAAGGCGATCATGAGTAGGGGAGCTTCTGAATCCGTAAAATACCTGGAAGCTGCCAACCCCAGGAAAGAGGTCGCCATCAGATATGGAATCAATAATAATACAATATATAGTCCGTTTCCAATATTAGGGATACTGAAAAAGTGGGGGAGCAAGCCTAATAGAAAAAAAGCAAAGATAGCATAAAGAGCACAGTATACGGATGTTTTTCCCGCCACTATACGAATGGCAACTCCCCAGCCATATCCAAAAGGAGTGTAAGCGCGGATTCCTCTGTTGCTGTGCTCTTCTCCGGTCACCATACCAATAACCATCAATAAAGTCTGGAAGATTATAATCATCATAACTGCGGGAATAAGATAAGAGCCATAGCCTTCCGTATAATTGTAAAGTGCAGTTCCTTCTACATGGATCGGTTTTGCCATAGCTACGGCAAGCAATCCCTGTGGTGGAAGAAATACCGCTTCATCCGACCTGTATTTGTCATTAATAGCCAGCATGACACGCGATGAAGCCCCCTGCAAAGCTTCGAAATACAGGAAAGCATCCGTAGTTGCATAAAGAGAAAATACGGCTTCATCTCCCCGGAACACTCGCTTCTCAAAATCATGAGGCAGATAGAGTATTCCCTGTACTTTGCCTTCTTTCATCCATTCTTTTGCTTCGTGATAGTCCATCGCCTGGCTATAAATCTCTGCTTGGGGAGTAGCATCCAGCCAACGGATAAAATCACGACTCAATTCACTATGCGAATTATCGACTACGGCAACAGGAACATCGGTTACAATATTCGGTGCATACATATAATTGTAGAGTAATCCGTAGACAAAGATTCCTCCCATCAACACAAGCAGAACTGCATAACTGGTACTGATAGCTAGAAATTCACGACGAATGATGAATGATAACTGTTGTAACTTACTTAATGTTTTCATACTTATGACTTTCTATAGCTCGTTTTAAATGGGGAAGCAACAATAGGGCCAGCAACGGAAAGATACAGAGTATCACAGCCGACGGCCAAAGATGGATAAAACCACCGCCTCCATAAAGCATGGTTTGCATCATCTCCGTAAAATGGCGGACAGGAAACAAATAGGAAGCATCCCTCACCAACGGATACATATTGGGAACCGGAAAGGTCACCCCGGACAAGGTAGCCCCCAGAGAACCTACCATAGAGACTACGCTTATCACCAGTGAAATTGCCGGAAACAGCGAGAATAAAAACAGCCCTAAAGCCTGCGTCGCAATGATGAAAAGCACGGTCATGATATTCATTAACCACCAACTCCCCTGAAAAGGGATATGCAGGATACCGAACATGACATAATTAGCTAACCACCCTATCAATATATATATAATGGTATAAGGCAATAACTTACCCAAAACAGCAGTTACTATATTGCCTTTAGCAGTCGTCAACCAATCATTTGCTGTACGGAACTTAATTTCAATACCGACCGTATAGACAGTAATCAACAAGATCAAGACCTGAAACAAAACAAAGAAAAAGGGCTGACTCAAATATACCGAATAATCCAAACTTGGATTATATATCGGATGGTTATTAGCCTGCACCGGTAATAAAAAGGTGGTAATCTGATTCTGTTCTACTCCGAGAGCCACGGCTTGCATCACCACAGGGGAAAGAGCCACCGGAGCTAATGATGTTTCGAATGCCGCCATCAACTCACCGCCTACCGACAATAATGCATAGTGATAATAGTAGGAGAGTGTTGCATTCTTTCCGGTGATAGCATCTTGCTCAAATTGGGGAGGTATGGAAAGATAACCATAAATCTCTTTCTTTTGTACAGATTCACGGGCAGCCGCTTCATCTGCAAAATGCTTTGTCACTTTAAAAGTCGGTACGGCAGAGATATTCCTGGCAATAGTCCGGGAAGTAGCAGTGTTATCCTGATCGACAATACCGATAGGAATATTTTCCATCTGTCCGTTGCCAAAAATCGTAGCCATAAAGAAAAGGGTGAACAACGGCAAAACAATGCAGACGCCAAAATAAAGGCGCCGCGAAGTCATTCGCTGCCATTCTCTTAACAATACGGAACGAAAAGGGGAGTATGTTTGTGATTCATCCATTCGCTGGTTTATTTGATGTCAATTAGTCTAAAGTCAATAACACAGACATGCCGGGACGCAAGTCATCTACTTTTTGGGTAGGACGCGCATGAATCTCAAATGTACGTAAGTCATAACTTCCGGTCTGCTTGGTTGATTTCCAGGTCGCAAAACTGCCTAACGGACTTATATAATAGATTTTGAACTCTATATTTTCTTTACCGATGGCGGGTACATCTGCAACGAATGTTCCGTCCATTTTAAACTGTGGCATCAGATCTTCCCGTACGTTAAGAACGACATGTATATCATCCATAACCACCAAGTTCATAATGGGAGTTCCCGGTGCAACCAATTCTCCGCGTTTAGGAAAGATCGTTGCTATCTGTCCGTTTTCCGGAGCTGTCAACCGGGAGTCGACCAATAAAGCCGAAACTTCATCCACCGTGCTTCGTGCAGCATCCACCATACTGGCAGCTGATGCTTTATCTTCTTTCTGTGCACCGTCTACAGCCATCTGATACTGCTCATAGGCAGCGCGCTCGGCTGCTACAGCCGCTTTATACATCGCTTCTACTTCATCCTTCCTTTGAGAAGTGACAACACTGTCTTTATATAAAGTGAGAATACGGTTGTAGGTTGTTTGAGCAAGAGTTAGGTCACTCTTCGTTTTATTCCACAACTGCAATGCAGTAGCCACAATCTGACGACGGGTTCCGGCATCTATTTTCTTGTTTTGCTGTACCGCTACTTGTTCCAATGCATTCACTTGTTGATACTTGGCATATATTTCAGGGCTATTAATAACGACAAGAGTATCTCCTTGGTGTACCCAATCGCCTTCCTGAACGAAGAAAGTATCGATACGACCAGGAAGTTTTCCACTGATACGGATTTCTGTTGCTTCAGCCTGTCCTTGCAGAACTAGCTGTTGTTTATGCATTAGTATAACTCCCAAGCCGGTAAAAATACCGACCGCCAAAAGGATGATAACAAAAGCCCATGATAGGGTTTTACTAGTTGGTTTCATTATTCGTTACGGTTTAGGTTGATAGTTTGCAAATTGTTCCGGTGTGCCACAAAGCGAGAGTAGATTTATAAGTGCCACATCATATTCATAATACGCTGCCAAACGAGCTACTCTTACACTGGCAAGCATGGTTTCAGCATCAATAACCTCGGTAGAGGTTGCCATCCCTTCTGTGAAAGATTTCTTTCGGATACGAACCAGTTCTTCGCTTAAAGCAATTGTTGCATTTAGAGCTTTTACATTATCCTGTGCCTTTTCCAACTGCGTATAAAGTTTATCTACACCAACAGCCAAATCGTCGCGAGCCTTCATCTGTCCCAAAGCCAGTGTTTGTTCCGTCAATTTCGATTGCCGTACTTTCTTCTCCCGATCCAGTCCGTCAAAGAGATTCCATGTAAAACCAATACCTATCATGGTACGTGGCAACAAATTACTCTGAATACCATGCGAATACAAGGTTTGTTTTCCGAAAAGGGCTATATTCGGCAGATATCCGCTTTGAGCAATCCGTACTTCCTGTTTGGCAATATGTTGTTGTAACTGTAATTGATTGAGCGTATAGTTTCCGCTGTTTACAGAAAGATCAAAAAGCATTTTAGGTGGTAGTGAATCATTCATAAAAAGGGGAGAGGTAGGAATGATATTAGCATCTGCATCCTTTTTATTTAGCAAGACTTTCAAAGCACTTTGCACTACTGTTTCTTCTTTCCGCGCAGCTTCCAATGCACGTTTGGCTTCGTCCATATTTACTTGGGCAAAAAGTCTGCCTGCTTTGTCAATCATTCCTGCTGCCTCTAATTTCAAGGCATTTTCATAATGTTTCTTCAATCCGTTATAAGTTTCTTCACGAACAGTCACTATTTGTTGTGCCAGCCGAAGCCCATAATAACTTTCAACCAACAGGTTTTGCTGGTTAGCCGATACTTGTGCCCGACTTTCTCGTGCCAAGTCGACCATCGTTCTTCCGATATTGGTGGCACGAAAACGTTTACCACCGGAAAAGAGTACCCACTCGGCTGATAAATCAACAGTAGTCAGATTTCTGGGAGTCAGGGGAAACACCAGTGTGTTGGCTCCAATTTGATCTAATATGGATGAAATGACCTGATCATCCGGAATAATGGAATGTACAAAGTCTTTAGCCGGATCAGTAAACTGCGATAAGGGCTGTTTTACTTCAATCTTCTCCGACATGTGCACAAACGCACCCGTAGACTGAAGACTGGGATACCAGAAAGCATTCAGTTTATCACGTTCAGCCTTCGCAATCTCAATACTCTTATCTGCAATTTTCAAACTCTGATTTCCCTGATTCAGCAGATGCAGTGATTCTTCAAAACTTAATGGTGTCTGTGCATCTATCTGACTGATGGAGAAATACAAAGTCAATAGTATAAAAAGTCGCTTATTTTTTTTCATACTGGTTAGGTTATATCTGATTTCGAGATATTCTAACAGATGAAAAGAGAGGTTTGTTCATCAGAAAGAATATAGCAATACAACAAAAGAAGGTTTCAACGCTTTTTTATAAGATGTTCTATTTTTCATCTTCTCTTTGAATTACGCTTGTGTCATTTCTATCAGATAGAAAAAATGATGCATAAAATAATGCAAGTATATGCAATAAACGTGTTATTATATGGATATAAACTACTCGAATATACAAAATATAAATGCATATTGGAGTTGTTTCTTTAAAGGAAAAGCTCCGTTCCTTTAAATGGAACCAACCGTTGGTCGGTGAGAAGCGTGTCCTCCCTTTAAAAGGAAGCTACCAAACAGCTCATAAAGCTTCTGTTTGTTTCTAAATCTTATTTATTTTGCTAAAAACTAAATCTGTCAATTTGAAATAATATAAGCAACTTTATTCTCACATATTCAATATTCATTCTCTATTTAGAACCTAGTGATAGATTATTCACTAAAATAGTTTATATCTGAATCTTATTAACCGGAAATCCTGGAGTTTTTTCTATAGCGACTATCGTCAATCTGTATATTTTTAATTATACGGGCTACTAATATGCGTTTTTTTATATCCGGTTGTTTTTCATCAAAACAAAAGAATTGAAGATGCTTTGATTTCTCTTTTTTCTTGCATTAAAATTTCTGCGATTTTATTTGAGATATAAAAATTATGTTTACCTTTGCATCACCGTTTCATAAGGCTTTTAAGTCGGGAAACACAGTAAATATGCGGTAATAGCTCAGTTGGTAGAGCACTAGCTTCCCAAGCTGGGGGTCGCGAGTTCGAGCCTCGTTTACCGCTCTTTTGAAAATCAGACAGTTAACTTAAATACACTGCCTGATTTTTTTATTTCCAAGCCCCTTTTCTATTGACTTTATTTATTATCAGATAAACCGGAAAGTAAACTGAACATTTGTAGAATAACTCTAATAGTATCACCAATATGACTAAGAAAATAGAGAAATATCTCCCTGTAGATTACAGCGACAGTTTTTCCATAGAGGTCACAGAAAACCATCTGTCTCCTAAAGATATCATTTTAAAGACTTTTGCTCATAACCCTGTTTGGCTTCGAATATTGTATAAAATAAGGGCATGTTTTGTCAAGCCTTTCGGGATAGAAACTGAAGCTATTGAAAGTAAAGAACTTATTATTGAGGAAGACAATCAGGAGGCGATCATGCGGAAAGACGATAAACACTTATTGTTTTATGTCGATGTTTTCATTACACCGTTAGAAACAGGAAAACAATTAATTGAAGCTACAACATTAGTAAAATATCATAATTGGATAGGAAAAGCCTATTTCTTTTGCATAAAACCGTTTCATCGGATAATTGTGCCTTTGGTCTTGAAACAGGTAGTACGCTAAACAAGCATAATCGTAGATACAACTAATTTCCGAATATAAAAATGAAATACATATTATAGAGGAAAAGAAACAAAACATGACTTTAGAAAATTAATGCATGAAGAATAGGGCAATTCATGCATTTTTCGTATTTTTGCACCCTGTTTTAACACTCAAGAAAACTTTAAATAGAAAAATATAATGGCAAAAGAACTGAAAGACCTTACCAAACGTAGTGAAAATTACTCACAGTGGTACAACGATTTGGTGGTAAAAGCTGACTTGGCAGAACAGTCTGCTGTGCGCGGATGTATGGTGATTAAGCCTTACGGATACGCCATCTGGGAAAAAATGCAACGTCAATTGGATGATATGTTCAAAGAAACAGGACATGTAAACGCATACTTCCCGTTATTAATCCCGAAATCATTCTTAAGCCGCGAAGCTGAACACGTAGAAGGTTTTGCTAAAGAGTGTGCCGTTGTAACGCATTATCGCTTGAAGAATGCAGAAGACGGTTCAGGAGTTGTAGTAGATCCTGCAGCCAAATTGGAAGAGGAATTAATTATCCGCCCGACATCAGAAACAATCATCTGGAATACTTATAAGAACTGGATTCAATCATATCGTGACCTGCCTATTCTCTGCAACCAATGGGCTAACGTTTTCCGTTGGGAAATGCGCACACGCCTTTTCCTGCGTACTGCTGAATTTCTGTGGCAAGAAGGCCATACTGCTCATGCTACTCGTGAGGAAGCAGAAGAAGAAGCAATCAGAATGCTGAATGTATATGGTGAATTTGCTGAAAAATATATGGCCGTTCCTGTCGTAAAGGGAGTAAAATCAGCCAACGAACGTTTTGCCGGCGCACTTGATACTTATACAATTGAAGCCATGATGCAGGATGGAAAAGCGTTGCAGAGTGGTACATCCCACTTCCTGGGACAAAACTTTGCAAAAGCATTCGATGTTCAGTTCGTTAATAAAGAAAACAAGTTGGAGTATGTTTGGGCTACTTCATGGGGCGTTTCTACCCGTTTGATGGGGGCATTGATTATGACTCACTCGGATGATAACGGATTGGTATTACCTCCGCATTTGGCTCCGATTCAGGTAGTGATCGTTCCTATCTATAAGAATGACGAACAACTGAAACAAATCGACGCAAAAGTAGAAGGCATTGTAGCGAAACTGAAAGCATTAGGTATCTCTGTTAAATATGACAATGCAGATAACAAACGTCCGGGCTTTAAATTCGCCGACTATGAATTGAAAGGTGTACCTGTTCGTTTGGTTATGGGTGGTCGCGACCTTGAAAATAACACTATGGAAGTGATGCGCCGTGATACACTGGAAAAAAAAACAGTTACTTGTGAAGGCATTGAAACGTATGTTCAGAACTTGCTTGAAGAAATGCAGGCTAATATCTACAAGAAAGCATTGGACTACCGTAACTCCAAGATTACAACAGTAGATACCTACGACGAATTTAAAGAAAAAATCGAAGAAGGTGGATTTATTCTGGCTCATTGGGACGGAACCACTGAAACGGAAGAAAAGATTAAGGAAGAAACCAAAGCAACCATTCGTTGTATTCCGTTCGATTCATTTGTTCCGGGAGACAAGGAACCGGGTAAATGTATGGTAACAGGCAAACCATCTGCTTGCCGCGTGATATTTGCACGTTCTTATTAAATAGAAATCACACATAATTATAAAAAGGATGGAAACGATTCAATCGCTTTCATCCTTTTCTTTTTTCCTTCCATATTATATTATTTGTGACCTGTCCTAATAGTTCATAGGACATTCAATAGTTATTTCAAACTCTTTTTTCAATCCATTTCAGTTTTATTTCAGAAATATCCCTTTTCTTTGTAGCTGTAAAAAAGAAAGGAGACAAAGTTATGAAGATATTGATTGTAGAAGACGAACCCTCTTTAAGAGAACTGATTCAATGTTCACTTGAAAAAGAACGTTACGTTGTGGAAACAGCCAGTGACTTTAATTCTGCTCTACGCAAAGTTGAAGACTACGACTATGATTGTATCTTATTGGACATCATGCTACCGGACGGAAGCGGACTTGATCTTCTTGAACGACTGAAAGCTCTCCATAAACGGGAGAACGTAATTATTATTTCCGCAAAGGACTCCTTGGAAGACAAAGTTTTGGGACTGGAACTGGGAGCGGATGATTATTTACCGAAGCCATTTCATTTGGTTGAACTAAATGCACGGATTAAAAGCGTGATTCGCCGTCATCAGCATGACGGAGAAATTGATATCCGCCAAGGTAATGTACGAATAGAACCGGATAAATATCGTGTATTTGTCAACGATCAAGAAGTGGAGCTAAATAGAAAAGAGTATGACATCCTGTTATATTTTATCAATCGTCCCGGAAGATTAATCAATAAAAACACTTTGGCCGAATCAGTATGGGGAGATCATATTGACCAGGTTGATAATTTTGACTTCATATATGCACAGATTAAGAATCTTCGCAAAAAGCTCAAAGATTCGGGTGCAAACATTGAAATCAAAGCGGTCTATGGGTTTGGGTATAAAATGGTAGTAAAATAAAAAAAGAAAGAGAATATTGTCCATGAAATTAATATATTACATCATTCTTCGTATTACGCTTGCTTTGACCTTCATACTGACGGTCTGGGCTATCTTTTTTTATGTTACGATGATTGATGAAGTCAACGATGAAGTGGATGACGCTCTGGAAGATTATTCGGAAACCATCATTATCCGAGCATTGGCAGGAGAGGAGCTACCTTCTAAAACCAACGGCTCCAACAATCAATATTATATGATGGAAGTAAGCAAAGAATATGCGGAAAGCCGGGAGGATATTCAATATAAAGACTCTATGGTATATATTGAAGAAAAAGAGGAAACCGAACCGGCACGTATTCTTACTACTATCTTTAAAGACGATGAAGGACGATACCACGAGCTGACAGTATCAACTCCCAGCATTGAAAAAGATGACTTGAGAGATGCCATCCAAGTATGGATTATATTTTTGTATGTAGCTCTGTTATTCTGCATTATTATCATTTCCGTATGGGTGTTCTATCGGAATATGCGACCGCTCTATGTGCTTCTTCATTGGCTGGACGGTTATCAAACAGGAAAAAAGAATAAGCCGTTGAGTAACGAAACCCAAATCACGGAATTTCGAAAATTAAATGAGGCTGCTATTCGTTATGTAGAACGTACGGAGCAGATGTTCGAACAACAAAAACAATTTATCGGAAATGCTTCACATGAGATACAAACTCCACTTGCTATCTGCCGTAACCGATTGGAAATGTTGATGGAAGATGATTCGTTATCAGAAAAACAACTGGAAGAACTGATGAAAACCCACCAGACTTTAGAATACATCACTAAATTAAACAAATCTCTACTATTGCTTACCAAAATTGACAATGGCCAGTTTACAGATACCAAGCAATTGGAACTAAATGGACTTCTCAAACAATATCTGCAAGATTACGAAGAAGTTTACGACTATCGTAACATAGAAGTAACTATCGATGAACAGGACATTTTCAATGTGACAATGAACGAATCTCTGGCTGTTGCTTTACTCACGAATCTCCTAAAAAATGCATTTGTACATAACATTGACGGGGGACATATCCGGATCACTGTCACCAAAAACAGTATTACTTTCCGAAATTCAGGAGTAGAAAATCCGTTGGATAAAGAACATATCTTCGAACGTTTCTATCAAGGAACTAAAAAGGAAGGATCTACAGGTTTGGGACTAGCAATAGCCGATTCTATCTGTCGTTTGCAACACTTGAGTATAAGATATTACTTCGAACAGAAAGAGCACTGCTTCGAGATTTCCAGACAATAATTTTTTATTCAGAAAACACAAAGGACACGGAGTAAAAAGTGAATAACCGATCGGTAATCATCATCTGATCTATCAGCTGTATTCATTCAACTTATTTCTCTGTGTCCTTTGCGTCTTTTATGGTGAGTTAGTTATCGGGATCGTATTTCTCTCCTCATAAACATGATATAAGAGATAGCGAAACAGATAACTGTTGCTGCAATCAGTCCCGTCAGTTGCGGCCATACGACTAAAAGACTTTGTCCCAACGGAAGCGGACTGGGAATAGCTCCCTGCACCTGTTCCATAGTCAATGGTCCCAAACTTCTAACAGAAGGCATCAATAATGTAGTGGTAGCTTCATTAAACAATTCACTCGGTGCCAAACGCATCAATCCCAAAATAAACTTTTGATAACTGATAATCTGATAAGGCGACGCCATCTGTGACGGACTCAAACCTTTTGCCACCAAATTAACAATCATGGTATAGAATACGCTAAAGAACAACCAAACAGCCACCGATGCCAATGCAGAAGTCGCTGCCTGACGAAAACGGAGTGAAAACAAAATAGCTAAATTCAGCCAAAATGCTACATAAAAGATACTGGTAATGATGAAGAAAACAATTCGCCAAAACTCTTCTGCTGTAGGAGGAATGCCAATGGCAATCAATCCACAGCCCATTACCAAAAAGCCCAATACAAACAGCATGATACCTATTACAATTAGAGCAGCCACAAACTTCGCGTTGATAATGCAATCACGATGAATAGGCTGGGACAGCATACGGCTCAATGTTCCTTTATTTTGTTCGGAATTGACTGCGTCAAATCCTAAGGCGATTCCCAATAAAGGTCCTAAGAAGTTAATAAACAGTACAAAAGAGGGGAGAGTCCCATCTGAAACCGTAAACAACTTCAAAAATAAAAACGAGCCGTCCGGATCATTAGGCTTGATAGCTTCACCAATATTTGCGAGTGCTGTATATAGCGATCCCATGCAGGTAAGCGCTATAATACCTATTAATATAATGAAACGCCAACTTTTGACATGGTCGGAAATTTCCTTGTTGACGATCACCCAAAAAGGATGATTGACTTTATTCATGTCTTTCTCCTCCTTCCTCAAAATAATGGTTATAAATATCAGACAATTCCTGTTTCTTGTCTTTCAGTTCTGCCATATCGATCAACGCAAGTAATTGGCCATTACTAAACAAACCAACCCGGTCGCACACTTTCTGTACCTGATCCAAGTGATGGGAAGAGAAAAGTACAGTCAACCCCTCTTCCTTACTCAACCAGCGAATCAGTTCGATAAACTCCTGAACACCGGCCGGGTCAATTCCTGAAGTCGGTTCATCGAGGATAATAATCTCCGGATTTTTAATAAGCACATCAGCCAATCCCAACCGCTGTCTCATACCACGAGAATATTTTCCGGTCTTTTTGGTTAACTGCTCTTCAAGGCCTACCCGCTTCATCAGTTCCATAGCTTTGTTTTTCGCCTCCTTATCAGGAATACCATTTAATCGCGCTGTATAGATCAAGTTCTCCGGTCCTGTCATATCATCATAAAATCCTACATCTTCAGGCAAATAACCTATCCTCCTTTTTACTTCAATAGGATGAGTGGTAGAATTTATTCCACAGATTTCAACTGTTCCCGAAGTAGGCTCCGTCAACCCTAGCATCATTAAGATAGTAGTTGATTTTCCAGCACCATTCGGTCCCAGCAACCCGAAGATTTCCCCTTTCCGGATATTCAGGCGAATATGATCTACAGCAGTGAAATTACCATATTGTTTGGTCAAATCGGTAAGTACGATCACTTGTTCGCCCATCATTTACCTCCTTCCATATTTACGGAACAGATAGTAAACCACACCGATAGTAGCAATGATGATAAGCACACCTACCCATCCCCATATCATCGGAGTTTTTACCGCAATTCTGAACTGCGCGTCGGCATTTACTTCAGGAGTTTTAGCCATGATAGTAGTCACATAGTCCCCGGGCAGCGCTTTTTTAGAAGCTTTCAAAGTAGCCATTACCGTTGATGTCTCTCCAGCTTTTAATGCGTCAACCTTTGAAGGTTCAAAAGTAACTTCCCAGTCTGCAGGTTTATTGGCAGACAGCTGAATGTCTTTCAGTAATGAAGAACCAGTGTTTCTTACTTCCAGCTCTAATTTCTTCACATCACCAGCTGTGACATCTGTGCTCAATAACCCGCGAGGAGTAGTCAGTTCCATTTGATAAGAACCAGTGACAACTACTTCCAGTTCCAATTCGGCAGAAGTTGTACCTGTAGCAGCACGTACCGGAATTTTATAGCTACCGGCTTCTACATTGGCAGGAGGGGTAATATCTATACTTACATTTTGTGTACTGTTTGCCTCTACTTGTGCAGAAGTGGCTTGTTTGTAGTTCGGTTTAAAAACGACATTCCACCCTCTGGGGGCATTAGCCATCAAAGCATATAGTTGCTGATCGGCGGTCTGATTCTTTAAAGTAGCACTGAAAGTGAAGGTTGATTTCGAATTTCCCTGCATGTTGGGCTGGTCAGTAGTAAATTCGGTTTGGTACGTTCCTTTTTGAGCAACCACCACATCCAAGGGAAGTTTAGCGCTTCCGGCATATACCACAAAATGATAATTGCCTTTATTCACTTTTAATGGAACTTCGACTTTTAAATTAAAAGTCTTTTTCTCTTTGGGAAGTACCGACAACTGGCTAAGACTCCAGCCACCGGATTTCATTTCGTGTTTCCAACTGGAGGACAATCCACTAACAGAAAGATTCGCATTCGTCAATTGGTCCGTGTTGTTGATAAGATCAATACTGTAATCAATTGACGCTCCGGGCGATACGGAGATTTTTGTGTAAGGTGTGTACAGAATCACGCTTTTCGGTATTGAATCATTGGCGTGTGTGTAACTCATGGGAATAAACCCCAATAGAATAGCTAATAATAAAAAATAATTTGTTCTCATAGTCATAAAAAAGTTCTTATGGTTATTTAATATGAATATCGTCAAATTCGTGTGTGCAAAAATAAACGATGTGTATATTAGTAGTTTTAAAAGAATCCTAAAGAATCTAATTTCAGGAAGAAATTATAGTGACGCTATCCTTATGGGATGGTGACGGTATCCTTTATAGATAGTGACGCTATGTTAACAGGATAGCGTCACTATATTTTTATGAGATTTTTTTTCGATAATTCTCAAAATTCCCAAATCTTTTCAGATTCTCCTTTCATCTTTGCAATGTGAAATTAATAATAGTAGTAAAAACCAATATTTAAAAAACAACGATTATGAAAAAGTTAGTATTCTTATTAGTATGTCTTTTTACTTTGCAAACAGTAGCTCGTGCAGATGACGACAAACCTATTCAGGTAACTCAAATGCCACAACAGGCACAGCAGTTTATCAAACAGCATTTTGCCGACAGCAAAGTAGCATTAGCCAAAATGGAAAGTGATTTCTTCTATAAAAGTTATGAAGTGATTTTCACTAATGGCGATAAAGTAGAATTTGATAACAAAGGAAACTGGGAAGAAGTGAATTGCAAATATAGCGCGGTACCTACAGCTATTATCCCTGCAACAATTCAAAAATATGTAACGACCAATTATCCCGATACTAAAATCCTGAAAATAGAGAGGGATAAAAAAGATTATGAAGTAAAACTGTCCAACCGTACGGGATTGAAATTCGACTTGAAATTTAATTTGATTGATATTGACTTCTAAACCTTTTAAAATAGAACAAAGATGAAACTAAATATTTATACACTCTTACTGGCACTTTGCGTTACATGGAGCCTACAAAGTTGTGATAACGACGACGATAATTCAATTGCTGTTCCTACCGAACTTCAAAACGCATTTTCATCTAAATACCCTAATGCTGCAAATGTGAAATGGGAAACTAAGTCCGGATATTATGTAGCAGATTTCTATGATGGATATGAAGCATCTGCATGGTTTACCCAAGATGGAAAATGGCAAATGACAGAAACGGACATTCCTTACAGTGCATTACCGCAAGCTGTGAAAACTTCTTTTGAAAAGAGTGAATATGCTTCGTGGAAACAAGATGATGTAGACAAATTGGAGCGGACAGGCGTTGAGACTATTTTCGTAATTGAAGTCGAAAATCAGAATCAGGAGATAGACTTATATTATTCTGCGGATGGAACTCTGATTAAAAGTATCGTAGACACTGCTGATGATAACACCGGTCATCTTCCCGTTCAATTGACTGAAGCAATGAGAAACTTCATTAATGAAAAATATCCGAATGCCAAAATCATGGAAATAGATGTAGAAGATGATAGAAATGACTGGGATTTCGGATATACGGAAGTGGATATCATTCATAACGGAATATCAAAAGATGTTTTGTTCGATCAGACCGGAGATTGGCATTCTACTTCATGGGAAGTACGTCAAAAAGAACTGCCCGAAGCTGTCAAAAATACGATTAATAATCAATATGGAGAATATCGTTTTGACGAAGCGAAACGTATTGAAAAAGCAGATGGCACCATCTATTATCGGATCGAACTGGAAAAAATGAATGTAGATCTTGAAGTAAATATCAATGAAGACGGCATTGTCATCCCATAAAAAAGGATGCACATGCTCCTGATTACATAATTCTCACATATAATGAACGATGACATATCCGCCTGGAATCATGTCATCGTTTATTATATGTTTATTGTTGTTGCGAATGATTTCTCTTTACTGCCGATTTGGCTGTTTTATCAGTGATACTGTCCGTCTGTTGCGGTTTCACCTTTTCCGCTTCTTCCCGTTTGCGCTTATTACGCAACCGCCATTTATTCCAAAAATATAGATCACTCCATTTATTGAAATCCTTCTTATACATGATACCTACTCCCTGTGTAGTCAAATTCGTTTTTGTATAATAGCGGTCATTCGTCTCATTATAAGCCTTCAAACGGATATCTCCCGAACGGGTAATCAACCATTCTGCTTCAAAGTCTCCCACAAAGTTAGTATTAGCCATCGGATTATCCCGATAACCGAAGTTTCCGTTTATCAATAAACGATTATTCAATAATTGTCCCGATAGAATACCTTCTACTTCCATATCCGTCCAACCTTTATCACCCGTACTCAAATTCGTACCTATATTCCAGTTATTTGTTTCAAAGACTTGTGAAAGTGCATTGTTCAACTGGCCGGAGAGGGTAGATGAGAGCACCGAAGACATCACATTCGAATTTTGATTATTATTCCGTGCATCTTCCGTATAAAACTTACCAATACCCAGCAGGTAAAGGATCTGCATATTCATCTGTTCTTCCGTACTGATATAGTTACGCACCAATGTTTGTATTTCATCCCTTTCATTTGGAAGCTCTATGCCCAGCTTGATAGTCGGACGTACCAGCATACCACTTAAATTCATGATACAATTTACACGTACATTGGGTTGTTGGATAATAGCCGAAGCATCCGGTATCAAGTCATTCAAGGAAGCAGAATTCACTGTATATGAAGCTTGTATATCCATGTTAGCATCCAGAGGTGCTCCATTGAACGTTATTGTGCTTCCATCCTTGATTATAAAGTCCTTACGGATTACTTCCTGCAAGCTGAATTTATATACTCCCTGATTAATCCGATAATTACCAAACATCTTCACATCACCCTTATTATAAAATTCCGTTCGAATATTTCCCGTACCTTTTCCGCTAATATAATCTCCGGCAATAGGGTCCATGATAATTCGCATGGTGGCATCGGGAGTTGCATCCACCAGAATATTCAAACGGATATCCGTTTTCTGTTCTTCTTCCGCCTGACGTTTTTGCTGTATTTGTTCGTAATATGAGATTACCTGAATAGAATCCTGAATAGTACGACGGGGTGTTTTATCTACAAACTTAATAAACTGATTACTGGTAGCCGATGCTACACTGCCATTAATATAAGTAAAGGTAGTATTTCGGTTGGTTGTCATAGCCACGTTTACGTCCAACCCTTGTGTGGCATTTCCGGCAAGTAATACATTTCCGGTACCGTATACCGTACCATAGAAAGGCATATCTGCTGATTCCTTCGTATTCATCACAAGCATATTATTTGCCTGTATCTCAAAACGATAGTTTAAGTTCTTAAAATGCTGGAAATGCAAATATCCGTCCATTCTTCCCGGATGTCCTTCCATGTCGGATATATGTATATTATTAAATGTCAATCCGGTAGGAGCCAGATGAATCGTGTCTTTTACAGCAAAATGTGTGTTCAGAATATCAAACTTCATGGAAGCGTCTGTCATAACCGCACCATCCAAATTCAATCCTTTGAATTTTCCATAGAAATGTACTTTTCCCGTCCCACGTCCTTTAATATCATTGGCAATAGACTTCATATAATGTTCGAGGAATTTTAAGTTCAATTCATTTGCTTCAATATTTAAATCAAGTCCGCTCTCGGGTTTCAATGGATAAATAATACCTGTGACACGTGACGGAGAAGGGGATATGTCCTGAATGGATGCATCCAACCGGATACCTCTATTTTCGTTATCCCACTCACCATAAATATCCAAATCACCCAAGCGACCCTGATTAAGTGAAAAGTTCTTTATATATAAACGGGTATTCATAATAGGTTTCTTTAGCACTCCGCTTGCATAAGCTGTTCCCGTTGCATCACCTTCAAAATTCACATCGTCGGATATGCTTGCAATATCAAATACATATCCCATATTTATATCTTTTAAATCAACCTTTACAGTATCTTTAGGATTCTCGGAAAGCCGGCCGTTAATACGTACATATCTATCCTGATGGCTAAAGTAGAAGTTATTCACATCCACCCTGCCTGAATCGACCACCACTTGTGAAGCATGTATCTTCCAAAGAGTATCGTTTAAAATAACATCAGTAGGTTTTACATCCACCATCGCTTTCAACAATGGTTTTTCTCCGCTTGTACGTAGAAATTTGGCAACGGCAGCCAATTGCCCGCTATATGTCACTGCGGCATTATTCCCCCAATTCAATGTCGTACTGACATTATCATCTTTAGCTTGTGCATCCAAGGATAGATTGACTGCCCCTTTCTTTTTCAAAGAAGTCAAACGAACCTGTGCACGAATATGATCTGCAGGATTCTCGCACAGAATCATGCCCGACTCAATAAAGTTATTTTTATATTGCAGACGGGGAAAATATCCTTCTACACGCAAGCGTTGTAAGGCATCATTGAAATATCCTTTCAATGTGGAATGAGTGTACACTGTCAACGGTATATCAAAGATTGTAGATAAAATGTCCGTATTATATATATGTACGTCAAACAGAAAATTGTTATGTGTTTCAATCGGTTTCTTGGGAGGTAATATCAAAGACGGCACATACTTCCGCATAATATTCAGAATACTGGCAGGTAATGTGTGGTACTGGAATTTACCTTCTATACTTGCTTTCAGGAATTCAGAAGTCAATCTTAGTTGGTTCTCGCCGTTCTGTTTGGTAGCCCGGATATTCATATTCTGCATAAAATATGCTTTATCCGGAGCTGTAAATTCCAAACTATCCACATTGATTTCTCCAATCATCTCATCCACTGATCCACCTGTGAAATTAGCTTTCAGTTTTAAAGAGAACTCCGCATCTGGGTATTTAGTCGTAAGATTCAAATCATGTGGACGTACTTTGTTAACTACTGCAAGAAAATTAAAAGTAGGCACTTTAGACGTAACATTTACATCTCCATTCAGATAAATCGATCCATTAGGGTCATCCAACGCCACTTTACCATTAAATCCACCTTGTTTGTATTCTCCATCCAATGTGATATTTTCATATCTATATCTGCTATAATCTACCGAAGCGATCAATCCTTTCAATTCCACAGCTGGCAATTGCCCGGTAATGTGCCGCCCATGTACATCCAGATTGAAAGTGATTTCTTCCAACTTCTCATTATCCAATAACTTACCTAACTGGAAATCTTCAGTTTTGACAGCACCGGAATATGCAAACAGTCCTTTAGCCTTGTCAGAACTCAATTTTAAGTCGGTTTTTACATTTCCAAGACTCGTTTGTAATTGCCCGTAAGTAACTAGGTCCGTAAAGTATCCTGAAATCTCTCCCTGAAAACTTACATTTCCCAAACGTTCGAGAAGCGGAGGAACTCCATTATAATTGTGACTCAAATTACGCACTAAGAAGCCGACTCCACGAGTATTGGCCGAAAGCTCGGAAAGTGTTCCATATACATACGCATCTTGTGGACGCGACAAGTCCTGAAGCGACACATCCCCTCGCAAACGAAACTGGCGGTCGTCGGCCGTAATTTCCAAATGCGAACAAGTCAACTGGTCCACAGTTCCCTTCACCTCCATATCCAATGTTACCGGTTCCTTGAAATGCGATAGGATAGGAACAAAAGGAGAAATATCTTTTAGAGTAACTTGCGACGGCAAAGTACGGAAAGAGAAATGCACTTGTTCTGTAAAACGGTCAAAAGCTTTCAAACTATCATACTCTAAATGAATGGTATCCAGCTTAAGAGATGTTTCGGGCAACTCTATAGTAAAATTATCAATGTTTGTCTGCTTGTCATTGGCAACCAGTTTCAAACTCATTTTTTTCAAAGAAAAGCCGGATGCCTTTTCATCAAGGCTCAATCGCTTGATTCCTAAATTCAAAGAGTCCTTACTTAAGGCTTTCAGCGATATATTGGCTATGATATTTTGAAGCTGAATATGCTTGGCGTTAAATTTTCCCGGTGTTTCCTGTTCCGATAACACATGATAGGACATCCTTCCACGACGAATCAGGATGGAGTTAATTCGTAAATCAAGTGAACTTTCTCTCTTTACTGTATCTTTGGAAGCAAAAGCATCCAAAACAAATTTAAAATTAGGAGGAGACTCCGGAGTCTCTTTCCGGAGATCGATATTAAATCCGAAGAGCTGAACACTGCTAATGGATATCTTTCCTTTAAAGAAAGGCATAATATCAAACTTGGCGGATAAACGAGTGACTTTGAGCATTTCCTGACCACTTTGATCGTCAAGCAATACATCATCAATAATAATACGGTTCAATAGACCGATATTAATTCTACCAATCACTACCTTTGTGTTTAAAACTTCGGAAAGTTCTTTAGCCACAAATACACTCATTGTTTGCTGAATGCTTGGTATATTCAGCAAAACAATAGTCCCGATATATACTCCCAGTACAATACCAACTACCCAGCGTACAGTCTTTTTCAGCGTTCTGATATGCGATAACTTTTATTTTGCGAACAAAAATATAAAATAGTTCGTTACGAATCGTAGTTTTATGATTACTTTTGCACCGTTTAATAGTTTAAATACTTATGAGTGCAATAATTTTAGGAATTGAATCCTCCTGTGACGATACGTCGGCAGCCGTAATCAAGGATGGTTATTTGCTGTCAAATGTGGTATCAAGTCAAGCCGTACATGAAGCATACGGTGGAGTAGTACCCGAGTTGGCTTCACGGGCACACCAACAAAACATCGTACCGGTAGTACATGAAGCATTAAAACGTGCCGGTGTCACCAAAGAAGAGTTGAGCGC
>OHQE01000307.1_pt1 | contig 26692 bp, 21 predicted proteins | sample 1577931 | NCBI WGS metagenome assembly OHQE01 (sample SAMEA3879552, study PRJEB24766) | human gut metagenome | biome: human-associated habitat; feature: feces | place: USA | collected 1985/1987 | reverse complement strand
CAATGGGGAAAAGCCGTGCTGAACCTTGACCGTAGGGTTACCGAAATGATCGTAAGGCGGACTTCATCATCCATTAGAGAAAGGACATCATCCATAGCAACTATCGAGTACATACAGTTGACTAGCTGTAATAAAACTATTTTCATCGGTTCTTTCGAAAACAATATAGTATCTTTTTATCAGAAGTTCTAAAGTCAACTTTTACGCAGAGTATACCCATAATATAAAAAATAAAACTACTCTAACATAAAAACTATTTATTATGTTAGAGTAGTTTTTAGCATCCAAAATAATTAACCCAACTCAAGCTAATATTGTATGCTATAAAACAACAATACTCTTATCTATTCTTACAGTTATTCGAGTATTCATTTGCCTTCATTGCTATCCTATAACCTAAAAATAATCCTAATAAAAATAACATCAAATAATCAAACAATATAGATATTTGATTCAAATAGAAAGCAACATATACTGCAAAATAACCGCAATACGAAAACATTATTATATCATAAGATCTCAAATAAAGTATTCGTATTATACCTTTTTTCTTTAAATGTTTCTTCTTTGGACGTATATAAGAAAACAGATATTTACAAACAACACCTATTAACACAGTCAAAAATAAAATCAGAAAAAAATACCTGATAATATATAAATAAGGAAATTCATATATATATGGATAAAGGACACAATAAACAATCATTAAGACACTTCCCCATATAGCTATCCCTTCAAATCTTGTCACAAAAAATCGTACCATAATACTTATTTAATTAATTATTGTTCAACTCCAACCATTCCAATAATATATCCCATATAGTCCGACCATACTCTCTTTTTTTCTCATTCTTCTTTGTATGAACCTCATAAGAGTCCTCTGACGGATCAGGATTTGTTTCATCTAGAATTATCCTTGATAATGCACCTGAAGATACTACTGTTACACCTATTATCGTTTTTCTTCCACCATCTTGAGGATTTCTTTTAGGAGCAGGATCACCATTAGGCATATTTCCTGATATATTAGTATCAATACTTCTTGCTATATTTGCTTGATTCTGATCTAATTCTTCTTTATTCCTTCGTTCCCTATTTCTCTGATGTTCATACTCTGGACTTACTGCTTCATTAATCTGATTCACTGCAGACAACACTGGGGTCCCCAAAAACAATGCATTCATTTTTAAAGAAGACTTCACCGCATTTACTCCACTATTAATATATTGTTTAATTTCTCTAGAAGATGGATACCTATAATTTGACTTATACACTGGATTGTAAAAAGGAAAGGGTAAAGGTAATGGTAATGGTATCCCTTGCTTTCCATCCAGATCTATAATTCTCATTGGATTGTTTTCACAATATTGGTATGGACTGAATGAATAATATATCTCCATCATTGGATCTACCGCACCCCATCTTCCTATCATCGCATCATAATGTCTCGCCCCATAATCATACCAATCCAATCCGCCTTTCCGATCCAACTCCTTACCATTGTACTTATAAGGCTGCACATTATTACATACATTAGACATCAAACCACCAAAAGGATAATAATCATTCACTTCATCGATTTTACCAGCTTCATCAGCAACTACACGGACATTTCCCTGATGATCTTTAATGTAAAAGTGGAACTTGTTATCTTGGAAACTATAATAACCAGACTCATTCAGCAACATCTTCAAACTGCCATTCTCATAGACCGCATTGCCACAATAAACGGTAGATGTGACGTTATCATTTATAGTATGCGTGGTACGGACTTTACTGCCATCTGCCGCATATTCATAGACAATACTACTTCCGTCAGCAAAACGAATGTGACTAGGCAAATTTAAGATATTATATTGAATTTCAGTTATATTTTTGTTTAAATCTTTAGTCAGGTTACCATTTTTATCATAAGCATACTCGACAGTCTCATGGACTACATCCTTAAACTCCATACCATTGCCAAATACGGAGTTGGTGGCATTGTCATAAACGGACTCTAGCTGATTGCCATTGTAGGTCAGATTCAGGTTGTCAATCAGACCGTAAGAATCCGTACCCGTTTGACCGTAACGAAGCAGACCCAGAATATTACCCATTTTGTCATAGCCGGTTATCTGTTCGTTGAAACGGTTACGGTTTTGATTCAGGCTTGCACCTTCACCATATACAGCGTCTTTCAGGCGGGAAAGGCCGTCATAGGTAAAACTATAGCCTTTTTCAGGAGAACTAATCAATGCATTTGAAGCATTATTCTGTGCCGTACGCCAAAACAGACTGCTGATATTACCATTATAGCAAGGAGAAATATCATTAATAGTCTCCTGATAGTTCAAAGTCTGGCTGAATAACGGGCTGCTGACTCCTTTCAGCCAAGAACGGAGATTGTAGCTGTAATTTGTACGCAATTCAGGAACACCGTTGCGCCTGTCTACAAACAGACGACCGACCTCGTCATAAATATTGTCAACCAAAGTGATAGAATCCTTGTCATTCAATTGATAAACGCTCTTCAACAGGCGGTTCGCAAGGTCGTAGGTATAAGTATGAACCTCGGTAACCGGTGCCTGTCCGGGAACACTGTGCACATGTTTCTCTTTCGTTGGGCTGCCCTCGAAGTTGTAAGCCGTATAAACGGATTCAGTACCGTGCTGCCCGTTATTGCCCTTACGTTGGATAACGCGGTAGCGGTCGTCATAGTATAATGCCGAGTAGATGAAGCCTGTATATTCCCTGTCAGTAAAAAGGGCGGTCAAGATTCCGGTCTGCTGCCCTTTGCAATCATCTCCATAACGTTTGCCATAACCGGCTGTTTCGCAGTAAGCTGTCGTTGCGTCATCGGGAATACCGTTTTTACCAAGGAAATCGTAGGAATCGTAATAACTGACCGACAAGACAGTCGGGGAACTTAAGGTTATACCTTCCAAACGGTAACCTTTCAACGGATTCTCCTCATTCGCCCAAACGGCTTTTACAACAACAGTGTCGAGAGGGGTGGACTCCGCACCATAAGCCGGTTGATTCTTGCAAATGCCGCTCAATACAACACGGCCAAACCCGTCGGGAATACTGAAAGACCACTCGTTTCGTTTGCGCTGTTCACCGTCTTGAGTAAAAACAGGGCGGTCGGCAGCGTCATAAATCGTGTAAACAGGGTCACAGCCGGGGAGTTTCTTATAGATACAACGATTATACTTGTCATAATGATAGATGTAAGCATACTTCTGCAAAACAGGATGGCTTTCAGCGTATGACTGTACTGCCGTCAAACTATCCGCTGCCAGTGGAGGAAGTACGAAACGGACATTACCGTAATTGTCATATACCGTATAGGTATCATGAGCTTCGCCACCGTTCATCTGCCGGGTCAGAAGAACTCGTCCAGATTTACCTCCATCTCCGACAGGCTGTGCCATTCCGTCTCTTTCGTGATCAGGTTGTCTGACGATAGGTGCAAGTAAATGTCGTTACCATGGGACGAGGATCCGATCGTCATGGCAGAAAAGCTCCTGCAAAAACAAGAGCAATGTTCATGCAGGAGTTGATAATTACAAGTAAAGAATTAGTTCTTTATTATCCAATAAAATTCTCATTCTTCATATTTCACAACATCAAAATTTCTCATATAGTAAGTTTTGTTTCTAAAAAAACGGTCTTTCAAATACACTCTCCTAATTTTTCCTCGCCATACATAAAATACAAATTGATATTTACAGAAATAATATATAGTATAATGCCTAAAATTTATATTACTACCCGGATATTCACTATCATATTGAACATAATCAGGATATAGCAGTTTTAAACTTATAAACTTATCATATTCCATCCCTATCAACTCATATCCTTCAAAAATAAAGCTAGACATACAAACCATTTTATAAAGAACATCCCGATCTTTCTTGCTTACCCAAAACGCAAAACCTTCATTAAAAAACGAATACACTTCCGTACATTCCGGATACTCGGGATCTGCCTCCATATAATCATAAGGTAGAACCAAATAAGGGGTTATATTCTGTCCAAACTGAAAGAACATAATATCACCAACATTATTTCGTGCCACTATTCCCTTATTCAAAACATATATAAGTTTTATCTTACCTTTTCCTTGTTCTACTATGTTCTTCTCCTTCACGTTGTTTCTCTCCATTTCTTTTAATATTTTGCAATTTCTTTTTTAATGCTTGTTTCTCTTTCTTATTGGGCGAACGATCTATTTTTTGTTTTAAATCCTTGATTCTCTTTTCATCCTTACTTAATGTTCTTCCTCCATCACCATGTTTCTCATTATTGCTACTATCTTTTGCTTCCTTAACATACGCTGGTGAAGAATCACCTTGTAAAGTGAAAATTAAAAATGCAGGTCCTATAAATCTAGAAATAATATTTCCGAAAGCCTCTCCTGCCAGAGATTTCCATGGCATCACTACAGGTATGACAGTAGTGGCATTAGGTTCTATTATCTTAAGAGATGTTACCTTAGGAGCTGCACCACTGATTGCATCAACATTTCCTCCATCATCAGTCTCATTAGAAAGTCCCCAATCATTAAGACCATCAACAGCAGGAGAAGACATTCCATCTAATTGATATTCAGCCCGTACTTCTTCCCAAGAAACTTCATTGCCATCTTCATCCTCATATCTTTTAGTTTTCCAATTATAACGTGAAGACATTCCTGTCGGGTCAATACGATTAAAAGGATTACTCAAACAATAAGCATAAGGATTAACAGAATAGAAGTTTTCAGATAGAGGATCAACTGACAAAAACATACCTATTAGAGGATCATAATATCTTGCCCCATAATCATACCAATCCAGTCCGCCTTTCCGATCCAACTCTTTACCATTATATTTATAAGGCTGTGTGTTATTACATGCATTAGACATCAAACCACCAAAAGGATAATAATCATTCACTTCATCGATTTTACCAGCTTCATCAGCAACTACACGGACATTTCCCTGATGATCTTTAATGTAAAAGTGGAACTTGTTATCTTGGAAACTATAATAACCAGACTCATTCAGCAACATCTTCAAACTGCCATTCTCATAGACCGCATTGCCACAATAAACGGTAGATGTGACGTTATCATTTATAGTATGCGTGGTACGGACTTTACTGCCATCTGCCGCATATTCATAGACAATACTACTTCCGTCAGCAAAACGAATGTGACTAGGCAAATTTAAGATATTATATTGAATTTCAGTTATATTTTTGTTTAAATCTTTAGTCAGGTTACCATTTTTATCATAAGCATACTCGACAGTCTCATGGACTACATCCTTAAACTCCATACCATTGCCAAATACGGAGTTGGTGGCATTGTCATAAACGGACTCTAGCTGATTGCCATTGTAGGTCAGATTCAGGTTGTCAATCAGACCGTAAGAATCCGTACCCGTTTGACCGTAACGAAGCAGACCCAGAATATTACCCATTTTGTCATAGCCGGTTATCTGTTCGTTGAAACGGTTACGGTTTTGATTCAGGCTTGCACCTTCACCATATACAGCGTCTTTCAGGCGGGAAAGGCCGTCATAGGTAAAACTATAGCCTTTTTCAGGAGAACTAATCAATGCATTTGAAGCATTATTCTGTGCCGTACGCCAAAACAGACTGCTGATATTACCATTATAGCAAGGAGAAATATCATTAATAGTCTCCTGATAGTTCAAAGTCTGGCTGAATAACGGGCTGCTGACTCCTTTCAGCCAAGAACGGAGATTGTAGCTGTAATTTGTACGCAATTCAGGAACACCGTTGCGCCTGTCTACAAACAGACGACCGACCTCGTCATAAATATTGTCAACCAAAGTGATAGAATCCTTGTCATTCAATTGATAAACGCTCTTCAACAGGCGGTTCGCAAGGTCGTAGGTATAAGTATGAACCTCGGTAACCGGTGCCTGTCCGGGAACACTGTGCACATGTTTCTCTTTCGTTGGGCTGCCCTCGAAGTTGTAAGCCGTATAAACGGATTCAGTACCGTGCTGCCCGTTATTGCCCTTACGTTGGATAACGCGGTAGCGGTCGTCATAGTATAATGCCGAGTAGATGAAGCCTGTATATTCCCTGTCAGTAAAAAGGGCGGTCAAGATTCCGGTCTGCTGCCCTTTGCAATCATCTCCATAACGTTTGCCATAACCGGCTGTTTCGCAGTAAGCTGTCGTTGCGTCATCGGGAATACCGTTTTTACCAAGGAAATCGTAGGAATCGTAATAACTGACCGACAAGACAGTCGGGGAACTTAAGGTTATACCTTCCAAACGGTAACCTTTCAACGGATTCTCCTCATTCGCCCAAACGGCTTTTACAACAACAGTGTCGAGAGGGGTGGACTCCGCACCATAAGCCGGTTGATTCTTGCAAATGCCGCTCAATACAACACGGCCAAACCCGTCGGGAATACTGAAAGACCACTCGTTTCGTTTGCGCTGTTCACCGTCTTGAGTAAAAACAGGGCGGTCGGCAGCGTCATAAATCGTGTAAACAGGGTCACAGCCGGGGAGTTTCTTATAGATACAACGATTATACTTGTCATAATGATAGATGTAAGCATACTTCTGCAAAACAGGATGGCTTTCAGCGTATGACTGTATTGCCGTCAAACTATCCGCAGCCAGCGGAGGAAGTACGAAGCGGACATTACCGTAATTGTCATATACCGTATAGGTATCATGAGCTTCGTCACCGTTCATCTGCCGGGTCAGAAGCGTTCGACCGATTTTGTCCTTGAACTCGTAAGTTACATTTCCGTCCTCATCGGTAGTGCGGACAGCATCCAGCGTACACGGAGAATAAAGGCCGGACATTGTAAGCGAGAAATTTTCACCCACACCATAAAGACGGACGGATGCTAAAACGTTCGTCATGCGGTCATTCTTTACGGAATGTCCCGTAGTATGCCAGTTCTTGCCAGGACCATATTCCTCCACCACCTCGTTCAATGCGGAGCCGTCATACACAGTAAGGCTGTAGGGATGTGAATCCATGCCGTAAAGAGAAAAGGAACGGGCAGTTTGCGACAATTTGCCGGGATTCACATAAGATCCGTCACTGCTACCATACGCCACAGGAAGCCAGAGTTTGCTGGCCCGGTTCAGGGCATCGTAGTCCTGCAATGTGATCAGGTCATGCCCCAATGGGGAAAAGCCGTGCTGAACCTTGACCGTAGGGTTACCGAAATGATCGTAATACTGAATTTCATGGCGGACTTCAGCATCCGCTAAAGAAAGGACATCATCCGTAGCAACTGTCGGAACGTACGAAAGTACATACGGTTGGGTAGATGTAGGAGACAGCGAATCTTGAGACACAAGTGTCTCAAGATTAGTAGTAATAAAGCCATTCGCACTATTTCCCTCGGAAACAATATAATATGTGCCGGCAGGAAGGCTGTCCACTTTTATTTCGCAAGAGTCGGCGCTTGAATAAAGCATGGAACGAGTGGAATCAAGCAGACCAAGATGCGTTTCAGACAATACAGAACCGCAATGGCTGACCCGCAAATCCATCGGAGAGGTCAATGTGAATTTGTAAAACACATCATTAAAAGGAGTACAGCCGGATATAAAACCGCTGGTGCGGTCGCCATAAAGAGACGTGTCCCGTGTGTCTGTAAACAGAAGGCCGTATGTGCCTGCATCAATAGCTGTATCAGGATCGTCTCCTACAGGGCCAGACAGCACTCCATTTATAAACAAATTTATTTTTCCATTTGTAGAACCATCCACGACAATGTAGTACGTGCCCGGAGAAAGATAAGGAATCTGAAGGTAAGCATGTTCTCCGTTGTCACATGCTCCACGGCCCCAGGCAACATCATTGACATACAGCAATTCCTGATTCAAAGAGTACACCATCAAGTAGGTGTCGTTCACCTCCGAATCACAGTTACAGACATCCAAACTTATCGGTTGCGTAAAAGTAACACGATAATAAACTTCGCTTCCCGCTTTGAACGACATTTTGCTGCCTACAAAGACAGAAGTATCAAACGTATGGTCGTAGTAAAAAGCTGTGCCATAATATTCACCTACAATATCAATAGGAGAAGAAAAACTGCTCCCCGCCGGAATAGGAGTACCCGTGAGGGAAACGGTCTGCCAAGTATATCCCCAGCCAAGTGCCCAGGTATGGATATAATAAATGCCCGGTTCCAAATCATAATACATCAGATTTTCCGAGGCAGCGTATATCGGTTCCACCACGTCGTCCTCCCAACGTTTCAACAAGGTATGACAGTACTCCGAGCTGTTCTCCAGCTTCAGACGAACAGGAGACTGTAGAGTGAAGCAATACACCATGTCATGATAGTCGTCATGGTTGTCGGCACCCGGTTCATAATCAGATATGTATTCTGTAATGTTATCCGTATGCGAAACGGTAAACTCACTGCCAAAGGTGCCAAGATCCATCGGGTAATAGAAATCCTCGCCTATCTCACGCTCGTCAATATAGATATACAAGTAAATAAGACCTTCCTCAACAACCTTGCCCGCACCATAGTCCATAGACTCCGCTACAATATAATACGTGCCGGGAAGCAAAGAAATACATAAGTCTGCATACCCCAAATTTAGGCGGTCTACTTCCTTACCTGTTACATCCAATATATGGGCAAAAGTACCTACTTCCGAAGGACCGTTTATCCCAATACCGACATCCATGGAACGTGTCAGCGTCAACTTAAAGAATATCTCGTTACCAAATGAAAAGTCGGGTTCTTTATATGAAGGAAGCACATAGTCGTTCGAGTAATCTCCCGTATTAAGCGTTCCTTCATAATAATATGTACTATCACAAACCCCGAGATCTATCGCCGTTTCCATGCGATGATAGAATGAAGACTGCCCGAACAGGCTGTACGAACAAGTCGCAAATAACATCAATAAGAATAATTTTCGTATCATAATTTCTAGTTTTGTCAGTTTTTAAATTATCCAGTTTTCCTGTATTCCTTTTATTTTCCGAAATGATAAACATACTTCTGCAGCATTACTTTACGGGCGTTTTCATCCAGATAATAGCTGCCGGTCAGTCGGCTGTAATTATCATAATCGAAGCGGGTGGTGACACCGTTAGGATCGGTAATTGCCGTCACACCGTGCAGAGAAACGTATTCGTAGGTAGTAACGCGTGCATCGGGAAGCAGTTCTCTTAAAGAGCCGATCCTGACCCGTACATCGGAATCCGGGACACTATCGTATGTCCATTCATCGGCCGACTCAATCTCCAGAGCTGCGCATACCTCATCGATTGTCGCATTCTCTATTCTCGCAATGGGAAAACAGTTGTTATAACTCCAGAGGAAACTGACGGGAGTTCCATCCTTTCCAGCTATCTCGACAGCGTTGCCGGATGCGTCATAGCGGCGGTAAACCACTTCGTCCCGAAAGTCCGCCTGCTTGTCCGTACGCGACTGCACTTTCTGCGGAAGGCAAGTACCCGTATTAAAAAGAATACGGCTTTCCCGGTTGTTTTCTCCCTCCGTACGCTTATGGTAGGAAAGAATAGCGGGATAATTGAGCAGATAGTCATAGGTATCCACCACCGCTGTACTGTCGCTACGCATGGTTTCCACCCGCCGGGGCTTTAAGGAAAAACCGGGATCAAGAAAGTCGTAATCATACGCATACCGTTTCTCGGTGGAAAAAACATGCCGCTTACCTTCGGAGGTATAATATCGCTTGGTAACTTCCTTATCCAACTGCCGGTACGTGTCTATATCCAAATTTTCGCGGTGAGTGGTAAAGACAGAATATTTACCGGAGTAACCACTCTCCTCAAACTCTTTCCAACCTGTGACAATATGCCGTTCGGGTACCAATATCTGTATTTGCTGGTTTTCAATCTTCTTTGCTGAGTAATTATTCTCCACGACTGAAACCAGTTCACTGCCACGGTAATATTCCGTGCGAAGCAAAGCACCATACAGCTGATTGCTTTTACCATAGATGAAATCTCCGGAAGGCTCATGTGAATAGTAGGGTTTACGACGCACCAAAGCTTCTGTCTTTTCGGTAATAGATTCATCTACAAATTGTTTCACGGAACCGGAAGGATCACTATCGTCCCATACCAACAGGTCTTCAAAAGCATGACGTTTCACATCATAATAGTACATGGTAGTGGTTTGGGTACCGTCATCCCCCCGGGTCTGCTCTGACACCACATTATACATGACAGCACTACCGTCATGCAACGTAATATTGGAGACAGGCATGGAACCATAAATCGTCAGTTCCTCTTTCCATTCCGCATTGGTTGCAGGATCTCTATAGATGGCAATCCCATCCGACTGATAATCACGCTGCGTCACTATGTGCCTGATAGCGCCACCACCCCAGACAGGTTCATAATTCGGAACGTTCGGAATGGTCAGGCCATATTTATAACTCTTCCTGATCCGACGGTTTGTATGAGGGTCATAACTTTCAATAGAGGAAACACGCAAACCGCCTACAGGATGAAGATAATCCCGGTGGGACTCGTCCTTGCGACTATCCCGGAAAGCGCCATAGTTTCCTTCATAACTGAAGCGGGTTTGTACACCCTGCGGATCAGTTATCAGGGATAAAACTCCGAGCTTCGCATAACCCGGACTCGGATTGCGGTTAGCACCCGGATAATTCACCACAAAACTATGCATGTTCGAAAAACCATTAAGATCGAGCGAAACCACTTCCCGTATACCCGGAAGCTTACTTTGTCCGCTGTTTTCCGGACCGTTACAGAACCCCCAATGGTCTACGGAGATCGTATAGATTGAGGGCACGCGACGGACATCTCCATAATCGAAAGACCATACGCGGTCCTCCACTCCGGGTGAAGATATACGCACCGAATCCAGCTTCGTCAGTGAAGTGTTGTCATTGTACGGAGTGATATAAAATCTAATCGTACGCACCAGCATTCCGTTTCCGTCCTTTACCTCCATCTCATCAAGCACCGTACTCGAAGTAGTACCGTCTCGTCCAACACGCTTATAACTGACAGACAGACTATTATCAAGAAATTCAACCATCGACACATAAGCAGCCTCTATGTCGCCGTCCGTATAATGGACAGGGTCCGAGAAACCCACACCGGCTTCATCCCGGCTGATACTTTCCAACCTGGCTTCTTGGAGCCCTTCCGAAGATTGATAATCATCCGGAGGACAAACACGATAATAAGAGGAACCGTCTATCAGGAGCGTCTCACGGTTAGGACGATCTATATCTTTAAATATCAACTGCTCATCCAGGTTATAATACGTGCGCGGATTGACAAGATGCCCGGAGTCATAATAAAAGTTCACCAATTGCTGCTCCGGATGCCGTGCGGAACAGATGGAGCTGCACAGCCAGCGGGTGATGTTATCCCCTGTTTTCTCACAGGTTCCTCCAAAATAATATTGAAGGCCGTTCTCGTCCGTAATATTCATCGTGTCGTCATAATTCCACTTCACCAGGTCGTTGTTGCGGGGAACCGTCCACATAGGCGTGTGACGTGTGCGAAAATAGCCGCTGCCCCCACCGTGAGGCAGTTTGTAAATGAATTTATCCGGACGCATATCAGTCCCGTTATTCACTTTCTTCTCATAAAACTCCATCTGTCTGTCCGGTTGCCAGGGAACTTGCTCATCTGCCACGTAAAACCAACCTTCCCTGTATTCATCGTCCGCCACACCATTGATATGGCGGCTTACTGAAGGTTCCAGGTTCAACGTCCATCCCGTTCCAGCAACACCGCTGCGCTCTTTCGGCTTCAGACCGGAAGAATGATAAGACAATGTAACAGGGATTGTCACTTCACCCGCCACAATCTCATATAATGGTACCGTTATGTCCGGAATGCCCGTACAGTGGCTTACCGGATAGGACTGATATTTTTCCATGGCAGCCACCGTGGGAGAGACCGGGACAACCTGCGGTACATCCAATGAAATGGTATTCGTAGATTGCCCATGCACGGAAGCAGAAAAAAAGAGAAGGCCAAACATTACCCCTATGAAAGGTAACTGCCCCAGTCTCATTTTGTTTTTGTGTAGATATAATTTATTCATAAATGGTCGTTCTTTAAAATGAATAGTTTTATAAATCGGTTTAGTCTAATTATCATGTCTGAAAGGCCTCCGGCAGCCGGTTAAAAATAGTCTGCCGAAGGCGCTTTTTCACATACTAGGTATTTCTTACAAATTCATCGCATTAGCGCCCAATACGCCAGCCAAAGCCGAAGCCACTGCGATAACCACCTTCAGGATCATATCCCATACTGATTTCTTCATTGCCATCATTTACCTCCTTTCTGTTCTTTAATGTGTTGTGTTACTCTGTGTTTCTCCGTACTCATTGAATTCCTTTGCCACCTCAAAGCACGGGCACTGTTTAATCCATTCTTCCGGTTCTATCTCACCATTCCCATTGAGATCCGGTGAAAGATCCCGGTGTCCGCATACCCGGCAGCCAGGGAATTTCTCCTGTAGTTGCCCAACGAGTTGCCGGAGCGTAGCCCGTTGTGCCGGAGTCCGGGTATCTGCCGGGCGTCCCCGGCAGTCCAGACCACCTTCATAGCAGATACCTATCGAGTGAGCGTTGAAACCTTTCACGTGTGCTCCGATGCGTTCGATGGGACGGGTGAGGTGCACTGTTCCATCCTTGCGGATGTAGTAGTGATAGCCTGTTCCGTTGAATCCGCGCCGCCGGTGCAACCGGTCCAAATCTTCCGGAGAAAGTGTACAATCCTCCCTCGTGGCGCTGCAATGCACCACAATCAAGTTGATAATCCTCATGTTAGTGGATGATTTCTAGTTTAGTTAAAAGCCAAATGTTTAGTTAAGCCTACGAAGTTTGTCGTTTACATTTTGTGTATTCCTCACTGCCGTGACGTCATTTATGCAGCCGGATCGGGCGCTTCTCCGCCTCCTTCATTACCGCCTCCACCGGGCTTGTCGCTTCCACCGGAGTTACCGCCTCCTGCACTACCCGCATCGGAAACAAGTTTATCATAACGGGCACACTTCGCACCGGTCACCATCGAACGGGTAGCGGTAGTGCGGTCATGATTCTTAGTCGTTGTCGGTTGGAAGCGGACAGTAAGCGTAGCCTGTGCAGCCGACACTTCGTCAGAGGTTTCCACACCTTTGCCACGAGCCACCATCACCATACGGAAGGTACCAAGACCGTCCACGCTTACGCTTTCCGAAGATTGCAAGTGCTGCCCCATCACCGTCACCAGGTTGTCGAGCGTGTTTTTTACGTCACCCGGAGAGAGGGAAGAGTAGGCTGCTATTTCTTTCGAAAGTTGTGCGGAATCCACGTTTCCCGAACGTACAACTCGGGGATAGAAGAGTTTTTTACCGCTTTTTTTGTCTTCCAGAGTTGACTGGAAGGGTTTGTACAATACTGGCATAATTGTAATAGTTTTTAGTCGTTAATAATTCTAGTTTGTCTGTGTCTTTAAGCTTATCGACAATGCAAATATAAGACCTTATTTCTGTCTGTGCAAGAGATTTTAAAAGTGTGCGTTAATAAATTCGTTAATATGAAAGTTTGTCACTATACTACTAATTTACAATACATTATAAAATATAATAGCATCATAATCCTCATTAATTTAGTTATTCAGGACACTCAACAAATAATGACCGGGCAGTTTGATCTTTCCGGCACTTGCCCGAATGACACCGAACCCCTTCCAAACCTTACCGCCGATTTCTCCGTAATTACTTTTCAGCACGATTGCATACTGCTCGGAGGGAGGAATATGATAAAGACGAAGGTTATCCAACAGTCCGGAAAGGTTGCGCGGGTGTCCGTCAGCAGGAGCTTGCATCCGGTCAATATCCGACTGTGTCAGTTCACGTTTCTTCTTCGCCGGTTTTCTGTTAGAAAAATCTCCTCCCTCTTCTTCCTCATCCCCTCCTTTGGGCAAAGGAGGGTTAGGGAGGATGTTTTCTTTCCTTTCTTTTTCTTTTCTTTTTATGAGGGTGCTTTTTGTTGCAGTATCCGGGGATTCTGTTACAGTATCGAGGGTTTGCGTTACAATATCCGGGGTTTCTGCAACAGCATCCGGAAGGGTGGAGTGTACGGTTTCCTCATCCGGCAGCAGACAGTAGTCCGGAGAAATATGACGGCGGCTGCGGCGTTTAGTGATAAAAAGGAACTGCCGCTGAATGTCGGCGGAAGTCAAGATGCCGTAACGTTCGTAGAGAGAGGAATCGAAGAAACCGTACTCCACAAACAAATGAAGCACCCGGCGGACACTATCATTGTCCGTGCTGAAAAGCTGGTCGGAGAGTTCGTCATAGAAGTCATCGTCGACATGAATATAATAACCCTCGCCCGAATATAGATAAGACAGGGTATAGAGCAGGATCGTGAAGGCAGAATCGCCTTCACGCTTCATCACACGGCGTACGACACGGTCGTGCATAAAATCGGTATTCAAAGGGAAATAGTCAAGCCCTTGTTTTATTCGTCCCATGATATAAATTGTTTTTATAAATCAGTCTGTCAATTCTAATTTTGATCCTGATTTTGATTCTAATTCCAATTCAAAGACTGATCCGGATTGAGATTCAGAACCTGATTCGTATTCAAATTCCGATTCACGGACTTTCCGCCTTTTCCGTTCAATGCTGGCAGCTACGGTTTCAAGGGCATGCAGAATAAGTTCCCGTCGCAACGTGGGATCTTCCGTAGAGGTAATTACCGGATAACTGCTTTCCCTGTCGCATGCCAGGGAGCGTTTCTCGTTCTTCCGGTGGTTCCGGCTGACAGTTTTACGACATTCCTTACAGTAGTTGCCGGGAAGACCGGTTTTCTTATTGATATAAAAGGCACTTGCCGGAAGAGAGCGTTTGCAACATCCGCAAACGCACAGTGTTTGTACTTTTGAACTTTTCATTTTGTTATCCAATTATAAATTATAAATGCTAGTTTTTATCAGTCAGGTCTGTAATCATCCAAATACGGAGTATTCGTATACAATATGTTATCCTTTTGTTATCCTATTGCCAGGTATTAACATCTGGCATTTCAGGTATTAATGGTTAGAGAAATAGCTATTAACATTTGAGGAAATAGCTGTTAACAGGTATCAGCAAGCTTTCCGCAGGTGGCGGATGAGAAATTTTCAAGGTTTCGGTGTTTTTCTTGAAGTTTTGCATGGCATATCCGTTTTTAATTTATATTTTTGAAACGTTTTCTATTAATCAATGGGACAAAGATAGAATATTTTTTCATAAATAAAACATTAGTTTTCATCTTTAATCTTAATTATTTTACAAGTCATTGATTATAAACATATAGTAAACACGTTTTTTAGTCAGCCATTTTATAGCTGCCATTTATAAATCCGGGATTAGTCTTTTAAATAAAAAAACAGAATGGATACAAATTTGGATGTATTAGGTATCATCAAGCGTGCCAAACAGGCGTTAAACCTAAAAAGAGACAGCGAACTAGCTGAATATCTGGGAGTTTCGAGAGCCACAGTCACCAATTGGGGCGCACGAAACAGCATCGATTTCCGCTTGTTGCTCGACAAATTGGGGGACAAGGTAGACTACAACTGGCTATTATTGGGAAAAGGAAATCCGAAACATCAGCCGAGACATTGCGAAAGCGAACTGGTGCAGGGAGAAGTCGAGATTATACACAATCCGAAAACACCCGAACCAATAGACGACCGTAGCGTGACATTATACGACATTACGGCAGCTGCGAACCTGAAAACATTGTTCACCAATAAAAAGCAGTATGCACTGGGGAAGATATTGATTCCCAATATATCCGTCTGCGACGGGGCGGTCTACGTCAACGGAGACAGCATGTACCCTATATTGAAATCGGGAGACATTATCGGATACAAGGAAATCAGCAGTTTCGACAACGTCATTTACGGGGAAATATACCTGGTGTCGTTTATGATTGACGGAGACGAGTATCTGGCAGTAAAATACGTAAACCGTTCGGAGAAGGAAGGTCATCTCAAACTGGTGAGTTACAACACACACCACGAACCGATGGATATTCCATTCGCGTCCATCAACGCAATGGCAATTGTGAAGTTCTCCATCAGGAGACACATGATGATGTAAGTTTCACCACAGAGGACGCAGAGGACACAGAGGAATACTGATTTTTTATATTAATCCTCAAAGCCCCCACAGGATGTGTTGTATAAGCGCAGTTACCACATACCGTACAGGCAGTCACAACTACAAGACAACCACGACTATGAGAAAAAGACCTCTGTGTCCTCTGCGTCCTCTGTGGTGAAATCAGATTTCTTCCCCTTTCAGCGTAGCCGAACTAGCCTCTGTGACACGCACATTGACGAAATCACCGACACGATGCGTCCCTCTGTCGAACACCACCACACGGTTTTGTTCCGTACGGCCGAACAGTTGATCGCGCGAACGCTTGGAAACACCTTCCACAAGCACTTCATACGTCTTTCCGATGCAACGCTGGTTGGATTCGGCAGACAGACGGTTCTGTAAAGCGATAATCTCATTCAGGCGGCGGACTTTCACCTCTTCGGGCACATTATCTTCGAGATGTTTCGATGCATACGTTCCCGGACGCTCGGAATATTTAAACATAAAAGCAGCATCGTACCCACACGCTTCCATCAGCGAAAGCGACATGGCATGATCTTCTTCCGTTTCAGAATGAAAACCGGAGAAAATATCGGTAGTCAGTCCGCAATCGGGGATGATGCGTTTGATAGCTGCTACCCGGTCCAGATACCATTCACGGGTATACTTACGGTTCATCAGTTTCAGGATGCGGGAACTACCGCTCTGCACAGGCAGATGAATATGTTTACATACATTCGGCACTTGTGCAATCACCTCCAACGTTTCGTCACTCATATCCTTCGGATGGGAAGTCGTGAAACGAATACGCACCCCCGGAGCGGCTTCGGCCACTGTTCGGAGCAACATCGGGAAGGTAACCACTTCTCCTGTCGGCCTCTCAAAACGGTATGAGTTGACATTTTGTCCCAACAGGGTGACTTCTTTATAACCTTTTGCCACCAAGTCCGCCACTTCATTGAGGATGCTTTCCACGTCACGGCTACGCTCACGTCCGCGAGTATAGGGAACGATGCAATAAGTGCAGAAATTGTTACAACCACGCATGATGGACACAAAGCCGGAAATATGATTGCCACAGATACGCGACGGAATCACATCCCGATAAGTTTCGGTAGTAGAAAGCTCCACATTGATTGCTTTCTCGCCAGTCTCTACGGCAGCAATCAAATCGGGCAACGTCAGGTAAGCATCCGGACCGACTACCAGGTCGACATGATGATTCGTTATCAAATCATCCTTTACCCGTTCGGCCATACAACCCAGTACACCCACAATCAGGCGCTTTTTCTTTTTCTTCAGCGAGTGGAAAAACTCCAGGCGGTTCAGGATCTTCTGCTCCGCATTGTCGCGGATAGAACAAGTGTTCATAAACACAGCGTCAGCCTCTTCCAGCGTTTCAGCTACGGAATAACCCGCCATTTGCATCACCGATGCAATCACCTCACTGTCGGCTACGTTCATCTGGCAGCCGTATGTTTCGATAAACAACTTCTTGTTGTCATCAGTCATTTCAGTTGCGGATTTAAAGTCCGCTCCCGTTAATTCGTTCATACTCAAATCTTAGTTTAAAAATTCGGATGCAAAGATACGGCTTCACTTTCAATAAGTGGTTAATTGACACAGAAATAACGCAAAAATTGATGATTTGGCAAGCAAATTTGTAATTTATGTTAAGAGGATAAACATTTTCCATCCATATACTTGGCAAATTTAAATTTATTTTTCACATTTGTGCAATGAAAGAAACATTAGATTTTTTCATAGTTAAGGTTTAGGTTAAAAAAATTAAGGGGAGCTATGAAGCTGCCCTTTTTTCATGCCCAAATGTTAGTTCAAACCAGATAAAATGCCTACCTTTGGCGGATAACTATTTAGATGTGAAGCACAATGGAAGATTTTTTGAAATTTCTCTTGATAGCAGGCGTCATTCTTGTGGGAATATTCAAAGAGGTGAATAAAAACAGCAAGGCGAAAAAGGCTAAAGCCAAGCACCCCGTTCCCCCAATGCCATCTCCGGTTGAAGTAAACCCCGATGCCGTTCCCATACCCGAAGCATGGGGCAGCCCCAAATCCCTGGACGAACTGCTCCGGCCGATTCCTCGCGAACAACCGGCTTCCAAACAATTTTCCAAACAGCAAACTTCGAAACAAAAAAAGAAAAAAGAAGAAGTATCCGTGGCTGCCTCTCTTGCAAACAGCGCTGCACAAGATGAACGGAACAGCCGGCAAGGTGCTCATTACAACACTCCCCACGACTCACCCGACAATAAAGAAGATTTTACGATTCATTCGGCAGAAGAAGCTCGCCGAGCCATTATCTGGGGAGAAATACTTCAACGGAAATATTGAGGGAAATTGAAATTATAAAGACATATCAAGCACGGATTACGCTGTCGCTCTATGCAATCCAACTTTTCCGGAAACCATGAAATCCGTGTAACCCGCGCCTGATATCTTATCCGAAAAGCGAATAGAATTATTAACTTATTAAATATCAACTGTATTTTAACACGAAATTTACTATTTATGTCACTCAATCGTATTTCGGCAGCGGAAGCTGCAAGCCTGATTAAACATGGCTACAACATCGGCCTAAGCGGATTTACTCCCGCCGGAACGGCCAAGGCTGTAACAGCCGAACTCGCAAAAATTGCTGAAGCAGAACATGCGAAAGGAAACCCGTTTCAAGTAGGAATTTTCACAGGTGCATCGACAGGAGAGTCCTGCGACGGCGTACTGTCACGTGCCAAAGCCATCCGCTACCGCGCCCCTTATACTACCAACGCTGATTTCCGCAAAGCTGTGAACAACGGAGAGATTGCCTACAACGACATACACCTCTCACAAATGGCACAGGAAGTGCGCTACGGATTCATGGGCAAAGTGAACGTAGCCATCATCGAAGCCTGCGAAGTGACTCCCGACGGAAAAATTTATCTGACTGCCGCCGGTGGTATTTCCCCGACGATCTGCCGTCTGGCCGACCAGATCATCGTGGAGTTGAACAGCGCACACAGCAAATCCGGCATGGGTATGCACGACGTATACGAACCGCTCGATCCTCCTTACCGCCGCGAGATTCCTATCTATAAACCGAGTGACCGCATCGGACTGCCTTACGTTCAGGTAGACCCGAAAAAGATTATAGGCGTAGTAGAAACCAACTGGCCGGACGAAGCCCGTTCTTTCGCCGCTGCCGATCCGTTGACCGACAAAATCGGACAGAATGTTGCCGACTTCCTCGCTGCCGACATGAAACGTGGTATCATCCCGTCTACTTTCTTACCCCTGCAATCGGGTGTAGGAAACATCGCCAACGCCGTACTCGGTGCATTGGGACGTGATAAAACGATTCCTCCATTCGAAATGTACACAGAGGTAATACAGAACTCCGTGATCGGACTGATTCGCGAAGGACGTATCAAATTTGGTAGCGCCTGCTCACTGACTGTAACAAACGACTGTCTGGAAGGCATTTACAACGATATGGATTTCTTCCGCGATAAATTGGTTCTCCGTCCGTCGGAAATCTCAAACAGCCCGGAAATAGTACGTCGTCTCGGTATCATTTCTATCAATACAGCCATCGAAGTCGACCTGTACGGCAACGTAAACTCTACCCATATCGGCGGAACAAAAATGATGAACGGTATCGGTGGTTCAGGAGACTTTACCCGCAACGCTTACATCTCTATCTTCACTTGCCCGTCTGTGGCTAAGGAAGGTAAGATCAGTGCAATCGTACCGATGGTATCCCACCACGACCACACGGAGCACGATGTCAATATCGTTATCACCGAGCAAGGTGTTGCCGATCTTCGTGGCAAGAGTCCGAAAGAACGTGCACAAGCCATCATCGAAAACTGTGCTCATCCTGACTACAAAGAGCTTCTTTGGGATTACCTCAAACTGGCCGGCAACCGCGCGCAGACTCCACACGCTATTCAGGCTGCACTTGGTATGCACGCAGAGTTGGCTAAAAGTGGCGATATGAAGAATACCAATTGGGCTGAATACGCCAAGTAATATAGAATATAGGATTTACAATATTCGATTCTAAACAAGTATAATTGTATTCTCTGGTAAACAAAATCTAACGATTTTTGCTTATTAGAGAATACAATTATCTTTTTATAGAAAAATCAATAAGTTATAGAAGAATCAATAAGCCCTCCATAAAGAGTAGAAACTTAACCTATGACAACATAGAAATCGGATTCAACAACGAAATTCCACTTGGGTTGTTTTGGGGGGTCAAAACACTTTTCTTTAGGAAAGTGCTTCTGTTGCACAGAGCTTTAGCAGGGGTAAGTCTTTCAATTTGAGTATTATGACACCATCTATTTCCCAATAATCACCTCACACACCTTATCCTGAAATGCCCGTGCCTTAGCTGCCGAAAGCACATTCTGGTTCATAATGGCAAAGGCTACTTCATGTCCGTTTTTCATCTTCAGATAGCCCGCAAGCGCATTTATTGCCGTAAACGAGCCTGTTTTGGCATGAACATTCCGGAAGGCAGGAGTACCTTTCATCCGGAATTTCAATGTTCCGTCCACCCCGCCAACGGGAAGGGATTTATATAACATCTGAAACACCTCTGTTTGCGAGTACGCATATTTCAGAAAATCGACCAGTAGGGCAGGAGAGAGGTAATTATAATTGGACAGTCCGCAACCATCGGCAATCTTATAATCTTTCGGGTCATGCCCCAAGCGGCGGATCAATTTCATAATCTCGACAATACCATCTTCGGCAGCTACCTGCTTCTTTCCCGTAGCCTGGGCTCCTAAGCGACAAAGAAATGCTTCCGCATTGAGATTATCACTCTCTTTCATCAACTGGTTCAGCGCTTTCTGCACGGAAGTATTCCAGCAAGCCATCCGTTCTACAGTCACACTATCACGAGGCAATTCGGCAAAGCCATACGACTGGGGAGTCGTGATTCCTTTCCCACGAAGACGCTCCAGGAAAGTATGCATAAAGAAACGGGGAGAATCATAGATGTTTACATCGTCCTTTCTGATCGAAGTGACATTTCCCGAAACAAGGAGATTGTTTCCATTCGTCAGCCAGTCTCTCGTGAAAGAGAATTTTCCGGCAGAAGAGGTACGTGTTTTCGTCTGATTCGTCACTGTATAATAGGAGGATACAGGTTGACAGGAAACACCCGCGGTATCTCCCTGCACCGTAGAAGGAACGACAGAAACCTGCACAGTCCCCTTGCAAAACATCAGTGGAGACAAATAGGGCTGATAGCCCGCAGGGGTATCGTCCCATGCCCATCCACTACCCCAATAAAGAGAGTCTTTCATCGAAACATCGCCGTACACCTGTCCGTTAATCACCGAAAAAGGGAAAGTGATAACTTCTTCTATCAATGAATCCATCGACTGGCTGTTAAATTCAGGATCGAAGCCGCCTACCACATACAGGTTGCCTTGCAAAGTATCATGTTCTATCACGCCATCGTGCCATACTTCCGTGCGGAAAGGTTCGGCAGCTTCGGGGCGGGAGAGTGCGGTAATAGCCGTCAGCAGCTTCATGGTAGAGGCAGGACGGGAAAGTTTCTCCGCACGATAGTTATAAAGCGATTTCTTAGCCGTCAGATCGTAGACGGATATGCCGACCTCGGATGCTTCGGGGAGCATCTTCTTGATAAGCGAATCTATCCGGGAGAAATTTTGTTGTCCCCAAAGTGGCAACAAACAAACTGAAAGGGCGACCAACAAAAGACTTTTTTTCATACAATACAGTTTATGACATCAACAAATGATAGTATCTTACCTCTATATCTATTTCAAGTTTTTCTCTACCTGTCCAAGAAGCGAACCGGAGCCATAGCCGGACCATACATCCTGGATTTTTCCATCAGGGGCAATCAATACATAATAAGGGATTCCCCGTACCTGATAGTTTAGGGCAAGACCGGTGCGTCCTTTACGAAGTTCGTTCCACTGGTTACCGCCCATTCCTTTCGTCTTGATATACTCTTTCCAACGTGCTTTCGGGTCCTCACTAATACTAATCACAGTCATTTTATCCTTATACAGATCCATCACCTTCTCCATTTCGGGTACCGACTCCACGCAAGGACCACACCCGCTACTCCAGAAATCGAGTAAGATGAATTTTCCTTTAAATTCGGAAATATGACGGAGAGAATCATTCGCATCATACAAGTCTCCATCCACCATCATATCTCCAACTCCTACGGTAGTGGGAGGATAAACATAGGCTGTAATCTCCTGTCCGTCATCTGTTTGTTTATCGGCTTCGGACATTCGGGCATAGAGTTTTTCACCTCTTCTTTATAAGGCATGATGGTTTTATATTTCATCATGGAAGCAAAAAACAATAATCTATCCATCCACACCGGGGAGACGGGAGCTTCTTCCATGTATTCCATTTCCTTTTTCCAGATTTCCTGCTGCAACGGCATTGACAGTTTCCGGATAGAATCTATTTTGGCCCAGGCCTGACTTTCAAACTCCCGGTCGCCCGGATGGTCTATGAACATCATCCGTTGCCAGTCATATTCCGCTGCCATGTATTGCATCAGTTCTTTCTGTTGAGCCATCGCACAAGCCGTAAAGCGGTTTTCTTCCTGCTGTTCCGGCACATCACTTACTACTTCCCATGTTTTCACTAGTTTATCCTGTCCCTTGATTTCGATGTATTCTCCTGGTGCGATCCACACTTCCAGCCATGTACCCGGGAAGCCCCGATTATCAGACATTATCAGCATTTTCCGTGTGGTAGAAATCGTGTCACGAAAAGAGAACTGTCCATTCATAAGCGTATCTCTCAAGACACAGTTGAGAATATTTCCGTCTTCTTCATACAGGCCGATCACAATGCTGTCGGGAAGATTGGCCAATTCGCCCTGAATCAAATATTCATTGGCGGCAACTGACGCTTTACGATTAAATGTACAATGACACATCACCATACAAACTATTTCCAATAAGGCCGGAGTGATTATATATTTTCTCATCATATATTTGATTTTATCAGTAAGATACCCGCATCAATGAACGATCGCAGATATCGGAATCCGTTTATAACACTTCCCGGAAAATCTCTCCTACCGTAGGATGCGGGAAAACAATCTTTTTCCATTGCGCTGCCGTCAATCCGAGCTCAATGGCAGTGCCCGCAAGAGTGATAATCTCCGAAGCCGGATTGCCCAATACATGGGCTCCAATCACCCGTTGCTGTTCGTTCAGCAGTACTTTACAGACTCCGTTGACGCCTTCATTCTCCGCCACAAAACGGCCGGAGTAAGCCATCGGAAGTTTGATAACCTGATAAGTGACACCTTTTGCCAACGCCGATTCCTCCGTTTCACCCACTCCGGCAATCTCCGGATTGGTATAGACTACGCCCGGAATAGCCCGATAACTCATGGCATCTTCCTTTCCCAAGATGGAATGTACGGCAACTTCCGCTTCACGAACAGCCGTATGGGCGAGCAAAGAGAATCCTGCCAGGTCACCACAAACATACACACCCGATACAGAAGTCTGCATCTTTTCATTAACTTTGATAATACCACGCTCTGTTTTCTCCAGATTCAAGTTTTCGAGCCCGAAACCTTTCGTCACCGGGCGACGGCCGACACTCATCAACAGCTTCTCTGCAATGACACTGCCGTTTCCCTCCGCGTTCTCATAAGAAACAACAGCCCCTTCTTCCGTTTGCGACAAGCCGACCACTTTCGTACTAAGCAGGAATTTAATACCTCGTTTTGCATATTCCGCACGGAGCAAAGCGGAAAGCTCCTTATCCATTCCACCCAGGATTTCGTCCATCATCTCAACCACCGTCACCTGTACTCCCAAACTATTGAAGAACGACGCAAACTCCATACCGATTACCCCGCCACCAACAATAGCCAAAGAAGCCGGCAATTCTTTACTGTCCAAAGCATCCCTGTGCGTCCAGTAGTTCACCGCGTCCACTCCCGGAATAGGGGGAATGAAAGTTTCCGAGCCTGTACAAAGTATCAGGTTCTCCCCTTCGTAAATTTCCTCCCCGCAGCGAACCGTATTTTTATCAATGATCTGCGCTTCTCCCGATACGATTGTAACATTGTTGGCAGTCAGCTTCGCTTTCACTCCCAGCACCAGTTTACGCACTACCTTACTTTTACGAGCTATTATCTTAGGCAAATCGAAAGAGACTTCCGGGATATTGACTGCATACTTCGATGCATGTTTTGCACTGTCATAAGTCTTTGCCGAATACAACAATGTTTTCGTAGGAATACAGCCTTCGTTCAGACAGACGCCACCCAGACTATTCTTTTCGATAAGCAATACGCTCAAACCGCCTTTACCGGCAGCTTCGGCAGCCGTATATCCCGCAGGACCGCCACCGATGATAATCACTTGATATTTCATAGTATATAATCAGTTACTCTTTTATCTTCTTTTCAAACATTCTCTTTTCGAGTAGTTCTGCAAATTCCTGTTCCTTGACAGGCATCACCGAAACAAACTTTCCTTTTCCGTATTCTATCAGGATATAATCCGTCACCGAGAAACGGCCGAATTTCATGGAATGGTATTTCCTGACTGCAGTAATTTCGGAAAGCGGGATGATCTTCTTGCGAATAAAACGACCACGTGAGACTTCCAGATCACCATTTGTTGTCAATGTATAAGTAGTGTGTATAATTTGTTCGATCACTACAATCAGCATCAACATAAACAGTACTGCCACCAAGATATACTTACACCACAATGCGCCGACGGCATTCACAGTAAGCACCACCAACAGGAAATATTGGTACCAGGCGATGCGCGCATGAAATATTCGATTCATTTTGTCAGATTTTTGCCTGCAAGGTAGCAATTTTATGAATTAGTGACAACGAAAAGTACAACGAAGTAACTTATTTTGTAGCTTTGCGGTGAGAAATAACAAGATTATGGTAAGAAAATTCGATTTCCTCGTTATCGGTTCCGGAATTGCCGGTATGAGTTTTGCGCTGAAAGTGGCGCACAAAGGTAAAGTTGCTCTTATCTGTAAAAGTGGGCTGGAAGAAGCCAATACGTACTTCGCCCAGGGAGGTGTAGCCTCCGTCACCAACCTTCTGGTGGATAATTTCGACAAGCACATTGAAGACACAATGATTGCCGGCGACTGGATCAGTAACCGTGCCGCAGTAGAAAAGGTAGTGCGCGAAGCTCCCGCACAAATTGAAGAACTGATTAAGTGGGGAGTGGATTTTGACAAAAACGAGAAAGGCGAATTTGACTTGCACCGCGAAGGCGGACACTCGGAGTTCCGTATTCTTCACCATAAAGACAATACAGGAGCAGAAATTCAAGACAGCCTGATTAAAGCCGTACAACGCCATCCGAATATCACGGTCATCGAAAACCAGTTTGCCATTGAAATCCTGACACAGCATCACCTGGGAGTGACTGTAACCCGCCAGACACCGGACATCAAATGTTATGGTGCTTATATCCTCGATCCGAAAACGGGAAAAGTAGATACCTATCTTGCTAAAGTGACGCTAATGGCTACCGGTGGAGTAGGAGCCGTTTATAAAACAACCACTAACCCGCTAGTCGCTACCGGAGACGGTATCGCCATGGTTTACCGTGCCAAAGGTACGGTGAAGGATATGGAGTTTGTACAATTCCACCCTACCGCCCTGTATCATCCGGGAGACCGCCCTTCTTTCCTGATAACGGAAGCAATGCGTGGTTACGGAGGCGTACTGCGCACCATGGACGGAAAAGAGTTCATGCAGAAATATGATCCCCGTCTTTCGCTCGCTCCCCGTGACATCGTGGCACGCGCCATCGACAACGAGATGAAGAACCGTGGAGACGACCATGTATATCTGGACGTCACCCACAAAGATCCCGAAGAAACAAAGAAACACTTCCCCAATATCTACGAGAAATGTCTTAGCCTGGGCATCGACATCACGAAAGATTATATCCCGGTAGCCCCGGCCGCCCATTATCTCTGCGGAGGTATCCTTGTCGACCTGGACGGACAATCTTCCATCGAACGTCTTTATGCCGTGGGAGAATGTTCCTGCACAGGATTGCATGGAGGCAACCGCCTGGCTTCCAACTCACTGATAGAAGCAGTCGTATATGCCGACGCTGCTGCCAAGCACAGTCTACAAGTGGTCGATCAATATTCTTATAATGAAGATATTCCCGAATGGAACGATGAAGGAACCCGTTCGCCGGAAGAAATGGTGCTCATTACGCAAAGTATGAAGGAAGTGAACCAGATTATGAGTACGTATGTAGGTATTGTCCGCAGCGACCTCCGTCTGAAACGTGCCTGGGACAGACTCGATATTATCTACGAAGAGACTGAAAGCCTGTTCAAACGTAGCGTAGCATCCAGAGAAATCTGCGAATTGCGTAATATGGTGAATGTGGGTTATCTGATTATGCGCCAAGCAATGGAGCGTAAGGAAAGCCGCGGATTACATTATACGATAGATTATCCGCACGTGAAGAAATAGGATTTACAGTATTATTTTTATTTTAAGTACATGACAAAAATTTGAATACATCGAATTTGGGTGTGTATGTCGGTCGG
>OHQE01000233.1_pt1 | contig 32804 bp, 20 predicted proteins | sample 1577931 | NCBI WGS metagenome assembly OHQE01 (sample SAMEA3879552, study PRJEB24766) | human gut metagenome | biome: human-associated habitat; feature: feces | place: USA | collected 1985/1987 | reverse complement strand
AAAGTAATGGCATAAAGGCCAGATAGTACTGTTACTGTATCCTTCGTAGTAATTTTCAATTTGCTTTTCCGACAAGAAGACCGGATGAAAATTCATTTCCTGTAGTTTCTCGTTAATCTCCTGTTGGTCCTTTTCTTCATTGGCACATATTCCGGGCCAACCTATCCAGTGCTTCTCATAAGAAGTCTGAAGAGAATCCAAACCTGTTGCCAGTCCGCCTTCGCTACGCGAAAATGCGAATTTACCGTTTGTGCCGGCTACTTTGACAGGTAATCTGTTTGCAATAATATAAAGTTTCATATCTATCTCTTTGCAAAGCATATACCAATAGACCTATATTAGTTGTTAATCTCTTATTATCAGTGTATTATAAGTATTATGTTTCCTTCTCTTGCCTTTTCAAAATGAAAATCCCCCTTTCAAAGTGATAATTTGCTTATTTTTTCTCTTCTGAAATTCTGGAAAAGTACAAAGCTTTTCAAAATAGAATCCTTTTTTCAAAATGGAAGGGTATGTTGGATGGATAGAAAGTTTCTTGTGATGTGTATTTTGTTGAATATTAGTCTGTTATCTGCTGTGTGTTTTTTGTGGCACGCATTTGGCATGAAGGGTGGCGAGTAAAAAAAATAATAGTAATCATTTAAAAGGTAAAAACATGGGAATAACACTATCATTTATTTTCTGCCTGTTAAGCGGTTTCGCTTGTTTCTGGCTATTTTGGAAATGTGTAGACTGGTTTGAGAATATTTAAAGAAAAAGGAGAATTGATTATGTACACAGCATTATTCGTATTAGGTATTGCGATCTTCGGTTATTTGATGTACGTGCTCGTCAAACCCGAAAAGTTTTAAAGTAACACACACAGTTTAAGGTAAAAAGTATATGAATACAGAAATTTTAGGCGTGGTTGTTCAGATAGCCTTGATGGTGATTCTGGCTTATCCACTGGGAAAATACATTGCCAAGGTCTACAGAGGAGAAAAGACCTGGTCTGATTTTATGGCTCCTATCGAAAGAGTCATTTATAAAGTTTGTGGAATCGACCCCAATGAAGAAATGAACTGGAAACAATTCCTGAAAGCATTGTTGATTTTGAATGCTTTCTGGTTTTTCTGGGGAATGGTACTCTTGGTTTCACAAGGATGGTTGCCCTTAAATCCGGACGGCAACGGACCGCAGACTCCAGATCAGGCATTCAATACCTGTATCAGTTTTATGGTGAACTGTAACTTGCAGCACTATAGCGGTGAAAGCGGACTGACTTATTTTACTCAACTGTTCGTCATCATGCTTTTCCAGTTTATTACCGCAGCAACAGGTATGGCTGCTATGGCAGGTATTATGAAGAGTATTGCTGCAAAAACAACCAAAACAATTGGTAACTTCTGGCAATTTCTGGTAATAAGCTGTACACGTATTTTATTGCCTCTTTCTCTGATTGTAGGTTTTATCCTGATTCTCCAGGGAACTCCGATGGGATTTGACGGTAAGATGAAGGTAACTACGATGGAAGGTCAGGAACAAATGGTTTCTCAAGGTCCTACGGCTGCGATTGTTCCTATCAAACAATTGGGTACAAATGGTGGTGGTTATTTTGGTGTAAACTCTTCTCATCCGTTGGAGAATCCGACATATCTTACTAATATGGTAGAATGTTGGTCTATCCTGATTATCCCGATGGCAATGGTACTTGCGCTGGGATTTTATACCCGCAGAAAGAAGTTGGCTTACAGTATATTCGGAGTAATGCTTTTCGCTTTTCTGGTAGGCGTATGTATTAATGTCAGTCAGGAAATGGGTGGTAATCCACGCATTGATGAATTGGGAATTGCGCAGGATAATGGTGCGATGGAAGGTAAAGAGGTTCGTTTGGGAGCCGGAGCAACAGCATTATGGAGTATTGTAACTACTGTAACCTCTAATGGTTCTGTGAATGGTATGCATGATTCTACTATGCCGCTGTCCGGAATGATGGAGATGCTGAATATGCAGATTAACACCTGGTTTGGCGGTGTAGGTGTAGGATGGATGAACTACTATACATTTATTATCATTACAGTGTTTATCAGCGGTTTGATGGTAGGACGTACGCCGGAATTCCTCGGCAAGAAAGTGGAAGCCCGCGAAATGAAAATCGCTACGATTGTAGCTCTGCTTCATCCGTTTGTCATTTTGGTATTTACAGCACTCTCAAGTTATATTTATGTGCACCACCCTGATTTTGTGGAAAGTGAAGGGGGATGGTTGAACAACTTGGGATTCCACGGTTTGAGTGAGCAACTTTATGAGTACACTTCTTGTGCCGCCAATAACGGTTCCGGTTTTGAAGGCTTGGGCGATAACACTTATTTCTGGAACTATACGTGTGGTATCGTTCTGATCCTGAGTCGTTTTATTCCTATCATCGGGCAGGTTGCCATTGCCGGATTACTGGCACAGAAGAAATTCATTCCGGAAGGTGCCGGCACATTGAAGACCGATACATTGACTTTCGGAGTCATGACATTTGTGGTTATCTTCATTATTGCTGCGCTGTCGTTCTTCCCGGTACATGCATTGAGTACAATTGCTGAACATTTAAGTTTGTGATACTGAATTAGAGAAGATATGAAAGATAATAAATCAGCTTCTTTGTTTCCAAAGGAGCAAGTTATAGAAAGTTTGAAACAGTCATTCGTGAAACTGAACCCGCGGATGATGATAAAGAACCCGATTATGTTTACAGTAGAAGTGGCTACAGTGGTCATGCTACTCGTAACGCTCTACTCCATTGTAAATTCTTCACAAGGTTCGTTTGCTTACAATATTGCCGTGTTTATCATTCTGTTTGTAACCTTGTTGTTTGCCAATTTTGCCGAAGCTATTGCCGAAGCGCGTGGTAAAGCACAGGCCGACAGCTTGCGTAAGACTCGTGAAGAGACACCGGCAAAGAAAGTGGAAGGCAATAAAATTGTTACCGTCAGTTCTTCACAGTTGAAGAAAGGAGATGTGTTTGTTTGTGAGGTCGGAGACGTAATTCCTTCCGATGGTGAGATTATTGAAGGCTTGGCTTCTATTGATGAAAGTGCTATCACCGGCGAGTCTGCTCCGGTTATTCGTGAGGCAGGTGGCGACAAGAGTTCCGTAACGGGTGGCACGAAGGTATTGTCCGATCATATAAAAGTACTGGTGACTACTCAACCGGGAGAAAGTTTCCTTGATAAGATGATTGCATTGGTGGAAGGTGCTTCCCGTCAGAAAACCCCGAACGAGATTGCGTTGACTATTCTGCTGGCAGGTTTTACGCTTGTTTTCGTCATAGTGTGTGTTACCTTGAAACCGTTTGCCGACTATAGTCATACGGTCATCACCATTGCTTCGCTTATTTCTTTATTTGTGTGTCTGATTCCGACAACTATCGGTGGACTTCTCTCTGCCATCGGTATTGCCGGTATGGACCGTGCGCTTCGTGCCAACGTGATTACTAAATCCGGTAAAGCGGTAGAGACTGCCGGTGATATTGATACGTTGTTGCTGGATAAAACAGGTACTATCACCATCGGTAACCGTAAAGCAACTCATTTCCATACGGCTCCGGGTGTCAATTTGCACGATTTTGTAGAGACTTGTCTGTTGTCTTCCTTGTCCGATGAAACGCCGGAAGGTAAATCTATCGTAGAACTGGGACGCGAGTCGGGCATCCGTATGCGTAACCTGAATACAACGGGAGCACGAATGATTAAGTTTACGGCTGAAACCAAATGTTCGGGAGTAGACCTGGCAGATGGAACGCAAATTCGTAAAGGTGCTTTCGACGCTATCCGTAAGATGGTGGAAGGTGCAGGAAATGAATTCCCGAAAGAAGTGGAAGAGGTCATCTCTTCTATCTCCAGTAATGGTGGTACACCGTTGGTAGTATGTGTAAACAAGAAAGTGACCGGTGTCATTGAGTTACAGGATATTATCAAACCAGGTATTCAGGAACGTTTCGAACGTCTGCGTAAGATGGGAGTGAAGACGGTCATGGTGACAGGAGATAACCCGTTAACTGCAAAATATATTGCCGAAAAAGCCGGTGTGGATGATTTTATCGCTGAAGCTAAACCGGAAGATAAGATGGAATATATCAAGAAGGAACAGCAGGCTGGTAAATTGGTTGCAATGATGGGAGACGGAACGAACGATGCTCCTGCTCTGGCACAAGCTAATGTAGGTGTAGCCATGAATAGTGGTACACAGGCTGCGAAGGAAGCCGGTAATATGGTCGATCTGGATAACGATCCGACGAAACTGATCGAGATTGTGGAAATCGGTAAACAATTGCTGATGACACGCGGCACGCTGACCACTTTCTCTATCTCCAATGACGTTGCAAAATATTTCGCAATTGTTCCTGCCTTGTTTATGGTCGCTATTCCCGAATTGGCAGCTCTGAATATCATGCATCTGCATAGTCCTGAAAGCGCCATTCTTTCAGCGGTCATTTTTAATGCGATTATTATTCCGATTCTGATTCCGCTGGCTTTGCGTGGCGTGCAATACAAACCGATAGGTGCGAGTGCTTTACTTCGCCGTAATCTGTTGATCTATGGTTTGGGTGGTGTGATTGTTCCTTTTGTGGGAATCAAGTTGATAGATTTATTGGTAGGTTTATTCTTTTAATTAAAAAACAATAGCAATGAAAACTTTATTGAAGTCATTAAAAATAACACTTGCTTTTTGTGTCTTTTTCTCCGTGTTCTATATCCTTATCTTGTGGTTGTTTGCGCAGGTTGCAGGTCCTAATAAGGGAAATGCCGAGGTAGCTACGCTGGATGGAAAAGTAGTGGGGGCAGCCAATGTGGGTCAGATGTTTACAAAAGATATTTATTTCTGGGGACGCCCGTCTTCTGCCGGTGACGGATATGATGCTACGAGTTCTGCAGGTAGTAATAAAGGTCCTACGAATCAGGAATATCTGGATGAAGTGAAAGCGCGTATTGATACTTTCCTTGTACATCATCCTTATTTAGACCGTGCGGATGTGCCTGCCGAAATGGTTACAGCCAGTGCTTCGGGGCTGGATCCTGATATTACTCCCCAATGTGCATACGTACAAGTGAAGAGAGTGGCACAAGCACGCGGATTAACAGAAGAACAAGTAAGAGCGATTGTTGATAAAAGCATCGAAAAACCGTTCCTGGGATTGTTGGGAACAGAAAAGGTGAATGTGCTGAAATTGAATATAGCTCTTGAAGAAAGTAATAAGTAGATGAAGATCAGGAGCAGCGTTCCTGTCCGAATCGTTTGGGTGATACCAGCGGTTCAAATAAACAGGGGGGGATGGGGCGCTGCTTTTTTACAGGAACATAAAATAGAATTAGATAAGAAGTATGAAAAGTTTTTTTAGTAAAAAGAGTATTTTAGGAACAATGGCTGTAGCGGCCGTATGTATGTTGGGAACTGGCAATGCACAAGCACAAGAGTTTACTATACAAGGTGATTTGGTAAGTTCGTATGTATGGCGTGGTATTTATCAGGGGGGGGCCGCTTCTTTTCAACCGACTTTGGGAGTTAGCGTAGGTAATTTCTCACTTACTGCATGGGGATCAACCAGTTTGAGTGAGAGTAATAAAGAAATTGACCTCACTGCAGCTTATAAGTTTGGTGAAGCAGGACCGACACTTTCAGTAGCCAGTCTTTGGTGGAACGGACAAGCTGATGTAGCTAATGGAGAACTAACAAATGATTATTTCCATTTTAAGAGTGGCGACACCGGACATCATTTTGAAGCAGGATTAGCTTATACGCTTCCTGTTGAAAAATTTCCGTTGTCTATTGCATGGTATACCATGTTTGCCGGTGCTGACAGAAAGATGACTGACAAGGGGGAAGAAAAACAGGCATATTCTTCTTACGTAGAATTGAATTATCCGTTCAGCGTAAAAGGGGTAGACTTGAATGCTACCTGTGGAGTGGTTCCTTATGAAACTCCGCAGTATAATGTGAATGGTTTTGCAGTGACGAACCTTGCTTTGAAAGCAACGAAAGCTATCAATTTTAATGATAAGTTTTCATTGCCTATATTTGTGCAAGCTATATGGAATCCGCGTTTGGAGGATGCCCATCTAGTATTTGGCGTAACTTTAAGGCCATAAAATAAACTCATGAATTTTTGTGAACCCGTGGTGATCGTGATGATTGCTACGGGTTAGGATGTTTAAAATAACAGAGCAACATAATGGATGATAGAGAACAAAGTGTACAGCATTTTCTGGATCTGATAAAGAGATCTCAGCGAGGTAAGTTTAAGGTCTATATCGGTATGATAGCCGGTGTGGGAAAGTCATATCGTATGCTTCAGGAGGCACATGAACTGTTGGAAAATGGTGTGGACGTGAAAATCGGCTATATCGAGACTCATGGACGTGTCGGGACGGAAGGGATGCTACAAGGACTTCCTGTCATTCCGCGACGTAAAATCTTCTATAAGGGAAAGGAATTGGAAGAAATGGATTTAGATTCTATTATTCGCCTTCATCCCGAAATTGTGATAGTGGATGAATTGGCACATACCAATGTGGAAGGAAGTCTGAATGAGAAACGTTGGCAAGATGTAATGACATTGTTGGATGAAGGAATCAATGTGATTTCGGCAATCAATATTCAGCACATCGAAAGCGTGAATGAAGAAGTGCAGGAGATTACGGGGATTGAAGTGAAAGAACGAGTGCCCGACAGTGTGCTTCAGGAAGCGGATGAGGTGGTGAATATTGACTTGACGGCAGAAGAACTGATTGCCCGTTTGAAAGCGGGAAAGATCTATCGTCCGGAAAAGATTCAGACAGCATTGGATAATTTCTTTAGAACCGAGAATATTCTTCAATTGCGTGAGTTGGCTCTGAAGGAAGTGGCGTTGCGGGTAGAAAAAAAGGTGGAGAATGAAGTGATGATGGGAGTAGCCGTCGGACTTCGGCATGAGAAGTTTATGGCTTGTATCAGTAGTCACGAGAAAACACCCCGGCGAATTATCAGAAAGGCGGCAAAGTTGGCAACCCGGTATAATACTACTTTTATAGCTTTGTATGTTCAGACTCCGAGAGAGAGTATGGATCGAATTGATTTGGCCAGTCAACGGTATTTGTTGAATCATTTTAAACTGGTGGCGGAACTTGGGGGAGAAGTTGTCCAGGTACAGTCGAAAGACATTTTGGGGAGCATCGTCAAGGTTTGTAAAGAGAAACAGATATCGACAGTGTGTATGGGAACTCCTAATTTGAGGTTGCCGTACGCAATTTGTTCTATACTGGGATATAGAAAGTTTTTAAATAATTTGTCGCAAGCTAATGTAGATTTGATTATACTTGCATAATATTAATCGTATGAACGTTATGAATATTAAAACGAAACTGATTCTTGGCATTGGGATGTTGGCAGGAATGATTATTTTGTTGGTAACACTTTCAGTAGTGAATCTTCAAACTCTGACTGCGACAGAGCCTGATAGTCCTGCTGCTATGCCTGCCTTGGAACGTGCATTGCTATGGATCTCCATAACAGGGGGAATCTGTATCTTGACCGGACTGATATTGCTTTATTGGTTGCCTCGTTCTATCAGCAAGCCGATTAAGGAGCTGAAAGAAGGAATTCTTGAAATAGCCAATCATAACTATGAGAAGCGTCTCGACATGAGTGACAATGAAGAGTTCCGTGAAGTGGCTGACAGTTTCAACCGGATGGCGGAGCGTTTGACTGAATATCGTGCCAGTACTTTGTCGGATATTCTTTCTGCTAAAAAGTTTATAGAAGCTATTGTTAACAGTATTAACGACCCGATTATCGGTCTGAATACAGAACGTGAGGTTTTGTTTATCAATGATGAAGCCTTAAGTATTCTGAATATGAAACGGGAGAATGTGATTCGTAAATCGGCAGAGGAACTTTCTTTGAAGAATGACCTGCTCCGCCGACTAATTCGTGAGTTGGTGACGCCAAGCGATCAGAAAGAGGCTTTAAAAATTTATGCGGATAATAAGGAAAGTTATTTTAAGGTCTCTTATGTCCCGATTATTAATACGGAGGCTGAAAAAGGGGAACCTCACAAACTGGGTGATGTCATTTTACTTAAGAATATCACGGAATTCAAAGAACTGGATTCTGCCAAGACTACATTTATTTCAACGATCTCTCATGAATTGAAAACTCCGATTGCTGCTATTATGATGAGTCTACAACTGCTTGAGGATAAGCGTGTCGGTGCGCTGAATGATGAGCAGGAACAGCTTTCAAAGAGTATCAAGGAGAATAGCGAACGTTTGTTAAGTATCACCGGAGAATTGCTTAACATGACGCAGGTGGAAGCTGGTAAATTACAGTTGATGCCGAAGATCACCAAACCGATTGAATTGATTGAGTATGCGATCAAAGCTAATCAGGTGCAAGCGGATAAGTTTAATATTCAGATAGAAGTGGAGTATCCGGAGGAGAAAATCGGTAAACTGTTTGTCGACAGCGAGAAGATTGCTTGGGTATTGACGAATCTGTTAAGTAACGCTATTCGTTATTCAAAAGAAAACGGGCATGTGGTTATTGGTGCCAAACAGGATGAAAACTGGATTGAATTGTATGTCCAAGACTTTGGCAAAGGCATTGACCCGCGTTATCACAAAAGTATCTTCGACCGTTATTTCCGTGTACCCGGAACGAAAGTGCAAGGTAGTGGCTTGGGGTTATCTATTTCCAAGGATTTTGTGGAAGCTCATGGCGGTACGCTGACGGTAGAGAGCGAATTGGGTAAGGGGAGTCGGTTTGTGATGCGGTTGAAGGCATAGTTTTGAAGGAGTCTATGAAAGAATTAGACTTCCGACAGGCATGAAATCTGCTTGCCGGAAGTTTCTCTGTTCTCTCTTTTTATCGTTTTCTTCTCCTCCAGCATATCCAAATACCACACAGACCAATAATAAATGGGATGCCATAGCAATAGATAATTTTGATAGTAGATAGATCCATAGGAGTCAGGCTGATATCTTTGTCGAGATAAGGGGCTCTGGAAGAAGATACCGGAAATTTATTATAGCATAGCCAACGGAATGAACCGGGAATCATATTGAAGTTGAATGAATAGATACCCGGTCTTGAGCTTTTTTGTAGTTCGGCATTGCTGAAACAGTCTGCATCCCCCAACACAATGATCCGTTGTTTTTTATCTTTGGCTTTAATCTTGCGGGTTAACGCTATTGCCGTGGGATAGGCTCCTAACTTTTCACCTTGAAGAGAGTCTAATGAAAGGGAGTCATTCAAAAAATCTTTTGTTTGATACTCAATCCATGTCTGTTGGGCGTTGCTTTGCAATAAAACTATTGGATGGAATTTTGTTGTATCGACAACTTCCAGAGCAACAGCCGATGGCATGGTGACTGCACTATGCTTCTGCCTGTCAACCATACGTTTATAGAAGCCTCCTATACTGTCGGCGGCTATCTGGGTAGCTTTCGCGAGAACGAGGTCTCCGGGATTAACATCAGAAGGTTGTGCAATGATTCCCGGCAACAGTTTTAAACCGACTTTCCGGAGTAAAGGATTCATTACTTCCTGACGTCCGACGTCGCCCATAATCATCATATTACCTCCGCGTTCAAGAAAACGGTCTATGATTTCTTGTTCTTTGGAACTCATGGAAGAACGCATTTCAGCAATAAGTAATATATTGATATTACTTGGTATATCATTCATATCCTTTAGATTCAGTTCCACCAAATCAAAGCCTTGATTAATCATGGAATAACGAAAGCGTCCATGTGTGGCAAAAAGTGAGTAATCCTGATCTCCCTTTTTAGTGGTGGAACGTTCCTGATGTCCTGTGATGGCGCCTACCTTCACAGGAGTAACAAGCATTTTCTTCAATGCTGCGGAGATTTCTGTTTCAGAAGGGTGATATTCCATATCGTCGAACAAACGAAGGCGGGCTTGTTCACCGGAGCCACGTTCAACAACCCGCACAAATCGATAATTTTCTTTAGCCAAGTCTATTTTTTCTTTCAGTTCTTCGGCGCTTTTAAGCTTTTTAGGATTGAAGTTCTTCTTCTTGGCAACTTCATAAGCTATCTCACGAATGTTTTTATTCGGATATTGGCGATAAAGGGTGCTGTCTTTCGGTGTAGAGTAATAGTAAACATACTCCATTTTTATCTCTGGTTTGAAACGTGTGTACATTTTGAAGCGTGCCATATCCTCTTTTTGCTCTCTTGGAGAAGCGACATCAAATTCTTTATCGAAAATATTGACGTAAGTTGTGATCGTCATAGGTCCGGACAATTGCTCCATTACTTTCTGGCTTTCTTCTGAAAGTGTACGTTGTTTGCTGCGGGTAGCATCATAAAAGCCCATCATTGCCGGACGGGAACTGACAAAGCCGATAACTATAATGGTACATACAGCTAAGGCATAGCGCATTGTTTTTGAAAGGAGTGAGCGACGTGTTTTTTCATTATTCAGTTTAATGACCGATAGCCAGAGGAATAATAAAATTACGGCAAGGAAATAGATAACGTCATCGCTACATATCAATCCTCCAACCATCTCACTGGCACGTCCTTTAATGGATAGCCAATAAGTAATTTCTCTAAAGAATATGGACTCCTGTCCAATTCCTCCCACATAATTGAGAAATGCTAATGCGGAAAGGGTGGCAACAGCTGCCACAACCTGGTAAGATGTGAGTGTGGTCATAAAGAGACCGATAGAACAATAGGTCAGTATCAACAGAAACATGGATAACAATCCCGCCAAGATAAGTGTAATATCGACATGCGGCACGGAGATAAACATTACGATTGTCGGTAGGGCAAGGATGATGACAAAGATTAGGGCAAATACCACCATTGAAACAAACTTGCCGGTAATGATTTGAACACTGCTTACCGGTGATGAATAAAGTAGTTTGATAGAACCTGATGAATATTCACGACTCATTAAATTCATGGTTAATAAAGGAATATACAGATAAATGGTTTCTTGTATTACTTCATATATTCCTTTGAGACCAAGGACAAAACCGGCTGTGACGCTAAAAGTGATCGTGTTGCCCAATGCTTTTATTTTTACTATTTCCGTCAGGATATTCATAAAGTCGAATCCTACTTGGCATGTAAATGCGACCAGCAGCAACCATGCGACCGGTGAGTAAAAGAGTACCGCTAGTTCGGTACGGGCTATTCTAAGTATAAGTCTTAAGTTCATCTTTTTCTCTTATTAATTTCTTCTGCGGAAAAACCAGATGCCAACTCCTATAAGTAAGAGGATAGCTGGTATAATGATTATGAAAATAGTTTTCATTGTACCAATATCTTTCACTCCGATCGAAAGTTTATTGTCGGTACAATGGGGACGGCGTATGTCGATTGGAAATTCTCCTCCGGAAAGCCAGCGGAAGCTTTCGATAATCAGATTAAAGTTTCCTGATCTATATCCTTCGCGTGAAAGAGTCAGTTCGGTGTTGCTTATGCAATCCGCATCACCAGAGATGATAATACGCTGCTCTTTATCTTTCAGTTGGCGTGAAAGGGCATAGGCTGTGATATAGGTTTGTTCTTTCTCTCCTGCCGAAGCATTACATTCTACTGGTGATTCCTGTAAATCTGTTTGTTCTTTTTCAATCCATACACCTTTGGCATTTGTTTCAAGAATCGGAGTATATTGGAAGCCGTAATCGTTGTCGGAGCATGTAAGGGCTACACATCCGGGCATAGAGACACGTAAATCATATTTGGGAAAATCATCTTTGAATCCGAATGTAAGTTTTTCCGATTCACGGGTTGCCTTGGCTAGAATCAGATTAGGAGAGAAATCAGCGGAAGATTGTGCCAGTTGGTATTCTTCCATTTTGATACCGAGTTTGCTTAAAAAAGGATTCATAACTTCTTGCCTGCCTGTATCGGTGAGAATAAATAAATTACCTCCACGAGCCAGGTAAGCCTCCAGTTGATTTTCTCCTTTTTCTGTAAGCGGAGTTCTCATTTCTGCAAGAACCACAATATTGATTAGGGAAGGAATGGTGTCTCCGTGAGAAATATCGATCTCGCAGACATCAAAGCCTTGATTAATTAAGGCGGCTCTAGAATATTTCTCAATGGAGAAGTTGCTATAATCGCGGTCACCGGATTTGGACACCTCACGTTCACCGTCTCCTTTGATAAAGGCAACAGTGGGAGGAGTTGAAATCATCTTTTTGATGGCTGCTGTAATTTCCGCTTCGGATGGCGTTGCATCCATATCTTCAAAATCACGGATGAAGGTACGTTTTCCATCTTGCGTTTCCATAATGCGAACAAATGTATTTTGTTCTTCACGCAGGTCGATGATTTGGCGAATTTCTGCCGGGGATTTGAATAAATGAGGATTCAAGTTATAAATCATGGTCATATAATCACGCATCTCATCTACTGTTTTGCCTTGAAACTTAGGATTATTTGCAACGCCGTTGGGGGCGAAATCATAATAATAGACATATTTCACTTGCAGGTCCGGTTTAGCGAGACAATAAGGTTCGAAGATTGTTTCATTCGCTTTCTTCATGATAGGGAGGTAGCGATATGATTTGTTATCAAGTAGGTTAACATAATTGGTAATAGTTACCGGTCCTGTCAATTTTGCTAATACGCGTTGGCTATTTTCGGTAAGTGAGTTTAGTTTAGTGCGTGTTGTATCCCATACCTTAATCATTCCCGGACGTGAAGTGAAATAGCCAATTGCCATTGCTGCGACAAAAAATCTCAGATAGCTGATTGCTTGCCGGAAACGACTGATAGTTCGCCGGTCGGATGTAAGTTTGAAAGTGGTAAATGTCAGGAAAAGGGTTACTACGACCACGAAATAAATCACATCTTCACTCCGGATTACTCCATTCAGCATATCGATTGTTCTTCCGTTTATTGACAGCCAATAAGTCAGTTCGCGTATAAAATCGTATTCCTGGCCGATACTTCCTACGAAATTCAGTATAGCTAATATAATAAGAGTCCCAACTGCTGCTACTACTTGATAAGTCGTGAGTGAGGACATAAAGAGCCCGATAGCGCAATAGGCGCATATTAATAAATAGAGTCCTAGAAGGGCGACTAGTACAGGAGCCCAATCAAAAGAAGGGATTACCAAACTGCCATAAATAGCACTAGCTATCGGGACAAGCATCAGACAGCAACCAAATCCGATGGCTGCAAGATATTTACCTAATACGATCTGACCACTGGTGACTGGGGATGAATATGCCAGTTTGATTGAACCCGATGCCGTTTCGCGACTGATGAGTCCCATTGTCAACAATGGAATATAGATGTATATGTTTGATACGACGGAGGACAAAAAGCCGTAACTACCTAAGAAGCAGATACCGCTCAAAGATGCTTCCTTGCCGCCTGACAGATCATAGTCGGTCACTATATTCTCCATCAATGACGTAAAACTTGCTGTTGTCAGGAATGAGAAAACAATCAATATGAACCATGCAATCGGCGAATAGAATAAAATAGCCAGATCGGTTCGGGCAATACGCATTATAATCTTTAAATCCGTCATGTTAGATATTATTTTTAAGTTTTCCCGATAGTTGTGCAAAGATTATGTCAAGAGAGCAGCGTTCCATCGTGATTTCTTTCAGCCGCCATCCGTTTTGTATGCTTAAGGCTACTACTCGTTCAGTTATGTTTTCATCGTCATCAAAGCGTATCCGGAATGTACCGGGATAGAGTTCTTCTATATTCAACACATGTTCTATCTTTGCTAGTTCTTCTATAGAAGGGGGAAGGGCAAATGTAACGGTGAAACTACTTGGAACCACATAGTTATCAAAGTCTTTCATGCTACCTGAAAATACGACTTTACCATGCTCAATCATGCGAATATCATTGCAGGTAGCTTGCACTTCCGACAGGATATGAGTGGAGAGTAGGACAGAATGATCTTCAGCAATTTCTTTAATCAGATTGCGTATTTCGACAATTTGGTTAGGATCAAGCCCGTTTGTAGGTTCATCAAGTACTACGAATGGAGGATTATGTACAATAGCCTGTGCAATTCCTACTCTTTGTTGATACCCGCCTGAAAGATTCTTTATCAGTCGTTTGCTAAAATGGGCAATAGCGCAACGTTCTTTAGCTATTTCTACAGCTTCACGAATTTTTGATTTCTCCATTCTCCGCAGTGTGGCACAGTGTATGAGATATTCGTCGACAGTCAAGTCCGGATGGAGAGGTGGTTTTTGAGGTAAGAAACCAATATGTTTTTTTGCTTCAACCGGATTTTTTCGTAGATCGATGCCATTGATAAATACATCCCCTTCCGTTTGATTTAAAACTCCACAGATGATATTCATAGTGGTGGACTTACCTGCTCCATTAGACCCTAACAGACCTAATATTCCTGTTTTCTCAATAGAAAAATTGATATCGCGAATGGCCCAATCTACACTATAACGATGAGATAAGTGTTTAACTTCGACAATAGGATTACTCATACTTTTTATTTTAAATGATTAATAGATTTCTTATTCATATTACCATGCAACTCCTCTTGAAATATCCATCCGGTTCGATTTGATCTTTCTGAATTTCCAGGAGAAATTTATGGTAAAATACCGCCCGAAGTTCTCTCGGTCAATATAACTGGTATAGTTATCTTTCATTTGGATAATACGGTTATGATATGAATTTAATAAGTCAAATGCTGTAATGCTTACTTCTGCCCGTCGATTGAATACTTTCGCTCCAGCATAAATGTTTAAGATATTTTCTTTATCAATTTGATGATAGGTTTTGTTGTTCTGATGTTGATAGGTATATGATACCTTTGCAAAGAAGTACTTCAACATGGGAGTGCACGTCATGTCTACCGTTAAACGATTTGTTAATATCCGGTTCGATTGGTCATTCACTTTATTGGAGGCTTGCCGATAGTGGATACTCCAATAGGCTGATGTACGTAATCGAGGAATCAGATTGGTAGCGAATCTGGTTCCTATCCTTGTTGTGCTTATTTTCGTTATATCCCGTATATTATCATAGTAGTAAGGCAAATGTTCATACTTATTATTAATATTAACATCTAAATTAGATTTGATTTTTACGATGGGATACATCCAGGAAATATCCCAATCTGTATTCCATGCTCCATTTAGATTGTCGTAACTGCTGAGCGTACTATTTGCAATAGTCGTATAGTTAAAATCAGGCAAGTAAGTTGCTTTGTTAAAATAAGTGCTCCTATTGGAAATACTGTTTTTTATGAAAGCTAGTGTTAATTCCGAATTTATCAAATGTCCGTAGTCATTAAAGCGATACTGTTCTTTCCACCAAATTTTATGTATGGTACTGGCTTTCAAATTTGGATTTCCACTGCTGATAAAGTAAGGATTAGAGTTGTTGACTTCTGAACGTAGTTGTGCTATATTGGGGAGTTGGCTATTTATGGTATATTTGATTGTGTGCTCTGCTTTTTCACTTAATCTTCCTCCTAAAGAAATTTGTACTTCTCCTTTCAATGCGTTAAATGATTTTTCAAATTTTGTTTGTGCCGTTTCTTTTCTATCCTTAATAATGGAATGTTTCCACCCTGCTGAAATATCAATGTTGAAGATTCCCAAATCGGGTAGAATAACGGTCATTTCAGGGGTATGTTCTATCAGGGAATTTCGGTAATTATATGTATTTGTAGGGTCTGTTTCTCCTGTTATTTTGTTCCATGCAAGCTGATTGATATGGCGATTGTCCGATACAAAATTGTATATTAATTCGATGAATGAATATTTATCTTTTGATAACATACGCTTTAATCCTGTTTTGGCTTCCCATTTATTTCCTCTTCCATTTGTTGGAATGGCTATGATCTCTTGTAGATTTCCACTAGCCTCATTTTGTGTTTTGTTTTCCCGGTTTTCTTCTCCGTTGGACGAGTTATTCGAATAGTTCGCGTTGACGGAATAGTTCCAGTCTCCGAAGAATTTATTCCAACTAACTGATCCTTGCATCTCTTGAGATTTACCATTGCCATTTTGTTGTAAAATGCCGGTAGATTGAATCTCATCTATGCTATTTGTTATTTGTTGCAATGTATGTTGTTTTGAATGATTAGTCGATAATGTATAATCAATAATCAAATTGCCCCATTTCTTATCATTCATACCGAATCCGGTGTTCATTGTATGTTTATTGTACTGATTTGTATTCTGATATTGGCTTAGATAGCTCTTTTGCCAGAAGGCATCTGTAGCGAAGTACTCTTGTTCAGTTCGGGTATTTGCTTCTGTTGCGCTTCGTGCAAACTGATAGCTGCCTTTTATTTCTTTATAAAATCCTGTCTCTTTTTCCCAACGACGGGATAGATTGACGCCTCCAAAGCTATTTTCACTGTAAGTTTGCGATGGGTTCTTGGTACTGAGGAACATTTGCGGTTGATTGGTTGTTCTATTCAAATTGTTGTGCATGGCATTGATCGCTACCAACATTTTCTCGGAGAAGAAGTTAAATGTACCTCCTATGCCATAGCGTACATCATGGTCTGCAAGTTGTTTTTTTTCCATATTTCCTCCGATACTTGCTATTAGATTCCCTTCCTTCGAGTTTACTAATTTGCTTTTTGTCTCAATATTCAGAACTCTGCGTTTCTTACCTTTTCTATTTTTACGTGTTTGCTCTTTATGCTCATCTTCATCATAAGCGGATATATATACAACATCATTGGCAGGAAGGTGATTCAATGCATTCATAGGATTCTCTCCAAAAATCTTTTTGCCGTCAACGTATGTCTTTTCTACATCTTTTCCAGCAACTTTTACACTCTGTTCCGAAACTGCTACTCCTGGCATTTGTTCCAGAATATTTCGTACCACATCATCTTCCAAGATGTTGATTCCTTGTGGATTAAAACGGATAGTATCGCCTCGATATACCATAGCGGGAATTTTACCTTTTACTGTTACGGCCTGTAATTGTATAACGCGGTCGGTCAGATAAAAATCTTTTTGTGTAGTTTGCCCCTCGTGTACATATAGTGTATCAGAATCTGCGATGAACCCGTCGGCCCACACGATGGCTCGTGCGATACCGACGGGAGCTTTATTCCAAAAGAAAAAATCTGAACTTTTATAATCTTCTTTCAATGTATCTTTACCACATATCAGATTTGCCTTGACTGCATCAAGACTTACTTGCATAATACTTGTGCGTAGTTTTACTTTTCCATATTTAGTAACCTTTTGTTGTATAGTAGTGGAATCTGGTGGAGTTATCTTTTGAGCATACAGTATGTGTATATTACAGAGAGAGAGTAATATACATGAAATATAGATTATAGAAGTTACATTTTTCATCGAAGGCTACATTTAAAAATTAGATTTTGTAAATGGAAATAAGTTTTCAGATGTATAATCTAACTGTTGAGCATCAGAACGCATCTGCACTCTAATAGCACCTGTATTTGCTTTAATTGTAACTTCCATAGGTATATAACCTATATAAGAAAAAACTAATATGCTCCCAACAGGGGCAGTGATACTGAATTGTCCGTTCATATCGGTCACAACTCCATTAGTTGTTCCTTTAACAACCACACTAACACCAGACATTGGTTCTCCATATTCGTCAACAACAACTCCAGTGACAGTTTTCATTCCTTGTGCATAAAGCATACTTCCAAGAACTAAAAATAAAAAAAATAACAAGTGCTTTTTCATAATTCAATAATTTAAAAAGATTAATATTTTGTTTATAAAATTCGATCTATCATTTTTATCAGATAATTACACTTTCCACGCTCAATATCGTTATGAGCTAAACTGCAGGCTTGTATTAAATAGCGGCGTGCACTTTTCAACTTATCATAGCAAATGGCTTCGATATCTGTACCGGAGTAGAAATTAACAGAAGTCATAGGTTCCATACCAGATTGTTTTTCTGTTGCAGATATAGGGGCTAAAGTTGTCAGCAATTCTAATGCTTGTAACTTATGATTAGTTTGCTCGTTGAGAGCAATAGAAGTAACTTTTGTTGATACAGCCTTATCAATAGCCTTTAATGTAGGACACATTCCTTTTAAAGAACTGATATATACAGACAGTTGTGCAATCATTGGAGCACTTAAAGGTTTCCCCTTTAAAGTTTCTTTGAATAATTGTTTCTCTATATCATTCAAATAGGCTTCTTGGGTATAAGGTTTAGTTGATTTCTCCACACTCAATCCCATGCGCATCAAACGAAACATCAAAGACATTATTGGGTACCCGTTATTGTAAATCCATGTTGACATATCAGGATTAACACCACCTAAACGCAAAAAATCCTTATTAGAATCCAGCCAGCTTAAATCATAGAAGGTACTGAATATCTTTTGTAAGACTTTCCTTTGCATATCTGCCGATACCGGTTGATATGAAGGAACATTGCTTTTTTCGTTGGCTTCATTGATATAAATACCTCCGATATAAGAAGATACAGGTGACAATGTTTTATTGATTAATTCAATAATCACAAAATCAGGAAATAACTCCCGGTAATCATTGGGGATATTATCGTCGTGAAACCAGGCAGGACTATTTTTAACTACATATTTCACATGAGCAATTTGTGCATCTAAAGAGGCTATCGGATCATTGCCTAAATCATAGTTTTGGCAACGCGGGTCTGTAGCATAAGCTGGTGAACGCTTTCCATAGAAATAGCGTGGATCTCCATCGTGTTCCATAGCCCATTTCTTCAACATGTCTGATTCATCTTCACTGGTGGCGGCATACAGATATTTGAGCGTAGATGCATCACATACACCCGGTTTGTCGACAATCAATACCACTCCTTTTTCTTTATCACCGGGCTGTGCCAGATAATTGTATAATACGTTGTCCATGACTGAAGCTGTGATACCATATTTTTGAGTAAATTCAGGAGAACGCAGTTCTTCAGGGGAGTATGCTGCAGAACCAGCCAAATTAGTTGCCAATCCCAAACTAAGACCAAATGCTTTTAGCATACGTGCTGTCAGATTCTCACAGATCACCTCATCAGCAATGTAATAAGTCCGGAAGCGCGGATCAATCTCTGCCATTTGGTATACTCCATTACGACGTACGCTGACGGCAAGGTCGCGTGGTACTCCTATCTTGCTACTTAAGATTTCTCCAGTGCGTAAGTCAGTGACATTGTATGCGGTAACTTCCGAGTCGTTGTTATTCAGGAAAGCAATCGTATTTATCATTGGGTTATTAGCACGGAAAGTTGAATCTTTCTCATACGGTTTTATTATGATTGGTTTTCCTATTCCTAAGTCTTCAAATATTATATTCCATTCATCTGCACTTTTTTGGATGGCTTTTACCCAGCTATCTTGAATCAGAGTGTCGATGTAGAAAACGACAGGTTGTTGCGTCGTTATATTACGCCGTGTTACATAATATCCTTTCTTGAAACGTTTTTCATTACGATAGTCCGTGTATGCGATATAACCTGTTCCTACACGTGGGTTGGCTTCGCGGGTATTCATCTTTTCTTTTGACAGTAGGGCTAGTGTCGTTTGTACCGACATGGTTAATTCCGGTTGTTCTTTGGAGACGAATCCCATGATGCTGATGCTCAACTTTGCAGTACAGTTTTGAGTGATACTGATACAATTGTCGAATGCGTCTGCAGAGTCCACAAAAGATGTTTTACTTTGAGGGGAAGCACTTACAATTGTGAGCATACCTCCATAACTGCGTCCGCTAAGATTGAGTACATCTTTATTGGAACAAGAGAAATAGGAAGTGGCATTAAATACAACAGCCGTTGAATCGCTGGTGTATCCTTCAATTGGAAATGCTTTGTAAATAGCATTACTACGAGATAATGCAAAAGCCGCTTCTTGATTATCGTCCTGTTCGTTGAGGCGAACATTGTATTTCGGATCTCGGAATAATATTAATGAATCGGTTTTATCAATAATCAGATACCTACTTTGAGCAGCTTTTGTGCCTGCCAGCGAAATGTCACTTGCAGTAGTGATGGCAGAATTTACTAAAAAATCCCGTCCCATTAATTCAACCGGTAGTTCCAGATAAATCTTATCCTCGTACTGATGAACTGTGATTGTCCCTTTATTGACTGTATGTTTTTTCTTATCTTTGAAAAGCTTGTCGTAGACACTCCTTTTTTTCTTTTGAACACTGTCAATCTGTTGTTCGGTTTTTGCTTTTCCTTTTTTCTTTTTGGAGCGGGCATTGGCTTCATTTGTTGATCCGATAATCAACAAAATTGGCATTAACCATAAAAATAGTTTTTTCATCTTTTGTCCCTCCCTTATTTTAAGTTGATGTCGAGCATCTTTAATAATAATTCATAATGAGCTTTCGTCTTCCCTGATGCACTGGCTGCCTTTTGTTTCATCAGTTGTTTCGCTTTAGCTATATATGCGTATACATCTGCTTGGGTAACTTTGGCTGTCATAGAAAAACGATTCAACGGTTTCCATTCAAAACCTGCTACAGGGTTGTGCATGACACCCTCTTTGATGGCATGTCCTTGGCAACAAGTATATCCGAACTGGCGGTGATTGATGTCTAATAGCTTTTCTCCGGCCAATGCTTTCCCGGCTCCTTTGATTGTGAAGCCGGCAGTTTGCATCATCATGTATATATATTGTTTCTGGAGATTCATTTGGGATTCTGTTAATGTACGTCCGGAAATGGTCGGTTTCCATACAAAATTGTATATCATGTTGAAAGCCTCGGCAGCAGTAAATGAATCTTTTTCTAATCCTTCGTATTGTGATACCTGGAAAGGTACAGGCAGTATATATCTCAACATGAAGTTTTGAATAGTTTGTTTAGGGGAACCGGAAAACGGGAATTTAGTTAACAAGTTTTTGTTGTCAAGCCAATCCAGATCGTTATAAATCTCGAATAGGTAATTCAGGGCTTCTTTTTGTTGTGCCTTCGGAATCTGTGCAAAACGTGGCATTGTGTCTCCTTCCTTAACTTCGTTGACAAAATAACCGCCTACATTGCCTGCTACATGGGTAACATACATTGCAAGTTGTTCTACGATACCAATAAATAAATCTTCACGGTATTCGTATGTATCGTCACCTTCAGAAATCCAACTTTCCAGATTATTCATAATATACTTAAGGTTCTTGATGCCATATCGAGTTGCTTTCATGGAGTTGTCACCAATATCTTCCGTTTGTGAACGGGGATCAACAACTCCATATACTTGTTGTTTTCCATATCGGTACACTGGATTCTCTTTAATGGCATCACTGATCCATTTGCCTATTATAATTGCTTCTTCCTCTGCAGAATTAACATTGAATACCGGAGTATACGTCCATTTAATGAGGTATTTGTCGTATTCACCAAAGCGGGGAGGAGTCAATTTAACGCCACGTTCTTTATCGCCAGGTTGTGCTACATAGTTGAAGCGGGCATAGTCCATGATGGAAGGAGTGGTACCATACTTTTGTGTGAATTCCGGTGAACGTAAAGAATCTACCGGGAAGGTGGAGGAAGCTCCCATGTTATGCATAAACCCTAAACAGTGCCCGATTTCATGTGAAAGTACATAGCGCAATGCATCTCCAACCATTTCATCCGGAATATTGGCTGTGCGTACATCTTTATCGGCTTGTGCTGTTTGCACGAACAACCAGTTGCTGATAAGTTTGATGACATTGTGATATAAATATACGGAGGCATTCAGGATTTCTCCGCTTCGTGGGTCTACCCATGATGGTCCCATTGCATTTTCAATGCTTGATGGAGCATAGCGGACACATGAATATTTGATATTGTCGGGATCGAATTCAGGATCATCTGTCGGGAAATCTTTGGCTGCTACAACATCTTTGAACCCAATCTGTTCAAATAATTCATTCCATTGGGTGACTCCTTCCCGCAGATATGGTTTCCATTTTTCCGGGAAAGTATTATCGATGTAGAAGACAATCTGTTTAGTGGGTTTCACTTTCTCTCCCCGTAAGTAGGCGGCGGTATCGGACGGTTGTATATCCCATCGATTGGCATAGTAAACGGGTGCGGTCGTTTTAGCTCCTTCGCCTAGTTGTTCGCGTCCGGTAAAAAATACACCGATCCGGTAATCTGCCATACGTGGACGGTAAGGTTTTTCTTTTAACAGCATGATGGAACGTGTCATTTCTGCGGTGAATGGACGGTCTTTTATGAGTGATGTTCCTTGTGAATTGCTGACAGAGAATGTATATGACAGACAGCTTTTAATAGAAACATTATCTTTGAAAGCCTTGATTTGTGAAATGTACGAGCAGTCGGATTGATAATTCTCTGTACGATTGTACATTCCATAAATAGAATTTTTGTCGAAGGGACTCATCTTCTTATTATCGCCCAGGAAGACGCTGCTCATATCAAAAACGATAGCAGTAGAGTCATTATTGTATGCTTGAATCTTTTGGTTGCTTAAAATTGCTCCCAGTGTACTTTTGCGTAAAGCTTCATCAATTTGTGTGTTACCGGTAATATAGTCAGTGTTTACCTGACGTAACTGTACATGTGTTTTATTGCGTGTGAATACTACGTGAAGAAGATCGGTCGGTTTAGAACCGACTACTGCATTGCCATTATCAGAGATACTGGTGACAGTGGAACCAATAAGCATATCTTTATTGATTAAATCCACAGGAAGTTCAAAATATACTTTTCCATCCAGCAGATGGAGAGTAATCAGACCCTTAGCTGTTTCATGCTTCTTCTTGAATAATTTGTCATATTCACTTTCTTTTTTAGCAGGAGTTGTTTGTTCTGTTTTTGCCTTCTTTTTTTTCCAGAAGAATGGAAATTTACGCTGTGCGTCAATGGTGGTAGACGAAGCTACCACCATTGTTGCAAGTAAGAGAATTTTTTTTCTCATATCAGTTTGTAATTTATATTTTAAGATAAGATGTATAATTAGAAACTTATTGTTATAACATCATTGATTTTGTTGAAGCCATCATATTTAAGGGCTTTGGATTTGTCTAAATTACCTGTTCCAACTTGTGATGTCATAGGAATAACATATAACTTTCCTTCTGAATTACTATTTTGTGTTGCTATGATGACCGCCTTATTATTCCAAGGAAGTTCAGGCATACTGGCATTGTTCCCGACAACATTATTAAGATTTCTGGTGTAATACCCTTGCTGGAAAAGTTTGGCTAAAGTGATGTTCTCGCCTGCTTCAGGGCTGAATTTGGCAACAGAATTAACTGTAGCTACATTTCCCATACCATAAATAATTGCATAAAGGCCTTGTTGAGTAGCAACGTATAGTACGTTCTCTTTTTTAGCAAAGAATACAGATACAGCTTGGTCGAGTAATATTTTCCCTTCATTAGGTATAGTGTATTTGCTTTGAGCTGTAGCTTCTATTGCGGGAGATATTTCAATAATTTCTCCTAATTCTTCATTCCATTCTGTAACAGCAGCTACATAGTTGTTTAAAGTATAGATTGTGTATGTACCTGTACCATCTTGTTTTAAACAGAACGCAGTTTGTTTACCGTTTTCTGTAGTAATTGCTGCAATTGCTGATTGATTACCCATATCATTGGGATTGAAGGCATTATTTTCGTTGTATCCTTTACAGGCGTATTGATTAAATCCGGGACTGGTGTAAGCTAAAAAAGAACCTTTTTCTTTGTCCAACCATACAAGGTAGTAACTAGCATTATTTTCATCAGTATTATTGGCATATATATTGTTGTTAATGTTACACCCAGCGACTGTGCCATCAGGAACAGCGAATATATTGGCAGCTTGTGGCATGAAACTATACATGCCATTATTGGTATTAGCAAAGAAGCGTTGATGGGCTTTGAAAAAAGAAATAAATTTAAATCCTTCCGGTTTGAAAGGGAGTAGACTCTCAGAGTCCGAGTTGCCATTCTCGGAGAAATCTTGGCAATTAAAACGACTACAATAACCTTCGGAGGTAATTGCCCAGACTTGATTCGTTTTATTACTAAAATTATTGAAAGCCATGGAGGTTATAATACCGGGATAAGGCATACCATTGGCCGTTTCCAAAATTTGACGGTATATTTTCTCTTCTTTGGCATATAGTTCGGATACTGTCTGATTTTTGATATAAGTAAAATCGGAAGTTTCCCCCTTAGAATCAGCAACAAGTAGGCCGCTGGTAAAAGTTCCTTGTACATATACTGTCCATATGCAGGTGTTTTGTAGTTCTCCATTCTCTGTATCAGTTACAGTTAGTAATAAGTAATAAGGTTGGGCTGAAACTGGTCGATTCATAATGTAATGGAGTTCTTTTTCAGTACTGATAACTTCTAGTTCACCCGCTGAATTGGGTATGTCGGTCAATGCCCATTGGTACTGAAGTCCAGGTTTTTCAGGTTGAATTTTTGGAGTAATATCCAGTTGTTCCTGATAACCTACATATTGTAGTTTGGCTATTCCAGTAGTGTCAATAGTGACATATTCGATAGAATTATTGGCAAATGTACTTTTATCATCATAGCATCCTGATAAACTAAATATGTTTAATAGAAGCAAGATGAGTATATAATAGATGTTACTTTTCATGATTTTTCTTTTTTAATGATATCTACTTTGAATAGGTTTACCGATATTTTTTCCTCCATCGTGTATTAATGGATCGTTGGGATGGGTTGCATTATATTTTTTTATATATTCTCCTACCTTTGCAGAGTAAGCCTGATATGAATTGTCGTTATATATCAAAGAATATTTTGGTAGATATTTATATCCGTCAGTATTATACAATCCACTATGTGCACTAGGGTCATCCCAGTTAGTCCAGCCTAATGCGTCTACAATTACCCGTAATGCTCTATTACTGTAACTGTTACTGCTTGTTGATAAAAAGTTGTTTTCACCTGCTATTATCATATTGTATGTTCGAGTATATGCAGTGTTAGGAGGAGACGGGATTTGATTATTCCAACTAAGTTGTGATGTTATATACTCTTTAGGGCCTGCAGATAATTCGTCGGAGTTAGTTAGTAAAAATGTCAATATATAAGTGGTGTTCTCCAATTCGTCTGTATTATATAACTTTATACGAATATGGCCTGTATATTCATTGGCGGGAATAACCGCTTCTATGATTTCATAGCTTTCTTTTGGAGCCGTAGAAATCTTTGAGTCAATAATGTAATTAATGTTTCTTGCATTACTACTGACATTCCCTATTAGTGTGACTGGAATATCGTAAATAATTGACCCTTCATCGCTAGTACCCGCATCTAAAAAGGAATAAGAGATATAAAAAGTTTCATCTAATTCATTATATCCTACTATATTGTCGGAAAAACTGCTGTTGTTGACAGGAAACCTGACAGCAGCACTTTCTTCATTATAATAAGAAATATCACTTTTCTCACAGCTTGTAATGCAAATAGCAAATAGTACGTAAAGTACGGCTGATAATAAATATTTTATTTTCATAAGAGTATAATTTAATTATTGAACACGACCTGATTGTAATTCAAAATCTGGATAAGGAAGTAGATATTCGGTATCACTCATCTCTTCACTAAAGTTGGGTATTGTGGTTGCATTAGTCCTTTTATAATAAAAGAACATAACCCCTTCAGATAGAAACTCTTTATGGTATTCTTTTCCTATTTCTGTAAGAATGTCAGCAGGCTCTAAATTTTCCAGATCATTATAAATCCCTCTGTTCTGTCGAATTGTATTTAAATATTTCAAAGCTTTTGTTGTGTTTGGAACTGTAGCACTGGCACAACATTCCGATGCGATGTAATATACTTCCGGCAGACGTATTAATGAAAGTTTGTCTTTATTATACTCTGACAGTGATGAGCTTTGGTATACTTTTAGGGGGGTATATCCGGCAGTAGTGGCAGAGTTGCTTTGAGTTAATAGTTGAGTGAAACGAACGTCAGTAGATATATTTTCATACAGAGCTAATGCAGCATCCTCCTGTAGATACATTGCTTGTACATTTTGATCTTGATAATTGGGGAGTATATAAGATGCAAGTTTGTCTGTTAATTGAGGCACAGACAGAGAAAATAGTTGTTCATTAGCTAAAGATGTATTACTCGCATTGATTTCCCCTGCTTTCAGTAAATTGACGTAGGTATTTAAAGTTCTGCTATTAAAGCCTCCTTTATCAATAAAGGATATGACTTCTTCTGCAGCTTCCAGTGCTTTCACTTTGCTTTCCTGGCTACCTTCCCATAAATAGGCACGGGCTTGTAATGCCTTTACTGCGTAATAATTTAGACGAAGCGTACGATTCTTGTAAAAACCTTCTGTGTTTATTCCTGCATAAAAGTCCTCACTGTGCTTTTTGGTGATAGGATCATACTCTCGGAGCAAATCGGCAGCTTCTTTTAAATCATTTTGTATATAAGCTAATATTTCAGCCCCTGTTGCTTGGGGAGTAATATCTTTAGATACAGTAGTGACGTATGGGATTGTTAATTTGTCGTTTAGTAGTGAAGTTCTGTTCGCCCAATTTCCATATCCGTAGAGTCTGAGTAGATCTAAATGTATGTAGGCTCGTATAGCTAAGAGTTCTCCTTTAATGACATGATAGTTAGTATCGTCAAAAATGTCTCTTTTCTCATCTATGTTTTTGAGTGCTTCATTAGCATTGACTATAACATTATAGCTTTTAGCCCAAATGTCCTCAATAATAGTATTTATATAGACACCTTTATATAAATAAGATTGAAGCTGGTGTTCTACTTGAGTACTGCTTGTTTCATTAACTAGAGTGAATTGGTGAGCTAATATTTCCAAAGCATGCCATGACAGAGTTTTCCCATATAAATCATCATCTGCCATGCCGATATAGCAACCTATTAAAGATTGTTGAAAACCTGTTTCTGTGCTATAGTGATCTTTTTCTCTAATTTCAGAGTTAGAAGTAACATCAAACCAATCGCTGCACGAGGTCAATGTTACAATCGCTGTTAATATTGTGAATAAATATTTTTTCATAATTGTATTTCCTTTTTTAGAATGTAGCGTTTAATGAGAAAGACATTGTTCTTGCGAATGGATAGTTTAGTCCTCTTTCTACTTTGATGGAAGAAAATGTAGCAATATCGTTTATATAAAATGACAGACGTAAACGTTCCATATATAATTTCTGGTAAATAGAACTCGGAAACTCATAGTATGCGCTGATAGAGGATAGATTGAGTTCTTTGCGGTCCTGTACAAAACGCGTAGTTGCACGTGTTCTTGTTGAAGAATTGAATTTTTTATATTGCGTTTGTTGTCCTGGAGTAGTCCAACGGCCCTGCAATAAACGACGGTCTACGTTATAGGTAATATCAGCATTTTCCACGCGGTCGACTAATGTTGAATTATACATTTGACATCCAGCGAGATAACTCACTGTTGCACTTAGGCCAAAGCCGTTGTATTCAGCTGTGAATCCTGCTGTTCCGCGATATTTGGGAGTCGCATCTCCTGCAGCGACCATATCGTTGGCAGAATATTTGTAGGTATAAGAACCATCTTTCTTTATATAGATTTCATTTCCACTTTGCGGATCAATGCCTGCAGAAGGTACTGCCCATATCATATTCATCGAAAGACCGTCTTGATACATTAATACAGGGGCAGATTGATCTGCTTTTTCTGCCATTTTCATCATTTTCTCATTGTAGGCTCTCATACTTTCAGATAGACGTATAATTTTATTCTTAGTATATGTAAATGTTCCATATACATTGAAAAATCCTTTTTTATTTTGCCATACAGTATAGTTCGCTTTGGCTTCTACTCCAGAATTGCGTACTAAGCCTAAATTGTCTTTTACTATAGCGAAGCCGGTAGAAGTGGGTATAGATACATTGGTCAACATGTTTTTCGTATCTGCGGAATAATAATCGAAAGTTAAAGATAATTTTGCAATACGCATATCAAATCCTATATTGTAATCTTTCTTTTGCTCCCATTTGAGTTTAGGATTAGGCATATTGCTTAGGTATGCTCCGGTAAATCCTCCATAACTTATTCCTGTGTAATACTTATAGGTTGCAAGTGCTGCATTGGTATCGAAGTTCTGGTTACCAGTAAGTCCTACGGAAGCGCGGAGCTTAAATTGTTTAAGCCAAGCAAGATTTTTTATAAAAGCTTCGTTATGTAGATTCCAACCTACGCCAAAAGACCAACTGTTAGCCCAACGATTGTCTGAACCATATAAAGAGGAAGCACTTTCTCTAATAGTTGCATCCGCTAAGTAACGATTGTCATAATCGTAAGATGCAGCTAATAGAAAACTAGCCTGTCGGTTTATACTGGAATATCCAATAGGAGTAACTCCTTCTGCATATTGTCGTGCGAAGGTTATATCTGCAATTTGGTTATTACCGAATCCTTCTGCTGTATGTTGATAAGCTGAAGATTTGTCTTCTGAAATGAAGAAACCCGCATTAGCAAAGATGGTATGCTTTCCGATTAGTTTATTATAATTAATATTAAGGTCACTTGAGATTGAATTGCTTTCTCCATTTTCTAGAATATATTTACCGCGTTTAATCAATGTCTCTTCATCCGTATAATCTTTGAACATAGAATGGTTGGCTGGATAAAAATCATCTGCTTTATCTCTTTGTTGTGATATGCCTAAGCGTACTGTAGCCTTCCACGTTGGAGTAATATACCATTCCGCATAGAAATTATTGGTGAATCTTAAATAATTGGAAGTAAAGCTGGTACCTATGGTTGCGTTATATAGTGGATTGGCTACACGAGTCTGAATATTATCTGGAAATTCTACCCAACGCAATAGGTTACCATTTTTATCCGTAGCTGCCCAGTATGGATTCATTCTACTATATTCACTGTAGCTACCATAGGGCGAATCATTACTTTTATTGACTAAAATAGATAGAATATTTTTAAATATGAGATTCTTGCGTCTATATGAGATGTTGAAGTCTCCTGATATATTACGGCGATCAGAGCCTTTCATAACACCTGTTACTTGATTGTAGGTAACATCTATGATGGCTCGAAGGTTTTGTGAATCTCCTAATTCTATATTTAAGTTATGCTTATGGCCAATTCCTGTGCGTAAAGGTTTGGACAGCCAATAGGTATCTAGCCCTTCCATTACATTTTTTTTACGTTCGTTGTATAGTCTTGTAAGTTCTTCTTGGTTGACATTATCATCATGGGTATATACTCCATCTAAGCGTTCTGCTTCCAGCTTCTCCCAAGCATTACATAAATCATAACTTGTTAGGTCCGGCATTTCTAACGAGATACTTCCATTATAGGTAACTCGTTGTTGATTACCTGTTAAACGTTTTGTTTCAATAACAATAACTCCATTAGCGGCTTTTGAACCATATAATGCTTTTGCAGATGCATCTTTTAAAATAGTAATACTCTCAATGCGGTTCATATCCATATCCATAATAGTTTCAGCTGTTGTTTCAAATCCATCTAAAATAAATAGTGGTTGATTGGGTTGATTTTGATAGTTACTTTTTAATGAACTGGTTTCAGTCGTAGGGAAACTGGATGTACCACGCATCGACATACTCGGAGTTGTATTAGGGTCAGAACCCATATTAAAGTTATCTGCAATATATAATGTAGGATCAAGATTTTTTAAACTTTGGAACACATTTTGATTACCTACTCGCATCAAATCTTTATTCGAAATAGTCGTCGCCGACCCTGTAAAACTTTCAGCTTTACGCGTATAGATGCCGGTGACAACAACTTCGTCTAATTTTGTATCACTTTTTAAGGTGATATTCTTTCTTACATCATTTCGTCCGCTATTTACCATCACCTGTTGTGTAGACATACCAATATAAGAAAAAGTGATAGTACAAGGTGTGTTCTGAGGTACTTCAATGCTAAATTTACCGTTATTATCGGTTATGGCAAAGCGTTGTAGATCGCTAATTATAACATTAACACCAGGCAGGGGGTATCCTTCTTCATCCGAAACGATACCTGTTGCGATACGTTTACTTCCTTGTTGTTCCACTTTAGAGATAGTGACAATATCCCTTTCCATGCTGTAAGTGAGGCCCGTGCCATTGAGTACGGTACGTAGTACATTGTCCACAGTTTCATCTTTGACATGGATAGTGATGGGTTTCAGTGTTTTTGTCTGTTCTGTATTGTAGACAAAGCTTAATCCGGTTTGCTGTCTTAAAGCATCGAAAAATTCTTTAACAGTAACAGATTCTAGATTTAAAGTTACTTTTTTACCACTTTGGGGGATGGCAAGCATCGTTGTTGGTAATAGTAATAGTACTATTACCAGAGAAAGCAATCTAATCCTTTCTCCACCTTTTGTTTTTCTCATTCTTTCTTCTTGTTTAATTAGTAATTAATTGTCTGTGATTAATATCTCTCTGTCTTTGATATTTATACGTAAATTTGTTGTACGTGCGATAGCCTTTAATATGGGGGTGATTGTGGCATAACGGTCCATATTGCCAGTAAATCGCAGTTGTTTAAGCTCGGAAGTGCCAAAGGAAATATCAACATTATACCAATGTTCTAAAATCTCGACTATATTTTCTAAAGTGCGATTTTCGAAAATAAGTCTTCCTTCATTCCAAGCTATGTAGGGAGTGAGGTCTACATTGTATATAGATATATTGTTACCTTTCTGTTCAATGTGTGCCAATTGTCCCGGTTCTATGAGTTGTTCTTGTGTACTTTCTTGAGGAATAATACTAATGCTCCCTTTCACTAATGCGACTTCTGTTCGTTCAGGGCTGAATGTATTAACATTAAACTCTGTACCATACTGTTTGATTGTTCCTTGGTCAGTGATAACATAGAAAGGACGAGCATCTTTGGCTATTTTAAAATAGGCTTCCCCTTTTAGATAAACCATACGTTTAGTCTTACTAAACTTTACAGGATACCGTATTTCTGTATTATAATTGAGATGTACGGTTGTTCCATCTTCAAAGGTTACTCTGAATTCGTTTCCCAGGTCAGTTGTTAGTATATTGTTTTCTATTATCTCAGTCTGTTGTTTTTGAGGTACATCTCTATTTATACTAGAGGGGGATGGATAGATGAGCGCACCATTTTGGGCGATAGCAGTTGTGGAATGATTAACTTTAACTGGTGTTGGATATGTTGGGGTAAGCGATTGCTTGTCATTCCCGGCTAAAATTAATGTAGCTTTAGGAATTCCTGGCTGTATGGCATCTCCTAAGGCTAGATTGTCAGATATTTGTTTTTCGGAAGCAATATAAAAGTACCATCCTCCTGCTGCTATTATTATAGGTAATATTAAAATAGCTGCATATTTCAGGAGAATTGATGTGACTGATACTTGGCAATATTTCTTTTTGAAATGTTTCCATGCCTGATGTGAGTTAATCTGTGTATATGCCTCGTAGCGCTTACGAAATGATGCGCTTGTTCGTAAACGATTGAAAAACTCTTCGTGTTGTGGAGAGGTCTTGATCCAATTGTCAAGTTGTTTTTTCTCGTGCTCTGTAATATCACCGAAGAGATATTTGGCTATTAATTCTTCTGTACCAGATTTTATTTTCATATATTCATTGTCTTATCATTTGTTAATAAGACAACATGAAGATTAAAAAGAGGTACAAACTTTCTAAAAAAGATTATTTTGGTTACGAAAAAAACTTGGAACTATACAAAATGTCACATAAGGGGAGCAAAAAATAGCATGTGCCCATCTGTTCTTTGATAGATTGTATAGCTCTTTTCTTTTGTGTTTTTACTGTTTCAATCGAAATTCCTAGTGCAGTAGCTATTTCTTCATTCTTTTTTCCATCCATATGTAATAAGAATATTTCCCGGCAGCGTGTTGGCAATTTATCGATAGCACGAAATAGTAGCCGGTATACTTCTTCTTCATTGGTATCTTCTTCTTCTGTGATTTCTCGATAAGTGCTTGCCAAGCGTTCAAGATAGAGAGATTCTACATTCTGATGTTTTAAATAATTAAGAGAGGCATTTCGTATAGAATTATAAAGATAAGTCCGGAAAGAAGGTAATGATAAGAATCTCATTTTCTTTTCCCACATAGTTGCAAAAAGATCCTGTACAATATCTTCTGCTGCTTGTTGGGAAGAGAGAAAATTAATAGCATACAACACCAATGCCTTATAATATTCATTTACGGATTTTCCTTTTAATTGGGAAGACACTTGTGCGACATCAAGCGCCCGCGCATTATTTTGTGTTTTTGATGCCTGCGCCTGCTTTGTTGACATCGAAGTATAATTGTTCGTTCCCGCCTCACCAATAAATGTATCTGCCGTTAATGTCACATTTTTAAATGGTGCATGAAAACTATCTGCTGTATATTTATCCGCTGCCTTGGAATCCTGCTTAAACTTTGCAAGATAAACCGCATCATTTGTCAGAAAATTTTTCAATTCCTCTCTGGACGCAAAGGAAAACGTTTTGGAAAATGACTGATACGTCTTTCCGTTTATCATTTTTGTGTCCTGCGTAAAATCTCCGCATGTCAGCACACTGCTAGATGCATCGTCTTTCATTAATTCAAAGGTACTTTGTTCATAATAATATGTAAGGGTATAACCACATGTACCGTCTTCATTTACCGTCATCTCCATGTTAAGCCCCAGACATCCGGTCAACATAACCATCGCTATAAGACACGCTATCACCGCTCTTACTTTCTTCATAAATATGTCCTCCATTTCCTTTTATGCATAATTCAATGAATATTTTGCATAAACATGCATCTTTTATGCAAATGCATATTTATTATACACCTGTGTACTCATTTACGCAAGTACAATTTCACAATTCATCAAAAGAAAACATAAAATCCACATTTCCTCTTGCATAATATTCATTT
>OHQE01000220.1_pt1 | contig 34395 bp, 20 predicted proteins | sample 1577931 | NCBI WGS metagenome assembly OHQE01 (sample SAMEA3879552, study PRJEB24766) | human gut metagenome | biome: human-associated habitat; feature: feces | place: USA | collected 1985/1987 | reverse complement strand
AGCACTGGAACAGTCCTCTTGGTACATGGAAACATCCTTTCCATTTTCCTCCTTTGAGTGGTAGTAGCACTTCACCTCTCCGATTTAAGTATCCATACCATTCGGGATGCTCTTTATCTTTAAAATGGGTCCATGTATAATCGTGTACTTTTTCAAACCATTCCAGACATTGGTTATCTCCGGTCAATTGATAACTCTTCAGAAGAGATATGAGTGTTTCAATATGCACCCACCAGAGTTTCTGGTCCCATTCCAGTTGTTGGGGAGGACAACCGTTACGATCCATAAAATAGTAGATACCTCCATATTCTTTATCCCAACCATATTCAAGCATTGTAAGAGTGATATTCTTAGCCTTTTCGATTAATTCTGGACGGTTTAGGCGTTTCCCTAAATCCATTATAAACCACATGGCTTCAATCGCATGGCCAGGGGTAATCTGCCGTCCTTCAAAGCAATCTATCAGATTACCATTCACATCTACATTCTCAACAATGATACCACCAAGTTCGGGACGATAGAAGACAGACATAACTTCATGAATACAAGTATCCATCGCTTGTTCCAAATAGTCCTTGCCTAAAATATGCTCAATTTCCATAGCAAGATTGCATAGTATCATCGGTAGGGCAAAATTTTTTAGATTACGAGTGCCCGGATGAAGTTTATTCCATTTACCTTTCGGATTATCTACTTTGGAAAGGATAATATCGAAGGTTTTCTTGGCAATGTCAGCATATTCCTGATTACCGGTTGCAAGGCTCAACTGTCCGAAAGCCATGGTGGCGAATGTATATGAGAATATATTATACGGTTCTACCAATGGTCTACCCGAACGATCAAGGGAAAAATACCAGTTATAGTAACCATCATGTCCGTATTTTTTTAGAAATTCACCACCTTGAACGGCACAATCCAGCCATTCCTTACGTTTTTCCACTTTATTGTAAAGCATAGAGAACATCCACACTTCGCGGCCTTGCAGCCAGATAAATTTATCTGTATCGAAAACTCTTCCTTCACGATCCAAACAGGTGAAGTAGCCTCCATATTCATGATCTTGTGAGTTTTCAAGCCAGAAAGGAAGAACATTATCCAAGAGTTCATCCTTGTATTGATTTGCCAGTTTCTTAAAATCCATACATCTTTTATTATTAAGTTATTAAGGTCTTTTTGTTTTACTATTCCGAACGGGTCCAATATCTTTCAATCTCTTCCAGCGATTTTCTAGTAGTCTCCGGCACGAGTTTCCAGACAATTAGCATATACGGTACGCACATAACGGCAAACAGGAAGAATGTTCCGGCGGGGGTAAGGTTCTGGAGCATCCAGGGGGTTAACTGTCCGATCAGGTACGTTCCGATCCAGAGAGCGAATCCTGCTATCGACATGGCCAGTCCGCGAACCTTGGTGGGATACATCTCCGAGAGGAGTACGAACACCACGGCACAGATGGATACAGCACAGCAGAATACATAGAACAGGAAGAAAATGAGCAGGAAGAGGCTGGATACTTCCAGGGAATCTCCGAAGAGGAAGTACATGCCGATGAGAATCAGAGAAACAACCATGCCCGAAACTCCGTAATAAACCAACTTTTTGCGGCCCACTTTATCGATGATGACAAGAGCCAGAACCGTGGTCAAAGTATTGACTAGTCCTACCAGAACTTGGTAAAATCAAAGTTTACTGTTTGCATAGTAATATTATAGTAGAAAAGTTTTATCTTTATCGCGTTAAACTAACTAATACCCCCATTATGAGAAGAATTTATTATTTACTTTTCCTTATCCTTTTAGGATATTCTTTTGACGTAAAAGCTTCAGACACAGTATTTATCCATGAAACACAAATCCCGGTTTTGATAGAGCGGCAAGACAATGTTCTGTTCTATCTTCGTTTGGATGCAAAAGAAAGCAAGAAGCTCGATGAAATCATTTTAGATTTTAGTAAAAGTACGAATCTGACTGATATTCAGGCAATCAAACTCTATTATGGAGGAACAGAGGCGTTGCAGGACAAAGACAAAAATCGCTTTGCTCCAGTAGAGTACATATCCAGCCACCGTCCGGGTGGGACATTGGCGGCTATTCCTTCCTATTCGATCAAATGTGCAGAGGTGGGATCATCAGAAAAAGTAGTATTAAAAGGTAATTACAATTTATTTCCGGGTGTAAATTATTTTTGGATCAGTTTGCAGATGAAAAAAGATGCCTCTTTGCAGACTAAGATACTCTCTGACTTATGTGCCGTTAAAGTAGATGGGAAAGAACTATGTTGTAAATCTATTTCTCCAAAGAATATTGTTCACCGGATGGCAGTTGGAGTTCGTCATGCCGGTGATGACGGTTCTGCTTCTTTCCGTATTCCCGGGTTGGTGACTACCAATAAAGGAACCTTATTAGGCGTGTATGATGTTCGATACAACAGTAGTGTCGATTTACAGGAATATGTTGACGTGGGTTTGAGCCGTAGCATCGATGGAGGAAAGAATTGGGAGAAGATGCGTCTTCCGCTTTCATTTGGCGAGTATGGTGGTCTGCCTAAAGCACAGAATGGGGTAGGAGACCCTTCTATTTTAGTAGATACTAAGACGAATACCGTCTGGGTGGTTGCCGCATGGACACATGGTATGGGTAATCAACGCGCCTGGTGGAGTTCCCATCCGGGAATGGATCTGAATCATACGGCACAGTTAGTATTGGCTAAAAGCACAGACGATGGTAAAACCTGGTCGAAGCCTATCAATATAACAGAGCAGGTGAAATATCCTTCCTGGTACTTCCTGCTTCAAGGTCCCGGACGTGGAATAACGATGAGTGATGGCACATTGGTATTTCCAACGCAATTTATAGACTCTACCCGTGTTCCGAATGCAGGAATCATGTATAGTAAAGACCGGGGGAAAACATGGAAAATGCACAATATGGCACGAACCAATACAACGGAAGCGCAAGTGGCGGAAATAGAACCGGGAGTATTGATGCTGAATATGCGTGATAATAGAGGAGGAAGCCGGGCTATTGCCATAACGAAAGATTTGGGAGAAACATGGACAGAACACCCATCTTCCCGCCAAGCACTTCAGGAACCGGTATGCATGGCTAGTCTGATTCATGTAGATGCCAAAGACAACATATTAAATAAAGATATCCTGCTGTTTTCGAACCCGAATACGACCAAAGGACGTAATCATATAACAATAAAAGCAAGTCTGGACAAAGGACTTACCTGGTTGCCGGAACATCAATTAATGCTCGACGAGGCAGAAGGATGGGGGTATAGTTGTCTGACAATGATTGATAAAGAGACAATTGGTATACTATATGAGAGTAGCGTCGCACATATAACTTTTCAAGCGATAAAATTGACAGATATAATAAAGGAATAAAGAGTCTGTCCCGAAAGTCCGAAGATTTAAATCTATGCTTACGATTTATAGGTAGCAAGATTTAGTTATAATGAAAAAGAATATCATTATAATAAAAAACGCCATTTTAGCATACATTTGAGGACAGAATACTACTCTTTATTTAACTAATTATAAACTGAAATTTTAGCCGATTTAATTGTGGCTTTCTGGACAGCTCATGCTAAAACAACATATTTTGTTAAATTATCCGTGAAATTTGCTGAAAAAGTAATATCTTTGAAACCGTTAATATCTAATGCCCCCACTATGATGATTAATTTAATCGGAAAAAAGACTCAAATAGCATGTGGACTACTATGCTGTTGCAGTATGGCATATGCGCAGAGCAATGACAATTCCGAAGTTGTGGTTTTAAATGCAGGTTGGGAATTTTCCCAGGCAGGCACGGAGCTATGGCGACCGGCACAGGTGCCCGGCACCGTTCATCAGGATCTTATCTATCATAAACAAATTCCTGATCCTTTTTACGGTATCAATGAACAGAAGATTCAGTGGGTGGAAAATGAAGACTGGGAGTACCGGACTGCTTTTACAGTTACCCCCGAGCAACTGAAACGGGACGACGCCCAATTAGTCTTTGAAGGTCTTGACACATACGCCGATGTATACCTCAACGGAGCACTGTTGTTGAAAGCCGATAACATGTTCGTCGGCTATACGATACCCGTCAAGTCACAACTCCGTCTCGGAGAAAACCTTCTTCATATCTATTTTCATTCACCCATCCGGCAGACAATGCCTCAATATAACTCTAACGGATTCAACTATCCGGCAGACAACGACCATCACGAAAAACATGTAAGCGTATTCTCCCGTAAAGCCCCTTACAGTTATGGCTGGGACTGGGGAATCCGCATGGTGACCAGTGGTATCTGGCGTCCAGTGACCATCCGTTTTTACGACGCAGCCTCTATCAGCGACTACCACGTAAAGCAACTCTCACTGACCGACCTGCAGGCAAAACTATCCAATGAATTAGAAATAAATAATATCCTTCCTCGAGCACTTCAAGCAGAGGTGAGAATCAATACCTCCTTCGAAGGAAACACAGAAAAAGGCATTAGCCAGGCAATCACCCTACAGCCCGGAATCAATCATATATCTATTCCTTCCGAAGTGCTGTCGCCGGTACGTTGGATGCCGAATGGCTGGGGAAAGCCCGCCTTGTATGATTTCTCCGCTCAAATAATCGTAGAAGATAAAGTCGTAGCCCAACAATCCCACCGGATAGGACTGCGCACCGTTCGCCTCGTCAATGAAAAAGATCAGGACGGAGAATCCTTCTATTTTGAAGTAAACGGCGTTCCGATGTTTGCCAAAGGAGCAAACTACATTCCCCAGGACGCCCTATTGACCAACGTCACTACCGAACGCTACCAAACCTTATTCCGGGACATCAAAGAAGCCAACATGAATGTCATTCGTGTGTGGGGAGGCGGGACCTACGAAGACGACCGTTTCTATGACCTGGCAGATGAAAACGGAATACTGATATGGCAGGACTTTATGTTTGCCTGCACTCCCTATCCGTCCGACCCCACCTTCCTGAAAAGAGTAGAAGCAGAAGCCTGCTACAACATTCGCCGTCTTCGCAATCATGCTTCCCTGGCGATGTGGTGTGGCAATAATGAAATACTGGAAGCCTTAAAATATTGGGGATTCGACAAGAAATTCACGCCGGAAATCTATCAGGAAATGTTCCAGGGCTATGACAAACTGTTCCACCAACTCCTTCCTACCAAGGTGAAAGAGCTGGATGCCGACCGTTTTTATATACACAGCTCCCCGTATTTAGCCAATTGGGGACGCCCCGAATCATGGGGGATAGGAGACAGCCACAACTGGGGAGTATGGTATGGCCGGAAAACTTTCGAATCACTAGATACAGACCTCCCTCGTTTCATGAGCGAATTCGGTTTCCAGTCCTTCCCGGAGATGAAGACTATTGCCACCTTTGCAGCTCCTGAAGATTATCAGATCGAATCGGAAGTGATGAATGCCCATCAGAAAAGCAGCATCGGCAATGCCCTGATTCGCACCTATATGGAACGTGACTATATCATCCCCGAGAAATTTGAAGACTTTGTCTACGTCGGACTAGTGCTGCAAGGACAGGGAATACGTCACGGGCTGGAAGCACACCGCCGGAACCGTCCCTACTGCATGGGTACACTGTATTGGCAACTGAATGATAGCTGGCCGGTAGTATCCTGGTCGAGCATCGACTATTATGGCAACTGGAAAGCCCTACATTATCAGGCCAAACGAGCTTTTGCTCCCATCCTCATCAACCCTATCCAGCAGAACGACAGTCTCAATATCTACCTGATATCCGACTGTCCGGACACCAAAGACCACATGACGTTGGAAATGAGAGTCACAGACTTTGACGGAAAGAAACAAGGTAAACCGATACAACTCAAACCATTGGCAATCCCGGCTAACTCCTCCCAATGCGTTTATCGCATGAAAGTAGAATCCTGGCTGTCGTCAAAAGAACAGCAGCGCCATTGCTTCATGCAACTGACATTGAAAGACAAATCCGGAAATACGGTTGCCGAAACAGTCTACTTCTTTAGAAAGACGAAAGACCTGCTTCTGCCCAAGACAACCGTTTCCTGCAAGATAAAACAGAAAGACGGCGTGTGCGAATTGACCCTGTTTTCTCCCGCTCTTGCAAAAGACGTCTTTATTGAAATCCCTTTGCAGGGAGCCCGTTTCAGTGACAACTTTTTCGACCTCCTTCCCGGAGAGCGTAAGACAGTTGTCATCACTTCTCCCCAAATAAAGAAAGGAGAGGAGTTGCCTTTGACAATCAAACATATTCGTGAAACCTATAATTAATTTATTAATAACTTAACACTTAATTTTTTAGTTTATGAAACAACTCTTAAAGTTAACCGGATGTCTGGCACTAGCAGGACTTTTTGCCTCTTGCCAATCGGCGCAACAGGAAGCCAACTACCAGATCATCCCCATGCCACAAGAAATTGTAACAGCTCAAGGAAATCCCTTCATTCTGAAGAGCGGTGTGAAAATCCTCTATCCGGAAGGAAACGAGAAAATGCAGCGCAACGCACAATTTCTAGCCGACTATCTGAAAACCGCTACTGGAAAAGATTTCGCTATCGAAGCCGGAACGGAAGGTAAGAATGCAATCGTACTGACATTGGGCACGGTAAACGAAAATCCGGAATCCTATCAGTTGAAAGTAACCGGTGACGGAATCACGATTGCCGGTCCTACCGAGGCCGGCGTATTCTATGGCATCCAGTCCCTGCGCAAATCATTGCCTGTGGCTGTCGGCGCAGACATTTCCATGCCCGCTGTAGAAATCAATGACGCTCCCCGCTTTGGCTATCGTGGTGCACACTTCGATACCAGCCGTCATTTCTTTACAGTAGATGAAGTGAAAACTTATATTGATATGATGGCTTTACACAATATGAATCGTTTTCACTGGCATATTACCGAAGACCAAGGTTGGCGTCTGGAAATCAAGAAATATCCGAAGCTGACAGAAATAGGTTCCAAGAGGACAGAAACAGTCATCGGACGTAACTCCGGTGAATACGACGGCAAACCATACGGTGGCTTCTATACCCAGGAGCAGGCGAAAGAAATAGTAGCGTATGCTGCCGAACGTTATATCACAGTTATTCCCGAAATCGATCTTCCGGGACACATGCAAGCTGCCCTTGCCGCTTATCCCGAATTGGGATGTACCGGTGGCCCGTACGAAGTATGGAGACAATGGGGGGTATCAGAAGATGTGCTTTGTGCCGGAAACGATCAAGTCTTGAAATTCCTCGAAGATGTATATAGCGAACTGATTGAAATCTTCCCTTCAGAATATATCCATGTAGGTGGTGACGAATGTCCGAAAGTACGTTGGGAAAAATGTCCGAAATGCCAGGCACGTATCAAGGCGCTGGGCTTGAAGTCGGATGATAAGCATAGCAAGGAAGAACGTCTGCAGAGCTTCGTTATCAACCATATCGAGAAATTCCTCAACGACCACGGACGTCAGATTATCGGTTGGGATGAAATCCTCGAAGGCGGACTTGCTCCAAACGCTACTGTTATGTCATGGCGTGGTGAAAAGGGCGGTATCGAAGCAGCGAAACAGAAACACGATGTCATCATGACACCGAACACATACCTGTATTTCGACTATTACCAAGCTAAAGACGTAGATAACGAACCATTTGGTATCGGTGGTTACCTGCCGTTGGAAAGAGTGTACAGCTACGAACCGATGCCGGCTTCTCTGACTCCGGAAGAACAGAAATATATCAAGGGTGTGCAAGCCAACCTCTGGACAGAATACATCGCTACCTTCCCTCACGCGCAGTACATGGTATTGCCTCGTTGGGCTGCATTGTGTGAAATTCAGTGGTCCAGCCCTGAAAAGAAAAACTATGCCGACTTCCTGTCTCGTCTTCCTCAACTGATTAAGTGGTATGATGCCGAAGGATACAACTACGCTAAACACGCGTTCGGCGTACAAGCCGAGTTTGAACCGAATCCGGCAGAAGGAACGATGGGCGTTACTTTGTCTACTATCGACAATGCCCCTGTCCACTACACTTTGGACGGCACAGAACCCACTACTGCTTCTCCCGTTTACGAAGGAGTGTTGAAAATTAAAGAAAATGCCATTCTGTCCGCCAAAGCCATTCGTCCTACCGGCGAGAGCCAGACATTGACAGAGAAGATTGACTTCAGCAAATCCAGCATGAAGCCGATTGTAGCCAATCAACCAATCAATGAACAATACCTCTTCAAAGGAGCTTCCACGTTAAACGATGGTTTGAAAGGAAATAGCAGTTACCGGTCAGGCCGTTGGATCGCCTTCAACGGAAACGACATGGACATGACGATCGACCTTCAGCAACCTACTGAAATTTCGAGTGTGGCCATCTCTGTCAATATTGCAAAGGGCGACTGGGTGTTTGACGCCAGAAACCTGTCCGTAGAAGTTTCAGACGATGGAAAGACTTTCAAAAAGATTGCTTCCGAAGAATATCCGGCAATGAAAGAGACGGACAAAGACGGAGTTGTTGACCATCAACTTACATTTGCTCCTGTGACTACCCAATACGTGAGAGTCATTGCTTCACCGGAGAAAATGCTTCCGGAATGGCATGGTGGAAAAGGCAAAAACGCATTTTTATTTGTAGACGAAATCAAAATTGATTAATGAATATAAGAAAAGAATACACTAAAGTTTGTCTTTTCTTATGTATACTGGGGATGTGCTTTCATGCACATCCCATTCTGGCACAGTCCGTCATACCTGTCCCATTAAAAATGGAGAAGGGGACGGGCTCTTTTTTACTGTCAGAAAAGACAAGACTTTATACAAACCTACAAGGTGGAGAAGCGAAGCTCTGGGAGAAATACCTGAAGGCATTACCCGTTCAATTAAAGGAAGCGAGAAAGAAAGACAGGAAACAGATGCTTCTCTTATTGATAACCCCCAAGAACCACCAGTTGCCATCGCCGGAAAGCTATACCCTTTCCGTTACTCCGCAACAAATCCTGATACGCGCCACTTCGGGAGCCGGATTATTCTATGGTATGCAAACCCTGTTGCAGTTGGCACAACCTTCGGGGGCAGGCAGCTATTCCATAGCCTCTGTCGAGATAGAAGACACTCCCCGTTTCGCTTACCGGGGATTGATGCTGGACGTGTCCCGCCACTTTTCTACCAAAGAATTTATAAAGAAACAGATAGACGCACTGGCGTATTACAAGATCAACCGTCTGCACCTGCATCTGACCGATGCGGCAGGCTGGCGATTAGAAATCAAGAAATACCCTTTGCTGACCGAATTTGCAGCCTGGCGTACAGATCCCACCTGGAAGCAATGGTGGAACGGCGGACGTAAATATGTCCGTTTCGATGCTCCCGGAGCTTACGGCGGTTATTACACCCAGGATGATATTCGTGAAATCTTGGAATATGCCCGTCAGCATTATATCACGGTGATTCCCGAGATTGAGATGCCCTCCCATTCGGAAGAAGTGCTGGCAGCCTACCCGCAGTTATCCTGTTCGGGCGAACCTTACAAGAACTCCGATTTCTGTGTCGGCAATGAAGAAACCTTCACGTTTCTGGAAAATGTGTTGACGGAAGTCATGGAACTTTTCCCTTCCGAATACATTCATATCGGTGGCGATGAGGCCGGCAAGTCGGCTTGGAAGACCTGCCCGAAATGTCAGAAGAGAATGACGGACGAGCATCTTGCCAATGTAGACGAGCTGCAAAGCTACCTGATACACCGCATTGAGAAGTTCCTGAACAATCATGGACGTCATCTGCTAGGGTGGGACGAGATTCTGCAGGGAGGCATTGCCCCCAACGCAACCGTCATGTCATGGCGTGGAGAAGAGGGTGGCATCGCTGCCGTAACCTCCGGCCATCGTGCCATCATGACGCCGGGTGCCTACTGCTATCTGGACAGTTATCAGGATGCCCCATATTCGCAGCCGGAAGCCATCGGTGGATACCTGCCGTTGAAGAAAGTATATTCTTACAATCCCGTTCCCGCTTCTTTAACTGCGGAACAGGCGAAGTTGGTCTACGGTGTGCAGGGCAACCTATGGGTGGAATACATTCCCACTCCCGAACACGTGGAGTATATGATTTACCCCCGAATCCTGGCATTGGCGGAAACAGCCTGGTCGGCTCCGGAACGTAAGTCATGGCCGGATTTCCATACCCGTGCATTGTCGGCAGTGACCGATTTGCAGGCAAAAGGATACCATCCTTTCGATTTGAAAAAAGAAATCGGCAGCCGTCCCGAGTCGCTTCAACCGGTCAGCCATTTGGCATTGGGTAAAAAGGTGATTTATAATTCACCTTACAGCTCCCATTATCCGGCACAGGGAAACACTGCTCTGACGGACGGCATACGTGGCGATTGGACCTATGGTGATGGCTCGTGGCAAGGATTCATCTCGGACAATCGCCTCGATGTGACGATTGATATGGAAAAAGAAACCTCCATCCATTCCGTCACTGCCGCCTTTATGCAGGTGGTAGGCGCGGAAGTATTCCTGCCGGAGACTGTGGTGATTTCCATTTCCGATGACGGAACCCATTTCACCGAGTTGCGCAAACAACACTTTGAAGTGAGCAAAGAAACACCCATCCGCTTTACGGATATTTCATGGCAGGGCGAAGCCAAAGGAAGATACGTACGCTATCAGGCACAGGCCGGAAGTGAATTCGGAGGCTGGATATTTACGGATGAGATTATTGTGAAATAAATATTGCAGGCATAAGGATAATACGTATGATGCGTTTTTTTAGGATTATTCCGGCCTAAAGCAACCGTGTAATCCGTATCATCCGGACTTGTTGATTTCAACCTGTCAATATCATTTAAATAAAAGAGGGAATCTACTCAACCAGATTCCCTCTTTTTTTGTTATATTTGTATTATTACCTTAAAAACTAAGAATATGGTACAACACGCTAGACTCATTTTCTACAGCCTTCTTCTTCTGGTAATCCCGTGCGAGGGCACGTTGGCACAGAAGATTCCCGTCGCGCCCATAGACTCATTGATTACCGTAGGATATGCCACCGGAAGTTTGAAAACCCTGTCCGGCTCCGTAGAGAAAATCACGGAGACACAGATGAACAAAGACCAGATAACGAACCCTTTGGAAGCAATCCGTGGACGTGTGCCGGGTTTGACCATCCAGCGGGGCTCCAACGGACCGGCGGCTTTGGATGCGGTGCGCCTGCGGGGAACTACCTCACTGACCAGCGGCAACGACCCTTTGATTATCGTCGACGGAGTATTTGGCGACTTGAGTATGCTTACCTCCATTTACCCTACGGATATTGAGAGTTTTACCATTCTGAAAGACGCTTCCGAAACCGCACAGTACGGTTCGCGAGGTGCATCCGGTGTGATAGAAGTCACCACCAAAAAAGGGATGAGTGGCAAGACACAGGTAGCTTACAACGGTAGCTTCGGGATTTCCACCGTCTACAAGAATTTGAAAATGCTGTCCGGTGGTGAATTCCGCCGCGTAGCATCGGAACGAGGCATTTCCATTCTGGACAAAGGGAACAATACCGATTTCCAGAAAGAGATTGAGCAGACAGGACTGCAACAGAATCATCATATCGCCTTTTATGGCGGTTCCAGTGAGTCCAGTTATCGTGTTTCCCTCGGTTTTATGGATCGTCAGGGAGTGATTCTGAATGAAGACATGAAGAATTTCACTTCAAATATGAACATGAATCAGAAAATGTTCGACGGCTTCCTGAACTGCGAGTTGGGAATGTTCGGCTCCATTCAGAAGAATCATAACCTGGTAGATTATCAGAAAACGTTCTATTCGGCAGCTACGTTCAATCCTACCTATCCCAATCATAAAGACCCCGTCACCAATTCGTGGGACGGAATAACGACCGCCAGCCAAATCACCAATCCATTGGCATGGATGGAAGTGCAGGACGATGATGCCACTTCGCACATCAGTACGCACGCCCGTCTCACTTTCAACCTGATGGAAGGACTGAAACTAAGCCTGTTCGGAGCTTATACTTACAATATCGTAGAAAATTCGCAATACCTCCCCACTTCCGTCTGGGCGAACGGTCAGGCATACAAAGGAACCAAAAAGCGCGAATCTTTATTGGGAAACATGATGCTGACCTATAAGAAAAACTGGAAAAAGCATTTCTTTGACGTACTGGCACTTGCCGAACTTCAGAAAGAGACTTATACCGGCTATTATACCACAGTCAGCAATTTCAGCACCGATAAGTTCGGGTATAATAACCTTCAGGCAGGAGCGCTCCGTTTGTGGGAAGGCACTAATTCCTACTACGAGCAACCGCGCCTGGCATCTTTCATGGGACGCTTCAATTATACATACGCCGACCGCTACGTACTGACGTTGAACGCCCGTACAGATGCTTCCTCCAAATTCGGAGCCAACCATAAATGGGGCTTTTTCCCCTCTGCGTCCGCGGCATGGGTGATTAGTGAAGAAGAATTTATGAAGCAATTCCCCGTGATAGACAATCTGAAATTCCGTATCGGTTACGGTCTGGCAGGTAACCAGAGCGGGATTGACTCATACACAACGCTGAATCTCGTCAAGCCGAACGGTGTCGTCCCCGTCGGAAACTCCGCCATCGTATCTTTAGGAGATCTTCGGAATACGAATCCCGATCTGAAATGGGAAGTGAAACATACCTTTAATACCGGTTTCGACATTGCTTTATTCGGCAACCGCCTGTTGCTTTCCGCCAACTATTACAACTCCCGCACCACGGATATGCTTTACCTTTACAACGTAAGCGTGCCCCCTTTCACCTATAACACCTTGCTTGCCAATATCGGCTCCATGCGCAACTGGGGTACGGAAATCGCCATCGGTATCACCCCTTTGAAAACGAAGGACATGGAACTGAATATCAATGCCAACATCACCTTTCAGCGCAACAAACTGCTTTCATTGAGCGGTATGTATAACGGCGAAATGCTTTCTGCTTCCGAATATAAAAGTCTTGCCAGCCTTGATGGAGCCGGCTTCCACGGCGGCTACAACCACATCGTTTATCAGATGGTGGGGCAACCGTTGGGCGTGTTCTATCTTCCTCACAGCACCGGACTGGAGTCCGACGGAAACGGTGGATATACCTATGGCATTGCCGACCTGAATGGCGGAGGCGTCAGTCTGGAAGATGGTGAAGACCGCTACGTGGCAGGGCAAGCCGTACCCAAAACGATTCTGGGATCTAACATCAGTTTCCGTTACAAGCGTTTCGACCTGTCTTTGCAAATCAACGGAGCTTTCGGACATAAAATCTACAACGGAACTTCCCTGACCTATATGAACATGAATATATTCCCCGACTACAACGTAATGAAGAAAGCTCCGCAACAGAACATCAAGGATCAGACCGCTACCGACTATTGGCTGGAAAAGGGAGATTACGTCAACTTCGACTATGTGACGCTGGGCTGGAACGTGCCGATTGAAAAGGTGCAGAAGCTAAAGAAATATGTCCGTTCCCTGCGCTTGGCATTTACTGTCAACAATCTGGCAACCATCTCCGGTTATTCGGGACTTTCGCCCATGATTAACAGTTCCACGGTGAACTCAACGTTGGGCGTGGACGATAAACGGGGGTATCCGTTGGCACGGACGTACACCTTAGGATTGAGTATTAACTTTTAATGGAGGAGGAGAGGATGAAACGATATATGAAAAATAGAAATCAGTTTTTGCAGATCTCAAAGCAAATAATCTACCCTTCAAGAATATTATTATTTCTTCTGGTGACGAGTCTGACCTTATTTTCCTGTGATAAGTTCTTACAGGAAAATCCGAAGGACAAACTACCGGAAGAGGATGTCTATAATACGATCTCGGAAGTATATCTCAATGCGGTAGCTTCGCTTTATACCTACGTAGGCGGATATAGCGACAGTCAGGGATTGCAGGGAACGGGTAGGGGAGTCTACGACCTGAACACTTTCACTTCCGACGAAGCCATCATCCCCACTCGTGGAGGCGACTGGTACGATGGCGGCTTTTGGCAAGGACTTTACCTGCACGATTGGGGTGTTGAGAATGACGCTATTCAAGCTACATGGGAATATCTTTACAAAGTCGTCATGCTAAGCAACAAATCGCTCGAACGGATAGACAAGTTTGCCGAAACCCATTCCGATGCTGCACTTCCGGCATACCGGGCGGAAGTGCAGGCCATGCGAGCCATGTATTATTATTATCTGATGGATTTGTTCGGACGCATCCCGTTGGTTCAATCCTCTTCAGTGGCAATGAAAGATGTTGTCCAGAGTGAACGGAAAACGGTTTTTGAGTTTGTATTCAAGGAATTGCAGGAAGCGGCTCCTCTGTTGAGCGATGCGCACAGTAACCAGTCCGGTCCTTATTATGGCCGTATCACCCGTCCGGTAGTCACTTTCCTATTGGCTAAACTGGCTCTGAATTCCGAAGTCTATACGGACAATGATTGGACAGACGGACAACGTCCGGACGGAAAAAACATAAAGTTTACAGTGAACGGCAACGAACTAAATGCGTGGGAAACAGTCATCTACTACTGTGACCAGCTAAAGGCGCTGGGCTACAAACTGGAACCGGAATACGAAACCAATTTCTCCATATTCAACGAACCATCGGTAGAGAATATCTTTACTATCCCGATGAATAAAACCTTGTACACCAATCAAATGCAATATCTGTTCCGCTCCCGCCACTACAATCATGCCAAGGCGTACGGCCTAAGTGGTGAGAACGGTCCCAGCGCAACCATTGAAGCCCTCGAAACCTTCGGTTATGAAACAGCCGAACAAGATCCCCGCTTTGATATTTGCTATTTTGCGGGAGTGGTGCATGATCTGAAAGGAAACATCATCAAGCTGGATGATGGCACCGTATTGGAGTATCTGCCTTGGAAAGTAGCTTTGGACATCACAGATACCCCGTACGAACAAACCGCAGGAGCCCGTATGAAGAAGTACGAAGTCGACCCGACTGCCACAAAAGACGGTAAGTTGATGGAGAATGACATTGTACTGTTCCGCTACGCGGATGCTCTGTTGATGAAGAGTGAAGCGAAAGTGCGCAATGGAGCCAGTGGAGATGAAGAACTGAATGAAGTCCGTAGCCGCGTCAATGCCTCCTCTCGCACTGCCACTTTAGAGAATATCCTTGCCGAACGTCAACTGGAACTGGCTTGGGAAGGTTGGAGACGTCAAGATTTGGTTCGCTTCGGGAAGTTTACAAGAGCTTACAGTAGCCGTCCGCAATTGCCGGATGAGGGAAACGGATATACTACCGTGTTCCCTATACCGGAGAAAATACGGGTGATGAATACGAAGTTGAAGCAGAATCCGGGGTATTAACAGCAGTTATTATTCAATCAACTCAAAACTATATTTTTCAAATTCATTCCCGTTGATAATCATAGCAATTTGATGAAGTCCGAGATGGAGCTTCCTCGTTGTAACCACCCGGAAAGAATGTTTTCGGGTGATTCGCGTGGTTGAGTTCCTGACATATTCTTTCTCGCTGATTTTATGCACTTTCTTCGTCAACGTTCCATTTGCTTTTTGGTAATAGATTCCATATTCGAGTCGTATCTTGGTTGTTTGATCGTTCTTGTTCAACAGTTTAAAACTAACCTCCAACGAATCCCCGACTTTCACTTCAGGACTTGAAATTTGGAAATCCTCCACACAGATATTGCTGATAGTAGAGTTGAAGCCAAACAACTCCATCACCTCCGGATTGCCTTGTTTTAAGAGCGTCCGGCAACCGTGTTTAATAATCCAATCCACCTCTTTCGATTCTCCCTTCCATTTCTTCACTAAATCAATGACGATTTCGGGATTATCTTTCGCGATATCATTCAAATTATTGGCAACGCTCAACCGCACAAATCTTGCCGGATCATTTTTTAGATTTTCCAGAATAGGAATGATAGGCGCAGGATTCTCTTTCAGGTTCGGCAACGCCATCGCCCAGGGAAGACGCGGACGACAACCTTCTGACGCAAGCCGCCTGACTCCCCAATGTTCGTGTTTCGACCAAACCAACATCTGTTTCATCATCTGATCCGGATATTTGATAATAAAAGAATGAGCCACAAACTCGCAACTTGTGAACTGTGTGATTTTCTCTATCGCTCTGACAGAGGTTTCATAATCGTCCAACCCATATTGTTCGACATAATTATCCAGAATCCCCCCATACTCTAAAGTCAAGCCAAACTTCGTGTCGTCTATCACCGAGAAATCAGGCCGTGTCTTTTTTATATGATCCAACAATTCAAGTATCTTAGCGATCGCCTCTTTGTAATCTGCCGGTAAAAACTTTCTTAGCACCGTTGTGATGTGCATGCAGCGTTGTTTAAGCTCCCTGCCTTCCCATTCATCGTCCATCACTTGAGATACAAACTCGCGAGCATCAAAATCGTCGATAACAAGTTTCAAATCTTTCGTAAACAGATCGAAAAATTGCTCGTTAAACATGTTTTTAAAAGGTTCTGCCATTCTTTAAATATATAGTTTAGTTAAACAGTTGTTGTTTTTTTTATGGAGCGACTAAATAATGTTTCTTTGATAAATTCGTTTTTTATAATTTGAATTTTAAAGTGTTGATAATTATTTTATGCCGATCTATTTGTTTGTTATACAAATATATGCCATTTTTTTTTAGGATAGCCCTATATTGCGCCTTATTTAGGTAAACTATATGAAAAGATTGTGCGAGAGGGGGGCTATTTAGAGAATATCATAAAAAAAGTGGGCCATAAAAAGATTGCAGCCCACTTATACCTTATATATGATAATATGATAGCAAAAAGACTAATCGAAGAAACTCTTGAATTTCTTGAAAATCTTCTCTTTTACCGACGTGTTAGGTTTGAAATTGTCCGAAGCTTCCATCTTTTCGAGCGTGTTCTTTTCCTCCTTGTTGAGAGCTTCCGGCACATAGATACTGATATTGACCAGCAAATCTCCCGTACCGTACCCATTTACATTCGGCAATCCCTTGCCACGCAAACGAAGCACTTTGCCCGGTTGAGTACCCGAATCAATCTTCACTTTCACTTTGCCGTCGATTGTCGGAATTTCCACAGCACCGCCCAGTGCAGCCGTCGGGAAACTAAGCAACAGATTATAAATCAAATCATTTTCGTCGCGAATCAAGTCCTGATGCGGTTCTTCCTCAACGAAGATCAATAAGTCGCCTGCCACACCGTTGTGCTTGCCGGCATTTCCTTTGCCGCCCATAGAGAGCTGCATCCCCTCTGCCACTCCGGCAGGGATATTCACCGATACCACTTCCTCGCCGTAAACGATTCCGTCGCCACCACACTTCTTACATTTATTCTTGATAATCTTTCCCTCGCCGCCACACGTAGAACAAGTGACGCGAGTCTGCATCGTGCCCAGAATGGTCTGCTGGTTACGAATCACCGATCCGCTACCCTTACAAGTAGGACAAGTCTCCGATCCGCCGTCACCCTCGGCACCCGTGCCATGACACTGGTCGCACGGCACATATTTTTTGAGTTTAAATTTCTTTTCTACTCCGGTAGAGATTTCCTTTAACGTCAGCTTCACTTTCACACGGAGGTCACTGCCGCGATACCGGCGTTGCTGTGAACCGCCACCGCCGCCAAATCCGCTGAATCCTCCGAAGCCTCCCCCGAAACCGCCGCCGCGGCCACCGAAGATGTCGCCAAACATAGAGAAGATGTCATCCATCGACATTCCCTCGCCACCGAAACCACCGAACGGACCGCCATTGCCTGCCGCACCGCTCACTCCCGCATGACCGAACTGATCGTAACGCGAACGCTTCTCCGGATTGCTCAACACGTCGTATGCCTCGGCCGCCTCCTTAAATTTCTCTTCAGCCTCCTTGTCGCCCGGATTCTTGTCGGGGTGATACTGAATTGCTTTCTTACGGTATGCTTTCTTTATTTCTTCTACTGTGGCTGTCTTCGTCACCTCCAATATTTCGTAATAGTCTCTTTTTTCTGCCATGCCCATTTATTGATTTATGATTGAAAAGATTTATGATTTATGAATTATGATTTATGAATTATGATTTACTCTGCAGACCAATAGCGCAGCCATAAATCATAATTCATAAATCATAATTCATAAATCTCCTCATTCTCCTACTACCACTTTAGCGTGGCGGAGCACTTTGTCGTTCAGTGTATATCCCGTTTGCACACAGTCCAGAATCTTACCTTTCTGTGCTTCCGACGGTGCGGGGATTACCGCGATGGCTTCATGGTAATCAGTGTCCAGTGGTTGGTCTTTTGTTTCGATGACTTTCACACCGTTTTGTGCCAGGACAGCCATAAATTTATTGTAAATCAGTTCTACTCCTTCTTTTACGGCATTGACATCTGTTGCCGTTTCCATTGTTTTGATGGCACGTTCGAAGTCGTCCACCACCGGAAGAATGCTGCTAAGGCTCTTTTCGCCACCGTTCAGAATCAGTTCGGCCTTCTCCTTCATGGTGCGTTTCCGGTAGTTGTCAAATTCGGCAGACAAGCGCAGGTATTTATCTTTCTGCTCTTCAATCTCCTCTTGGGCCTTTTCCAGTTCTTTTTCCAACTCTTCTTCATGAGTCAGGGGAGCGGCGTCCTCCGCTTGTTCGTTTTGCGGTTGTTCTTCCGCATGGTTTTGAGTTTCCTCAACGTTCAGTTCTTCTTCCTTCACTTTTTTTTCTTTCGGATCCATCTTGGTATTTACTATTTTACTAGTTACTATTTACTATTTAACACACACGTTATCTTATCTTGGTAAAATAACGCCAATAAACATACCGGGCTGACCGGATGTCATTGATTTTGTCTGCAAAAACTTTGCCAAGTTGGCTGTTTTGCCAAAAAACGCAGCAAAGGTAACACTTTTATGTCAGATTGGCACATATCAGATAGCTCATAATTCATTTTAAATGTCTAACTTTGCACGCTAAAATAGTTAATACTATAATAGTAACTAACGAAATAGTAAAATAGTAACTAACGAAATACTAAAATAGTAGCTAGCAAAATAGTAAATAGTAACTAGTAAAATAGTAAATAAAGAAGATGATTACAGTTTCGAACGTTTCGGTACAGTTTGGTAAAAGAGTGTTGTTTAATGACGTAAACTTGAAGTTTACGAGTGGTAATTGTTATGGTATTATTGGTGCTAACGGTGCGGGAAAATCTACCTTCCTTCGTACGATTTACGGAGATTTGGACCCGACAACGGGTACCATTGCGCTCGGACCGGGCGAACGCCTTTCGGTGTTGAGCCAGGACCACTTTAAGTGGGACTCTTATACCGTTATGGATACTGTGATGATGGGGCATACTGTGTTGTGGGACATCATGAAGCAACGCGAAGAATTGTATGCGAAAGAAGATTTTACAGATGAAGACGGACTGAAAGTATCCGAGTTGGAAGAGAAATTTGCCGAGTTGGACGGATGGAATGCGGAAAGCGACGCAGCCATGCTGTTGAGCGGACTGGGCGTGAAAGAAGATAAGCATTATGTATTGATGGGTGAGTTGAGCGGTAAGGAAAAAGTGCGTGTCATGCTGGCGCAGGCATTGTACGGAAATCCGGACAACCTCTTGCTCGATGAGCCTACCAATGACTTGGATATGGAGACAGTGACCTGGTTGGAAGAGTATCTCTCCAACTTCGAGCATACTGTATTGGTAGTGAGCCACGACCGTCACTTCCTCGATTCTGTATGTACGCACACCGTAGACATCGACTACGGAAAAATCAATATGTTTGCCGGTAACTATAGTTTCTGGTACGAATCCAGCCAGTTGGCTCTCCGTCAGCAGCAGAACCAGAAGGCGAAGGCTGAAGAGAAGAAGAAAGAGTTGGAAGAATTTATCCGCCGTTTCAGCGCCAACGTAGCGAAGAGCAAGCAGACCACGAGCCGTAAGAAGATGTTGGAGAAACTGAACGTAGAAGAAATCAAACCTTCTTCACGTAAGTATCCGGGCATCATCTTCACTCCCGAACGCGAGCCGGGCAACCAGATTCTGGAAGTTTCCGGATTGAGCAAGAAGACGGAGGAAGGCGTAGTGCTTTTCAACGATGTCAACTTCAACGTAGAGAAAGGTGACAAAGTGGTATTCCTGTCGCGCAACCCGCGTGCGATGACTGCGTTCTTCGAAATCATCAACGGAAACATGAAGCCGGATGCCGGTACTTTCAACTGGGGGGTAACCATCACCACTGCTTACCTGCCGCTGGATAATACCGATTTCTTCAATACCGACCTCAACCTGGTGGACTGGTTGAGCCAGTTTGGCGAAGGAAACGAAGTGTATATGAAAGGCTTCCTCGGCCGTATGCTTTTCTCCGGCGAAGAGGTGTTGAAGAAAGTAAGCGTACTCTCCGGAGGTGAGAAGATGCGTTGTATGATTGCCCGTATGCAGCTCCGCAATGCGAACTGTCTGATTCTGGACACTCCGACCAACCACTTGGATTTGGAATCTATCCAGGCATTCAACAACAACCTGAAGACGTACAGGGGAAATATCCTTTTCTCTTCTCATGACCACGAGTTTATCCAGACGGTTGCCAACCGCATCATCGAACTGACACCGAACGGTATCATCGACAAGATGATGGAGTATGACGAATATATCACGTCCGATCACATCAAGGAATTGAGAGCGAAGATGTACGGGGACAAGTAATTTCCCGTCTTGGACGTCGTAGCCATCGTATAAAACTTAGGCGCGGATTACACGGATAACACGTTTCTGATTTTAAAGAAATCGTGCAATTCGTGTAATCCGCGCCTGATTTTTATAGATAGGATTCCATTCATCTGTTCTGATGAGATAAATTTAATATTAGATGGAGTGAGCGCATCGCTCAATCAATGTTTCTTACCCTGACATAAGTTGACTAATAATCAACTTATGTCAGGGGTAATTCTTTTTTTATTTCTTATAAACCAACTTACTCGGAACTCCCTCCCCGAATAAATTATCACCCAGTGTCGTAATCTTATTTCCGGTAGCCAACACATAGCGGAGATTATCGCATCCCATAAAAGCACCGAACTCAATAGCCGTCACACTGGCTGGCAGCTCTAACGTGCCGCAAAGGCGACCGCAGTTGCTAAATACACGCTGTCCGATAGATTTCAGATTATGAGGTAATTTCATATTCAACAGATACTTTTTCTGTGCGAAAGTGAAGTCGGGGATAGCCGTTGCGTTCGTTCTGGAAATATCGACAGAAACGAGATTCGGCATATAATCGCGGATCAGTTTGAAGTCGGCGTTATCCAGCTTGCCCTCAACGGTCAGGAAGTTGATGTCTCTGGGTTGCAGTCCCGCTTTCAGAATCTCTTCTTCCAGTTTGCCCATGGCGCCCACTTGCAGGGTAGTCTCTACCGGTTCCCCCTCGATAAACGCAAAGTTCTGCCATCTGTCCTTGTAGCGGTAAGAGTCGCTGCTGCCCAGGGGGACGAAGATAGCGGTAACGCTGTCTGCCAACGCTTCCGGCAACAGGTTGGGAGCTGTCTTCTTGCGGATCTGGCAGATTTTCAGGTTCTCGCAACCTTTGAAGGCGGCATCTTCGATATTCTTTGTTTTCTCCGAAAGAATCACTTTCTCCAGCGTGGCTTTGCCTTTGGTCACTCCGTCCACCACATTCGAGAATGCGTATGCAGGAATGAAGTTCGGCATATAAATATAGAATTTCCCGTTGGGATAAGTGCCCGCTTTTCCGCTGTACATCTTGATTTCAGCGTTCGAAATATCCAATACTTTCAGATTATCAAATTCGTCACGGAGATGGCGGAAGTCCTCCGCGTTCAGTTTGCCGGTCAGTGTGAGATGGGTGACACTGTTGGCTTCCTCTTCAGTCATCATGGAAATCAGCGTACCGGGCTTACTCACATAATACGTTTTACTCACTTGGGCGGCTGCTCCTAACGCATTAGCGGCCAATAAGAAACTTATCAATAGTAGTTTAATTTTCATAATTTTGTAGATTTGTTCTGACAAATATAGGAAAAATAGAGAATACATGATGTTTTTTTATGTTTTATATCTAATTTTGTAGCCGGATTAACAAATTGTAAAAATGGAGGCAGACAACATTGCTGGGGGCAAAGAACCCAAAAGACTTCCTGTGTGGGCTTGTATCCCGCTGTTTATTGTGATACTTTTCATCCTTCTTGGATTGTATGGTACGCTGGCCCGCGGATGTTTGTCGTTGGTGTTGGGTGTGGAAGCCCGCCATCCGGGAGTGATGGGATACATTATTCTCGAAGCCAGTATGCTGCTCGCCGTTCTGACCGCCGCTATTCCTATGCTTCGCTTCGAACGCCGTCCGTTTTCTGATTTGGGGCTCTCCTTAAAAGGACACGTCAAGGGACTGTGGTATGGCTTCCTGATGGCAATCCTGCTCTATCTGTTCGGCTTCGGAATCTCGTTCGTTTTGGGAGAGATAGAAGTCACCGGTTTCCAGTTCAAGCCGTTGGACCTGCTGGGCTCGTGGGTATTTTTCCTGCTGGTCGCCTTGTTCGAAGAAATACTGATGCGCGGCTATATCCTCGGACGCCTATTGCATACCACCATGAATAAATTCCTGGCACTTTTCGTCTCGGCAGCGTTATTCGCCTTTATGCACATCTTCAATCCCGAAATCGCTTTCCTGCCTATGCTCAACCTGTTGCTGGCAGGTATGCTGCTGGGAGCTTCCTATCTATATACGCGCAACCTGTGTTTCCCTATCTCGCTTCATCTTTTCTGGAATTGGATTCAAGGCCCCATCCTCGGTTATCAGGTAAGCGGAAACAACTTCACCACCAGTATGCTGACTTTGCGTATGCCCGAAGAAAACGTACTGAATGGCGGAGCCTTCGGTTTTGAAGGCTCGCTCATTTGCACAGTACTTATGATTGTATTTACGATTCTGATCGTGTGGTGGGGAGAGAAAAGAGAAGCAATCAGTCTTGCGGTACCCCGATCATGCTAAGTTGAATTCGTTTCCGGTCATAATCTACATTCATCACCCTCACCATGACGTGCTGATGGATGGACACCACTTCTGTCGGGTCGGAAATGAACCGTTCCGCTAATTGAGAAAGGTGTACAAGACCGTTCTCCTTAATTCCTATATCGACAAACGCCCCGAAATTGGTGATATTGCCTACAATGCCCGGAAGAATCATCCCTTCGCGCAAATCGGCTATGGTGCGTACATTCTTGTCGAACTCGAAGACTTTGATAGCCTTGCGCGGGTCACGTCCCGGCTTGTCGAGCTCCTGCAGAATATCCTGTAAGGTAGGCAGGCCGACGGTAGGAGTGATGTAGTCGGAAATATTGATCTTCCGGCGAAGTTCTTTGTCGGCAATCAATTCGTCGATGGTGCATTTCAGGTCTTTGGCCATTTGCTCTACGATGTGGTAACTTTCCGGATGCACGGCGGTATGATCCAACGGATTTTTAGCTCCGGGGATGCGAAGAAATCCGGCACATTGCTCAAAGGCTTTGGCGCCCATGCGCGGCACTTTCATCAGTTCTTTCCGCGAACTGAAAGCTCCGTTCTCTGCCCGGTAATTGACAATGTTCTGTGCCAGTTGGGGGCCCAGACCGGATATATAAGTGAGCAGATGACTGCTTGCCGTATTCAGATTTACCCCGACCAGATTCACGCAATTCTCTACCGTCTGATCGAGTGCTTTCTTCAGCTTCGTCTGGTCTACATCGTGCTGGTATTGGCCCACGCCGATAGACTTGGGATCTATCTTCACCAGCTCTGCCAACGGATCCATCAGGCGGCGTCCGATGGAGACTGCCCCACGCACCGTTACGTCGTAATCCGGAAACTCGTCACGAGCAATTTTGGAAGCCGAATAAATGGAAGCCCCCTGCTCGCTGACTACAAACACGGGTATCTGACGGTCGAAACTCTGACTGTTGATGAAATCTTCCGTCTCCCGGCTTGCCGTTCCGTTGCCGATGGAGATGGCTTCTATCTGGTAGGCCTCAATCATCTTGCGAAGTTTCGAAGCAGCCTCGCCGGTCTTGTTGATCGGAGGATGCGGATAGATATTCTCATTATGCAACAGATTGCCTTGCGCGTCGAGACAAACAACCTTACATCCGGTACGGAATCCGGGGTCGATGGCGAGCACCCGTTTTTGTCCCAATGGCGGAGCGAGAAGAAGTTGGCGGAGGTTTTCGGTGAATACGCGAATTGCTTCATCATCGGCTTTCTCTTTGGATTGGGCGGCAAATTCTGTTTCGATGGAAGGCTTGAGCAACCGTTTGTAAGCATCCGTCGTGGCTTCGCCCACTTGCCGGCTACATTCGTTGTTGCCACGTACGAATTGGCGTTCCAAACGTTCGATGCAGGCCTCGTCGTCGGGATTGATAGACACTTTCAGCAACCCTTCCGACTCTGCCCGGCGGATGGCGAGCAGACGGTGGGACGTGCAACGTTTCAGTGGCTCGGAGAAATCGAAATAATCGCGGTATTTCGCTGCTTCTTCCTCTTTTCCTTTGACTAGTTTGGCCGTAATCTCTGCCTGGCGCCCGAACTGGTTACGTACCGCGTTGCGGGCACGCTCGTCTTCGTTCACCTGCTCCGCGATAATGTCACGCGCACCTTTCAGCGCATCTTCCACATCTTTCACTTCACCTTTCACAAAGGAAGCGGCTTTGGCGCTAAGGTTGTTTTCCCGTTGCAACAGCAGGATGGTGGCAAGCGGCTCCAGCCCTTTCTGGCGGGCCACTTCGGCACGTGTCTTCCGTTTGGGTTTGTAAGGGAGGTATATATCTTCCAGTTCCGTCGGGTTCCAGGTGTCGTTGATGCGCTTCTCCAGTTCGGCAGTCAGTTTGCCCTGTTCGGTGATGGTGCCGAGAATCGTTTCTTTCCGTTTGGCTATGTCGCACAACTTATCGTGTTGCTCTTTGATCTGCTCTATCTGCACCTCATCCAGCCCGCCAGTGGCTTCTTTGCGGTATCGGCTGATGAAAGGAATCGTAGCACCTTCGCCCAAAAGATGGAGCGTGCTGCTTATTTGTCTTTCCGGTATGCCCAGAAATCCGGAAATCATCTTGTGAAATAATTCCATAATTTGTATTTTTTGACAGTAAATGAGCGACAAAAATACATATAAATCTGTTAAACCCGACAAGTTTTACTATATTTGCAACTCAATTAATGAATTAACACATCAAAACTGCATTATTATGCTGGGACGTCTTGGGTATTTTTTTATCTGTTTTCTTTGGCTCCTGCAGTCATCGAAGGTCTTGGCTGTCTCTAACGATAAGAAACCTATTCTGATTATCTGTTCTTATAATCCGGCAGCGCACCAAACATCGGTCACTATTTCCGATTATATGGATGAATATAGCAAGTTGGGAGGACAGCGCGACATCATCATCGAGAATATGAACTGTAAAAGCTTCTCGGAAGCTCCGCTATGGAGCAAAATGATGACACAGATTCTTGCTAAATACCAGGGGGAAAAGCATCCGGCGCAGATTATTTTGTTAGGTCAGGAAGCATGGGCCGCTTATTTGTCGCAGCGGGATGAAATGCAGGTGAAAGTGCCCGTGATGTGCAGTCTGGCCAGTAGCAACGTGGTGATATTGCCGGAAGATACCGTGGGGAGCCTGGATAGCTGGATGCCCGAATCTGTCGATATCTTCGACGACCATCTGAATATCCCCGAACTCAAATCGGGATTTATCAACCAATATGATATAGAGGGTAATATTCAGATGATTCAAGCCTTCTATCCGAAAACGAAACACATTGCCTTTATTTCGGACAACACGTATGGCGGAGTGACCATGCAAGCATTGGTACGAAAAGAAATGAAGAAATTCCCCGATCTGGATTTGATTCTGATGGATGGACGGAAACATTCTATTTATACCATCGTTGAGGAGTTGAGGCAACTGCCCGAAAACACGGTGATCCTGGTAGGAACGTGGCGGGTGGATATGAACGAAGGGTATTTCATGAGAAATGCCACGTATGCCATGATGGAAGTTACCCCTACCATTCCGGCTTTTACCCCTTCATCGGTGAGTCTCGGTCATTGGGCGATAGGAGGGGTGTTGCCCGACTACCGGAAAGTGGGTGGAGAGATGGCTATGGAGTCTGTACGGATGGATACGCACCCGCAGGATACGGCGAAACATCTTTCGGTAATCGGCTGCAAAGCGGTATTGGATAGCCGGAAGGTGAAGGAATGGGGGCTGGATCCGGCGGTGTTGCCTTTTAAAGTGCAGCTTGTCAACCAGCCGGTTTCGTTCTATCAGCAATATACTTATCAAATATGGTCTGCCTGTGCTTTGTTTGTGATACTGGTGCTCGGCTTGTGCATCTCTCTCTTCTATTATTTCCGTACGAAACGCCTGAAAGATGAGCTGCTGAAATCGGAGAAGGACTTGCGCGTAGCAAAAGACAGGGCGGAAGAGTCCAACCGTCTGAAGAGTGCTTTCCTTGCCAATATGAGCCATGAGATACGCACACCGTTGAATTCGATTGTAGGATTCTCGGATGTATTGGCCGTTGGCGGTAGCACGGAGGAGGAACAGCAGTCTTATTATCAGATTATCAAAACCAATTCGGATTTGTTGCTTCGGCTGATTAACGATATTCTCGACCTTTCACGTCTGGAGGCCAACCGGGTGACGCTGACTTGGGAGGAATGTGATGTGGTGCAGTTGTGCAGCCAGGTGGTGGCGTCTGTTAGTTTTTCGCGGCAGTCGTCGGAAAACCAGTTCTTGTTTACCACTTCTTTCGAATCTTTCCGGATGGTGACGGATGTGCAGCGTATGCAGCAAGTGATGATTAACCTGCTGTCCAACGCCAACAAGTTTACGAAATGCGGTAAGATCACATTGGACTTTTCTGTGAACGAGGAAACGCAAATGGCTGTCTTCTCGGTGACGGACACCGGATGCGGTATCCCGAAAGAAAAACAGGGACTTGTGTTCGAGCGTTTTGAGAAGCTGAATGAATATGCCCAGGGTACCGGACTGGGATTGTCTATCTGTAAATTGATTGTGCACAAATGGAAAGGAAGTATATGGATCGACCCTGACTATACCGGTGGGGCGCGGTTTGTATTCTCTCATCCGTTAAATCTAAATATAGAAAAAGAATGAAACGAATCGTATTAATTTATGGCTTGCTTCTCTGCCTCGCTCTGTCTGTTGCGGCGCAGGAAAAGGTGGTGAAACTGAAGATTGTAGAAACAAGTGATGTACATGGCAATTATTATCCTTATAATTTTATAACCCGCCACGAATGGAAGGGGAGTCTCGCACGGGTTTATTCTTTCGTGCAGAAAGAGCGCGAACAATATAAGGAGAATCTGATATTGCTGGATAACGGCGATATTTTGCAGGGACAGCCCACTGCCTATTACTATAATTATATAGATACGGTGTCTCCCCATCTTTGCTCGGAAATGATGAATTACATGAAGTATGATGCCGGCAACATGGGTAACCATGACGTGGAAACGGGACGTGCCGTTTTCGACCGTTGGATCGCCACTTGTGACTTCCCTGTGTTGGGTGCCAACATCATAGATACGTCTACGGGACAGCCCCATCTGGCTCCTTACAAAGTGTTGGAACGTGATGGCGTGAAGATCGTGGTATTGGGAATGATTACCCCTGCCATCCCTGCATGGCTCTCCGAAAACCTGTGGAAAGGATTGCGTTTCGACGATATGGAAGAGACGGCACGCAAATGGATGAAGGTTATCCGTGAAAAAGAGAACCCGGATTTGGTGATCGGCTTGTTCCATGCCGGACAGGAGGCTTTCAAAATGTCGGGCAAATACAACGAGAACGCTTCTCTCAACGTAGCGAAGAATGTGCCGGGATTCGATATCGTATTGATGGGGCACGATCATTCCCGCGAATGTAAGAAGGTGATGAATGTTGCCGGAGACTCGGTGTTGATTATCGATCCGGCCAGCAATGGGATTGTTTTGTCTAATGTAGATGTGACCTTGAAACTGAAAGATGGAAAGGTGCAGAGCAAGGATATCAAGGGTGTCTTGACGGAAACGGAGGCTTACGGAATCAGCGAGGAGTTTATGAAGCGTTTTGCCCCGCAATATGAAACGGTGCAGAAGTTCGTTTCGAAGAAGATCGGCACTTTTACCGAAAGTATCTCCACTCATTCTGCTTTCTTCGGCCCTTCTGCCTTTATCGACCTGATACATACCTTGCAGCTCGACATCACCGGTGCCGACATCTCGTTTGCCGCTCCGCTTTCGTTTGACTCGGAAATAAAGAAGGGGGATGTATTTGTAAGTGATATGTTCAATTTATATAAGTATGAGAACATGCTGTATGTGATGACTCTGTCCGGAAAGGAGATTAAGGATTTCTTGGAGATGTCTTATTATATGTGGACGAACCGGATGAAATCACCGGAAGATCATCTGCTCTGGTTCAAGGAGAAACGTCGTGAAGGTGCGGAAGATAGAGCGTCTTTCCAGAATTATAGTTTTAATTTTGACTCGGCTTCGGGCATTATTTATACGGTGGATGTCACTAAACCGCAGGGCGAGAAGATAACGATCAAAAGCATGGCTGATGGTTCTCCTTTCCGCATGGATAAGATATATAAGGTGGCCTTGAATTCTTACCGTGGTAATGGTGGCGGAGAATTGCTGACGAAAGGGTCGGGCATCCCGCAGGAGAAGTTGAAAGACCGCATTATTTTCTCTACGGATAAGGATCTCCGTTTCTACCTGATGAATTACATTGAGGAGAAAGGAACGATGAACCCGAAAGCGCTCAATCAGTGGAAGTTTGTCCCGGAAAAGTGGACGGTGCCGGCTGCCAAACGTGATTATGAATATCTGTTCCGGTCTGTTCGATAAGTATCTAAAAGTGTTCATTATGTCCGATAATGCTCCCGATTGGCTTGTATATCTGATTAAATGCTGGTATATTTGTCGCCAAAAAAAGAGAGAGTATGGATATTCAAAGTGTTCCGAAAGTAGGTATTTCTTCGGTAGTTCATTCTAAACATATAGATGCCGACAACATTGATGTTGTTGATAATGATATAGCGCTTTTCGATACGGAGAGCGTTATATCGTTGTATAACGGGCCTACCAAACTGGAAGTGTTGACGGTGGGGCTTTGTCTGGAGGGTACCGGTACTTTTAAGATTAGTCTGCGTGAATTTCAATTGTGTCCCGGATTGATGGTGATAGCACTGCCTAATCAGATTATCGAGCAGCGGTATTTCAGTCACGATTTTAAAGGCATTTTCTTTGCTGTGTCGAAGAACTTGCTGGAGACGTTGCCTAAGATCGGAAATGTGCTTTCTTTGTTTTTCTATCTGAAAGATTATCCGTGTTTCGACCTCACTCCGCACGAGCAGGAGGTGGTGAAGGAGTATCACGCGTTTATCAGGAAACGGTTGAGGAATAAGGAGGCTTTATACCGTAGGGAAGTGGTAATGGGACTGATGCAGGGGTTCTTTTTCGAGCTTTGCACTATTTTCACTAATCATGCACCCGCAAACGCTACTACGATGAAGAATAAAAGCCGGAAAGAGTATATCTTCGAACGCTTTTATGAGTCTCTGGTGGAGTCTTACCAGTCTGAACGCAGCGTAAAATACTATGCTGACCAACTGTGTCTGACGCCGAAACATCTTTCGGGAGTCGTGAAAGAAGTCAGCGGAAAAACGGTGGGAGAGTGGATTGATGAGTTGGTGATTCTGGAAGCGAAAGCCCTCCTGAATTCTTCAAGTATGAATATACAGGAGATTGCCGACCGGCTGAATTTTGCAAACCAGTCTTTCTTCGGGAAATATTTCAAGCATTACACCGGTATGTCTCCAAAAGAATACCGGAAAAGCCGCTAAAATCATAGAACGCCGGAGCGTACACGGCTTAGTGTCTCCGGTGTCATCAGAAGATAGGAAGCGATGTGTGCCAGAGGCGCGCGTTTGATGATTTCCGGATGTGTTTCGAGCAGGAGGTTATAGCGTTCGCGAGCGGATTCGAAACGCCAGGAGTCTGCTTTAACCTGTGATACAATTAAAGAGTATTCCAATATCTTTTGATAGAACATGTTGATTTCCCAGTTCTCCCTCGCTAATTTTTGTATCATGTCGCGGGGGAATAAGTAAATAATGGAAGGTTCAAGAGTTTCTACGATTAGCCGGGTGGGTACTTGTTTCAGAAAACTTTCAATGCACATCACGATACATCCTTCGTATGAGAAATGTTCGGTCACGTCTTTCCCGTTTTTGTAATAGTACTGCCTAAGCATGCCTTTTCCTACAAAAACAAGTTCGTGGGCTACTTCTCCTTCGTTGAGCGCTATGGCTCCTTTGGGGAATTCTTCACGAATCAGTATGCTTTCTATCTGCCGTCTTCCTTCTATACTCATCTCCGGAAAGCGGGAATTGACAACAGCATTTACAGTCTCTCTTAATAGTGTATCCATGTCTTTTCTGTCTTGATGTGTGCAAAAATACTAAAAACGGTTGACATAAATCAAGGGTGGTATAAAAAAGATGTATATTTGTCCGCAAAATCAAGAAGTAAGATGATTATGAATAAGATAATAGGCTTGGCAGTGTTGCTGTTTTGTTTGAGTGGTTGCGTAAGGGATAATGATGCTATTTATTATCCGGTTGGCAACGTGGATGTGGAAAGAGGCGGTCCGGCTTTGGAGGCAGGAAAGGGAGATTTGATAGCCCGAAGTTATAATACCGAAGATTATGTGTTGGACACGCTTGCGCAATATCCGGGTGACCCGACTCTCGGTAAACTGACATTTATGATTAACCTGAAAAATCAGTCGGCGGATCAGGAAGTAGATGGATTTAATGGCGTCGGCCGGTCTAAACTAACGATGAGCCTTGGATATAAAGACGGTAACTATTCGATAGAAAGTCAAGTCCCTGTTTATACCTCGTCTGACGTGACTGCCAGTTATGCGATCAAACTCCGCTTGAAAGGGGAATTGACCTTGACGGGAGACGAATGGATGATTGACTATGTGTATGCCCAATTAGCGGGCTTATTCCAGCCTTATCCGCCTACGTCTTTCCCGGAAGTGTTTATGTGTAAAGGAGGTGAGCAACCATTCGCTACTTTCGATTCTTTCCGTAGAATCTGGACGTTTGATATAACCTATGATCGTTCCAACCTTTCTTTCAGCCAACTGTATTTCAACTTGTTCGTAAACCTGGCCGGGCAGAAGAGGGAAGAAAGAGTCCGGTTGAGAATAGATAAAGAATCTTACTTTGAGATCTATAAAGAAAAAGAGGAAATGTAGTTTAGCTGCATTTCCTCTTTTTCTTTATAGGTAGGTACATTAATGGGATAGCACGATAATAATTCAAGATGAATATTTGCATTAAATTTGCATTTTTCTTTTGAAAATACCTCTTTATATCGCTTAAAAACGATATTTTGAGATAAATATAAGGCAATAAAAAAGCCTCTTACTTGTTAGTAAGAGGCTGATAATCAGATAGTAGTGGGTACGAGAATCGAACTCGTATTACATGCGTGAGAGGCATGTGTCCTAACCGTTAGACGAATCCACCATTTAGGTGTCATTGTTTTTGTTTGACGATGCAAAGGTAGATATATTTTTTAATTCTGCAATAGTTGAACCGAGTTTTTTTGAAGAAAAAGTGTGTTTTTTATCAAAATGCCAAGAAAACGGGGAGAATACCACTAAAAGGCGTTAAAAGTAGTTGCGATTTCATTGTTTTTTCATTGTCGGTACTGTTTATTTATTCTACCTTTGCCATCTGTAATTGAACAAAATAGTATTGAACATTACTAATACCAGTTTAATAAACAACTAATATTATGGCAGAACTTAAAGAAAAACTTTTCTCAGAATTCGCTCCTGTGTCTACTGAAGAGTGGATGGCGAAGATAACGGCCGACCTGAAAGGGGTACCGTTTGAGAAAAAGCTTGTTTGGAAGACAGGCGAAGGATTTAATGTAAATCCTTTCTATCGTGCAGAAGACATCGAGGGTTTAAAGACTACAGAGTCTCTTCCCGGTGAATTCCCTTATGTTCGTGGAACGAAGAAAGACAACGATTGGAAGGTACGCCAGAACATTGAAGTTTGCTGCTTCAAGGGTGCTAACGAGAAAGCACTTGACCTTTTGACGAAAGGTGTTACTTCTCTTGGGTTCATCATCAAAGGTGATGAGGTGAACGAGGAGAATATAGCTACTTTATTAGAAGGTATTTGTCCGGCTTCCGTAGAATTGAACTTCAACACTTGCAACTGCAAAGCGGAGAAGTTGATCGGTATCTTGGCTGACTACTTCAAAGGCAAGGGTGTCGACGCAGAGAAGTGCTACGGTTCTGTAAACTATGACGCTTTCAAGAAACCTTTAGTAAAAGGTAAAGAAAACAGTGAGTGGGTAGAAGGTGCCGCAGCTGTGCTCAAAGCTGGACAGGCTTTGCCTAACTACCGTGTATTGGCTGTAAATGCGTTCCTTTTCAACAATGCTGGCGCTTACATTTCTCAGGAATTAGGTTACGCCTTGGCTTGGGGTAACGAATTGATGGCAAAACTTACCGAGGCTGGTTTCACCGCTGACGAGGTTGCCAAGAAAATCAAATTCAATTTTGGTATCAGCTCTAACTACTTCATGGAAATCGCTAAGCTCCGTGCGGCTCGTTGGTTGTGGGCCGAGATCGTAGCCGCTTATAAGCCGGCCTGCGAATGCGCTTGCAAGATGGTTGCTCACGCACAGACTTCAGAGTGGAACATGACGGTTTACGATGCTCACGTAAACTTGCTTCGTTCTCAAACTGAGGCTATGTCTGCCGCTCTTGCCGGCGTAGACTCTATCACGGTTCGCCCGTTTGATAAGATTTACCAGACTCCGGACGATTTCTCTGAGCGTATCGCACGTAACCAACAATTATTATTGAAGGAAGAGTGCCACTTGGATAAGGTCGTTGACCCGTCTGCCGGTTCTTATTATGTAGAGGTATTGACGAATTCCTTGGCTGATGTCGCTTGGAAGTTGTTCTTGGAGGTTGAGGAAAAAGGAGGATTCTCCGTTGCCGTGAACGCAGGTGAGATCCAAAATGCCGTTAACGCTTCGAATGTAGCTCGTAAGAAAGCGGTTGCTACCCGTCGTGAGATATTGTTGGGTTCTAACCAGTATCCTAACTTCACGGAAGTAGCTGCCGATAAGATTCAAGAAAAAGGTTCTTGCTGTTGTGGCGGAGGTCATTGCGGTGAGGCAACGATCCCGGCTCTAGATTTCTCTCGCGGCGCTTCTGAATTCGAGGCTTTGCGTATGACGACAGAGAAGAGTGGCAAGACTCCGAAGGTATTTATGTTGACGATAGGTAACTTGGCGATGCGTTTGGCTCGTTCACAGTTCTCCGCTAACTTCTTCGCTTGTGCCGGATATAAGATAATTGATAACTTAGGCTTCGATACGGTTGAGGCTGGTGTTGAGGCTGCTGTCAAGGCGGGTGCCGAGATCGTGGTTCTTTGCTCTAGTGATGACGAGTATGCAGAATTCGCTCCTGCCGCTTACAAGGCTTTGGCCGGACGTGCCGAATTCGTTGTAGCCGGAGCTCCTGCTTGCGCGGACGACTTGAAGGCTCAAGGTATCGACCAGTTCGTAAATGTAAAGAGCAATGTGCTTGAGACATTGAAAGCATTCAACGCTAAATTAGGAATCGCTTAAGTATAAACAATTATGAGACCAGATTTTAAAAACATAGATATAAAGAATGCCGGATTCGCAGCTACAAACGCTGCCGAATGGGCAAAAGCCAATGGCATCGAGCCCAATTGGAAAACACCCGAGCATATCGAGGTGAAACCTGTATATACAAAAGAAGACTTGGAGGGTATGGAGCACTTGAACTATGCTTCCGGTTTGCCTCCTTATCTACGTGGCCCGTACAGCGGTATGTACGCTATGCGTCCTTGGACAATCCGTCAGTACGCAGGTTTCTCTACCGCTGAGGAGTCTAACGCTTTCTATCGCCGTAACTTGGCTTCCGGTCAGAAAGGTTTGTCCGTTGCGTTCGACCTTCCGACTCACCGTGGTTACGATGCCGACAACGAACGTGTGGTTGGTGATGTAGGTAAAGCGGGTGTATCTATCTGTTCCTTGGAGAACATGAAAGTGTTATTCGATGGTATTCCTTTGAACAAGATGTCTGTTTCCATGACCATGAATGGTGGTGTGCTTCCGGTATTGGCATTCTATATCAACGCAGGTTTGGAGCAAGGTGCTAAGTTGGAGGAAATGGCCGGTACGATCCAGAACGATATATTGAAAGAGTTCATGGTACGTAATACCTATATCTATCCGCCTGAGTTCTCCATGAAGATTATCGCTGATATCTTCGAGTACACCTCTCAGAA
>OHQE01000214.1_pt1 | contig 35030 bp, 26 predicted proteins | sample 1577931 | NCBI WGS metagenome assembly OHQE01 (sample SAMEA3879552, study PRJEB24766) | human gut metagenome | biome: human-associated habitat; feature: feces | place: USA | collected 1985/1987 | reverse complement strand
CTAACCAAACCGGTTCTTTTTTTGCCTTTATACGGCGACAGCCGTCATCCGCCGAAAGCCCGCCAGGGCTTTTGGCGGATGCTGGCATGGCTCGTTACACTTTCCACGGTAGCGGCACGCTCTTTGCCCTTGCCATTCTCTCTCAAAAAAGACAGAAAATATATAGAAAAATGTCGAAAATTGTAAAAATACACCAACACAGTAAAAATATTGAAAATAAACTAAAATATTTAAAGAAATGTGTTGACAAATATACATCCCTGTAGTATATTAAACTTAACAAAAGAGAAACGGAACAACCCAACAAAGAAGGTTGGGAGAGAAGTACAAAAGAATCTATAGAAAGAGAGGTACAGTCCACCTAACAATTAAAGTCCTACCACAATCTTCCATGATGTACAACTGAATAGAACTACCAAAGAGAACCAATTTACATAGAGAACATCAAGTACACAGAAGAAAAAGTAATGAACAACAGAAGATAAAAATTATCTCACATTACAGTACATCCGTACAAAAGAAAAGTGGAAAGAGAACAAAAGACAAAATGGAAGATAAAGCAAACAAATGAAAGAGAGGACAGGCCATTGGAGCTTGCAGTCTGAGAGGGCGTACTGATTGAAAGAATGATCGGTACGCTCTCTTAATGTTGTATAACTATTCAGAGCCAAGTAAAAAATCAAGATGGTCGTCAAATGCTTGCATTTGTAAGTCCATATTGGATTTTTTATTTTGCGAATGAGGTTCTGAATAGTTGTACAATTTTCCAGTGGAAAAACCTACCGATATCATGTACAATAGAAGAATAGTACAGATAGAGGAGTTATGAAAATGGACACAAACGAACAGAATCAGCAGGACAAAAGAGAACTCAGACATAAGAGAAGACAGAGAAATCAGATCATTGCATATACGGCCGTAGGTATTATGATCCTGTTGCTGGCGGTGGGAATTGCTTTTGCTGTAAGCAAGATTACCAGCATGAGTCGTAATCAGGAAGAACAGCAGAACAAGGTGGATGAGATCCTTTCGGATGAGGAGACAATCCAGGCACCGACGGAAAGCCAGGAGACAGTGGTGGAACTCACGGATGAGCAGAAGCTGGATACCATTATTAATGAGGCAATCATCCAGAACATGCCTCTGGAAGATAAGGTAGCCGGATTATTCATTACGACGCCGGAATCGATCACCGGTGTGTCTGCGGCAGTACAGGCGGGAGACGGTACCAAGGATGCGTTATCCCAATACCCGGTAGGTGGAATCGTATACGCTGCGAAAAACATCCAGTCTGCAGATCAGCTGAAGCAGATGATCGATAATACCAAATTATATACCAGCTATCCCCTGTTTATTGCCATTGACGGAGAGGGAAGCGATACAGATGCGGTAGCTGCGGCAGGCCTTGGTACTAAAGTGGACACACCCCAGAGCATCGGGGCTACCGGAGATACCAACAATGCGTACCTAGCGGGAACCACGGTGGGAACTTATCTGGCAGAGCTGGGCTTTAATCTTGATTTCGCACCTTCTGCAGATCTCAGTGTAGTGGATGGAAATGCGGCAGGCAGCAGTTCTTACGGATCGGAAGCGGACAATGTGGCATCCTTTGTAGGATATATGCAGGCAGGATTACAGGAGCAGAAGGTGACCGCATGTATCGGACAGTTCCCTGGTATCGGCAGCAGTACCCAGAGCACGAAGGACGGCATGGCATCTACAGACAGAAGTGCGGAAGATTTCAGAGCCAATGAATTTGTGGTTTTCCAGACTTGTATCGACAATGGCATGACCAAAATGATCCGCATCAGTAATATGGCGTCATCTTCCCTGACCGGAGACAATACCCCCTGCACGTTCTCCAGCGCGGTGGTAACGGATATTTTAAGAAATGAACTGAATTTCCGCGGTGTGATCGTGTCCGGAGCCATGAATGAGGCTGCAATCTCCAATTACTATGGAGCAGATGAAGCTGCGGTACTGGCACTTCGCGCAGGCTGTGATATGATCTATGCACCGGAAAATTTTGAGACGGCATACAACGGAGTATTGGAGGCTGTACAGAACGGCACCATTTCCGAGGAACGCATCAATGATTCCCTGCGGAGAATCTACCGTATCAAATATGCGGATAAACTGGAACAGTAAAGAAGATAGAAGACGATTGCATGTGAGTGCAGTCGTCTTTTTTCTTGTAAAAAATTGCCGTTCATGTTATCTTAGCAATAAGAGCAATATTTCTCTTACAAATTCTCATATCGTTGACTAGCGATCTATAGTCGTTTTCCCAGAGACGTGAATGGAAGAAAGAAACATGAAGTTAAAATGAAGGTGGTGAAAAGAGTGAAGTGTATAGCATAGGAAAAATAAATCAAAAAATATATAAATGTATAACAGAGGATATTATTACCGAAGAGGTTATTATCATAGACAATCAGATTCAACATATTAAGGACAGATATCCAGAGGCATATAATAAAGTATTGAAAAATATACAGGAGGCAATAAGTACCCCGGGTTATATTATTAGGGATAAGCATGCATATACGGGACTGATTATTAAAAGAATACAAACGGAAGAAGGATTTTTATAGATTGTATTAAGATTATGTACTTCGGGGGATGAACATGGATATAAAAATTCTGTGATTTCATGCTGGAAAATTAGTGAGAGAAGATTGCAGAATTACTTGCGAAATAAAGAAATTCTTTACAGTAGGAAATAAACAGGGTATAATCTATATACAATAAGAGAGGAACTATCCGAGGTGGTAAATTTCGTTGCAACCACGCACCCTATGGGTCAAAAGAGATGCAGGAGAGGCGACGCCTGCCGGATGGTTTCTTGCTTATGTTATTGAGTCACCATTTTGTGGTGGCTTTTTTAGTTTTAACCACATTCGTTGTAGAACCAGCTGTCTACAATTTCATGCAGACACAAAAAGAGCGGAAACCCTGTAAAATCAAGGCTTCCGCTACAAATAAAAAGAGCGCGGACCGGAGCGGAGCGTAGACATCGAACTTTCGAGCCCTGCCAGGGCTCGAAAAAAAGAACGATACCGATTTGGTATCGTTCTTTTTTCAAGCGCGAGACGGGGATCGAACCCGCGACCCCCTCCTTGGCAAGGAGGTGCTCCACCGCTGAGCCACTCGCGCATATCTTACGGACAAGTTATAATATACTATAGGGCTCCGGAAATGTCAATAAAAAAAGTGTGCATCTTTTTTGTAAATTGCATATACAATTAACGCAGCAGTATTCTACGCAGCCATCCGGTGAATTTCCGCTCTATCAGGATCCAGCACAGATAAGCCAGAACAATGCTTATTACAACGCTTACGATCAGTCCGACAACAGATAATACGGATAGGGTGGAAAAGTCAAATACCACACGGTCCAGAAACATAACCGGATAGTAGTGTACCAGATACAGGGAATAGCTGATATTTCCCAACTGCACAAAAAAGCGGGGCATGGAAAGCCGCAGGCCTGCGAGAAAAGCAAGGATTAACAATAGCAGAGCAGGGAGCCCCCACTGGGGAAGCCTGAGGAACCCAATCACATTGATCCGGGGCGTAAAGTAAGCAAGCAGACAAAAGATTACCGGGATACATACCGCGGATACGAGGCTTACTGTCCGCGAAACCGGATGAAGGGTATGCCTGCGATACAAATACCGCAGCAGATAGTAAGCCAGAATTCCGAAGAGAAATTCCAACATGACAGGATCTCCGTAAAAAATGAGGAAAGGAGAAAGTACATTACCTATCGGAGACTGCCAGGATGAGATCGCCGGAGCAAATATCTGTACCATTCCCACCAGAATCACCAGAAATGCGCTGCAGATCAGACCGCGGTATTTCATGCTGATGTGAAAGGCAATGAAAAACAGCAGATAGAACAGCATTTCACAGTTAATGGTCCAGCCGATCCGTACCAAAGGCTGGATCGCTCCGCTGCCGATATCAAAAGGAATAAACAGCAGACTTTTGACCAGATAGGAAAAATCGTGTCTGGTCTGTTGGAACATGGAAGGAAACAACAACAGCGACAGATAGGTGCCCAGTGTCATCAGGTAGTAAAGCGGAAGAATCCGGACCAGGCGTTTGCGGAAGAAATATTTGGTACTTTTTTCCGTGGTAAACATGATCATGAATCCGCTGATACAAAAAAAGATGTCCACACCGAAAGCTCCGAAGTTCAGAAAACGGACATGCTGAAATACCACAAAAAGAGCAGCCAGACCGCGTAAAGCCTGGATGCTGTCAAAATGCAGTTCATGAAACTCTTTATTAACTGTTATATTTTCCATAGAAATAACCATGCCTTTTTGTACTAGCTTACGAAATATAACTCCATTTTAACATTTTTGCGGGAGATTGGGAAACATTTTATTCAGGAAAAAAACTTGCGTACTGCGATATAAAATAATACAATAATAAGTAAAATAGATTATGCCCACCGGGCTGGGCATAGGAACCGGCGAACCGTGATTTGCGGAATTGACATAGAATAACAGGACGGTATGGATATAGATATGAGCGCAACGAGACAGCAAATGTTAGAGACAGCAGAACGCCTGAATCAGCAGATGACAGACGGAATTCCTTTTACCTGGGAGACTCTGGAGCAGGCACTTACCTCTGTGACAGAACAGGATGATAAGGGAATCCACGGATGGATCTGCTATTTTGCTGCCTTTTATCAACTGACAACAGGGAATCAGGAGGGCTGCCTGCATTATCTGGATGAGAGCGTCAGGTGTCTTCTGGGAACGGATCTGGAGCATCATGTAGCCAGAGTGTACAATATGATCGGTATTGTGGCACATATGCAGAACAACCTGTCGCTGGCCATGGAACAGTACGATAAAGCATTGGATTATACGGAAAAATACGATGATAAGATGGTGCACAGCATTGTACTGAGCAATATGTCGGATGCGTATTATCTCATAGGAGCTTATGAAAGAGCTGTGCAGTGCCATGCGGAATGTATCCGCGAATTTGAACAGGCGGATGACAACAGTACATACAGCAGGATCAATTTCCGGAAAATGCTGGCAGAGTACGGATGCTGCCTGCTGCATCTGCATATGGATGACGAGGCGGAAAAGGTACTGTGTAAACTGGAAGAGACCGGGCAGAGCGAGGAGGTCATACGTGAGACAAGGCTGGGTGTCAATGTATTTCTGGCTCATCTGGCGGAGCGAAACGGAGACCGGAAGAAGGCAGAAGAGCATGTACGTACAGCGGTAATGGCATTAGAGGATATGACACAGGTCTCTTCCGAATACGACAGTATTCAGAATCTGCTGCAATATGTGGAAAAGATAGGCAAACCGGAACAGATAGAGGAAGTATTGAACTGTCTGGAACCAAAGGCTGCCATTGAACAGAACAAGAGTCTGCTATTGCAGCTTTTGTCTCTGCGGATGCGTTATTGCAGTTCCAGGATGACTCCGGAAGAATTCAAACAGAGCGCGGATACCTTTTTCCATCTAAAGGACAGCTGGGAACTGACAGAAAACAGTCAGGTCATGTATATGATGGAACTCAGAAAACGATTACAGACAGCAGAAGAGGAGCAGAAGGAACAGGAACGCAAGAGAAACCGGCTGTTGTATCAGGCGGATCATGACGAACTGACCGGACTCTATAATAAGAGAAGCCTGAATCGTTATCTGGAGGATGTGTTTGAAGACTGTCTTCTGAATGAGAAGGAACTGGGCATTCTGTTCCTGGATATTGACCATTTCAAACAGTTGAATGATCGCTATGGACATGGAAGGGGAGATGAAGGAATCTGCGCGGTAGCGGATACTCTGAAAAAATGTTTTCCGGAGGACTATGTGGCGCGTTACGGCGGAGATGAATTCCTGGTGGTCATGACGGGACGTGACAGGGAGTATGCAGAGGAACATGCAAGACAGCTATGTATGGGCATCCGGGAATGTGAGATTCCCAATGAAGACTCTTCTGTGGAACCCTGGCTTACGATTTCCGTGGGTGGTGTCTGTGCTATTCCGAAGGAACCAAACCGAGTGTGGGATTTCCTGTCGGCTGCGGACAAAACACTTTATGACCAGAAAAATGAGCAAAAAGGAAAAGTACGCTTCTATGTGGGAGAAGGACAATACCTATAGCTCTGCAACCAAAATAAAAGGAACACAACAATGGATAACAAGCAATATTCCACCCGCGAATTGTTTCGCAGGTTTGCACCTTATTTTAAAAAATACCGTTTTACCTTGTGGATGGATCTGTTCTGTGCAGCACTGACCACGGTCTGTGAACTGGTGTTGCCGTTAATTATGCGCTACATTACCAATGAAGGGCTGCGGGATCTTGCGTCCCTGTCGGTGAAGACCATACTTTCACTGGGAGTTCTGTATTTCGGACTTCGTATCGTGGATTGCATCGCCAGTTACTATATGTCCGATATGGGACACGTCATGGGCGCGAAGATCGAGACGGACATGCGCAGAGATGCATACAACCATTTGCAGAAGCTGTCCAATACTTATTATAATAATACCAAAGTCGGTCAGATCATGGGGCGGATCACCAATGATCTGTTTGATGTGACGGAATTCGCCCATCATTGCCCAGAAGAATTTTTCATCGCCGGAATCAAGACCGTAATCTCTTTTATCATTCTGGCAAATATCAATCTGCCGCTGACATTGATGATCTTTCTGTGCGTGCCGCTGATGTGCGGTGTGTGCATGATCCTGAATTTCCGGATGCGAAGTGCCTTTCGCAAGCAGCGTAACCAGATCGGAGAGCTGAACGCCCGGATCGAGGACAGTCTGCTGGGCCATAAGGTGGTCAAGGCATTTACCAATGAAGAGGTGGAAAATGTCAAGTTTGAGAAAGATAACGGCACTTTTCTGGATATTAAGAAGCTGACCTACCGTTACATGGCGGCATTCAATACCACAGTGAAGCTGTTTGACGGATTGATGTATCTGGTGGTATTGGTGGCAGGCGGTATTTTTATGGTAAACGGACGGATTGCCGCTGGTGACCTGGTGGCATATATGCTGTATGTATCCACCCTGATCGCAACAATCCGGCGTATCATCGAATTTGCCGAACAGTTCCAGCGGGGCATGACCGGTATCGAGCGCTTTTTACAGATCGTGGATGCGGATATCGAGATCTTCGATGAGCCAGATGCCATAGAACTGAAGGACCCGAAGGGAGAAATCTCTTTTGAAAAAGTAAGCTTTGAATATCCGGATGACCATAACAAGGTATTTACCGATCTGAACCTGCAGATCCACGCGGGAGAAAAGGTGGCCATCGTCGGTCCTTCCGGTGGTGGTAAGACAACGCTGTGCAATCTGATCCCGAGATTTTATGATGTCTCAGAAGGCAGGATCCTGTTGGACGGCCAGGACATTAAGCATTTTACGTTAAAGAGTCTGCGGGGCAATATCGGTATCGTACAGCAGGATGTGTATCTTTTCTCCGGTACGATCTATGAAAATATCGCTTATGGACGTCCCGGGGCTTCGAAAGAAGATGTGATCAATGCGGCAAAGCGTGCCGGGGCTCATGAATTCATCATGGGACTGAAGGACGGTTATGATACTTATGTGGGAGAACGGGGTGTAAAGCTGTCCGGCGGACAGAAACAGCGGATCAGTATTGCCAGAGTATTTCTGAAAAATCCACCCATCATCATTCTGGATGAGGCCACTTCCGCACTGGACAATGAGAGTGAGTTTGCCGTGGCAAAATCTCTGGGAGAATTGTCGGAGGGGCGTACTACTCTGACTATCGCCCACAGACTTTCCAGTATCCGCAATTCCGACAGGATCCTGGTGCTGACGGATGACGGCATTGTGGAGGAAGGCAATCACGACCAGCTCATGGAACAAAAAGGGATCTATTATCAGTTCTACGAAACAGCCAATGCTTTAAAATAAACTAACAAAACGGGAGGTAAATCTATGAAACTTGTGTTTGTGGGGGCAGACCATGAAGTAACAGGAAGCTGCCATTATCTTGAGGTAGCCGGAAAGCATATTCTGGTGGATTATGGTATGGAGCAGGGCATCAATGTATTTGAGAATGTTCCGCTGCCGGTGGCGGAATCCATGATCGATTATGTCTTTCTGACGCATGCCCATGTGGATCATTCGGGACTTCTGCCACTTCTATATGCCAGAGGATTCAGAGGCCAGATCTATGCCACGGATGCCACGGCGGATCTGTGCAGCATCATGCTACGTGACTGTGCGCATATCCAGAGTGCTGAGGCAGAGTGGAAGAACCGCAAGGCAAAACGTTCTGCCAACAATGCAGTGGTGGAACCGTTGTATACCATGGAGGATGCGGACGGCGTGATCCGCAGACTGGTTCCCTGTCATTACAATACGATCGTAGAAGTGTGCGAGGGCGTGAAGATCCGTTTCACGGATATCGGACATCTGCTGGGGTCTGCCAGCATCGAAGTCTGGCTGACAGAGGACGGCAATACGAAGAAGATCGTATTTTCCGGCGATATCGGCAACAAGCATCAGCCGCTGTTGAAGGATCCCACACCCACAAAAGAAGCGGATTATGTGGTCATGGAGTCTACCTACGGTGACAGGATGCATCCCAAGGACAAACTAGACTATGTGGCGGAATTGACAAAGGTACTGCAGGAGACACTGGATCGTGGCGGTAATGTGGTGATTCCTTCCTTTGCGGTGGGCCGTACTCAGGAGATCCTGTATTTCCTGCGGAAAATCAAGGTGGGACGTCTGGTCAAAGGACATGAGGATTTCCCGGTGTATGTGGACAGTCCCATGGCGGTGGAGGCCACCGGTATATTTCAGGAGAATCGTTATGAGTGCTTTGATGACGAGGCTATGGAATATGTGAAAGAGGGCATCAACCCCATTGCATTTTCGGGATTGAAGCTGTCCATCACCAGTGAGGAATCCAAGGCCATCAATTTTGACGAGACCCCCAAGGTCATCATTTCCGCTTCCGGTATGTGTGATGCGGGACGTATCCGCCATCATCTGAAGCATAACCTGTGGAGAGAAGAATGTACGATTCTCTTCGTGGGTTACCAGTCCGTGGGAACCCTGGGCAGAGCGCTGGTAGAGGGTGCCGATGAGGTAAAGCTTTTCGGTGAGACCATTCAGGTGCGGGCACAGATCCGGAAACTGGCGGGATTAAGCGGCCATGCGGACAAAGAAGGACTGATCGAGTGGATCCAGGCCTTTGAAGAGAAGCCGAAAAAGGTGTTTGTGGTACACGGTGAAGACAGTGCCTGCACTGCATTCACCGAATGCCTGAAGATCGAGTATGGGCAGAGGGCTTACGCACCTTATAGTGGCACGGAGTTCGACCTGATCAGCAATAAATTTACCTATGAGGCTGCACCGGTTGCCGTGAAGAAAAAGACGAAGCCTGTCACCGGAGTCTTCGAGAGGCTGTTGGCTTCTGCAAGACGTCTGCTGGCGCTGGTTACCAAGAGCGAGGGTGTCATGACCAATAAGGACATGGCCAAGTTCGCCGACCAGATCAATTCCCTGTGTGACAAATGGGAAATATAAGTGCATCCATAGGAAGTATTTCTGACTGCTTGCAGGCAGGAAATACTTCCTATGAGAGGCATAAACAACCCTGAGTATGCAGGAAGAGAGTCCGGAATACGAAGGGGTGTACGATTTCGAGAGTGCGAAGCACGGAGAAATCGGTTATATAACATAATAAGATTCTCCATCAGCTTCTGCGTGACTGCTTGCAGTCAAGGCTTTTGGCTGATGAGAGAATCAAACTGATATGAGTAAGCAAGGCGGTAGCCTGGAATACGAATATCAGAGCGATTTCGAGAGTGCGAAGCACGGAGAAATCGGTTATATATTAGAAGATAGAATAAGGAGACACCATGAGTTTAGCGGATCATATTTTTATCGATATGTGTAATGACATTCTGACCAACGGTACCAGCACGGAGGGCGAGAAAGTGCGTCCCCATTGGCCGGACGGCACCCCTGCCTACACTATTAAGAAATTCGGAGTAGTGAACCGGTACGACCTGTCGAAGGAGTTCCCGATCCTGACCTTGCGCCGGACAGCAATAAAATCAGCCACGGATGAGATGCTGTGGATCTGGCAGCGCAAGTCCAACAACATTCATGACTTAAAAAGCCATGTCTGGGATGAATGGGCGGATGCGGATGGTTCCATCGGTAAGGCCTACGGTTACCAGATGGGTGTGAAACATCAGTATAAAGAGGGCATGATGGATCAGGTGGATCGTGTGATCTACGATCTGAAGAACAATCCCTTCAGCCGCCGCATCATGACCAATATTTACGTGCATCAGGACTTGCATGAGATGAATCTGTATCCCTGTGCCTACAGCATGACCTTTAATGTGACTCAGAAAAAGGGAGAGGACAGGCTGACCCTGAATGCCATTCTGAATCAGCGTTCCCAGGACGTGCTGGCAGCCAACAACTGGAATGTGGTACAGTATGCGGTGTTGGTGCATATGCTGGCACAGGTCTGCGATATGAACGTGGGTGAGCTGGTGCATGTCATTGCGGATGCCCATATCTATGACCGACATGTGGATGCCATTAAGGAACTGATAAGCAGAGAGCCTTTCCCGGCACCGAAGTTCTGGCTGAACCCGGAGATTAAGGATTTTTACCAGTTTACACCGGATGACGTGAAGCTGGAGGGTTACCAGACAGGGGAGCAGATCAGGGATATTCCGATTGCAATCTGACATGAGTAAGTAGGGCGGTAGCCCGGAATACGAATATCAGTACGGTTTCGTGAGTGCGAAGCACGGAGAAACCGGTTATTATCATAGAAACAAACAGAAACGAGGTACACCATGAATTTAATTGTAGCAGTAGACAACAACTGGGCCATCGGCAGCAAGAACGAACTGCTGATCCGCATCCCCAACGATCACAAGCATTTCCGCGAAGAGACGACAGGTAAGGTAGTGGTTCTGGGACGCAAGACTTTGGAGACTTTCCCACAGGGCATGCCTTTAAAGAACCGCATCAACATTATTTTGTCCAAAGATCCGAATTATCAGGTCAAGGATGCGATCGTGGTACACTCTATTGAAGAATTGCTGGAAGAACTGAAGAAATATGACGAAGAGAATATCTATATCATCGGCGGAGAGAGTATTTACCGCCAGATGCTGCCTTACTGTGACGTGGCCCATGTGACGAAGATCGATCATGCCTACGAGGCGGATGCCTATTTCCCGGATCTGGACAGTGATCCCGAGTGGGAGATCACCGCGGACAGCGATGAGCAGGTCTATTTTGACATTACTTACCAGTTCTTGAAATATGAGCGGAAAAAGTCTTAAATGCAATGACAGATATGTAGTGATTTTAATCTGAAAAAACTGTGAAAAGAAGAAAAACGACACATTTTCACTGAAAAAGTCACTGGAAAGCATAAATGTGTATATTGACTTTTATTACAAATGGTATAATAATGAAAATCAATAAATTCTGTTAAGAGAAATCAACAGGCAGAGTGGTAAACCGAGGAAAGAAGGAATACAAAAATGGAAAAGAAAAACATTGACTGGGGTAATATCGGTTTCGGTTATATCCCTACAGATTACAGATATGTGTCCAATTATAAGGACGGTAAATGGGATGACGGTCAGCTGACCCAGGATCCTAACATTGTACTGAATGAGTGTGCAGGCGTACTGCAATATGCACAGACCGTATTCGAGGGCCTGAAGGCTTACACCACAGAAGATGGACATATCGTTACTTTTCGTCCTGACTTGAACGGTGAGCGTCTGGAGTCTTCCGCAGCAAGACTGGAGATGCCCATTTTCCCCAAGGAGCGTTTCGTGGAGGCTGTTACCGAGACGGTTAAGGCCAACGATGCTTTCGTACCTCCTTACGGCAGCGGTGCAACTCTGTACATTCGTCCTTATATGTTCGGCAGCAATCCTGTCATCGGTGTAAAGCCTGCGGACGAATATCAGTTCCGTATCCTGTGCACTCCTGTAGGACCTTACTTCAAGGGTGGCGCTAAGCCCCTGACCATCCGTGTCACCGACTTCGACCGCGCGGCACCTCACGGAACCGGTCACATCAAAGCTGGTCTGAACTATGCTATGAGCTTACATGCTATCGTATCCGCTCACAAGGAAGGCTACGATGAGAACATGTATCTGGATGCTGCTACCCGTACCAAGGTAGAGGAGACCGGTGGTGCGAACTTCCTGTTCGTTACCAAGGATAACAAGGTTGTAACTCCCAAGTCCGACAGTATCCTTCCGTCCATCACCCGTCGTTCTCTGGTATATGTTGCCAAGGAATACCTGGGACTGGAAGTAGAAGAGAGAGAAGTATACCTGGATGAAGTAAAAGACTTCGCAGAGGCTGGTCTGTGCGGTACCGCAGCAGTGATCTCCCCTGTAGGCAAGATCGTTGACCACGGCAAAGAAATCTGCCTGCCCAGCGGCATGACCGAGATGGGACCTGTCACCAAGAAACTGTATGAGACTCTGACCGGTATCCAGATGGGCAGGATCGAAGCTCCTAAGGGCTGGATCCATGTAATCGAGTAATCTGGTATCAAAATTGAATAATATTAAAAATGCGTGTGGAGAATATCCGCACGCATTTTTTTGTCTGTAGAATTCTTAGATTTTTCTGAACTTCCAAGAAACCGTGGCACAGAAGAAAAAAATAGGGTATAATCAGAATTTAGAGACTTTGAGAAAGTAGGAAATGTTATGTTTTTTAAAAATAGATGTCATATCACCGCGGTATTGGTGGCGGGAGTGCTGGGAATAAGTATGGTGACGGGACTGACCGCCTGCGGCAGCAGTGACGGCACAAAAGTGGTATTTACCACAGGATTTGGGAAAAATGAGGTATTTCGGATCGGGGACGAGTCCTGCTCTAAGGCGGAGATCATGATCTACCTGACCACGACCCAGAATCAATATGAGAATGTCTACGGGACGGAGATCTGGAATACTTCCCTGAACGGAGTGACTCTGGAGGATAATGTCAAGGAGACAGTGCTGGCAAGAATTGCTCAGATCAAGACCATGTACCTGCTGGCAAAAGAGAAAGAGGTCACGTTGGATGAAGCCGAGGAGGCAAAGGTCGTCCAGGCGGCACAGGAGTATTATTCTTCCTTAAATGATACGGAGATCGAGGCTATGGGTGCCACGGAGGAGATTGTGGAGAATCTGTATCGGGAATATGCCATGGCAGACAAGGTCTATCAGTTGATTATACAGGACATCAATCCGGAGATCAGTGATGACGAGGCCCGCAAAATTACGGTGCAGCAGATCTTTTTTGCAACAGCATCCACGGATATGGACGGAAACCTGAAGCCTTATTCGGAAAGCTCCATTCAGAGTGCCTATGAGAAAGCCTGCGAGGTAAGAGACCTGGCGGTGGACGGAGAACACGATTTCACGGAACTGGCATCCAAATACAGCGACGATTCCGAGATCACCTATTCCTTTGGCAAAGGAGAAGCGGAGAGCGCTTATGAGGAAGCGGCTTTCAATTTGGCAACAGACGAGGTGAGCCAGGTTGTGAAATGTGAACGAGGCTATTACATTATCAAATGCATCAATACGCTGGATCGGGAAGAGACGGACGCTAATAAATTAAAGATTGTAGAAGAGCGGAAACGGGAAGTCTTCGGGCAGGAGTATGACAGCTTTGTGAATACACTGGTGCGTCAGCTCAATGACAAGCTGTGGGACGAGATCACGCTGATCATGGACGAACAGGTGACTACGGACAACTTTTTTGATGTGTATGCAAAGTACTTTCCGGAGGAGTAATTTCTGGTTTTTTTACACGCTTTATTAAAATTTTAGAATTACGGAAATATTGATAAATACTGGGTTTTTGGCTGATTGTTAGCACTCATTTATAATGAGTGCTAAATTTGTCTTGACTTTTCAATTTTACAGTCCTACACTTAGAATCAGTTAGGAAACAGTCAGCCATGGCTGTGCAATTTTAGAAAAGGATGTGGTAATAATGGCAGCAAAAAACGGTAGTTTGTCAATTAACAGTGAAAACATATTTCCGATCATTAAAAAGTGGTTGTACTCCGATCACGATATTTTCTACAGAGAGTTGATCTCTAACGGCTGCGATGCCGTGACCAAGCTGAAAAAGCTGGACATGATGGGAGAATATGCCCTGCCTGAAGGCTATAAGGGACGTGTGGATGTCATCGTGGATCCTGAAAAGAAGACACTGACCTTCAAGGATAACGGTCTGGGCATGACTGACGACGAAGTGGAAGAGTACATCAACCAGATCGCATTTTCCGGCGCAACGGATTTCATTGAGAAATATAAGGACAAGAGCAATTCCGACCAGATCATCGGTCATTTTGGACTGGGCTTCTATTCTGCATTCATGGTAGCGGATGAAGTACATATTGATACGTTATCTTACAAGGACGGCGCCAAGGCAGTGCACTGGGAGTGCGACGGCGGCACCGAGTTCTCCATGGAAGACGGAGACAAGACGGATGTCGGTACGACCATTACCCTGTTTTTAAATGAAGATTGTCTGGAGTTCTGTAATGAGTACAAGGCTCGTGAGGTCGTGAAGAAGTATTGTTCCTTCATGCCTACCGAGATCTATCTGTCCAAGGCGAACACCAAGGAGACCCAGATCATCAAGGAAGAGGAAAAGCTTCCCGATGATGAAGTCCTGGAAGAGATCGAGCCGGAGAAGAAGGAAGCGGCAGAAGGTGAAAACGCTGAAACTGCTGAGGGAACAGAAGAGCCTAAGAAGCTGAAGATCAGAAAGCGTCCTGAATTGATCAACGAGACACAGCCTCTGTGGACCAAGCATCCCAATGAGTGCACGAAGGAAGAGTATCTGGACTTCTACCGCAAGGTATTTCAGGATTACAAGGAGCCTCTGTTCTGGATCCACCTGAATATGGATTATCCTTTTAATCTGAAAGGTATCCTGTACTTCCCGAAGATCAACATGGAGTATGAGTCCATCGAAGGTACCATCAAGCTGTACAACAATCAGGTATTTATCGCAGATAACATCAAGGAAGTCATTCCTGAGTTCCTGCTGCTGTTAAAGGGTGTCATCGACTGCCCGGATCTGCCTCTGAACGTATCCAGAAGTGCATTGCAGAATGATGGATTTGTCAAGAAGATCGCCGAGTACATTACCAAGAAGGTAGCGGACAAGTTGGCCGGTATGTGCAAGACGGATAAGGAAGAGTATGACAAATACTGGGATGACATCAGTCCCTTCATCAAGTTCGGCTGCCTGAAGGATGACAAGTTCTGTGAGAAGATGAATGATTATATCCTCTTCAAGAATCTGGACGGCAAATATCTGACTCTGCCCGAGTGTCTGGAGATCAAGCCTCAGGACGAGGAAGAGAATAAGGAAAATGCTGTAGATGAGAACGGCAACAAGGTAGAAGCTGAGGTCGTAGGGGATAAATCTGAAGATGAGGCTTCTGAGGAGAATGCTGAGGAAGAGAAGAAGGAAAAGACCATCTACTATGTAACGGATGAACAGCAGCAGAGCCAGTACATCAATATGTTCAAGGCTGCCAAGATGGATGCTGTGATCCTGACCCACAATATCGATCAGCCCTTCATCTCCCAGTTAGAGCAGAAGAATGAGGGAATCAAGTTCCAACGTATCGATGCGGATGTGACCGATGCCCTGAAGTCCAAGACTTCCAAGAAGGCTGAAAAAGAGATGGAAGAGCAGGCAGAGAGCATCAGCAAGCTGATGAAGAAAGCTCTGAAGAACGACAAGATCACTGTCAAGGTAGAGAAGCTGAAGAACAAGAAGATCTCTTCCATGATCACGCTGTCCGAAGAGAGCAGACGTATGCAGGATATGATGAAGATGTACTCCATGCCCGGCATGGATATGAGTGCTTTCGGCGGTGAGGGCGAGACCCTGATTCTGAATGCCAACCATCCTCTGGTACAGTACATCACCGAGCACCAGGACGGCGAGAACGCAGAAATGATCTGCGAGCAGCTGTACGATCTGGCAAAGCTCCAGCATGCACCCTTGTCCGCCGACGCCATGACCAAGTTCGTGGCAAGAAGCAATGACATTATGATGCTGTTGACCAAATAAAAATGATGGATTAAAAACAAAGGGAATCACAATCTGGGAACGGTTTGTGGTTCCTTTTTTGGGCTACACGGCGGCTCGGGGACAGATGCAGACCGGTACCGGAATTAGTATTTAGTGAATGCATATCACCCGTCTGTTAATCAAGTAGATGTATGATGAAGACAAAACGGATAGAAGTTAGTCTGCTTAGTATATGGGAACATGCACATATTTTTCTGACTTTGCATATTCTGTAAGGAACATTTGTTGCCTGACCGGATCAAGACAGACAAAACGGCATAGGCAGAAAGGACCTCTGTCCATGGACACTACTTATACAGGAACACTTCAGATTAGCGTTGTCTCCGCTCTGGGGATGACACCGATACCCGGCGCGACCGTCACTGTCTCCTATACCGGGGATCCGGATTCCCCGCTGGAGACGATGACTACTGACGAATCCGGGCAAACCCCTACGATAACACTGGATGCGCCGCCGAGAGAGCTTTCTTTATCTCCGGATATTACGGCACAGCCCTATTCGGAGTACAACATTCAGGTGACTGCAGAAGGCTTTGAACCGGTACTGGTATCTGGTTCCGAAATTCTGGCAGGCGAATTTTCCCTACAACCGATCCGCATGAATCCGCTGAATGTAACAGAGGAGGAAGAAAAAGTAGTAGTAATACCTGCACATACGCTTTTCGGAGAGTATCCTCCGAAGATTCCGGAAGAAGAAATCAAACCTATGAACGAGACCGGGGAGATCGTACTGAGCCGTGTGGTGATTCCGGAATATGTGATCGTACATGACGGTGTCCCGGAGGATCCCACTGCCCGGAATTACTGGGTGCGCTATAAGGATTACATTAAAAATGTGGCCTCCAGCGAGATTTATTCCACCTGGCCGGAGAGTGCAATTTATGCTAATATTCTGGTTATTCAATCATTTACGTTAAACCGTATATATACGGAGTGGTACAGGGGACGAGGATACGATTTTACGATAACTTCTTCTACGGCGTATGATCAAAAATGGATCTATGGCAGAAATGTGTTCGAAGAGATCGACTATCTGGTAGATTCCATTTTTACCAACTATTTGTCAAGGCCCGGTGTACGACAGCCCATTTTCACATCGTATTGTGACGGTAATCGGACTACCTGCCGGGGGCTGAGCCAGTGGGGCTCCAAGTCATTGGCGGATCAGGGATATTCTGCTATTGATATCATTCATTATTATTACGGCAATGATATGTATATCAATTCCGCAGATATTATTTCGGGAGTGCCTTCTTCCTGGCCGGGGTATGATCTGACTATCGGTTCTTCCGGGGAAAAAGTCCGTCAGCTGCAACAGCAGTTGAACCGGATCGCCAGAAATTATCCGGCGATTCCTACGTTGACACCCGACGGAATCTATGGCTCCGGTACTGCGGAGGCTGTCCGGACGTTCCAGAAGATATTTAATCTTCCTCAGACCGGAATCGTGGATTATCCTACATGGTTTGAAATCTCGGATATTTATGTGGGGGTGACACGTATTTCGGAGCCGGATGCGTAGTAAATGGGAAGTTACGCGAGCAATGAGCCGCGTAACTTCCCATTTACTATGTTGTAACAAGTGTAATTCTAACAATTTTCCCGGACAAGCATAAAAACCGCTTGACAGATAAAAATAAATAACGTATTATTGTATTAAATAAATAATACAGTAAAACAACAAGACAATGAGGGACCCGGGGAGGCATCGATAGAAACGATGCGTGACAGATAATAAGAAACAAGAAAGGATGATAGGAATGGCGTGGGAATTGGATGCTGACAGACCCATATATGCGCAGCTGGTGGAGCGGATCCAGAAAGAGATCGTGTCCGGCAAATATCAGCCGGGAGAGAAGCTGCCGAGTGTCAGAGATCTTGCGGCCGTGGCGGCGGTGAACCCGAATACGATGCAGAAAGCTTTTGCGGAACTGGAGCGGAGCGGCCTGATCGTGACACAGCGCACCAGCGGCAGAACCGTGACGGAGGACACTGAGCTGATCGGGAATACCAGAGAACAGCTGGCAGCCGGGCATGTCCGGAATTTTATCAACAACATGCAGGAACTGGGATATCAGAGAGAGGAGATCCGGAATCTCTTCGATAAGGTACAGGCCTGACAGGGGTGCAAATTTATGATGAAAATAAAGAGAGGCGGAAATAGAAATGAATAATCTGGTAGAAATTGTAAATCTGACCAAGAAATATGGTGCCAATGTGGCTGTGAACAATCTGACCGTAAGTCTCCCCAAGGGGAAGATCATTGGCCTGTTGGGACCCAACGGCAGCGGTAAGACGACACTGATCAAAATGCTGAACGGTCTGCTGACACCGACGGAAGGCACTATTATGATCGACGGAAATTATGTAGGACCGGCGACCAAGAGCAAGGTAGCTTATCTGCCGGACCGCACGTATCTGACCATGAATCAGACGATCCGGGAGATCCTGGATTTCTTTCAGGACTTTTATACAGACTTTTCCAGGGAACGTGCGGAAGAGATGTTAAAGAGTCTGGGGATCGATCCTGCAGTGAAAATGCGGACATTGTCCAAAGGTACGAAGGAGAAGGTACAGTTGATCTTAGTGATGAGCAGGAATGCCAGCCTGTATATTTTGGATGAGCCGATTGCCGGTGTGGATCCGGCAGCGAGAGATTACATCCTGCGCACCATTATCAACAACTACAATCCGGAAGCCACCGTGCTGATCTCTACCCATCTGATCGAGGATGTGGAACAGGTACTGGATGAAGTCATCTTCATGCGTTATGGTCAGCTGGTGTTATATACATCCGTTGACAATATCAGAGAAGAGAAAGGTAAGTCTGTAGATGCTTACTTCAGGGAGGTGTTCGCATCTTAGGAAAGTTAATGAAATATGAATGGAAAAATATCTGGAAAGCCGGTACACTGATGCTTCTGGGAATGTTTATCGTCACAGTGATCGGCTGTGTCGTACTGCAAATGCCGGGAGTGGCGGAATTTTTCGACAGCAATGATGTAAATGGCGCGCAGGCCTGGCTTGTGATCTCTTCCTTCGCGGCAATCCTGATCCTGTATGTGATCATGCTGCTGGCATCCACCTGGGGTATGCTGATCTTCCTGGGCATCCGCTTTTACCGCAGCATGTATACGGATGAGGGATATCTGTCCCACACCCTGCCGGTGACGGCCAACCAACTGTTCTTAAGCAAGGTACTGGTGTCCGGTGTCTGGTATCTGTTCATTTCGATAGGCATTGGTATTTCAGTGGTGGCACTGGTCGTCTCTTTGATGACAGGACTTTTAAATATTGGTGAACTGAGTGGTGTACTGATACAATATAATGGAAATATCTGGGAATTCCTGGCAGATGCTTTTTATGAACTTGGCAGAACATACGAAGAAGAGATGGGAATCAATCTGCTGCATTATGGGATTACACTACTCTTAACCTATGTGGCAGGACCTTTCATTACTATGGTCACCCTGTTCGGAGCGCTGACCATCGGACAGCTTTCCTCCAAACATAAAGGCCTGATGGGAATCCTGGCATATGCCGGCCTGACGATCCTGTCTTCCATCATCGGAAGTACTGTACAGAGTGCCTTCATGTTTGGCACAAATGTCATGAGCAACTCCGGCGGATTTTCGGTAACGACCAATATGGCCTATGACATTAACGTGATCACCAGCCTGCTCATTGCGGCCATCATGTACGGCGTATCTTATTACATCATGAACCGAAAATTAAACCTGGACTAACCGGGTCTACACCTTGCCCTCAACTGGTAAATTTGGTATAATAAATCCAAATGACAACAGGGAACGGGTGAAGGTACATGCAGGAGATTATTGATAGAATTTTAGGAGGAAACTTCGATTATGAGAACGGTTCTTTGGAATTCTCCTGCGCTAAAATAGAGATTTCCCTGTCACAGGGGACAATATATGAGGGCTCTTTTCACATTCTTTCTGCGTCGGAAGGCTATGTAAAGGGATCCGTGATCTCGGACCATCTTCGGATGGAATGTATGACGGATCAGTTTACCGGCTCCGATGCAGAAATTTTTTACTGCTTCCACGGAGAAGATCTGGAGGAAGGGGATGTGATCAAGGGCTCTTTTTCCGTAGTCAGCAACAGAGGAGAATACAATCTTCCTTTTGTGGTGACGGTGGAGCATGGGATGTTGAATTCTTCCATCGGGGCTATCCGGAATCTGTTCCATTTTGCCAACCTGGCGAAGAGCAACTGGAAGGAAGCTGTGCGGCTGTTCTATGATCCGGAATTTCTGCGGCTGTTCCAGGGGAACGATGCCCATTTCTATGACAGTTACCGGATCCTGTCCACTTATGAGGGCAACGAACAAAATGTGGAGGAATTCCTGATCTGTATCAATAAAAAGCAACAGTTGGAATTCCTGACGGAAGAGAAAGAACTGGTGAAAAAACTGCCTCGCAGCGCAGATAATTACGGCATCACGGAGAACAATCTGACCATCGTGAGGAACGGCTGGGGATATACGAATCTCCAGATCGAGTGTGAGGGTGAATTTGTCTTTACGGAAAAGGAAAACATTACAGACGATGATTTTCTGGGAAACCGTTGCCGCCTGCCGGTCTACATCGACAGCAGCCTGTGCAGATCTGGCAAAAATTTCGGTAAAGTCTACATATATAATGCTTATACTTCACTGGAGATCCCGGTCATGGTACAGCTGGGAGACGGTGTAGTGGCCCGGCATGCGGATCACAGTCATATGCAGTGCATCACAAAGATCATGAAATATTATGAAGAATCGAGACTGAAAAAGATCGGTACGGGAACCTGGCTCGCGGAGACCGGCAAACTGGTGGAGCGCATGGTGACCATGGATGAGAAGGATGTGCCGGCGAGACTGTTCCAGGCACAGCTTCTGATCACAGAGGAACGCTACAATGAAGCCGGATGGATCCTGGATCACGCGGCGGACATGTTGGAAGCCCAGGGAGCTACCGGCGGAGAACAGTGGGCTTACTATCTGTATCTGACCACACTGATCCACAGGGACCCCCAGTATACACTGCAAATGGCGGAGCAGGTGGAACAGATCTACCGCTATGACAGGACCCGCTGGCGTGTGGCATGGCTGCTGTTGTATCTGTCGGAGGAATACAATCGTTCAACCTCCGGGAAATGGATGTTCTTAGAAAAACAGTACCAGTACGGCTGCACCAGTCCGGTGATCTACCTGGAAGCACTGGCCCTTTTGAACGGCAATCCGGCGCTGCTACGTAAATTGAACAGTTTTGAACTGCAGGTGTTGAACTTCGGTGTCCGTCAGGATGCGGTAAACGACAGCCTGATCGAACAGCTGTTGTATCTGTCGGGAAGAGTCAGAGAGTATTCTCCACTACTGGGCAGAATTTTACGAAGACTGTATGAGAAAAAGAAGGATGTGCGGATCCTGCAGGAGGTGTGCAGCCTTCTGATCAAGGGAAGTAAGACGGGACCGGATGCCTTCACGTGGTATCAGATGGGTGTGGAAAGCCATCTGAGGATCACGAATCTCTATGAATATTATATGGCGTCGGTAGATCTGGATGCTGTGCTGGAGCTTCCGAAAGTGATTCTGATGTATTTTTCTTTCCAGAGCAATCTGGATTATGAACATAGTGCGTTCCTGTATGCGTATCTGTTAAAACACCGGAAAGATTATGAGGAACTGTACGAACATTACGAGCCGAGAATGGAGCGGTTCGTCATTGACCAGATCCAGAAGCAGCATATTAACAGACATCTGGCAATACTGTATCAGGAATTCCTGTCTCCGGCCATTGTAACGGAAGCTATGGCGAAGCCTTTGTCCCGTCTGTTGTTTGCCCATATGGTAAGAGTGGATGACAGCAGAATGCGTAAGGTGATCGTCAGCCAGCCGGGGAATCTGATACTGTCCGAGACGCCTCTGCAAAACGGCACGGCCTGGGTGGCAGTCTACGGGAATGATTATACCATTGCTTTTGAGGATGCATATGGTAACAGGTTCCTTAAAAATGTGGAATATACCCTGGAAAAACTGCTGGTACCGGGGAAATATCTCAGACTTCTGGAACATTATGTGCCGGATACGGCAGAACTGGATCTGTATTTCATGGAGAACGGCAGAACAGAAGAGACCATATCTTCCACAAAGCTGATGCGGATGGCAAGACTGGTGGAAAGCGATGCCGTGGAGCCGAAGCTGCGCAGTGAGATTGCGGTACAGCTGGTACAGGCCTATTTCGACGCGGATAATTTGCAGGCACTGGATGAATACCTGCAGGAGCTGCAGGGGGACGGCTTTACGGAGGAACAGCGGGAACTGATCCTGCGTTTTCTGGTGTTGCGGGGAAATTATGAGAAGGCATATGCCTGGATCGAAGCATATACCCCTTATTTTGTGGAGGCCAAGATTCTGTTGCGGCTTACGGACGGTGTGATCACGCAGTCGGTCCATGAGGGAGAGGCAGTCCTGTATGCGGCGGCATTGACGGTGTTCCGCAAGGGAAAATACAACGGTGGAATTTTAGAGTATCTGGTGCGTTATGCCACCGGTACCACGAAGGAATTGCGTGACATCTGGAAAGCGGCAAGATCCTTTGAGATAGACTGCTACAGCTTAAGTGAAAAGATATTGCTGCAGATGCTGTTCTCCGGGGCATTTGTGGGAGAGCGGATGGATATTTTCCGTTATTATGTATCCCAGGGAGCCAGACAGGAGATCGAGGAAGCTGTGCTTGTACAGAGCTCTTATGATTATTTCTGCCGGGAGAAGATCACGGAGGAATATGTATTCCGGGAGATCCGTAACTGCTATCTGCGGGGAGAAGAGACCCAGCGGATCTGCAAGCTGGCTTATCTGAAATTCTATGCGGAGAATAAGGACAAGCTGGAGCGGGAAGATGAAACTCTGGTCCGGAATTTCCTGGAGGAAATGATGAAGGACCACATTCATCTGAACTTTTTCAGGGAATATCAGGACTGCCTGCCACAGCTGCAGGAGATGAAGGACAAGACTATCGTGGAGTATCACACAAGAGGCGGCGTCCGTGCAAGGATTCATTATGTGATGATGCATGAGAACGGGCAGGCGGAGGATTACCTGTCGGAATATATGCAGGAAGTATACAGCGGTGTATTTTTCAAGGAATTCGTACTGTTTTTCGGGGAGAATCTTCAATATTACATTATGGAAGAATCAGAGAACGAAGAACAGCTGACGGAGAGCGGAAGCCTGCAGAAGAGCGATATTATGAATGAAAGTCCGGACAGCAAATACGAGATTATCAATGATATGATGATCAGCATGACACTGCAGGACGATACGACACTGGATCATCTGATCGAGGAATATTACCGCAGGGAATATCTGGATCACAGATTGTTCACATTGCAGTAAAGATAAAAAAAGACAGCAGGAGAGGAGGCGGAAGAACATGCGACTGCCGGGAAGTGATAAAGTTATAGTGGGTTATGACCTGGGGAAAGATTATGCGCAGATCAGCTGCTATGTCACAGGCAGGGAAGAAGAGATCACCACATTGTCTTCCGTTGCAGGCTCACAGGTCTATACGATTCCCCTGGTCCTGAGCAAGAGACAGGGAGTCAACCAGTGGTTCTATGGAAGTGAAGCCCTCCGGCATGCGGAGGAAGAAGAGGGAATCCTGGTGGAGCATCTTCTGAAGCTGGCAAAAGATGGGGAACCGGTGCAGATCGATGGAACGACTCTGGATCCGGTGGCACTACTGACTCTTTTTCTCAAGCGTAGTCTGGGAATGCTGTCCCAGATGACTTCCACAGAGCGGATCGGGGCCCTGATGATCACCTGCGAGGAACTGGATGCAGGAATGCTGGAGGTGCTGACGCAGGCAGTGGAGGCATTACACCTGAAGACGGATGCTGTCTGTTTTCAGAGCCATCGGGAGAGCTTTTATTATTACAATCTGTATCAGCCGGAAAATCTGTGGAAGCAGGGGAGCGTGCTGTGCGAGTATAGGGACAGTTCCATCCAGACTTATTATATGGAATGCAACTGCCATACGACGCCGGTGGTAACGTACATCGAAGAGCGGGAATTCCCTTTTCCGGTGGAAAAATCGGATGAAAAGTTCCTGGAGATCGCCACACAGCTATGCGAGAACCGGATGGTGTCCTCGGTATATCTGATCGGGGAAGAGTTTTCTCAAGAATGGATGAAAGAATCGCTACGCTATCTGTGCCGTGGACGGAGAGTCTTTCAGGGGAACAACCTGTTCAGCAAGGGTGCCTGCTACAGCATGATGGAGCGACTGCATCCCAGTGAAAACGGACAAAATCATGTCTATCTGGGACAGGATAAATTGAAATCCAATATCGGTATGAAAGTGCGCAGACAGGGAGAGGAATCCTATCAGGCACTGTTAGACGCCGGAATCAACTGGTACGAGGCGCAGAATACCATGGAGTTTTACCTGCTGGAAGGAAGAGCGGTGGAGATCCTGATCACGTCCCTGACGGGAAAGGGCAGCCGGATCGCCAGAATCGTGCCGGAAGAATTGCAGGAAGGAATCACCAGACTGCGGATTCAGGTGGAGATGAAGGATGAAACACATCTGCAGGTGGAACTGGAGGATCTTGGTTTTGGCAGCTTCCGAACAGCTACGCATCATATCTGGAAGGAAGAAATAGAGTTGTAGATCTGCCCGGGGCAGAGAAAATGAGGATGAAAAATGAAGGCAAGTCTGTGTGTAGGAGAATATTGCGAGAATGCCTATAATGTGGAAGGCCTGGATATCCGGGTCTATAGTATGGAAGAGTTGTGCTATTGCCTAAAGGAGAATGCATTCCTGTTAGACCTGTCCATCATGAACGATAAGCTGGTGGACTGGATCGGAGAAGAATGTAAAGTGTGGGAACTGGCAAAACAGCTCTACCCCATGGTACATAAGCAGGGATCCTTAAGTGTGTTCGTGGTGACGATCCTGCAATATGTGGGGATGTACGATCCGGAAGAAATCCTGCAGGTGGAGCAGGTACTGAAGCAGGGAGCCGGACTCAGCAATCTGGAGAAACGCAAGAGCCAGATCGACTATATGGTGGAAAAAAGAAAATATGCGGCAGCCATCCGTGGATATGATATGCTACTGGAGACCTGGAACCATCTGGAACAGGAAGGAAAGGAACTTCCGGCGGGAAAAGTCCGGGCGGCGATCCTGCACAATAAGGGTGTGGCGCTGACAGGGTTGATGTTTTATGACAAGGCGGCATATTACTTTAACGAAGCCTGGAAGACCGATCCGGACAGAGAACACCTGGATGCTTATCTGGCGGCAAAGAGAATGGAACTGACGGAGGATGCCTATGTGGCATTTGCAGCGCAGAATCCGGAAAATTATACGGAGTCCCTGGAACTGGAAAAGCGGATCGAGCAATTTGAACGGGAATGGGAACAGCAGCCGGAGTACCGACAGCTACGGCTGCGTGGTGACTGGCGGGTGAACGACAGGGTGAAATACGATGCGGAAAATGAGAGACTGACTCAGGCACTGAAAAACAGTTACCGGACAAGTGTCAGCGTATAGAGAAGACAGCAGGAGAGAATTATGGCGTGGTGGAACCGTTTATTTAAGAAAAAAGAACCGATACAGCAGGAAGAGGACTGGGAACAGCTGGTCTATACCCGCAACGGTGTGAATTTTGATGAGGAAGACCAGAGAAAACGTTACATTGTAAATTGCCTGGAGCAGATCGCAGAGGCTTCCAAGGAGATCGACCTCCTGACGGGAGAGTATACGCTGGTGACTTCTTATCTGACGGATACGGATGAGATTGAGGCCCTGCCAGCAGAGCAGAGAGAAGAGGTCAACCGGGTGGCCGGCAAGCTGGCCGGGCTGGAACAGGAACGCAGCAGATACCGGGAAAAGAAGAACCGTATGCGGGATGCGGACTTCTATGCGATCCGCAAAAGAGAGAACGAGATTGAAGAAGGCATTCAGAAGATTCGGGACGGCGAGAAATACGGCAATCTGATAAGGCAGGATCTGCACAGACTGGACGGAGAACGACATGCCTATGAATACCGGAGAAATGAGCTGGAGAATCTGATGAACAACCAACGGGGCATGGCTGTCATTTTCCTTACGGCATTGATCGTCTGTGTGATCATGCTGGTGATCCTGCAGTATGCTTTTGAAATGGATGTCTATGTGGGACTTTTTCTGGCAGTAGGTGCAGGAGCTGTAGCCATCTCCTATGTCTGCATCCGGTACATGGATGCAGGACGGGAACTGCAGCGGGTGGAGAAGACCATCAACAAGATCATCCAGCTGCAGAATAAAGTCAAGATCCGCTATGTGAACAACTGTCAGCTGATGGAATATCTGTATCTGAAGTACAATACGGACAGTGCAGCAAAGCTGGAAAAACAGTGGAAAATGTATCAGGACGAAAAGGAAGAGCGGAAGCAGTTCGCAGAGGCGGAAGCTAAGATCGAGTACTACCAGAAGCAGCTGGTACAGCAGCTGGCCGGTTACCGTGTGCAGATGCCGGAGCGCTGGATCAGCCAGACAGCTGCGCTTTTGGACAAGCGGGAAATGGTGGAGATCCGTCACGAACTGATCCAGAGAAGACAGGTGCTCCGTAAACAGATGGACTACAATCAGGAAGTAGCGGAGAGTGCAAGAAACGAAGTAAAAGACATCGCAGCCACCTATCCGAAATATGCCCAGGAGATCCTGGCCATGGTGGAGCGGTACGACCGATAAAGAATTGACAAGACACCTCTCGTTGTGTTACTATGACACCGTGTTAGCAATTTACCATGCTAAAGTATACGACGCGGCCAACAGTGAGTGGCAGAACGGGAGGATGTATTATGAAAAGAGTATTAGTGGCATTACTGGCAATCAGCATGGCAGCAGGTGCTCTTACCGGCTGTGGTTCTAAAGGATCTGAGAAAACATTTACCGTAGGTTTCGATGCGGAATTTCCCCCTTACGGATATCGTGATGACAGTGGAGAATATGTAGGCTTTGACCTGGATCTGGCAGCAGAAGTATGCAAGAGACAGGGCTGGGAGCTGGTAAAGCAGCCTATCGACTGGGATGCCAAGGATATGGAGCTTTCTTCCGGAGCCATTGACTGTATCTGGAACGGTTTCACCATGAACGGCAGAGAAGATGCCTACACCTGGACAGAGCCCTATATCGACAACAGTCAGGTATTCGTCGTAGCGTCTGCTTCCGGTGTACAGAACAAGGAAGAACTGGCAGGCAAGGTGGTAGCAGTACAGAAGGATTCCTCTGCGCTGGCTGCTCTGAACGATGAAGAAAATGCAGACAACATTGCACTGCGTGATTCCTTCTCCCAGCTGATCGAATATGCGGACTACAATACCGCTTTCATGGATCTGGAGCAGGGTGCGGTAGATGCCGTAGCTATTGATATCGGTGTGGCACAGTATCAGATTGCGCAGAGAGAAGAAGGAAAATTCGTTATGCTGCAGGGCGAGGACAACAAGCTGGCTGTAGAGCAGTATGCAGTAGGTTTCCTGAAGGGTAATGATGAACTGAGAGATACCGTACAGAAGACACTGGACGAAATGGCAGCGGATGGTACCTTCGCACAGATCGCTGAAAAATGGGGACTGACCGACAGCGTATGTCTCGGTAAATAATCAACTAAGGATAGTTAAGGAGTAGAATTCATGAGTTTGCTGACCATGAGTGCCCAACTGGCAGAGGGCTTTCTGATAACGGTGGAAATATTTGTACTGACCCTTTTGTTTTCCCTTCCTCTGGGGCTGATCGTAGCCTTCGGAAGAATGTCAGGATGTAAGGTGATCCGCATTATCTCCAAAATATACATATCCATCATGAGAGGAACCCCTCTGATGTTACAGATCATCGTGGTGTATTTTGCCCCCTTTTATGTATTCCGCATGCAGGTGGGAACGGGGTATCGTTTCCCGGCGGTGATACTGGCATTCGTGATCAATTATGCGGCATATTTTGCAGAGATCTACCGTGCGGGCATTGAGTCCATACCGGTGGGGCAGTATGAGGCTGCGGAGGTGCTGGGCTACAGCAAGGCACAGACTTTCGTGAAGATCATTCTGCCGCAGGTGGTGAAGCGGGTTCTCCCGCCAGTGACCAATGAGACCATTACGCTGGTCAAAGATACCTCCATGGCATTTACCATTTCCATTGCGGAAATGTTCACGGTGGCAAAGCAGATCGGAGCGGCACAGACCAGTGTGCTTCCCCTGTTGGCAGCAGGTGTGTTCTATTATATCTTCAATCTCGTGGTGGCTTCTTTCATGGAGTATCTGGAGAAGAAGACATCTTATTACAGATAGGAGCAGTGCGGAAATATGGTCCTTTTGGAAATGAATCATGTGAAAAAAAGTTTTGACGGCAACGGGGTGCTGAAGGATATATCCCTGAAGGTTAACGAAGGAGAAGTTGTCTCCATCATCGGCCCCTCCGGTTCCGGCAAATCCACATTGCTTCGCTGTGCAACGCTTCTGGAGAAAATGGACGGTGGTGAGCTGATCTATTTAGGGCAGACGGCAGCTTCGGAGAAAACGGATAAAAACGGCAGAATACAGTGCGAATATGCGTCCAAGGCAGAATTACATAAGATCCGGAAATGTTTCGGACTGGTGTTCCAGAATTTTAACCTTTTTCCCCATTATACGGTGATGAAAAATATCATCGATGCGCCGATCCATGTGGATAAGGTAAGCCGCACAGAAGCCGTGGCGAGGGCGGAGAAGCTTTTAGCACAGTTGGGACTGTCGGATAAGGCAGATGCCTACCCTTACCAGCTGTCCGGCGGACAGCAGCAGAGAGTATCCATAGCCAGGGCACTGGCACTGCAGCCCAGGATCCTGTTCTTCGATGAGCCGACCTCGGCACTGGATCCGGAATTGACGGCAGAAGTATTAAAGGTGATCAGACAGCTGGCAAGTGAACATATGACCATGATCATCGTAACCCATGAGATGCAGTTTGCCAGAGAAGTATCCGACCGCATTATTTTCATGGAACAGGGTGTGATCGTGGAGGAAGGTTCTCCCGAAGCACTTTTTACAACGGAAAATGCCCGGGTTCGGGAATTTATCGGAAAGTTGCAGTAAAAATATATTGATTTTTTTTCGCAAATCTGTTTATCTATTAGGTGTGGGTGTATCTTGCCCACACCTGTTTCAATAAAAGACTGAAAAACATAAGAATGCGAGGACTGATGGTATGAGCGTACAGGAAATGAAACCGATCAAGGAAGGCAAAGTTCGTGAGATCTATGACAACGGAGACACCCTGATCATGGTGGCAACTGACCGTATCAGCTGCTTTGATGTGATCTTGGACAACACAGTAACAAAGAAAGGAACTGTATTGACCCAGATGTCGAAATTCTGGTTTGATATGACTGAGGATGTGATTCCCAATCATATGGTATCCGCTGATGTTAAGGATATGCCCGAATTTTTCAGACAGCCGAAATTCGACGGCAACAGCATGATGTGCAAGAAGCTGAACATGCTTCCCATCGAGTGCATCGTTCGTGGATACATTACCGGAAGCGGCTGGGAAAGCTACAAGAAGAATGGTACCGTATGCGGTATCAAGCTTCCGGAAGGTCTGAAGGAGGCAGATAAGCTTCCCGAGCCCATCTATACCCCTTCCACCAAGGCAGAGATCGGAGATCATGATGAGAATATCTCCTATGAGCAGAGTGTGGAATATCTGGAGAAGCGTTTCCCCGGCAAGGGCGCAGAATATGCGGCCAAGCTTCGTGACTATACCATCGCTATTTATAAAAAATGTGCGGATTATGCACTGACCAAAGGAATCATTATCGCAGATACCAAGTTCGAGTTCGGACTGGATGAGAACGGCAACATGGTACTGGGGGATGAAGTATTGACTCCCGACAGCTCCCGTTTCTGGCCGGTAGACGGCTACGAGCCAGGACATGGCCAGCCTTCCTTTGACAAACAGTTCGCCCGTGACTGGCTGAAAGCCAACCCTGAAAAAGGCTGGAAGCTGCCGGAGGACATCGTGGAGAAGACCATTGACAAATACCTTCAGGCTTACAAGATGCTGACAGGCAAGGATCTGTAGGGTACGGTTTTTTAGTTTTTTTTTTTTCACGGGGCAGGCAGGAAAGGTAAGGCTTACAAGTGACGGACAACATTTATATTCAGACAGAAAATAATGACAAATTAAAGGAAGAATGTGGCGTTTTCGGCGTGTATGATTTCGACGGACACGACGTGGCATCCACGATTTATTACGGCCTTCTGGCATTGCAGCACAGAGGCCAGGAAAGCTGCGGTATTGCCGTCAGTGACACGAATGGGCCCAAGGGCAAAGTCTTAAGCAGCAAAGACATGGGACTGGTCAATGAGGCATTTACACCGGAACAGCTGGAGAAGTTAAAAGGTGACATCGGTGTGGGACATGTCCGCTATTCTACAGCGGGAGGATCCACCAGAGAGAATGCACAGCCTCTGGTACTGAATTATGTAAAGGGTACTCTGGGACTGGCCCATAACGGTAACCTGATCAATGCGCCGGAGCTTCGAAGAGAACTGGAGTATACCGGTGCTATTTTCCAGACCACCATTGATTCCGAGGTGATTGCTTATCATATTGCCAGAGAGCGTTTGAATTCCAAATCGGTAGAGGAAGCTGTGGGCAGAGCCATGACGAAGATCAAGGGAGCCTATTCCCTGGTGGTGATGTCTCCCAGAAAGCTGATCGGCGCCAGAGATCCTTATGGATTTAAGCCGTTATGCATCGGCAAGAGAGACAATGCGTATTTTCTGTCCAGCGAGACCTGCGCTCTGGATACGGTAGGTGCCGAGTTCGTCCGGGATGTGCTTCCCGGCGAGATCGTGACCATTTCCCCGGAGAAAGGAATTGAGTCCGATACCACCCATGTATTAAAGCCTGCGGAGACCGCCAGATGTATTTTTGAGTATATTTATTTCGCCAGACCCGACAGCTTTATCGACGGCGTCAGCGTATACGATTCCCGTATTCTGGCCGGAAAGTTCCTGGCTATGGATTCCCCGGTGGATGCGGATCTGGTCATCGGCGTACCGGAATCCGGCAACTGCGCAGCCATGGGATATTCCATGCAGTCGGGAATCCCTTACGGCATGGGCTTCGTGAAAAATGCCTATGTGGGCAGAACCTTCATCAAACCGAAGCAGAAGAGCAGAGAAAGCAGCGTTCAGGTCAAACTGAACCCTATCCGGGAAGCCGTGGAGGGCAAGCGTGTCATCATGATCGATGATTCCATTGTCCGCGGCACCACCTCCGACCGTATCGTAAAGATGTTACGGGAAGCCGGAGCCAAAGAGGTACATATGAGAGTCAGTTCACCGCCGTTTCTGTGGCCCTGCTATTTCGGCACAGACGTTCCGGCGAGAGACCAGCTGATCGCATATAACCGTTCCATCAAGGAGATCAGTGATCTGATCGGCACGGACAGCCTGGATTATCTGAAGATTGAGAGACTGGAAGAACTGGTGGGCGGTAATCTTGGCATCTGCAAGGGCTGCTTTACCGGAAAATACCCGATGGAACCGCCTGCGGAAGATATCCGCGGAGAATTTGACAAATAAACAATAACTATTCAGAAAACCGCAGAATAAGAAAAACTGATACGTCATGCCTGCATGTAAGTAGCAGTTTTCTTATTTGTAAGGTGACTCGAGTAGAGTCACCATCCCACACATGAACAAAATTAGCTGCGAAGCAGCGGGAAAGTATGAGAAGCATACGGTTTTGTGAATGTGAGGGATGGGTTTTGAATGGTTGCAATAAATTAGAAAATAAGAGGAGCAGACAAATGAGTACAGGTACAGACAGATATCAGAGCCCGTTATCCGAACGCTATGCAAGCAAGGAGATGCAGTATATTTTCTCCCCGGATATGAAATTCCGTACATGGAGAAAGCTGTGGATTGCACTGGCAGAGACGGAGAAAGAGCTGGGACTGTCCCAGGACGGTAAGCCCGTTATCACAGATGAGCAGATCGAGGAACTGAAGGCCCATGCTGAGGACATTAATTACGATGTGGCAAAAGAGCGTGAAAAACTGGTACGTCATGACGTTATGAGCCATGTGTATGCATACGGACAGCAGTGCCCCAAGGCAGCCGGAATCATCCATCTGGGCGCAACCTCCTGCTATGTGGGTGACAACACCGACATTATTGTGATGACCGAGGCACTGAAGCTTGTCAGAAAAAAGCTGATCAATGTTATGAAGGAACTGGCGGATTTCGCTGATAAGTATAAGGCACAGCCTACCCTGGCATTTACTCATTTTCAGCCTGCACAGCCTACAACCGTAGGCAAGAGAGCAACGTTGTGGTTACAGGAGTTCTCACTGGATCTGGAGGATCTGGATCACGTTCTGTGTACCATGAAGCTGTTAGGCTCTAAGGGAACCACCGGAACCCAGGCTTCTTTCCTGGAACTGTTCAACGGAGATCAGGAGACCATCGACAAGATCGATCCCATGATTGCAGCCAAGATGGGATTCAAGGAGTGCTATCCTGTATCCGGTCAGACTTATTCCCGCAAGGTGGATACCAGAGTAGCCAACGTGCTGGCCGGTATTGCGGCATCCGCTCATAAGATGAGCAATGACATCCGCCTGTTACAGCATCTGAAGGAAGTGGAAGAGCCCTTCGAGAAGAACCAGATCGGCTCCTCCGCCATGGCTTACAAGCGTAATCCCATGAGAAGTGAGCGTATTGCTTCCCTGTCCCGTTATGTGATGGTGGATGCGCTGAATCCCGCCATTACTTCCGCAACCCAGTGGTTCGAGAGAACGCTGGACGATTCTGCCAACAAGAGACTGTCTATTCCCGAAGGCTTTCTTGCCATCGATGGTATTCTGGATCTGTGCCTGAATGTGGTAGACGGACTGGTAGTATATCCGAAGGTAATTGAAAAGCACATGATGAGCGAGCTTCCTTTCATGGCTACCGAGAATATTATGATGGATGCCGTAAAGTTAGGCGGCAACCGTCAGGAACTGCATGAGCGTATTCGTGAGCTTTCCATGGAGGCCGGACGCAATGTGAAGGTAGAAGGAAAAGAGAATAACCTCCTGGAGCTGATCGCCGCAGATCCCGCATTCCCCATGGGATTGGAGGAACTGAAAGCATCCATGGATCCGTCCAAGTATATCGGACGTTCCAAAGAGCAGGTGGAAGCTTTCCTTAAAAATGTGATCAGCCCGATCTTAGAGGCCAACAAGGACTTACTGGGTGTAAAGGCCGAGATCAACGTATAAACGTTTTCTGCTGAAGTAATTTGTGGAAACGAAAACTATTCAGAACCTCATTCATCGGTGATCTTTTGATGTTTACATGGCTCTGAATCGTTACAGAATGATAAGAAAGCAGGAGACGAAAATGGGTGGATTTTTTGGAGTCGCAGCAAAAGAAGACTGTGTGTTTGATCTGTTCTTTGGAACGGATTATCATTCCCATCTGGGAACCAGACGTGCCGGCATGGCAGTCTACAGCAAAGAAGAAGGTTACAACAGAGCCATTCACAACATAGAGAATGCACCGTTCCGTACGAAGTTCGACAAGGATGTCAATGAGATGCACGGACATCTGGGCATCGGCTGTATTTCCGATTTTGAGCCCCAGCCGCTGATGGTGCGTTCCCATCACGGAACTTATGCTATTACCACCGTGGGCAAGATCAACAATACGGATGCCATCATCAAGGATCTGTTTGCGAAGGGACATTCTCATTTCCTGGAGATGAGCGGCGGTGACATCAATGCCACGGAGCTGGTGGCGGCCATTGTCAACCAGAAGGACAATCTGGTGGAGGGCATTCAGTACGCCCAGGAGATCATCGACGGTTCCATGACCTTACTGATCATGACACCCAAGGGAATCTATGCGGCCAGAGATAAGATGGGCCGTACTCCGGTGGCAGTAGGCAAAAAGGAGGGGGCTTATTGCGTCTCCTTTGAGAGCTTTGCTTATCTGAATCTGGGATACCAGCCCGTGAGAGAGCTGGGACCGGGAGAGATCGCCGTGGTGACACCGGAAGGTGTACGAACCCTGGTGAAGCCCGGCAAGGATATGAAGATCTGTACGTTTTTGTGGGTCTATTACGGATATCCGTCCTCATCCTATGAAGGCATCAGTGTAGAGAAGATGCGTTATCAATGCGGTGCCAAGCTGGCGGAGCGTGATAATGTAAAACCGGATATCGTAGCAGGAGTGCCGGATTCCGGTACCGCTCATGCAGTGGGATATGCCAACCGCTCGGGAATTCCTTTTTCCCGTCCGTTTATTAAGTATACCCCCACCTGGCCCAGATCCTTTATGCCGACGATCCAGACCCAGAGAAATCTGATCGCAAAGATGAAACTGATCCCGGTACATGATCTGATCCAGGATCAGAGTCTGTTGTTGATCGACGATTCTATTGTCCGCGGCACACAGTTAAGAGAGACCACGGAATTCCTGTACCAGAGCGGTGCAAAGGAAGTACATATCCGTCCGGCCTGTCCGCCTCTGTTATATGGCTGCAAGTACCTGAACTTTTCCAGATCTTCTTCCGAGATGGATCTGATCACCCGCCGTGTGATCAAGGAGATTGAGCAGGAGGGCAGAGAAATCGATCTGAAGAACTATGTGAATCCCGATACTCCGGAATACGAGGAGATGGTAGGACGGATCTGCAAACAGCTGAAGTTCACCACATTGCAGTTTCAGAGATTGGATGATATGATTGAGTCCGTGGGCATCGGCAGAGAGAAGCTGTGCACCTACTGTTGGGATGGCAGAGAATAATGCGAAAAGAACTTCTAATCACTCAGAGCAAAGGCTCTTTCGTG
>OHQE01000079.1_pt1 | contig 62313 bp, 55 predicted proteins | sample 1577931 | NCBI WGS metagenome assembly OHQE01 (sample SAMEA3879552, study PRJEB24766) | human gut metagenome | biome: human-associated habitat; feature: feces | place: USA | collected 1985/1987 | reverse complement strand
AGCGCCACCTTGCCAAGGTGGAGGTAGCGAGTTCGAGCCTCGTAATCCGCTCCAATCGGTGTCATAGCCAAGTGGTAAGGCGTGGGACTGCAACTCCCTGACCCCCAGTTCAAATCTGGGTGACACCTCCACATTCACCTGTACGTGTATGCGTGCAGGTGAATTTTTTATTTTGCTTACGCCTTTTTGCGCGCCTAAAACGCCGAGAATAATTAAGAGCGATTAAGACTATTAAGCTTTGCTTAAATAGCCTTAATAATTATTGATTTTGCATGTTTTGCCGTATAAGATAAAGAAAACAGCTACTCTTAGAAGGCGGGGTAAACATGAAAAGGACAAAACTCAAGGTTGGAAATATAATTATATTTTCTTTGGTGTGCCTGGCTCTTGCCGCAGGCGTGATCTATTATGCGTACAAGTATAATTTCATTCCGCATAAAATGTATACAAACGAGGACTTCGGGATTGAAACGTACGTCAGCAGCACTGATAAGGACGGGGACGGCATAGATGACCAGACAGACATACTCCAAAACGTCAGGGCATACATAGCCACAGAACCAAAGTACATGAGCAGATACTACGATACCGGATACCCGAATGATGAGTACGGCGTCTGCACGGATGTCGTGGCACAGGGGCTTTTGGGCGCAGGATATGACCTGATGGAGCTTGTGTATGAGGACAGATGCGCTAACCCGAATGACTATGCCGACGAGCCGATTGATAAGAACATCGACTTCAGAAGAGTCAGAAACCTGCTTGCGTATTTCAGAAATACCGCAATAGAGCTTACATGCGACGTGCATGATATAGAACAGTGGCAGGGCGGCGATATAGTCGTGTTCGAGGGACACATAGGAATTGTTTCGGATAAGAGAAACAAAAACGGCGTGTGCTTTGTCATACATAACGGCTCTCCCATGCAGCACGGATATGAACAGGATATACTTGAAAACCGCAACGACATAGTGGCGCACTTCAGAATATCGTAAATAAAAGAACCTCCGCATGCTTTGCGAAGGTTCTTTTTCGTTTTAAGTTGTTAACGCTTGCTGCTCGATTTCTTGCTCTTTTTCTTTCTGTTCTGATAGGGATAAGGACTCATGTTGGCTTTTGCCCTTTTGTTCTCAAGCGAAAGCCCGTACACAAACAGTATCGCGCAGACTATCGCCGCCACACCGAAGGGAACCGCTATAAACCAGTAGGGAACGGTGTCCGAAGGCGTGGGGAAGTTGCCGAGTTTAAGGGTGTAACCCAAAACAGGACCCGTGATTCCGCATTGGTCAAGGCCTGCTTCAAAAAGTTTCTCCTCCGAAGAGCTCATGTTCTTAAATCTTCCGTTGATCTCTATGATGTTGCCCATGTATCCGGCTTCAGGGTCTTTGGCATATGCCAAATATGCGTCGATGACGTATTGCAAGTCCTCGTCGCCCCTCTTGTCCGCCTCTACAAGCGTTGCAACCTGCTCTCCGTTCGGAGCGTCAATGTACATGAGATAGTAATAGTCGGTCGCTGCCGCTTCCGATTCGGCAATGTATCCGAGCTGGGTCAAAAACTTGTACGCGCTGCCCGTCACATACTGCCCGTTTAGGTCTGACGAAAGATTTATCTCGGACAAACTCTTTACGTTTTTAGATTCTGCAACGTTGTGGTATATGCCGAGTATTGATGCAAAGGTTGGTATAAAAACTATAAGCGCAATTATTGCAGCGGCGAGCATTGTGTATATGCGGCTGCCTGAAAGAAATCTTTTGAGCTTTGTGTCCTCCGTCTCCGAAAAGACCTGTTCGTTTTCTTCTCTTGCTTCGAGTATATCCATAGTCTTAGCTTAAAAGCTCTCCTTTCATCGGGAATAGTTAAATGCGGCAGGTATACCGCCGTCTTCGATACATCTGACTACATTACTATACCACAGCGCGCGCCCCGCGTCAATCATCAATCGAGTGCTCGAGGCTGAGCTGTTCCTTGTTAAACTGCAGCATGTACAGGTCGTAATACCTTCCCTTTAATTTGAGAAGCTCCGAGTGGCTGCCCTGCTCCTTTATCTCTCCGTGGGACAGGTATATTATTTTGTCCGCCTTTCTTATGGTTGACAGCCTGTGCGCCACGATGAGAAGCGTGCCTATGTTCATCATCTTGTCAAGCGAATCCTGGATGAGTATTTCCGTCTCGGTGTCTATGTTTGCCGTCGCCTCGTCCAAAATCATGACCTCGGGCTTGTGAACTATCGTCCTTGCAAAGGATATGAGCTGACGCTGTCCCGATGAGAAGTTGTTTCCGCGCTCGCGAACCTGCTCGTCAAGGCCGTGCTCAAGCTTGTTTATTATCTTGTCGGCGTTTACGTATTTGCACGCAGCCATTATCTCCTCGTCCGATATGTCGTCGTCGCGAAGGACTATGTTGCTGCGTATGGTTCCGGAGAATAAGAATACGTCCTGGAGCATCTGCCCGAAGTGCCGCCTCAGGCTTGAAATCTTTATCTTTTTGATGTCTATGCCGTCTATGAGTATCTGTCCTTTTTGTATGTCGTAGTTGCGGCATATCAGGGACAGGATCGTCGTCTTGCCCGAGCCGGTAGCTCCGACAAACGCCACGGTTTCTCCGGCGTTCACCTTAAACGACACATCTTTGAGCACCCATTCGCCCTCGTCGTACGCAAACCACACGTTCTTAAACTCTATGTCTCCGCGGCATGTTTTAAGCTCTATTGCGTCCTCTGAGTCCACAATCTGCGGCTTCATGTCCATTATCGTAAAGATCTTTTCCGCGGATGCGTATGCCGACTGCAGCCAGTTAAACTGCTCCGCAAGGTTTTGTATGGGTGTGTAGAACTTCGATATGTACATGTAAAACGTGACTATCGTTCCGCTCGTGATGACCTGCCCCAAAAACGGCGTGTCCTTTATGTATCCTCGTCCGCCGAGATACAGCAGGCAGAGTATAGACGCTATGTTGAGCATGTACACAACCGGCCTGAATATTCCGAACACGAAAATCTGCTCGGCTTTGGCTTTTTTGAGACGGCGGTTGCGCTCTTCAAATTCGCCCATCTTCCTTTGCTCGCGGTTGAATATCTGTATTATCTTCATTCCGGAGAGGTTTTCCGACACAAACGTGTTTATGTCGGTCGTTCCGTCCTTCACGGCCCGGTATGCCTTTCTCGAAAACTTTCTGAATATCACGGTAAAGAGTATTATAAACGGCACAAAGCACAAAACCATCAGCGTCAGGGCGTAGTTTACCGCCATCATCGCGCAAAGCACTCCGAATATCACAAAGAAGTTCTTCACAAGGTTTACTATGATGTTTGTGAACATCATGGATATCGCGTTGGTGTCGTTTGTAACTCTGGTGACAAGCTTTCCTACGGGTATTGCATTCAGCTGTGCGTGCGAAAGGCTTTCTATGTGCTGCATCAGGTCGAGCCTTATGCTTGAAAGTATCTTTTGTCCGGTCTTTTGCAAAACCATAGCCTGCACGTATGTGCAGATGAGCGAGACTATGAGTATTCCGGCGTAAACCGCAACCCTTGCAAAGAGCGCGGAAAGCTCAAAGTCATCCTTTATCATCTCTTCTATGTCTCCGATTATGAGCGGGGACATGATGTCGTAAGCCACCGAGAAGAGCATGACAAACAAAACAAGTATAAAGCTCTTGGCGTGAGGCTTGGCGTACTTTAAGAGCCTGACGGTTATCTCGCCGTCCGGCATGTTTCTGTCAAAGCCAAGCGCAGCTTTTTTGTCCTTGATCGCAGCGTACGCCGCTATGAATATCACCGAAAGCACGCCTACAACTGCGCCTACGGCTATCAAAGGATAAAACTCATGCATTCTGAGCGCCTCCGTTCTCGTCCTCAAGCCTTTGCAGGTCTACGGTGAGTTTGTATTCCGGGCAGCTTTTGTAAAGCTCCTCATGCGTTCCGACGGCAAGCATTTTTCCGTCGTCTATAAATATTATCTTGTCCATGCTCTCAATAGTTGTAACTCTGTGAGCGATGAGTATCGTTGTTTTGCCGCGGCGTATCTCGCGCAGGTTTTTAAGTATCTGCTTTTCCGTTTTAACGTCAACCGCCGAAACGGAGTCGTCTAAAATGAGTATGGATGCGTTCTTCATGAGCGCTCTTGCTATCGATATTCTTTGCTTTTGTCCTCCCGAAACGGTGACGCCGCGCTCTCCTAAAACCGTGTCATAGCCGTGCGAAAACTCCGATATGTTGTCGTCAACCGCAGCATACTTCGCCGCATTTACAGCCTCGTTCAGCCCGCCGTCGTCCGACGCAAACTCGATGTTGTTTTCTATCGTGTCGCTGAAAAGGAAATTGTCCTGCGGAACGTATGCGCAAAACTTTCTCGTGGTCTTGATCGGTATGGTGTTTATGTCTCGGCCGTCGAGGAAAATCGTCCCGTCCGGCACGTTATATGTCCTTAGCAAAAGGTCTACAACCGTAGTCTTTCCGGAGCCGGTTCTGCCTATCAGTCCTACGTTTTCTCCTGCGCTTATCTTAAATGAAACATCCTGCAAAACGTCGTATTCTCCGTCGGGATACCTAAACGTCAGGTGCTTAAACTCTATGTCTCCGCGAATTGTGTCCATGTCGTACACCCTGTCAGAGTCCTTTACCTCTATCGGAGCCTATAAGAGGTCGGTTATTCTGTTTAATGACGCCTTGCCCTGAGAATGCATGTTTATAAGCTCCGATATAGCCATTACCGGCCACACTATCGAAGTGAAGTAGCCTATAAACTCAACGAGCTGACCTGCGTTAAACACCCCGCGGTATACAAGATATCCGCCGTATCCCAAAATCACGCACACCACCGACTCGACAAGCAGCGTGACAAAAATGTTCAGCGTGACAGACAGCTTTGTGTACTCTACGTTTGTGTCCTCGTTCAGCTTGTTCAGCTTTTTAAACGCCGCAAGCTCCTTTCCTTCCTTGACGAACGCCTTGATTACCGCAATGCCCGCAAAACTCTCCTGCGAAAAGTCGGACAGCTTTGAAAAGGCCTCCTGACGGCGCTCCCACTTGAGCGTCATGTATTTTCCGATTATAAGTCCTACAGCTAAAAGTATTGCCATAGGTATCATGGACAAAAGCGCCAGAACAATATTCATGTTCAGCATCTTCATGAGCGCAAGTATGCCCAAAAACAGCGCATCGCAGAACATCAATATTCCCGAGCTGAAACAGTTTTGCACCGTGTCAAGGTCGTTTGTAAACAGCGACATCAGGTTGCCCACTTTGTTCAGCTGGTAAAACTGCTGCGAAAGGTCCTTGCAGCGGTCAAACATCTCACCTCTTATGTCCGCCTCAACCTTTATTCCCGCACCGAAGAAACACATTCTCCATGCGAATCTTCCGCACACTATGCTCACTATTATTCCTATAAACGGCAGGCACACCTTGTCAAGCAGATAGTCCATGTCAAATGCCGCAACCTGCCCCGACGCCTCCGTTATCGTTCCGTCATTCAAACCGTTTACTACCGTTCTGTAAAGCTCCGGAACAATGAGCTGCAAGTAGTCCACGACAACAAGCGCGACTATGCCTAAAAGAAGCATCGGCGCGTATTTCAAGTAATATTTATTTATGCGTTTTCCGAATAACATTTCATTAACAACCCCTTAGCGCTTGTAACGCCTATTGTAGCACAGCCGAGCATTTAAATCAATAGCCCCCAAGCCCCTTTTTTCGGGGGACAAAATTTTTTCGGGAGGCATATTGACACAGTGTCAGAATGGTGCTATACTAATCATGCTGACACAGTGTCAGAATACAAATATGCCGCATGCGATGAAGCTGCGAAAATGCGGCAAATACATCAACAGTAAAACGGAGGTACACTTTTTATGTTAGGAAACTTTTCTTACTGCAATCCCACTAAGCTTTATTTCGGCAAGGATGCGCTTGATTATTTGGGCGGAGAGCTGAATAAGTACGGAAAGAATGTAGTGCTTGTGTACGGCGGAGGATCTATAAAGAAGAACGGAATATATGACGCAGTGATGAAGATATTAAAGGACTGCGACAAGAATGTAGCGGAGATCTCGGGAGTAATGCCTAACCCCACGGTCGATAAGCTGTATGAGGGCGTGGAGATTGCAAGAAAGCATAATGCCGATTTGCTGCTTGCTGTCGGCGGCGGCTCTGTCTGCGACTACTCAAAGGCGGTTTCGGTGTCCGTTCATTGCGATGAGGACCCGTGGCAGAAGTATTACGTTCGCTTTGAAGAGCCGGATTGCGAGATAGTCCCCGTGGGCTGCGTGCTCACAATGGCGGGCACCGGTTCGGAGATGAACGCCGGCGCGGTTATAACCAACCCTCACACACATCAGAAGATAGGACATGTTTTTGCAGACGAAAAGGTGATGCCGCGTTTTTCAATACTCAACCCTGTCTACACCATGACTCTTCCTCATTATCAGATGGTGGCGGGCATTTACGATATATTCAACCACATCTGCGAGCAGTATTTCTCCGGAGATGATGTAAACGTCAGCGACTATCTGAGCGAGGCTCTTATGCGCGCTGTCGTAGATGCCTCGCGCGTAGCAAATAAAGACCCGCAAAACTATGAGGCAAGGAGCAATATAATGTGGGCTGCGACATGGGCGCTGAACACTCTGGTTTCACGCGGAAAGACAACTGACTGGATGGTGCACATGCTCGGCCAGGCTGTCGGAGCGTATACAAACGCCACACACGGCATGACGCTTGCGGCGGTTTCGCTTCCTTACTACAGACACATCATGCCTTACGGCCTGCAGAAGTTTAAGCAGTTTGCCGTAAACGTCTGGGGAGTAAATCCTGACGGAAAGACCGATGAGCAGGTTGCAAACGAAGGACTTGAGGCGATGGAGAGCTGGATGAAGGAGCTGGGACTCGTGATGAATATCACTGAGCTTGGCGCAAACGCCGACATGATAGAGGGCATAGCCGATGCAACGCTCGTGATGAACGGCGGATATAAGGTTTTGACCCGCGACGAGATAGTGGAAATCTTCAAGGAGTGCTTGTGATGAGCAGGGTCCTTGTGGCGTACTTTTCCGCAAGCGGAGTGACTGAGCATACGGCAAAGGTCGTGGCGAAAGCCGTGGGCGCAGATGTGTTTGAAATACGTCCCGTAGAGCCGTATACAAGAGCTGATCTCAACTGGACAAACAAACAAAGCCGCAGCAGCGTCGAGATGAACGACCCCGAAAGCCGTCCGGCGATCAGGGAGACAGTCGATAATATTTCGCAGTACGATGTGGTGTTCATAGGCTTTCCTATCTGGTGGTATGTTGAGCCGAGAATAATCGACACGTTTTTGGAGAGCTGCGACCTTTCGGGGAAGACCATAGTCTTGTTTGCCACGTCGGGCGGAAGCGGAATACAAAAAGCCCAAAACAGCATAAAAGCCCACTGCCCCGGCAAGACGAATATTTTGCAGGGAAAGCTGCTTAACTGCTCCGCATCTGAGGCGGCAGCATGGGCAAGGGACGTTTTGGACAAACTCGGCGGATGATCCGTGCGGGATTTTCAGAGGGATAAAGAAAGGAAAAGGGCAGAGCATGAAAGAAGGGGACGCTTATGCCTAAAGGTTCTTTGGAGCTTACGCAGCTTAGAAAAGACGAGATAATAAACGCCTGCGCAAGCTTGTATGAAACAATGAGCTTTAAGGATATAACAATAAGGGATATAGCAAACAAAACAAGCTTTACAAGGACGTCCGTGTACAACTATTTTCAGACCAAGGAGGAGATATTTTTAGCTCTTCTTCAAAGGGAGTACGAGGCGTGGATAGTTGACCTGAAAAGCCTTGCGCAAGCCGATTCGCTTGATGTGGACGCGCTGGCTGACGGCATGGCAAAAACGCTGACCAAGCGGGACTGCATGCTAAAGCTTGTCTCGATGAATTTGTACGACATGGAGAGCAATTCAAGGCTTGAAAACCTTGTTGAGTTTAAAAAGGTGTACGCAGAGGCGATAAGCGTCATATCTTTGTGTATCAAAAATGCATGTCCCGCCGCATCAAAAGAGGATATAAACGGCTTTATCTATGCGTTTTTGCCCTTTTTGTTCGGCGTATATCCCTACACCAACCATACCGAAAAGCAGAAAAGCGCGATAAAGCTTGCCGGCGTGGAGAATATAGAGCACTCGGTATACGAGATAACGAGAGGAATTGTCTCAAGGCTTCTGAGAAGTCTGACTTTCCCTAAACACGACTTCAAAAAAACCGATGACCCTTAATGTATCTTATTATTGACGAGGACTTATAAGCGCAATTGTTCTTACTTAAAAGGAGAATCAAATGAAAAAAATAATATCACTGATATGCGCGGCTGCAATGCTCTTTTCTATGGCATCCCTGACGGCTTGCGGCGATTCTGCTGCATCTGACGATGCCACTACGCAGGCTCAGACTCAGCAGACAACCGTATCCGAAACGGAAGAAACCGAACCTGCCGACACTGCAACCACAGCCGAAACGGAAGAAACCGAACCTGCTGACACGGCAACCGCTCCGCAGGAAGGCGAAGAGCCGGAGCAAACCGCAACATCGCTGGCAGTGTATTTCTCGGCGACGGGAAACACTCAGGGCATAGCGGAGATGATAGCGGAGCTGACCGGCGCAGAGCTGTATGAGATACAGCCGCAAGAGCCGTACACCGACGAAGACCTCGACTACGGAAACAGCGAAAGCCGCACATCCATAGAGGCGGACGACCCGAGCGCAAGACCGCAAATAGCCGAAGAGCTGCCCGACCTTTCCGGCGTGACAACGCTGTATATAGGATATCCCATATGGCACGGACAGGCTCCGAAGATACTTTACACGTTTGTAGAGGGATGCGACCTTGACGGAATCACAATTGTGCCGTTTTGCACATCGGCCTCAAGCGGCATAGGCTCAAGCGCCGAAAACCTTGCAGAGGCTGCGGGCGCGGGAACGTGGCTTGACGGCGAGCGATTCAGCGCAAGCGCATCGGAAGACGAAGTTGCTCAGTGGCTTGAGGAGCTTGGCTTAAACTGATAAACAGCAAAAAGGAGGGTTTACCCCTCCTTTTTTATTGCTTGATGCATCGGAAAGGGAGGATTTTATCCGGCGTGCGCAGAAAATAAAAAATAATGTTGCGGTAAAGGCTAAAATATGTTATTATTAAGTTTACTATCTGCATCAGCTTGAGACTGATGCAAACCGAGGAGAATGTTTATGCGTAAAATTACTGCGATTTTAACCGATGCAGTGTCGGATGCGTTTGAGGCGTGCGGATACGACAGGACTTTGGGCACGGTGTCCGTTTCGGACAGAATGGATTTGTGCCAGTTCCAGTGCAACGGCGCGTTTGCCGCGGCAAAGCTTTATAAAAAGGCTCCGGTGGCTGTTGCCTCCGAGGTTGCCGCCGTGCTTGAGCAAAACAGCATGTTCTCAAAAGCAGAGGCTGTCAAGCCGGGATTTTTAAACCTGACGCTCACAGACGAGTATTTGGCGGGATACGTAAACCAAATAGTCCACGACGAGTATCTTGGCGTGCCTCAGACGGAAAAGCCGGATACCATTGTAATAGATTACGGCGCACCCAACGTGGCAAAGCCTTTGCATATAGGACACCTGCGCTCCGCAATCATAGGCGAGGCGCTGAAGAGACTGTCAAGGGCAATGGGCAAAACGGTTTATGCGGACGTTCACTTGGGAGACTGGGGAACGCCTATGGGACTTGTAATCGCGGAGTACAGCGAGCGCCATCCCGAGTGGAGATGCTTTGCCGAGGACTTCGACCCTAAGACCGATACGGTGGCGTCTCTTGATCCGGATGAGCTCAACGAGATTTACCCTTATGCCAGCGCAAAGAGCAAGCGCGACGAGGCGTTCATGGATAAGGCGCATAAGATAACGCACGAGCTTCAAAACCGCCGCCCGGGCTACTATGCGCTGTGGAAGGAACTTGTGAAGGCGTCGGTGTCGGATATAAAGAGCAACTTTGAAAAGCTGAACGTCGATTTTGATTTGTGGTACGGCGAGAGCGATTCCGATGCATACATCCCCGAGCTTATAGACAGATTAAATAAAAAGGGACTTTTGCATGAGAGCGAAGGGGCAATGGTGGTGGATGTTGCGGAGCCTGACGACAAGATAACCATCCCGCCGGTCATAGTAAAGAAGTCGGACAACTCGAGCATTTATGCGACAACCGACCTTGCAACCATAATCCAGCGCGAAAAGGACTTCAACCCGACGAGAATATGGTACATCGTTGACAAAAGACAGTCTCTTCACTTTGTACAGGTGTTCCGCTGCGCCAGAAAAGCGGAGCTTGTTCCTCCCGAAACCGAGCTTAAACACTTAGGATTCGGAACCATGAACGGCACTGACGGAAAGCCCTTTAAGACAAGAGCGGGCGGAGTTATGAGGCTGAGCGACCTGATACAGACGGCAACCGACGGTGCGCTTGAAAAGCTGTCCGGCTCGGAATACGTAGAAGGGGACAAGCTCAAAGCCGCCGAAAAGATAGGCGTTGCGGCAATAAAGTTCGGCGACCTTTGCAACCAGCCCTCAAAGGATTACGTGTTTGACCTTGGCAAATTCCTCTCCTTTGACGGAAAGACCGGAACGTATCTTTTGTACACCGTGACAAGAATAAACTCCATCCTTAAAAAAGCCGGCATAGCGTACACAGACACCCTCGACATAAACGGCATATACACCGACACCGAAAGGGAGCTTGCACTTTTGTTTGCCCTTTCTGCCGAGACGTATGCAAAGGCGTTTGATGACATGGCGCCCTGCGTTTTGTGCGACAACGCATACAGCATCGCCTCCGTGTTCTCAAGGTTCTATCACGACAACAGAATACTTTCCGAGCCTGACGAGAAAAAACGCAGCAGCTGGCTTGCACTTTCTCTGCTTGCAAGAAAGATTCTTACAAAGCATCTTGACATACTTGCTATTGACTACGTGGAAAATATGTAGTATGCTGTGCGGTAACAGACGGTTTCGGACAACTGTCACGCCGTTATCACAATAGAGGGATAATATTTACTGCATGGTGTGCAGGTATGCACATCCGCCCGAAGAAAATCATGCCGCAATGGAAAGAGCGGCGAAACAAATACTATCTGAATTTATGGAGATGTTAAAATGAAAAAGCTGACAAAAATTGCGGCGCTGTTGATGGCGCTTGCCGTGAGCGTTTCCGCATTTTCTGCGTGCTCAAATACTGACGCCGATGTAGACGAGGATACCGATGAGACTGTTGCAGACGGTGAAAGCACCGATGATGCGACCGGACCTGCCCTTATAATAGACGGCGAAGAGGTTGACATATCCTCAAACCCCGTGATATTCACCGTCGCTGGAATTGATATACCGTATGATGAGTACAGATATATGTACAAGTACTTTGAGACTTATTACGGAATGAACGAAGAGTTCTGGGAGCAGTATCCGGACGATTTTACGGCATTCAAGGATGTGCTCCGTGACAACCTTATCAACAACAATTTCGGAATCATAATGGCTGATATGTATGACATTTCGCTCACCGAAGAAGACGAGGCTGCAATAGATGATTATCTTCAGCAGGAGAAGGATCTGTTTGAAACCGAGGGAGAGTATGAGCAGGCGCTTGAGCAGGCGGGAATAACAGAGGACCTTTTGGTGAGGATGATTACCCAGAGCGTCACAAGCGAGAGGGTGTTCTTAGACCTTTACGGCGGAGACGACCCGCTGCTTTTGGGAACAGATGACGAGATAAAGCAGGATATACATGATAACTACGTCAGAGTATATCACCTCCTGATTTCCTATGACCACTATGCCGATACCGAAGGATATGAGGATTATACGGATGACGAGCTTAAAGAGGCTGCCTTGGAGCTTGCAAACGAATCGCTTGCGCAGCTTCAAAACGGCGAGGCTGATATATATGAGCTTGCCCAGACCATAGGCGACGACCCCGGAATGGTTGACAACGAGGACGGATACCTGTTCACATACGGCGAAATGGTTGAGCCGTTTGAGGAGGCGTCGTTTGCGCTTGAAGTGGGCGAGATGAGCGGACTTGTTGAGACTGATTACGGCTGGCATATCATACTCAGACTTGAGCAGGACGACTATGTCGAAGAAAACTTTGACGCCGTCAAGGAGCAGTACATCAACAAGGTGTTTAATGACCATGTAGATGAGGTCCTTATGAACGCAGAAATAGAATACAGCGACCTCTATGACAAGATTTCATACGACAGCATCAAGTGATAAATGACCTTTAAAACATTGTATCCGGTATTTCACGCAAGCCGCTCCGACAACGGGCGGCTTGGTGTTTATCCGGCTTAGCGGGAGATAAGAAAATGACAAGATACAAGTTCTGCGCCGCACTTCTTGCGGCGGTTATCGCGGGAACGTCGCTTTGTTCCTGCGGAAAAACAATAAAAGAAACGCAGTCGTCAACTCTTAATACGCCCGAATCGACAAGCTCACCCGCTATAGTATCTTCCGAACCGTCGTCAGCCCCGCAGGAAACAACCTCCGAGACGACTCAGACAACCGAAGCGGAGCAAACGGAGCAAACCACAGCCACCGAGCAAACCACAGCCACCGAGCAGACATCTCAGACCGAAACGCCGCCAGAGCCGGAGTTTTCATTCCCCGCGGAGTTTTACGAACAGCTGAATGCGATATTTGATAAATACTCCATCAACCAAAACTGCGACCCAAGCAGCGACCCCTGCGGATGCGTGCCGGAGTATGAGCAGGTTGACGAAGACGGAAATGTGGCAGTTGCGCGCGACAGGGTCATGTCGATATATGTTTATGACGCGACAAGCGGATTTGAGCTTGAGATAAACGGCGGAGTGCATTATCCTGTGGCAAGCACGGTGAAAATCCCGTTTTGCGTGTATGTCTATGACAAAATAACAGACGGCGAAATAGACCCGAATACCGTTTTGACATATGAAAAAAGGCACTATTTCGGCGGCACCGGCGTGATTGTAAAGGGCGACTTCGGACAGCAGTACACCGTTTTGGAGCTTTTGGAGCTTGCAATCACCGAGAGCGACAACGTCGCGTATGAAATGCTCAAGGATTTGGTGCCGTGGGATGAGTTTGAAGCGTACCTTGTCGAAATAGGCTGCTCGCATCCGGAGGACACCCGCAAGACTCAGCAGAAAATATGCACAGAGTCCGCCGGAGCATACGGCAAAGAGCTGATGAGGTTTTTGACAAGCGACAGCCCTTACGTTGATGACTTTAAGGGCGACCTTGAGATAACCAAAAACAAAATGATAAAATCCCACTATCCGTTTTACAGAAAATACGGCTGGACGCAGTTTGCGTTTCACGATATAGCGTTTGTGGACGCCCCGCACCGGTATGTTTTAGCTATACTTTCTAACCTTGAGGGCGAGGAAAACGAGGACTACGCACTTTTCAAGGAAATATCATACCTCGTAGAGGACTACATAGAAAATAACCGGACGGACTCTGTGACGTCTCCCACGATGGATGAGTAAAATAAAATATGACGCCGGACTGATGCTGCACGATTGTGCGCTTGCAAAAGTCGAGAGCGTTTGTTATACTTTAAACAGATAAAAAGTTCGGGACGGCATGCCGCATGCGGCGGCGTCGCCTCGGATTATAATAAATTTTTAAAGACTGCGGGGGATAATTATGAATGACAATGCGGCAAATGTGAGGGCGAGCGGATTGCTTTTGGGAATTGCATCTCTGCCCGGAAAATACGGTATCGGAAAGATGGGTAATGATGCGAGAAAGTTTGTGGACTTTCTTAAAGCGTCAGGTCAAAGATATTGGCAGATACTGCCGCTAAGCCCGACAAGCTACGGCGATTCTCCCTACCAGTCTTATTCCTGCAACGCGGGAAACCCGTATTTTATCGACTTTGAAACCTTAGAGCGCGACGGGCTGCTCGATAAAAGCGATTACGAAAACGTGGAGTATACAGACAATCCGAACTACATCAACTACGGAATGCTTTATAACACCGTTTATAAGACGCTCCGCAAGGCATACAAGAGATTTAAGCCGGACAGCGGGCTGAAGGCTTTTGTCGAGAAAAACAGCGATTGGATAAACGATTATGCGCTTTTCATGGCTCTCAAGGGCGAAAACGAGGGCAAGCCGTGGTACGAGTGGGATAAGCCGCTTATGATGGCTGAAGCGTCGGCGCTCTCGAACGCAAAAAAGAGACTCGGCGATGAAATCGGGTTCTATGTTTTCCTTCAGTACGAGTTTTATAAACAGTGGTTTGCGCTCAAGAAGTATGCAAACGAAAGCGGCGTGGAAATAATAGGCGATATGCCGATTTACTGCGCATATGACAGCGTTGAGGTGTGGCTGCATCCGGAGCTTTTCCAGCTCGATGAGAATAAGAAGCCGGCGTGCGTGGCAGGCTGCCCTCCCGATGCATACGCTGCCGAGGGTCAGCTTTGGGGCAACCCCCTTTACGACTGGAAAGCCATGCAGACCAACGGCTATAACTGGTGGGTGAAGAGAATCGCCTTCGAGACGGATATATATGATATACTCAGAATAGACCATTTCAGAGGCTTTGCAGCTTACTACTCAATACCCTATAAAGACAAAACCGCCGCAAACGGCAGGTGGCGCAAAGGCCCCGGAATGGAGCTTTTCAACTCGGCAAACTATTGGCTCGGCAGAAAGAGAATAGTGGCGGAGGATCTCGGCTTTGTCACGGAGGATGTCAAGGAGCTTTTAAAGGCGTCCGGATACCCCGGCATGAAAGTGCTGCAATTTGCGTTCGACCCAAACGCATCGAGCGCATACCTTCCCTGCAACTATGACACCCGCAACTGCATAGTTTACACCTCCACGCATGACAGCGATACCGCCAAAGGCTGGGCGGACGGCTTGAGCGGCAAAGAGTTTGACTTTTGCCTCAGATATGCGGGAATAAAGGACAGGGAACAGATACCCGACGCACTTTTAAGACTTGCATGGGCAAGCGTTGCAAACATAGCCATAGCTCAGCCGCAGGACCTTTTGGGATACGGCAACGAGACCAGAATAAACGTGCCGGCAACGCTGGGCTTAAACTGGAGATGGCGGCTGTCCGACTCAGACCTCAGCCCTGCGCTTTCAAAAAAGCTCAGAACGCTCACCGAAACGTATAACAGGATATGCCGCGCTCCCGTTGCGGCATGCGCCAAAAAATAAATAAAGAAAAGCCCCTTGGGCGCTGCCTGCGCAGACGCTCAAAGGGCTGTTTTATTGAAGACAGCTTTTAAATTATTGAAGATAGATTTTAAGTTCCGAATAGTCTTTAACGGCGAGATCGCATACCGTTTTCAGCTTTTGTATGCTGTCGGGGCTTTCCTCCGTTATGCCTATGCATTTCATGCCTGCCGCCTTTGCTCCGACGCATCCTAAGTATATGTCCTCAAACACCACGCATTTTTGCGGGTTTGCACCCACCTTGTCCGCCGCAAGAAGATATATGTCGGGAAAACCCTTTTTTCTTTTCACCTCGGACGTGTTCGCATATGCGTCAAACAGCTTTGCCACGCCGTGACGCTCAAGACAGGGCAGATAAAGCTCCGGACTTGACGCGGTTGCAAGCGCTATCTTGCAGCCCTTGTCGTGAACGCGGCTTAAAAACTCCTTCGCCCCTGTGACCATCGGGATAACCTCTGCATACTCCCTGCGCACCATCGACAGCCATTCATCGACGACCTCCTGCCTTGTGGCACGTATGCCGCACTCGGCAATGACGTAATCCGCCGCCTGCGACAGGTTCATTGTCGATATCTTGTCGTAAAAGCCGTCAGGAACCTTCAGCCCGCGCCTGCCCATGAACTCCTCGTCTACGCTCTTCCATGCGCTGTCCGACCGAACAAGCGTGCCGTCAAGGTCAAATATTGCGCACTCCACGCCTTCAAATAGCCCGCCTGCCGGCTCAAATGCACTGCATATGCTCATCCACATCGCCCCTTTAAAAAGACTTCCTTTAAAGTTTATAACACCGCACCGCATATGTCAACATGCCTCGGCGGCGCATCACGGGCTTGAATTATATGTGCTTATAAAGTATAATAATTGCATATTTAAAATGCGGGGAGGGAAAAATGTGAACCTTGACGACAGCGTGAAATACTTAAAAGGCGTCGGTCCTAAAAGGGCTGAGCTGCTGAAAAAGCTCGGCGTGCAGACGGTGGGCGACCTTTTGTACTGCTTTCCGCGCGGCTATATAGATCTCAGCGAGCCGGTCAGCATTGCCGATACCGTCCTTGACGAGATGAACGTCATAAGCGTCAGGGTGGTAAAAAAGCGCCCCGCAGATTACATAAGAAAGAATATGAGCATATACCGCGTGCTGTGTACCGACGGCGAATCGGACATAACAGTGGTGATATACAACTCCGTTTATATGTACAACCGCCTGAAGGAGGGCGGCGACTACATCCTTTACGGAAAGGTCACCGGAAACCTTACAACCAGGCAGATATCCGCCCCGATGATAATCGAACAATCAAGCGCTGACAGGATTTTGCCGGTGTATAAGCTCACCGACGGGATATCCGCCGCCGTCATGCGCACCTGGACAAAAGCCGCGCTTGACAGCGTAAATCTCGACAGCTGCGAGATACTTGACCGAGATGCCATTCAAAAGTACGGCTTCATGACGGCTAAAGATGCGCTCAGGCAGATACATTTTCCCTCAGACCGTGAAAAGCTTGCGGCGGCGAGAAAAAGACTTGCGTTTGACGAGCTTTTGTGCCTGCAAGCGGGAATGTTCAGACTTCGCGAGCAAAACAGGGAGCTTAGCGCATACCGCCTTGAAGATAAGCCGCTTACGGGCCTTTATAACGCGCTTCCGTTCGAGCTTACCGGCTCGCAAAAGCAGGCCATATCAGAATGCGTTTCGGACATGTGCGGCGACATACCAATGAACAGGCTTGTCCTCGGCGATGTCGGTTCGGGAAAGACTGCGGTTGCGGCGGCATGCTGCTATTTTGCATACCTTAACGGCTGCCAGTCCTGCCTGATGGCGCCCACGGAGATACTTGCAGACCAGCACTACGAAACGCTGCGTGGATTTTTGGAGCCTTTGGGCGTTCGGGTTGCGCTTTTAAAGGGCGCAATGACCCCAAAAAATAAAGCGGAGGTCAAAGCTTTGGCGGCGGACGGCGGATGCGACGTGATTGTGGGAACGCATGCGCTTATAAGCGCCGGCACGAGCTTTAAGAAACTTGCGCTTGTCATAACGGACGAGCAGCACAGATTCGGCGTAAATCAAAGAGGCGCCCTTTCAAAAAAGGGCGAAAACCCGCACAAGCTCGTAATGAGCGCCACTCCAATACCGAGGACTTTGGCGCTTATGATATACGGCGAGCTGGACATATCGATGCTGACCGAGCTGCCCAAGGGAAGGCTGAAAATACTCACCTATGCCGTCACGGGAAAGCTCCGCGAGCGTGCATACGGCTTTGTCAGAAAGCTGTTGCAGGAGGGCAGACAGGCGTATGTCGTTTGCCCTGCGATAGACAGTAGCGAAGAATCGGAGGAAATGCCGCACAATATGTACGGATATCCGCGGCGAAAGCTCAAAAACGTAGCTGATTGCTTTAAGGAGCTGAGCGAGGGGATTTTCAGGGATTTCAGAGTCGGCGCTCTTCACGGGCAGATGCCTTCGGATAAAAAAGAGGAGGTTATGCGTGCTTTCAAGGATGGCGAGATTGACCTGCTTGTCAGCACAACGGTTGTAGAGGTTGGCGTGGATGTGCCGAACGCCGCCGTGATGCTTGTAGAGGATGCGGACAGGTTCGGTTTGAGCCAGCTGCATCAGCTAAGGGGCAGAGTGGGCAGGGGAAAGTATCAGTCCTACTGCATACTCATAACCGACAGCAAGAGCGATGAGGCAAGGGACAGGCTCAGAGCGCTGACCCGCGCATCTGACGGATTTAAAATCTCAGAGATGGATCTGAAGCTTCGTGGGCCGGGCGACTTTTTCGGCGAGGCGCAGCACGGCTTGCCCAAGCTGAAAATTGCGGATGCGGTCTCGGACAAGGAGCTTTTGCAAATTGTGTCCTGCGAGGCAGAGCGGATTTACAGACATGGTATTGCAGCGGGCAGCGAGCTTGAGAGAAGGGTGGACAAACTCTTTTCGGGCGGAGCGATGGACTAATTGTGAAGGACAACAGGAAAAGAGCGTTTTAGTATGACATATGATGAATTCAGGCGGCGGTTTGATGTAAATCTGAATCAGCAGCAGGAAGATGCGGTAAAGGCAATAGACGGAGCAAACCTCATACTTGCCGTTCCCGGCTCGGGAAAGACAACCGTGCTTGTCACAAGACTGGGGTATATGACGGTGTGCCTTGGGATACCTGCTGAGAACATACTCGCCGTGACCTACAACAAAGCGGCCGCTATTGAGATGAAAGAGCGCTTTGACAGGCGGTTCGGCTCAGACATGGGCGTCAAGTTCTGCACAATAAACAGCCTTTCTTACGAAATATATCGCAGGTACTGCGCCCTAAACGGCTTGCAGCAAAGAAACATGCTGATGGAGGGAGCGCGCAAAAGACTGATAGCCGAGATCTATCAAAGCATGTTCAACAAGCGCGCTACAGAGCCGGAAGCCCAGGAAATAGGCTCAATGATAGCGTATGCCAAGAACATGTGCCTGCGTCCGGAGGAGCTTGAGATGTTTGAAGACGACATACCGTGCGCCGAAAAGATATACTCGGAGTACAAGCGCAGGCTCAAGGAAAACGGATACATGGATTTTGACGATCAGATGCTGTATGCATATTATATACTCCTGAAAAGCCCGCAGACGCTTGCCGCGCTCAGAAAAAGGTATCGGTATTTGTGCGTGGACGAGGCGCAGGACGTTTCAAAGCTGCAGCACATGATTATCCGCCTTTTGGCTGAGGGGAACAGCATATTCATGGTCGGCGATGAGGACCAAAGCATATACGGATTCCGCGCAGCATACCCAAAGGCGCTTCTCGGCTTTGAGAGGGAGTATAAGAACGCGCACGTGCTGCGCATGGAGAAAAACTACCGCTCAACCGAAAAGATAGTTTCCATGGCTCAGGCGTTTATAGAAAAGAACACGGACAGATACGACAAAAAGATGACACCGGTGAGGCTCGGCGGGGAGACTCCCGCTTTGATAAGCGTTTCATCGCGCGCGGAGCAGTTTAAAGAGCTTGTAAAGCTGTGCGAGCGGGTGGAAAACTGTAAAAAGGGCGAAAATGCAATACTGTTTCGGGACAATGAAACCGCGGCGGTGCTTGTTGACGAGCTTTGCGAAAAGGGAATACCGTACAGCTATAAGGGCGCGCAGACGAACTTTTTCAGGAGCGCGGTTGTTGCGGATATATGCGCATACCTTCGCCTGAGCTTGAGCGAATACGACACGGACGCGTTTGAAAGGGTGTGCAACAAGGGCATATTCTATCTCAGCCCGAAACAGCGATACATCATGATAGACAGGAGCAGGAAAAGAGGAATGTCTGTTTTGGATACGGCGGAGGAAATGCTTCGGCACTATGACGACAGCGCATCCGAAAAGCTTAAAAAGCTCCGCTATACCTTGAGAACGGCAGCAATGGCAAAGCCCGCAGAGGCGATAGACATAATACGCAGCAGCGGATACGAAAAGTACTTGAAGAGGCGGGGCGCCGATACGGCAAAAATTGAGGCGCTTAAAATAATTGCGTCACGCAAGCCGGACATCAAGAGCTTTCTGAAGAGGGTGTCGGAGCTTGAGAGCCTGACCGAAAAAGGCTCGGACTGCCCTCACGGCGTCATACTTTCCACGATACATTCAAGCAAGGGCCTTGAGTATGACAACGTGTACCTTGCGGATGTGTATGACGGAAGATTTCCCTCGTTAGATTCAATAGAATTTCGCAGCAGGTCGGGCGGCGAGAAAAACATCTCTTCGGTCAAGAAAAACATAAATGCCGCAGGCACAAATGATGAACAGGAGGAAAGGCGGCTTTTCTATGTCGGCGTGACAAGAGCCAAAAACAGGCTCTTTATATACAACATAAAGAACCGCCCGAGCTCTTTTGCGGACGAGTTTTACGGCATTCAAAGAAAACCCGCAAAGTCCCGCAAGGATCCCACGGGCATTACGGGAAAATTTAAAGTCATATACGACGGCAAAAAGCTTGTAAAGGTTCCGATTCCGTAAGCGGCAGGCTTTATGTCAAAGTTGACAAAACTCCGCATGTGCGATTGTGAAATCTGCTGATTGACACGCGTCGCTTTTGCAACGTACAATATATTTTGCATGGTCAAATTTTTAACTCGGGACATTATGAAGGAGGCAATTGAGCAGCATGAACAATTTAAAAGAGGCAAGAGTGACGTATGATCTCAACCGCGGATGGGCGTTTATTCCGTTCGGAGACGCCGACAGCTATGAGATGCCGTCCGAAGCGGGAGCGCAGACAGTGTGCCTGCCCCACGCAAACACGATTTTAAAAAGGCACTGCGCCGACGATTTCCAAAAGGATATAGATTCGTACCGCTTTGTGTCGTGGTATGTAAAGCATTTTTCGGGCGAGGAGCTTTTGGGAAGGCATTCAAAGCTTGAGTTCGAGGGCGTTGCGGGCGTGGCGGATGTGTACTTAAACGGCGAGCATCTCGGCTGCCACAAGGGAAGCTATACCGGATTTGAGTTTGATTTGAGCGACAAAATCAAGGCTGAAAACACGCTTGCCGTGCGTGTGGATTCGCGCAGACAGCCGGGCGTTCCGCCGGAGGGAAACGTTGTGGATTACTGCGTTTTCGGCGGAATAGTCAGAAACGTAAAGCTCATTTCGACAGAAAACGTGTATGTGGATGACCTGTTTGTCACAACGCCCGATATAAAGCTCGGCATTGGAACGGCAAATGCGGCGATAAAGCTTAAAAACAGAACGGAAAAGGCGTGCAGCGCACTGGTGCGCGTTGAAATTTCGGACAGCGGAAAAACCGTTGCCGCCAAAGAGGTGCCGGTGCAAATAGCACCGAAGTCCGAATCAGGCGCCGATATAGCTGTTTTGGCTGACGGCGTGGAGCTTTGGAGCACCGATCACCCCAAGCTGTATGAGATGCGTGTGTGCGTGTCTGTAGACGGCAAGGTGACCGACTGCATACGCGAGACCTTCGGCTACAGGTGGTACGAGATTATAAACGAGAGCGAAAGCGCAGAAGATCAAAACTACGGCTTGTACCTAAACGGAAAGAAACTGATCATAAGAGGCGTAAACAGACATGAGCAGTGGCCATGGATAGGAAGAGCCGTGTGCGATAAACTTCAGGCTGCGGACGCCGATATGATAAAATCCTCCGGCATAAACACCGTAAGGTGCTCGCATTATCCTCAGAGCAAGGCTTTTTTGAAAAGATGCGACGAAATAGGTCTGATAGTGTTTGAGGAAGCGCCGGGATGGCAGCACATCGGAGATGAGGCGTGGCAGGAAGTGTACCTTAAAAACGTAGAGGAAATGGTGCTGCGCGACAGGAACCACCCGTGCATATTTACCTGGGGCGTTCGTGTGAACGAGTCGCCTGACAACCATGAGCTTTACGAGAAATCAAACGCACTTGCAAAGTCCTTAGACCCCTCAAGGCATACGCACGGCGTGAGAATGGCTGAGACGTATGCGGAAAGCGAGTTCCAAGAGGACATTTTCTGCGCCAACTACTCTTATCCCGAAAAGCCGAGGTTCACCCCATATGTGATAACCGAACATTCCTACGACTGGACCTCCGGCGACGGAATGCCCGGCGCGCCCGATGAAAAGACGGCGGCTTTCATACGCTCCTTTGCAGAGCCTATGAATTACTACTATGCCAACAAGTACTGCTCGGGCGGAATAGGCTGGAGCATGTTTGACTACAACAACGAGGTCAACTATACAAAGACAGGTCACCTGTTCTACAGCGGAATATATGATATTTTCCGCTTTGAAAAGCCGGTGGCATACCTGTACAGGTCGCAAAAAGACCCCTCGGTGGAAAGGGTTATCTACATATCAAACAGGTTTGCAAACCAAAAGACAGGCGACCGCATAAGCGTAACCGTCATGAGCAACTGCGACGAGGTGGAGCTTGTCATAAACGGAAAGCCGACAGAGCGCAAAAAGCCGAACGCATATACCGCGCTGCCGCATCCGGTGTTCGTCTTTGACGATGTAGAGTATGAGGAAGGAACGCTTGAGGCGGTCGGATATATCGACGGCAGGGAAGCTGCAAAAACGTCAAGAGCCACCCCCAAAGCGCCCAAGAAGCTCGTCGCTTGTCCGGAGTATTCGCTGCTTTCGGCAGACGGAGCGGATCTCACAATGGTAAAAGTCGAGCTTTTGGACGAGGCGGGAACGCTGCTCCCGCTTGCCGGCGACGAATTGAGAATAGAGGTTGAGGGCGGCAGGTTTATCGGCGATGAGAAGCCTGCGCTCGAGGGCGGACGCACCGGATTTATGGTTCAGGCGGGATGCGAGGCAAATGTAGAGATAACATGCCGCGTGTTCGACATGTCAAATCCGGATGTTGAGCCGGCAGAGTGTAAGATATTTGTCACGGAAAGCGCATGCGGAAGGTACCTGTGACAGATGTGACGCCGAAACCGGCACAGTGATGCATAGCCGCAGCATGTGCGGCGGGCAAAGAAAATCGAACAGATAGGTGAAAATTTAATCCGACTCCCACGGCGGTCAATGACTGCCTGACGGGGGTCGGATTAGTTTGTATGCGCACGGTTCAGAGCAGATTGGTGCATTAAACGTAAATCAAAACACAAATTGAACAAAGTTCGACAAAATAACTTAAAACCACTTGACAATGGAGCATTTTAGATGTATGCTGAGATTGCAAGGGAAATTAAAGGTAGCTAAAGGCTCACGTCTTTAAGCGGCTAAATCCTTTGAAGCCTTGTATTTTAAAAGAAAGGGGACAGTCAGATGCTATGGCTGTTGGCAATCATTTTAATTCCAATCGTAGTGATTGCGGAGCTTTTGAAAATGAGTAAGTAGTTTTATCAAATGACAAAGGGGAAATGAAAGATGAAAAAAATAATTGCCGCGTTGCTTGCAGCGGGAATATGCGTGATGCTATGCGCATGCTCGGCTGATGTATTAAACAGCGTCGATGCCGGAAACAATTCTGCGGGCGATGAAGTCGAAGATGAAATGCAAGAGACAGAGCAGGGCGAAGATGCGGACGCATCAGAGCCGAGCGATTCTTCGGATGAAGATTCCTCGGATGAAAGCGAAAGCTATACGGATTACCAGTCGGTTTTAGATGCGTATACGCTCAAACTGCAGGAAGCGGTTCCGATCTTGGTAGAAGAATATAAAGAGGAAGCGGAGCTTAATACAGAAGGGCTGACGGGACTTGCGGAGCTGTCATACGCGAAAATTGAGAAGCTTGCCGAGATTTCAAACGAAGGCGTAGAAAAGATGGCGGAGATAATGCTGTATTCCGGCTCAGGCAGTATGGATGAGTATATGGAATGGGCAGGCAAGCTGCAGAACGTATATTTGGAAGAAGCACAAAAACTCACTGACGCCTATTTGGAATCGGCAAAATAAAAAAGCGCGTATAATTGCAGATTGAATGCTCAAGACGCATATAAACAAAAACAGTTGCCCAAAAGGCATGCATATGCTATAATACCCTTGGAAGTGCTGCTATGGAAATCCGCGTTTTAAGATATTTTTTGGCGGTGGCACGTGAGGAAAGCATCACAAATACGGCGGATTTGCTGCATATTATACAGCCCACTCTCAGCCGCCAGCTCGCTCAGATGGAAGATGAAATGGGCGAAGCTCTTTGACAGAGGAACCCGCAAGATTGTTCTGACGAACGAAGGACTTTTGCTGCGCCGCCGCGCGGAGGAGATACTCGAGTTGGTAGACAAAACGGAACGCGAGATTTCAGAACAGGATGAAACGGTGGAGGGAGTTGTGTCAATCGGGTGCGGCGATCTTGCTGCTGTTCAGCTGCTGCCGGAATTGATGCGCTCTTTTCATGAGCGATATCCCGCGGTGACGTTTGACCTTTATACCGCTACCGCAGATCATATAAAGGATAGAATGGATCGCGGACTGACGGATGTCGGCTTGTTGTTGGAGCCGATCAACATGGAAAAGCACAACCACATTCGCCTTGACGCGCGGGAACAATGGGTGGTTGTCATGCACCCCGATTCCCCGCTTGCAAAGCTTGATCGAATCACTCCGAAAGACTTAATCGGCGCGCCGCTTATACTTCCGCGAAGACTTGATGTCAGGAGCGAAGTGGCGCGGTGGTTCGGAGAGGATTTTGACAGGCTCAACGTTTTGCTTACATCTAACCTCCCCTCCAACAGCTCTGTCATGGTGCATAGTAAATTGGCGTACTCCATTTCGATTAAGGGATCTATCGCATTTTGGGACAAAGATAAAATCACTTTCAGACCGATGACTCCCGCGCTTGAATCGACAAGCGTAATAGCGTGGAGGCGCAAACAGCCGTTTGCGCTGGCGTCCGAAAAATTTATAGAACACTGTAAATCTGAACTGCTCGATAAAAATCAGCCGACTGCATGATTCATGCCTGACAGGCATTTAACTACATTAAAAATAAGTATTAGACATAAAAAGCTGCTTAACCTATAATGTAAGTGTACTCAGAAGATATTTTCTGATGCTGCACTTACATTTTTCTTTTTGTGGAGGCTTGCAATGACGATACAAGAGGTTGGCAGCGGACTTCATATTGAGGCACAGAACCTTAAATTCTATTTGGACAACGGGCTGCTGTCGGGAATTGAGACGGAAAGCGCAGGCGTGGACTTCAAGGAAGATGACCTTGAGCGCACTTTGCAGTTTCACATGCTCTTAAAATCAGGCGTGGATATTGAACTGGTGAAACGCCTTGCCCGCTTGACAGGAAGCAAATTAAGCGCATACGCCGAGCAGATAGAGCTCTTGCGCAAATGCAGGTATCAGATTTTAGAAGAAATTCACAGCAAACAGCAGTGCTTGGATCAGTTAGATTTCATGATCCGTGAAGCAAAACAGAAACAAACCAAAGAGGAGGTATCATCGACATGAAGAGATTTGCAGCACTTTTGTTGGCACTGGCAGTGTCTGTTGCCATGACGGCGTGTCAAAGCCGCGTGGAATCACTGCCGCAAGACACGACTGAAAGAACACAGTCTGACGCCGAAAGCCCGTCGGAGTTAAGCCCCGACGACGGCGAACCCGAGCAGACCGCATCGGACGGCACAACGTCTGATGATGACAGGACTAACGTTTTGGTTGCATATTTCTCTGCCACCGGCACCACCGAAGGCGTTGCGGAAAATATAGCAGCCGGCTTGAACGCGGATCTTTATGAAATCGTCCCTCAAGAGCCATGCACAGACGCGGACCTAAATTATAACGATGACGACAGCCGCTCCACAATTGAAATGAACGACCCCGATGCCAGACCGGCAATTTCCGGCTCAGTGGAGAACATGGAACAGTACGACATAGTATTCATCGGCTATCCCATATGGTGGGGCGAAGCGCCGAGAATCATCAGCACCTTTGTGGAAAGCTATGATTTCTCCGGAAAAACAATCGTGCCGTTTTGCACCTCCGGCGGCAGCGGCATAGGCTCAAGCGCAGAAGACCTGGAGGAACTCACAAGCGGCGCAGAATGGCTTTCCGGCAGCCGCCTGAGAGGCAGCGATTCGCAGGAAGATGTAATGGAGTGGGTAAACGGTCTCGGACTTAACTTTTAATGGCAAGCGCTGAAATTTCAAAAAAGGATGTGTACTTACGTGCGGGAGGATGAATTTGCTTGCAAAAACGCCTGCTGAAGATTTATATGCTTGAAACAGCATTGCTGGCAGCCGTTTTCGTTTTTCTCGGACATGCCGGTTTCGCACCTGATGAAAAGCCGGAATGCACTCAAACAGTTACCGCTCCGACCTTGTTTAAAACCGATGACGAAACGCCGACTGCCAGCGCAGAATATGTCTTTTCAAATGATACAAACTCCAAACCGAAGCTTGCTGTCAGCCTTTCTTTTCAATCACCGCTTGAGAACGAGACACCGGATACATATTTGATATCGGATTTTGAAGTGGAGCTGCAAATGCCCGAACTGCCTACCGGATGCGAGATCACTGCATTGACAATGGCATTAAACTATTACGGCTGTCCGGCTGACAAAGTGGAAATAGCGGAAAGATACCTGCCGACCGTCCCTGCGGATTTATACTACGGCGACGACGGCAGGCTGTACGGTCCGGATCTAAACCGATACTTCGTCGGCGATCCGGCGACAAGGGGCGGCTATATATGCGGAACCGAAGCGATCGTTTATGCGGCAAACTCATACCTTGCAGACATAAACAGCTCCTTGCATGCCGTTGATTTGACCGGCTCGCCCGCAGAGGATTTGTACGAGCTTGTCAGCGAAAACACGCCGGTGGTGGTGTGGGTGACCATATCCATGCAGCCGCGCCGATCGCCCGAGGGCTGGTATACCGAAGACGGAGCATATGTTGATTGGAGCACAAACGATCACGGCGCCGTTTTGATTGGATATACAAAAGATACCGTCACCATTGCCGACCCGATTTCCGGCCTTACAGAATATGATCGCGCGGAGTTTGAAGAGGTGTTTGCCTCAAGAGGGAACCGATGCGTTGTAATACAGCAGTAAAGAAAATATGACTTGAAAGAAGGATTTTCGTGAAAAAGATTATAGCATTGACGCTGACTGCATTTATGCTCGCACTCACCGCGACTGTGAGCTTTGCAGGATGCGGCGCAAATTCCGCCGATCCCGATGTCGTCACGCAGACGCCCTACGAAAGCTCGCCGGACGTTTCTTCGGATGCCCTTTCCGGCGCAGAGGATACGCAGCCTGCCGAAAGCTCTGAACCGGAACCTGCGGATTCCGAAAGCGGCAGCAATATTCTGATCGCGTATTTTTCCTGGGCAGATAACGCGGTTATAGAAGGTGAAGTAGACGTGGTAGCCTCTCCGAGCGTTACCGCTCCGGGACATGTCGGACAGTTGGCGGCATGGGTGCAGGACAGAACCGGAGGCAACCTGTTTTCTATACGCGTGACAGAGCCGTATTCAAGCGATTGGGACGAATGCCTTGACAGGGCAAACGACGAGCGCGCTCAAGACGCAAGACCCGAGCTTGTCGAAAACGTCGAGCAGATTGAAAATTATGATGTAGTTTTTTTAGGATACCCGAACTGGTGGTACGGCGCGCCTATGGCGCTGCTGTCCTTCATAGAGCAAAACGACCTTTCAGACAAGGAAATTTACCTGTTCTGCTCGCATGGAACCGGCGGGCTTGCGGGAAGTGTTGAAGATATCGAAGATGTTCTGCCGGACAGCGCGTCGCTTTGTGACAATGTGTTTGACGTAGACGAAGAACACCATAGACTATGCAAAAGTTCAATGCTGTCAAGTTACGAGAATATCGATTTAGTAGGTCTACCTAAGAAGTGGGCAAAATTACTTCTAAGGACTTGATTTTTTGATGAAGGCGTTGTATACTGAATTGTGAAGTAGAGTTCACAATTCAAGGAGACCCGCCATGACAAATATAGTTAAAGAAGTAAGAGAGCAAAGGAAAATGACACAGACGGGATTGTCTGATGCTGTAGGCATTAGCCGCAGAGCATTAGTGTCTATCGAGAAACAACAAACAGTTCCTTCTGTTGATACCGCATTACGCTTATCGAAAGTCCTTGGAGTTGGCGTTGATAAACTGTTTATTGATACGGCTGTAACTGATACCAAAGCTACTAATATTGTCTTTCCAGATTGTATTCGATTTATTGATTTATTCTGTGGAATTGGCGGATTTAGATATGCGGCACGAGATAGTTTTGCTTCGCTTGGTATAAAAGGCTGCTGCGTTTTCAGCAGCGATATTGACATACCAGCACAGAAGAGTTATGAAGCCAATTTTGGTGAGCGCCCAGCTGGTGACATCACCAAAATTGATGCGAAGGATATACCAGACTTTGATTTGCTGTTTGGTGGATTCCCGTGTCAAGCATTTTCAATAATTGGTAAACGAGAGGGGTTTGCCGATAAAACAAGGGGCACCTTGTTTTTTGAAATTGCTCGTATTCTTAAAGAAAAACGTCCAAAAGCATTTGTACTGGAAAACGTAAAGCAATTAGTCTCGCATGATGGTGGCAGAACTATTAATACGATTATTTCTACCTTACGGGATGAATTAGGGTATCATGTTGATTACAGGATACTAAACGCACTTGATTATGGGTTGCCTCAAAAGAGAGAGCGCGTTGTTATCGTTGGTTCGATAAAGCCTTTCGTCATGAAATGGCCAGAGCCTGTCAAGAACGGGAAAACACTCAACGACATCCTTGAGACGAATGTAGATCCAAAGTATTATGCATCAGAAGCCATAGTGAATAAAAGAAAAAGTATGCACACATCTAAGTATTTCCCTTCCATCTGGCATGAGAATAAAGCGGGGAATATTTCTTCATATCCGTACAGCTGTGCGTTACGTGCGGGTGCGAGCTACAACTATTTGTTAGTTAATGGAGAGCGAAGACTTACTCCTCGTGAGTGTTTACGACTCCAAGGCTTCCCTGATGAGTTTAAAATGGTGGTATCTGATTGCCAAATTCGGAAACAAGCAGGCAACGCTGTCCCAGTTGACATGATACGGAGTGTGTTAGACTGCTTTATCCCGTTGGTTTTTGGAGAGAAGGCAATTTAGGCACTATAATTTTTGCCGAAAACTATATACTTGAGCAGTCCGCTGTGGTATAATGTAGATGTACTACAGCGGATTTTGTTGTTTTGAGGTGGTATTATGGCTGAACCGCGCTTACGAACCGTCAATAAAGCAGTACCGCCGTACGCCATGAATAAGTTTCCGGCTAAGTTTATTGAGCGGTTTGCTGAAGAAGTTGTTTATATGCTTTCAACGAAGGAAGCTATGTCCCTTGAAGGCGATGAATGGGAGCAGATATTTGCATATTGTGTTGGTGCCCAATGGAAACCTTCGAATGTTGGTCTTGACGATGTGGTTTTGGACAACTGTTGTTGGAGTGCAAAAACTGTAAAGAGCAGCCGAGCTAACATCGGCCTGCAGAAAGAGGTGCGCCTTATTAGCGGACGTAATTCTCCTACATATAGTTTTGGCGAAGACAAAATCATCGAGGCAGACCCAAATCACATAGGCAAATTAGTCCTTGACATTTGGAACGAGCGTGTTTCTGGAATCAGGCAGTATTTCAAATTTGCTCGGACAGTTGTCCTTGTAAAATCTAACGACTATTCTGAATACCTGATTTTTGAAACAGAAACTATACGATATGATCCAGAATTGTATTATTTTAAATGGAATAAGCGTGGAAACCTCGAAGGGTACACAAAAGATTCACACAGGCACGCTTTTACCTGGCAACCTCACGGAAGTCAGTTTACAATCGTTGAAGAGATTCCGGACGAAAGACTGCACATCCGTATAAAAAAGCCGGACAAGCTAAACAAAACCGCTGTTCTCCAAACATTGGGTTTTGATAGTAGTTGGTATACCTTGATGGAGGATGGGGAATAAAATGAATAATACAGAGTTTAAAGACTGGCTAATCACTAAACACGTTTATTCTACCCCAAAGCAGGTGACTGATTGCCTTTCACGTGTGCGTAGAGCCGAGCGTGCATTAGTTTCGGAACTTGGGCCAGAGTATGATTTTGATTCGCAGTTTTCTGCTGACGGCGGAGAGCACGTGAGACTGTTGCTTTCCCGAAGAGGTTTATCGGAGGAGATGCAGAGGTATAAGGTGAAAGGTTTACCAATAGGCACAAATCAGATGGATAGCATTGCCTCTGCAGTACGAAAGTATTTTACTTTCAAAAAGGAACAGCTGAGTTAAGCCCCTTGCCCACCCATTTAAAATAATGCTTATTTTACTGTTTTTCTAAAGTGGGTGAAATAAAATGGCAGATGTATTTACGCATCCTCAAAGGTCGGCAATCATGCGGGCAGTAAAATCCAGCGGGAATAAAAGCACCGAAATAAAACTAATTCAGTACTTTCAAGAAAAGCATATTACGGGATGGCGACGTGGCTATCAAGTAAAAGGGCACCCTGATTTTGTCTTCCTGCAAAAGCGAATTGCCATTTTTGTAGATGGATGCTTTTGGCACGGACATGACTGCCGAAACACAAAGCCCTCAGCTAATTCTGACTATTGGCGTCAGAAACAGCAGAGAAATATAATACACGATCAAGAGATAACTGCTTTATTTGAGCAACGTGGTTGGACGGTAATTCGCATATGGGAATGTGAGCTCAAAAAGAAGAACCGCGGTGTTTTGGAAGCAAAGCTATCCCCACTACTGAATGATTAAACGATAGCCCACAAATTAAACGGTAGCCATAAATCAAACGATAGCCTACTGCCATCCAGTGCCTTTGCGAACTGGGTTGGCGGCAGGCTATCTCTTTGTCTGGCGGCGGCTGGGGGAATAAAAGCCCAAACTCCCTTGAAATCAAGGCTTTCGGGCAAAAAGAAAGAACCGCAACCCTGATACGCATTGTATCAAAATTGCGGTTCTTCTTTGGTGGACCCGATGGGATTCGAACCCACGGTCTCTGCGTTGCGAACGCAGCGCTTTCCCAGCTAAGCTACGAGCCCGTATAGAAAAGCGCGCCGGCACTTATTAACCTCTTAACCGCAAACGCTCTGAACAGCCCCTGTTTTGATGGGCGGCCGCAGGTTTTAACCCTGCTTATTAAGCGTTTGAAGCAAAGACTCAGCCAAACACGCGCAGATAAATGCGCTAAAGCATCCATCCGACTTATCTATACTATCGCAAAGGCTGCGGTTTGTCAAGATATTTTTTTAAGAATGTCGTAAATTTCATCCGCCGCTATGTTCTTGTCGTCAAACGCCCTCGCCATGGCGGAAAGCCTTTCGTCATCCCCTAAAAGCTCTTTACACAACGCAGCAAGCTCGCTTTCGTCGTTCGCCGCGACCGCTGCGCCTTTTTTAACCATAAACTCAAGGTTTGTCTGCTCGCATCCCGCAACTGCGTTGAAAAGCAGCATTGGCAGGTGCTTTATCCTTGCCTCGCTTACGCTCAGACCGCCCGGCTTTGTTATGTACAAGTCCGCCGAATCCATAATCACAGGTATGTTGCTCACAAATCCCGCTATCCTTATGTTCGGCGTGCTGCGGTACTGGTAGTCGAGCAGCTTTCTTAACATCTGGTTTGTTCCGCATATCACGGTTAAAACATCGGTGGGTGATAAAACCTTGCTCAGCTCAGACGTGAGCCTGCTCATAGGGCCGCATCCCATACTTCCGAACATCATCATCACATGCTTAGAACCCTCGTCAATGCCTATCATGTGCTTTGCCTCGGGCTTGCTGTAGTTAGAATAAAAATCCCGCCTTACCGGTATGCCTGTTATGGTGTACACCTTTTCTTTCGGTATTCCCACCGCCTCGTACGCCGGTATAAGGTCGTCGGACGGCACAAAATATGCGTCAAGACGCATCTCGCTCGTTATCGGCGTAAAGGTGTAATCGGTGGCGATGAAGCATGTTTTTACGTCAAGGTCTGTATGCGTGGCGCGAAGCTGAGTCATCATAAGCCCCGAAAAAACGTGCGGACAGATGACGCAGTCATATCCGCCGCCGACTATGTAATCATACAGCCTGTCAGCTCCCGAAACAAGAAATTTTCTTATCGGCGAGCCGTCCTCAAACAGCTCCGGCTTGTTTTCCGCTATGTTATATCCGAAATCAAATACCTTCGGCAGATATCTGTAAAGCCTTGTGTGCCAGTTGCTTATGACGGAAGACGCCCTGTTTGAAATAAAAGAAAGTGAATCTACGCTTGAACACTCCTCCGAATGAATTGCAAACGCTTCCTCTATCGCCCTTGATACCGAGTTGTGACCCTGACCCGTGTTGCAGGTGAGTATGATCGCTTTCATGTTTTTTATCCCCTTTAAATATCTGCATCTGTGCGCATAAGTGGGACAACGCCAGAATGCATTAATATTTTACTATGGTTTAATTATAACTTATAGAAAACATGTTGTCAATTAAATGCCATTGACGGGCGAAAAACTTTGAAAATTCCCTTGACGCGCAACCGCGACGGATATAAAATCATAATGACTTTCTTGATATATAATAACTTTATTTCTTTTTGGGTTGATTTATAGTTTGGCGTATTATATAATAATGCTAATGTATCGTTGAAAGGAATGATATTAATTTATGAAGAAGAGGATTGTTACTATGATTGCATGTGCAGCAACGCTCTTCAGCAGCTTGAGCGGCTGTGGAGCTACAAAGACAGATTTTACTATAGCGAAGGATCTTATTCCGAGCACTGATTTGGGATATACCGTCGGCGATACTCTCACCGAAACAAATAAGCCTATAGGAGATCACAACCCCATTGCTTCCAACGTGTTCTTTGCCGACCCTACGGCTGTTGAGTATGAGGGAAGACTTTATGTATACGGAACCTGTGACCAGCAGGAATATGACGCTAAGGGCGGATTCGGAGCAAACAGCTACGGCAGCATAAACACCCTTGCAGTCTATTCCACCGCTGATATGGTAAACTGGACTTATCACGGCACAATACCCGTAACGGAAATAGCTACATGGGCAGGATGCTCATGGGCTCCCTCCATTGTAAAGAAGGAAGGCGCTTTCGGAAAGACCGAGTTTTATCTTTACTTTGCAAACAGCGCCGTAAATATCGGCGTGCTCAAGTCCGATTCGCCCCTGGGCCCGTGGGAAGATCCTATCGGCGGCCCGCTCATAGACAACAGCATGAGCCAGCTTTCCGATGACCCCGTGTTCTGGTGCTTCGACCCCGGCGTGGTTGTTGACGAAAACGGCGTGGGATGGATAGCTTTCGGCGGCGGAGATCCTCATTCCGATGATCCCGATGAAAATGCAATGGATACCGGCAACTGCAGAATTGCAAAGCTCGGCGACGATATGATCTCCATCGACGGAGAGGTCACTGAAATCCATGCACCGTATCACTTTGAGGCAAACGAGCTTAACTATATCAACGGCACCTGGGTGCTCACATACTGCTCCAACTATTCGCAGAGATTGATTTGGCCGTCTGATTCCGAGCTTCCCGCTCCTTCCGGAGGATCTATGTGCTACATGACCTCCACCGACCCGCTTGATTCCGACAGCTGGGTATACAAGGGCGAGTACCTCACCAACCCCAACACTCAGGGATACCCCTTCAGCAATAACCACTCTCATCTTCAGGAGTTCAAGGGCAACTACTATATTCTCTATCAGAACGTGTCCCTGCTCGAAAATATGGGCTCCACAGTTGCCGAAGGCTACCGCAGCATAGGCATAAACCTGTGTGATGTTGACGAGGAAACCGTCACCTTTGCCCCTGCGACGATGAACGATGAGGGCGTTGAGCAGCTTGAGAACTTTGACGTGTTTGCTGTTACTCCGGCGGAGACAGCCGTAACAACAGCGGGCGTACAGTACTATTCGTCCGATGAAAGAACCTACATCACAAGCATAGACGACGGCGACTGGGTTGAAATCAGCCAGGCCGATTTCGGCGACGGCGTAAATTCATTTGCCGCAACCGTAAGAGGTGAGGGAATCATCGAGATAAGACTGGACAGCGTTGACGGAAATCCTGTAGGAAACGTTCAGTTCTCCACCGACGGCGAGTATGCAACATACGTTTGTGACCTCGACAAGACCGTATCAGGCGTTCACGATTTGTACCTCGTGTTCGGCGGATCGTTTGTACTTGACGAGTGGCAGTTTGCTTACATCGTTGAAGAGGAGCTGGCGGAGTGATTTAATCACCGCATGTATTTATAACGCATTAAAGCCTCGGCAAAACCTGCCGAGGCTTTTTCACTTTCTGCGCTTTACACCGCAAAGACATGATAAAAGATAAAAATAAAAAGCCCGATAGCGTCGGACTTTTCGTTTTTGCGGGGATGACTGTACACCAAGCTGCACGTCCTGACTCCGCCGCTACCTGTTCGCTGCAGCCATTGCATCTGCATGCGCAAGCTTTCGCATTTTGACCCCGGTCGCAACCTGCCGATCAGCTTTAAATCAGCCGGGGTCAACTTGGATCAGGCATACGCAAAGCGCATAAGCAACAGCTTTTCGCTTCTATCAATATGCCTTGAATTAAGCTCTTGTTACCTTGCCGGATCTTAAGCATCTCGAGCATACATAGATGTGGCAGGGAGTGCCATTCTTAAGAACCTTGACTCTCTTGACATTGGGCTTCCATGTTCTGTTGGTTCTTCTGTGTGAGTGGGATACCTTTATTCCGAAAGTAACACCCTTTCCGCAAATATCGCATTTTGCCATCGGGCTGCACCTCCTTATTGTTTGTTCAGAATTCAACAAGCTATATCATATCAAATTCTAAAGGCGATTGCAAGTGCTTTTCAAAAAAATTTATGCTTTTTATCCGCCTGCGCGAATCAAACCGCAGAACTTAGCCCATATAAATTAAATAAAACTTAAATTGCTTGAATTTTCGCAGTGAATGTTGTATCATTACAATGAGTTTTAATATCGTGTTGCTGTGACGCCTTGCAGCCTGATGAGCGTGCCGGCGATAATAAATGAGCATAATAACATGTCATAAGGAGATATTTGATGACCATATTTTCATACCTAAATAGCCCCGCCGAAATGCTTATAATGATAGGCATAAGGCTTTTGATAGTTTTCACCATACTTCCCGTTCACGAGTATGCACACGCCTTTGCCGCAAAAAAGATGGGCGACAACACGGCTCTTATGGCGGGACGCCTGACGCTCAACCCGATAGCGCATGTCGATCTTTTCGGAGCGCTGTTTTTGGTGCTGTTCGGCTTCGGCTGGGCAAAGCCGGTTCCGATAAATCCCCGCAACTTCAGAAACTATAAAAAAGGCATCGCCATAACCGCTGTCGCGGGACCGCTTGCAAACCTGATCTGCGCAGCGCTCGGTATTTTTGTGTTTAACGTTCTGCTTTATGTGCCGATAACCCAGAGCCTTGTGGATGTGTTTTTCTACATCGTCATCGCTGTGGAATACTTCGCGATGATAAATATCTCGCTTGCCGTGTTTAATATGATACCGATAACGCCGCTTGACGGCTCAAGGCTTTTGAGCACGGTGGTGTCCTATAAGGTAAACTACTTCATGTCAAAGTATCAGCAGTACATCTACCTGGGCTTTTTGCTTCTTTTGCTGACAGGAGTTTTGCAGCGCCCGATGACGTGGATTATAAACCTCGTGTACAGCGGCATCAATCTTCTGTTCTTCTGGGTCGAGCCTTTGATGCGGGCTATATTCTATTAAGACGCCATGCAAAGCATTTCATATAAGCTTGAGGGATTTGAAGGCCCGCTTGACCTTTTGCTGTTTTTGATAACGAAGCACAAGCTGGACATAAAAAATATACAGATATCTGCGCTTTTAGATCAGTACCTTGAATATATAGACGGCATAAATGACTGCGACTTTGAATACGCAGGCGACTTTTTGGAGATGGCGGCAAGGCTTATCCTTATAAAAACACTTTCCCTTCTGCCAAAGCACGAGGAAGCCGAACAGCTAAAGCGCGAGCTTAGCGGAAGGCTTATCGAATACTCCATATGCAAACAGGCGGCCGCAAGGCTGAAAGAGGATTACGTCGGGGATAAGATATTCGTAAGAGAGCCGACGGAAATCCCCGCGGATAAGACATACCGAAAAACCCACGACCCCGCAGAACTTCTCGCCGCGTATAGAGGAATGTACGACAAGAAGCTGATGCGCAAGCCGGTCGAGGCGTCGGTGTTCCGCCCGATAGTTTCGCACAGAATCGTGTCCGTGACTACGGGAATAGTCACTGTTTTAAGGCGCCTGTACAAGACGGGCAGCTGTGACGTTTCGGACATACTCGATTCTCAGCGAGGCAAGTCGGAAAAGATAGCTGTGTTTTTGGCGGTGCTTGAGCTGACAAAGTCGGGAAGAGTGAAGATAAGCGATGACAATCGCGTCATAACTTTTGAGGGAAGAAAAAAGGAGAACGCAGATGCAACTTGAAGAAAAGCTTTCGATAATAGAGGCGGTGCTGTTTGCATACGGCGAGCCGATTGAACCTGCTAAGCTTGCAGGCGCATGCGGGGTGGATGAATCGGAGATTGCAAGGATGGTTGCGGCTCTCAACGCGGAGCTTTCTGACGGCGGCTCTGCCCTGACTGTTTTGAGCGTCGGCGGAAGTTATCAGCTTGCGACGAAGCAGGAATACGCCGAATACATACGCGCAGCCATGGACACCAAGCGCAGCGCGGCACTTTCATCCGCGGCGATGGAGGTGCTGACTATAATAGCATACAATCAGCCGGTGACAAGGAATTTTGTCGATGACGTAAGAGGCGTGGACAGCGGCGGAGTTATAAACAACCTCATAGAAAAGCAGCTCATAGAGGAGGCGGGAAGGCTCGATATTCCCGGAAAACCGGTGCTGTTTAGGACAACCCCGAACTTTTTAAGGTGCTTTTCGCTTTCGGACATTTCGGAGCTGCCCGCACTTCCGACGGAGGATTCGCAGCTTAGCTTTGAAGATTTTTTGCACTCTGAGCAGCATGACTGAATAGCACGCGCCTGTTCGGTCAAGTATAGATAGGAAAGGGGACTGATACTACGGCGGGATATATAATTTTGGGGATATTTCTTGCGCTCGTTTTGATAATTGCAGTCCTGCTTTATTCGCCTCTGAGAGCGTACGTCGAGTTTGACAAGAGCAGACTGAAAGTCAAGGTAAAGTACCTGTGGCTAAAGCTGTACGAGCTTGACACATCACAGAAAAGCAGCGATGACGACGGCGGTAAAAAGGGCAAAACCTCTGCCGATAAGGACGGCACATCCGCAAGCGCTGAAAACGGGACAAATAAAAATACATCGTCCGATTCGGAAGCGGCGGGCACGCATGAAAGCCGTGACGATTCCGCAAAAAAAGACGAGCCGGACAAGCCCGAAGAGGGCGTGACGCGAAAAAAGGCGTTTTCAAAAAAAGACCCTGACGGAAAAAAGCCAAAGAGCAAAGCAAAGAATAAAACCAAGCCTTCGCTGATCGAGCGGTATAACGAGATCAAGCCTTACATACCCACGGCGAAAAAGGGCTTGAGGCGGCTTTTAAAGCTTATAAGACTCACCCGCTTGGAGCTTACAATGACAGTCGGCGGCTCCGACGCATACGAGGCGGGGATGAACTTCGGCAGAGCAAATCAGATTTTTTACCCTGCCCTTGCCGTTGTGTGCGTGATTTTTACGGTTTCAATAAAGAAAACTCAGATACTGTGCGACTTTGACAATCAGACGTTCGACATAAACGGCAGGACGGTGGTCAAGGTCACACCCGCGGCGGTTTTGAGCCTAGCGGTATATCTGCTTATAAATTATTTCAAAATAAAAAAGAAAATTGATAAGGAAAGTAAGAGGGAGACAAACAATGAGCGAAAAGAACAGCTATCTTGAAAACCTTGTAAAAACGGCGGTAGAGAAGATCAAGGAAATGGTTGACGTTGAGACCATAGTCGGCAAGCCGATAAGCGTGCCCAACGGAACAATTATCATTCCTGTTTCAAAGGTTGCGGTGGGATTCGGCTCCGGCGGATCTGACCTTCCCACGACAAGCTCTAAGGATCTTTTCGGCGGCGGCGTGGGAGGCGGAATAACCATTCAGCCCATTGCCTTTATAGCAATATCCCCCGAGGGCGACGTCAAGCTCCTTCAGATGACTATAAACGCATCAAAGGAAAATGCGGCGCTTGCAATACTTCCCGAGATAATTGAAAAAATTTCCGGAATGTTTGGAAAGGATAAAAAGTCCGAATCGGAGGAATCCGAGCAGGAAGAATCAGCCGATTAAATCGCTGTATGATTTTTTGTATTGTCCATAAAATATACTGTATTCATTACGGAGGTATTGTTATGGATAATATAAAAAGATGCGCTGTATGCCTGATTTGCCTTTTGGTAATGGCATCCTGCCTGTGTATAAAAGCGCGGGCGGCAGAACCGGCGATAGCGGCAAGGGCAGCAGCTTTGATAGATATGTCCACGGGAAAAGTGATTTTTGAAAAGAACGGATCAATGCAGCTTCCGATGGCAAGCACGACAAAAATAATGACCACCCTTTTGACGCTTGAGGCGGGCGACCTCGACAGCTATTTTGAGGTTGACCCGAACGCAATCAAGGTTGAAGGCTCGTCGATGGGCTTAAAAGAGGGCTGCCTTGTCACAAGGAGGATGTTAGCATACGGAATGATGCTCCCCAGCGGCAACGATGCGGCAAATTCTGCTGCGGTCAGCGTAGCGGGAAGCATAGATGATTTTGTTCGCATGATGAACGACAGAGCGGCACAGATGGGACTTGACAACACGCATTTTGTCACCCCGTCCGGCCTTGATGATTACACATCTGATCACTATTCGACGGCTCTTGACATGGCATATCTGACGGCAAACGCCTTAAAAAACGAGACGTTTAAACAGGTGTGCCAAACGAGAAGCATAAAACTTGAGTTCGGAGACGGAAAAGAGTTTTGGCTTGCAAACACAAACAGGCTCCTCGATTCATGCGAGGGCGTAATAGGCGTCAAGACCGGCTTTACGGATAAAGCGGGAAGATGCCTTGTGTCCGCCTGCACAAGAAACGGAGTCACCCTCATATGCGTGACCCTAAACGACCCGAACGACTGGTATGACCACACCAACCTGTACGATTACGGGTTCGGGATGTATGAAAACTGCGAGTTTGGCGGCGTGTCGCTGAAAATACCGTGCGCGTCCGCTGAAAACGGAGGCTTTGTCGTGGCGTCGAGCGACGGTTTCGAGCTGCCTTTGATGGAGTGCGATTACCCGAGGGTGGAAAGACTTGTTTTGCTGCCGAGGTTTGTTTACTGCGACGGCATGTGTGATGAATGTAATGACGATGAACCTGTTGAGCCGGTGTCCGTCGGGAGGGTAATCTACCTTCTTGACGGCTGCATTATAGCTCAAAAGGAGCTGTATATAAGATAATCCGAAGCGAGCGGCGGCTGTCCGCCTCGGCGCACGGGAAAACGGAAAAGACGTAAAACCGAGGAGGTATAGCCGCCGTTTTGCGCGGCAAGAACATATGGACGAGAGGATTCAAAAGATAATAAGCGCTGTCGGCGCAGCGTCCCGCAGGAAAGCGGAGGAGCTGATAGCGCAGGGCAGGGTGCAGGTAAACGGCAGGCCGTGCAGCTTAGGCGACAAAGCCGACCCCGAAAAAGACATAATCACCATAGACGGCAAGAGAATAACCGACGGCGAAAAGCCCACGCACCTGTATTTTATGCTTAACAAGCCGCGCGGATACGTAACTACCATGAGCGATGACCTGGGAAGAAAATGCGTCACAGACCTGCTCAGCGATGTCGAGGAAAGAGTTTACCCTGTGGGCAGGCTCGACAAGAACACCGAGGGCTTGCTGCTTTTCACGAACGACGGCGACCTTGCAAACTCCATAATGCATCCGAGCTGTCATATATCAAAGACGTATAGAGTGACCGTAAGACCTTCCGTGGATGAAGAACAGCTCATCGCACTGGAGAGCGGAGTGGTTATCGACGGCAAAAAGACGCTCCCCGCATCGGTGAGCGTGCTGACAAAGGAAGAGGGCAGGGTGGTTTTGAGCATCACCATAAAAGAGGGCAGAAACCGCCAGATAAGAAAGATGTGCGAGGCTGTCGGACTTGAAGTCGCAAGACTAAAGCGCATATCAATAGGCCCGCTGAAGCTTGGAATGCTGAAGCCGGGAGCGTACAGAGAGCTTACGCCTGCGGAGCTGTCAGCCCTCAAAGGCGCCGTGGCTAAGGGAAAAGGAGAGAAAACTCACAATGCTTCAAATCGTAAAGCAGGAAAATAAATCGCCTAAATACATAGAAAAAATAAAATCGCTCGGCATGGAGCCAAACGATGTTTCGGTGTCGGAATCAATAGACTCCGGTGTTGTCACCGGTTACGCGCTGTACAGCATTTTAAGCGACTGCGTGAAGATATACTATATCGAGGCGAAATCAAAAACCGGAGAAAACGACCTTTTGCTCTTTGACGGGATAGCAAGGAGCGTGCTGTTTCTGGCGGTGCTTAAAGGCGTAGAGAAGGCGGAGTTTTCTTCCTGTATCGCCGCCGACGCAAAAATGCTCGGATTGTCTGACGAAAACGGAACGCTGAAACCGATATCCGCAGTGTTTAATAAATGCAAGGGATGCGCCCATGCAGACAATTCCGAAGGATAAAACGGAGGAAACGCAATGAACAACGTAAACTACACCATGCTCTGCGACTTTTATGAGCTGACCATGGCAAACGGCTACTTTAAAAACGGCTACAAGGACAAGATATGCTACTTTGACCTTTTTTACAGACGTGTGCCGGACAACGGCGGCTTCATCATAGCCTGCGGCCTGGAGCAGGTGATCGACTACATAAATAATCTGCACTTTGACGAGGAGGACATAGCGTATCTTCGCTCAAAGGGGATTTTCTGCGAGGAGTTTTTGGACTACCTGAGGAGCTTTAAATTTGAGGGAGACGTGTGGGCAGTGTCGGAGGGAACGGTGGCGTTTCCTAACGTGCCTATCATCACCGTCAGGGCGCCTGCGATTCAGGCGCAGCTCATTGAGACGTTCTTGCTGCTGACGATAAATCACCAGTCGCTGATTGCAACCAAGACGAATAGAATCGTAAGGGCGTCGGAGGGAAGAGCCGTCTCAGAGTTCGGCTCAAGAAGGGCGCACGGACCCGATGCTGCAATCTTAGGCGCAAGGGCTGCATACATAGGCGGCGCGGCGGCAACCGCATGCACGCTCACCGATGAGCTGTACGGCGTTCCGGCAACGGGAACAATGGCGCATTCGTGGGTGCAGATGTTTGACAGCGAGTACGAGGCTTTTAAGACGTACTGCGAGGTGTATCCGGACAGCGCAACGCTCCTTGTCGATACCTATAACGTGCTCAAAAGCGGCGTGCCGAACGCCATAAGGGTGTTCGACGAGGTATTAAAGCCGATGGGCAAGCGTCCGAAGGGAATAAGACTTGACTCCGGAGATATAACGTACCTGTCCTGCAAGGCAAGAAAAATGCTTGACGATGCAGGGTACTCCGACTGTAAGATAGTCGCCTCAAACTCGCTTGACGAGTATCTTATAAGGGACATGCTCATGCAGGGAGCAAAGGTTGACCTTTACGGAGTGGGCGAGCGCCTTATAACCGCAAAGTCGTCCTCTGTGCTCGACGGAGTGTATAAGCTTGTCGCCGTGGAGGATGATGACGGAAAGATCATACCTAAAATAAAGATTTCCGAAAACGTTCAAAAGATAACGAACCCGAGCTTTAAGAGGGTTTACCGCCTCTATGACAACGAGAACTTCAAGGCGGTGGCGGATTATATGTGTTTAAGCGACGAAGAGGTAGACGACTCAAAGCCGCTTGAAATATTCGACCCCGATTACACGTGGAAGCGCAGACTCATGACAAACTACACCGCAAGGGAGCTTTTGGAGCCTGTGTTCATCGGCGGCAAATGCGTTTATAATAAGCCCACCCTCGAGGAAATACGCGAGCATTGCAAGTGCGAGGTTTCGACGATGTGGGACTCCGTTTTGAGATTTGAGAACCCGCATATTCAGTACGTAGACCTTTCGGAAAAGCTGTGGAACTTAAAGCAAAAACTCCTTTCGGAGCTGTCCGGCGGCATGAGCAATGAAAAAGCTGAGCTTTAAAATTGCTTTCGGCGGGATAATATCCGCGCTGTGCGTGGTTTTGGAGTGCGCAGTGGGCGTGCTGCCGATATTTCTTTACGTGTTCCCGATGCTTTGCGGTCTGCTGATGATGATCCTGATAGACGAGTGCGGCGTCAAAACAGCGGTGAGCGCCTTTGTGAGCATATCGGTGCTTTCACTGCTTTTGTGCTCTGACAAAGAGGCGGCAATACTTTACGTCGGATTTTTCGGATACTACCCCATAGTCAGAACGTACCTGCAAAAGATAAAATCGCGCGTGCTGCGGATTGCACTGAAATTTTTGATGTTTAACGCGGCGATGGTCTGCTCATACTTGATTTTGATAGCCGTTTTCGGACTTGAGCAGCTCGGACTTGAGGGCGGCGCATACGTGCTCTTAGGGCTTTTGGCAATGCTCAACGTGATGTTCGGGGCGTTTGATTTTATACTGGACAAGCTTGTTGTGCTTTATCGTACAAAATTTCGAGACAGATTTTTCGGAGGCAGGAGGTAACAAGCGTCTTTATGCGTAAAATGCACAATACTGCCGATGATAAAAGCGGCAAGAGGAAAAAAGTAATAAGAATTGTTTCGCTGTGCATACTTGTTGCCGTGATGATTTTTGTCACGATTATATGCATACCGATAGTTAAAATGCTCTCCACCGAAGAGGGCAGAGCGGGACTTGAGCGGCTGGTTGACAGCAACTTTCTGCTCGGCGTATGCGTGTACATGTTCCTGCAAGTGCTTCAGGTCTTGGTCGCGCTGATCCCCGGCGGAGTGATACAAATCCTCGGCGGAGTGCTTTTCGGAAACTTTTGGGGAACTGTGCTCTGCTCGTTAGGCATACTTGCCGGCTCGGCAATAGTGTTCTTTATGGTCAGGCGGTTCGGAATGCCTGTTGTGGAGGCGTTCATAGACAGAAAGGGCATAAAGAAATTCGAGTTTCTAAACGACACGAAAAAGCTTGAAATCACGGTGTTCATCCTGTTTTTGATACCCGGCATGCCAAAGGACGTTTTGACGTACTTAGCGCCGCTCACAAAAATAAAACCGTCCTCTTTTCTTGCGCTGTCCATGCTCGGCAGGTTTCCGGCGATACTCCTTTCGATAGTGTTCGGAGCAAACCTCTCGGAGGGAAACATATTAGCTGCGGTAGTCATATTTGCCGTGGTTGCAGTCGTGGGAATAATAGGCATACTCTACAACGGGAAGATAGTGGCTTATATAAAGAGCAGAAGAAAGATGTAAAAAAATAAAACCGTCGGCGCGCGCCGGCGGTTTTTTTGATCTGAAAACTTTATTTATTCAGATGCTCAACTCTGTATACGATGAGGGGAAGCAAAAGCCACTGCATGCATATTCCGAAAAGACCGGTCGTTATCGCTGTCCATATCGCGGCAACCGATACGCCCTCTCTTTCAAACGCAAACACCGCAATGAGTATCGCGGCAGCTCTTACTATACGTCCTGCCACCTGAGTTATAAGTACCTTTGCTATCGTGGGCATGTTTGCGTTCCTCAAAAGTCCCGCTGCAAGGCCGTACGCACAAAGCTCAACCATCATTATCGGAAGCATAGCTGCCCCGGGCATTGACGAAATCAAAAAGCTCACCATCGGACCTAAAAGTCCCGCGATCGCCCCTACGTAAGGGCCTGCCAGCAAGCCGGCAAGTATTATCGGCAGATGCATCGGCAAAAATGCCTCTCCTAAAGCTGTGCCCAGTCCCGACGCCGCACCGATCAGGTGGAACACCTGCGGGATTAAAACTGCGCCCGCTATCGCCGCAACAGTTGCAAGAGTCTGAGCTTTTACGGACAAACGCGGTTTATCAATAGTTTTAATAGCTGTTGACATGTCGTGTCGCTCCTTTCTAAAACTATCTGCTTTTATTTTATCACAAATCTAAAGAAAATCAATCACTCATGCTGCATATAATTCCAAGGATTTCTTCTTTCCCGGGAAGACCTTCGCAAAACGCAGCAGCCCCTCCCGCCGCCGTGGCAAACTTCATGGCGCTAAGGGGGCTTTTTGTTTTCATGTATCCCGCGACAAACCCCGCAAGCATGGAGTCTCCCGCGCCTACACTGTCAACTCTGCCCGCCTTCTTGATTGCCGGCTCATATATCTGCTCTCCGCGCTCCGTAAGCAGTACGGCGCCGTCGCCGCCGAGTGACACAAGCACGTTGCGCGCGCCCATCTTCAAAACCTGCCTGCCGCCCTCGACGGCATCGCTCAGCCCTGAAATCCTGCATCCGAGCATCTGCCCAAGCTCGTCCGCGTTCGGCTTGATCAAAACCGGCGAGTAGCGCACAAGCCTTAAAAGCTCCTGCCCGTCGGTGTCCGCAACAATCTTTGCGCCTCGCCTTGAAACCACGTCCGCCGCAAGCTCGTATATGTCTCCCGCGTCAGACTTAGGAGCACTGCCGGACATTATGACCACGTCGCCGCCTCCAAGCCTTTCAAGCCTGCAAATCAGCTCACGCACCGAATCCCGCGGAACATTCTGCCCGCAAGCGTTTATGTCCGTCTCGCTTTCGGTGCGGATTTTTACGTTTATACGTGTAAAGCCGCTGTCCAAAAACACAAAATCGCTTTCTATCCCGCAGCTTTTCAGGTCGTCAGCAATCGCCCTGCCGGTAAACCCCGCTAAAAACCCTGTCGCCACAGATTTAACGTCAAGCTCGGACAAAACCCTGCTCACGTTTATGCCCTTGCCTCCAAAATACACCGCCCCGCAGTCGCCTCTCATTATGGTTCCCGATACAAGCTCGGGGATGTGAACCACATAGTCTACCGCGGGATTGAGTGTGAGCGTATAAATCATATTAAAACCTCTGAACTATAAAAAATAGCAAAACCCGTGTGCGGAATATTTATCAGAATTTCAACAGATTTTATCGAGAAAACTTAGTCAAAACGCTGAAATATCTCACAGGGGTTATGCTTTTTATGCATAACTATTTTACATAATATGTCAAGATTCTTCTGGTACCGAATCCGCAATACACAATATTCTGTCAATTGCAATCTGCAAATCCGGGTTGTTTCGGTACGCTTCAATTACCAGTCGTTCGTGCCCTGTTATGCTATAGATTTCACCGTTTACCAGATAGTCAAGCGACACATCAAAGAACTCTGCAAGTCTCTTGAGCGTCGATAATCGGGCGTTTGCGGTGCCTCTCTTATAGAATCCGTCGATGGTGGTATACGGTATTCCGCTCTTAATGGAAAGCGTGTGTTTGTTGAGCCCATTGGATTTCATTAAGCTGTCGAGCACATTTAAGAACACATTCATCACCTCTTAACATTTATATTATGTCTCTGCTTGTAGTGTTGTCAATAATGCAACACGAGAAAAAGTGGTTGACAAAATACTCTTTTGAGTATAAAATATACTTAAAAGTTACCTTGAAAAGTAGACGAGGAGGAAGGGCAAATCAATGTTTCCTAACCTTACTGCTGAGTTAGAAAAGATGAAAATCTCCACGAAGGACTTTGCTTTCCGACTCGGTATAAGCGAGAGAACAGCCCGCAACAAGCTTGCGGGAAAGACTGAGTTTACGCTTGCCGAGGTTGTGAAGATAGGCAGTATGTTCCCTGACGAAAAGCTTGACTATTTGTTTTACTTTGAAGAAAACACTTAGCTTGCCTTTACGTCAAAGCGTAACGTCCTTACATATAACTCACGGCACGACGGCATGTGGCGCCGGGGCTTTAATGCTGCGCGCAAGACGCTATTTGCTTATAATGCCACGTCTTATTATGCGCACTTTGAAGCTGTTATAAATACGGGGAGATGTCAAGGTAAGATTTTATTTTAATTTTATGCGCTGCTTTATATTCATCTGTGCCGATTATGTGGTTTCTACAAACTGCATATTTTAATCATGCATAGGCGAAGTGTTTTTATCTCATCATGATGGATAAGCCTTCATTTTGAGGTAGGAAAAAAGCATATATATATATATATATATATGCAAGAAAATTCGACATTTTAAGCGGGCGGCATGTGTTAAACTATGCATGCATTAAGCTGATATGACAAACTAAAATAAAATTCCGAAAAAATTTAAGTCGTCAATTCGGAAGTTTGTTCACGCAGTCAAATCAGTAAGAAGGCGACCGTTTATCTTGTAAGACATGCTCTATTAAAAAAGAGTCGTGCAAACAAAAGAAAGCAGGTGTAATTTTAAAAAATGAAATCAAAAGTTTTAGCGATTTTTCTAAGTGCGGCGGTGATGCTCTTAGCACTTCCGCTAAGCGTCGTGGCGACCACAACGACAGTGTCGGAGGTAACGACAGTGCCCGCAACGACCACAGTTCCCGAGACGACCACAGTTCCCGAGACGACCACAGTTCCCGAGACAACATCAACTCCGGAGACTACGACACCTCCTGCCAATTATGTGGCTGAGATTGTAGATGGGGACAAGTACGAAACACTTGACGCGGCAGTCAGCGCCGCCGCTGATGGTGCAACAATTAACCTTTTAGCGAACGGTGAGATGACATCTGTTCCGAATAAGACGCTCACGTTTACCGGCAACGGAACAATCACCATAATTGAGTCATTTGGAACGATAGGCAGCGGCAAGACTTATACATTTGACGGCCCTGGAGTAAAAGCGAGATGGATCGCGCCGGAAAACTGTACAACTTGGCTTTTGCTCTCGCTTAGCGGAACAATTGACGTTAAAAACGGTGCGTCTCTGACGTTTGAGTTCGACAGTACGGCAGCGAGCATTACTGTTGCAATTTACATGAATAAAGGCTCAAAAATCAACGTATCGAACAAGTCAACATTCCAAATACTTGGACATAACACAGCCGGCAAAATCGGTGATGGAATCCAACTTGACAGTACAGCTCTATCGTCTATCAGCGTTACCGGCGGAAGCACATTCCTGATTGATGGCACTAACCGTGGGTATGCTAACAGTCCTACGGTTTATGTTGAGAACTCCACATTTACTGTTCGGAACTGCACATCAAACGGTTCAAACGGCGGAAAGTTTACGGCAATCAATTCAATAATCAACATGTCAGACAACGCCGGTCTTGGCCTGTCCACCGATGACCTTACAATAAATAATTCAACGGTCAATTGCGATAACAACGGATACGTCGGTATCGTAGTTGCCGGACAGCTCCAAATAATAAATAATTCCGTAGTAACTGCTGACGGAAACTGCAGGTCATACAGCGCAAGCGCCGCATACGCAGGCATGCGCATAACAAATGATTACAATCATTTAGTTGACAGAACAAGCCAGTTGTATATCAGAGACAACCTAAACACCGGCCTTTACGTTCGTAAGGGTAACTTAGTTGTAGAAGACGGCGCTGTGTTTGTAGTGACAGGCAACGTCGTTAACAACACCACCGTGGGCGGATATGGCGGCGGTCTGTGCATCGGCTATCTCGACAACTATGATCCTACTGTTGTTTTGCCCGCAGATGCTGTAGTTTATAATAACCACTCTCCTTACGGCGCAGACGATATCTACGTTGCTCAGGGAACCGCAGCCGGCGGCGGAGCAAAGCTGACATTTTCATCTGTCGGCTCTGATTGGTACCTCGACGGCGGCGAGGACTGCACACACTATATAGATGGCTGGTATGACGACAGCGCGAGCAGCCGCTGGGAGGCGCATGCATCGGTATTTGCCGACAACCATGCCGAGCTTTTCGACATTGCAAGCAGAGCAACCACAACCATCACCGGAGCAAACGGTGCGGTTTCCCTTAAAGCTGCGCACGGCCTTGAATACGGAAACCTCAGGGTAACAAAATATTGCGACAATTACGACGAGGAAGATTCGTTTACCGTAGAGCTCAAGCTCACCGTTGGCGGCACACCGTTTACATACGGCGACATAAGCGCGATATACGACTACAACTTCTGGGGCACAATCAGCCCTGCGGAAACAGGCGTGTACAGATTCGAGCTTGAGCCGAACCAAACTGTTGAGCTTACGGACATACCGGCATGGGTTGACTATGAGATAGTCGAGCTTGACGCGAACAGGGGAGGATACAATACCTCCTATGTGGATGCCGCCGGTCAGGAAGTTGAAGGCAGCGTCAAGGGAACCATCGAGGAAAACGGATTCCAGACAGTGTTCGTTGTAAATGACAGCGGTCATGGCGGAATAAACATCAACAGAGATTACGGCACCTTGTCTATCAGCAAGACTATAATCGGCGACGCCGATGACACCGCAAAGAGCTTTGACTTCGTTGTAACGCTGAGCCTTCCCGCGGGCGTGGATCATGACGGATTCGTATACTCCGGACCCGGCTACGGCGGAACAATGGGCACAAGCGCAACCTTCACCCTTTCAGACGGTGAAACCGTCTCCATAGGCGGCATACCGATAGGCACGACATATACAGTTACAGAAATAGCTAACGGTGATGATTACACCGTCACAAGCATGGGCGAAAGCGGCGTAATAACAGCCGCAGGCGCGTCCGCATCCTTTGTGAACGACTTCACCGACAGCGAGGATATAGAGATAACCCTTCCCGTTTCATTCTATCAGATTGAAACCGTAGAGGACGGCGTGAACTTCTGACGCCGGTGCGGCTGCGGGAAAACTCTTGTCCATCGCACACATTCCCACAGCACTATTTAATTTTTGACATACTCTTAAGGCAGCGCATAAGGAAGCCGGCCGTGTCGGAAGGCATGGGTCGGCTTTGCCTTTTTTCGGCGGTTGTCTCAAATCGGGTAAACAGGTCGCTAAAAAGACGGGTAACGCATGCTTTGTTGACGAAATCGGCAAGGCGCTGAAAAGTTCGTTGACTTTTTAAGCTTTTTAAATAAAAAATCGTTTTTTGTGAAAAATGCAGTTGCTAATATGAGAAATGTGTGATAAAATATACAGTAATAATATTTATAAATCCTTAATTTAAAAGGAACCGACTTGATATGTCTATTACGAGTTCTGTATCAACTAATGGTCCGTGCGACAAGGATAAATTCAAACAGATTTATGAATTGTACAAGGACATGATGTATTACATAGCAAAAGAGTGCTTGGATAATGAAGCGCTTGCCGAAGATGCTGTACAGATCGGCATGTTCAATATTTCAAAAAACATTGATAAAGTGGTTTACGCAGTGGACAGCACAGAGACTCGCACTTTTGTGCTGGTCGTGGCGAGAAATGCAGCGCTGAACATGATGAAAAGCGAGCGGGCGAACCGTACTTACGCTATGGATGACGCAAGAAACGTCCGAGACAACTGCGCAGATGTCATCGAACAGGTGGCACACAGCGCAGATTGGGAGTTTCTTAAAAAGTGCATAGAAGAGCTTGATGTTATTTATTCGGATGTTTTGACGATGAAATATGTAATAGGTTATAGCAACGACGAGATTTCAAAGTTTTTAAACATTCCCAGAAAGACAGTCGATACGCGAGTGTATCGCGCGCTGAAAAAACTGAAAGGAAAAGTGCAAAGCTATTATGAAAAAGAACATTTCTAATGATAATGATATCTTTGAAGCTGTGATGCGTGATGTCCTGAAGCAACTGTCGGAACGTGAAGCAAACGAGGCGATGAAGCACGCCACAGAGCACAACTTCTCAAGACGCTTTAAAGAAAACATGAATAAAATACTGAATGCCGACAGAAAAAAGAAAATCAGCGCGTCTTGCATGCGTGTTCTGAAAGCCACTGCGATGTTTGTGTTTGCATTTTTCATTGTCGGCGTATCGTCAATGGTAAATGTAGATTACAGTGCGGAATTTTCCGGACTGAGAGATCCGGAGGTGACCGACGAAGGACTCGAGTTTTATATTGACGAAAATGTCCATGCCGAAGCATACAAGCAACGCATTGATAAGATTTACTGCCTCACCGAAGTTCCGGATTTGTACATGCCGGATGAGTCGTATGCTTCAGCATACAATGTCTATATGGGCTACAGAAGCGAAAATAACGACCAGATTCACTTTTCGTACGGAATACTTGGCAACTACGGATTTACATTAACCGGAACCGACAAATTTGAAAGGGTAAATATTGACGGAACAGAGGCCATATATGTAGAGGGTAAAGACGAGCCGGACATGAACTTATTGGTTTGGTCAGACGGTGAATATCTTTTTAGTTTATTCTCAACGTGTGATTATGAAACGCTTGTTGAATTGAAAAACAGTCTAGAGGAAGTCGAACTGAGTGAGGACATTTTGCAGGAGGTATTTAATGAAGAAATGGGTTAATAAAATTTTGTCAGCAGTTATTGCTGTTGTGACTTTATTTACGCTGAGCGTTACTGCGTTCGCAGTTCCGGTTACTGTTCAGCCGCTTTCACAGGACAACATATATTTATATGCTACATTCTCGCCGAGCGGAGTAAATTGCCGCTGTAGCGTTTTCTGTGGTACCGATGTGACAAGCATTACAAACGGAGTGCTAATTCTCAAGGGAAGCAGAAACAACGTAATAGTGTCCAAAGCGGGGCTTAGCTCGTCTTCAAATACGCTGATTTATTCCTGCGATGCACCGGCAGTCCCTGCGGATACATATAAGCTTGTGTTCAACGGATACGCAAATACAAGCACCGGAAGCAGGTTTATAAGCGGTTCATCCACATACGTTTACAACGGATACTCATTGTATGAAGTAGACAGCTCGTTTGTCACGTATGAGCTGCCGGCGGGATATGAGCAGAAGCTTGTGTACTCGTTTGACGGTACACTGTACTAAATAATAATCGCTGTTGACACTGTTTTTCATTTAAAATAAAGATTCGTGCGGTTTGACGGAATCTAAAGCAAACAAAACCGCCGCTTGGCAAATTGTCAAGCGGCGGTTTATTTATTTTGCGTGTGCCGTGCGTTTTTCAGGCGGCATGCGTTTACTCTACTATAACCGTTATCTTAACGGACTGCTCCTCGGTGGGGATGTCCTGCTCATAAGACATGTCTAAAACCGGATCGCCGTTTTTGGCAAAGTGAACTCTTCTGATTCCGTCAACTCTGTTCGGGTCGGTCAAGGTTACATGGCTGTGGTAAGCTATGTAGGTGTCTCCGTACTCGTCAACAAAGAAGCTGTTGTGTCCCGGTCCATACTGACCTTCTACGAAGTCAGACGCCAGCCACGGAACAAGCGATTTTGTCCAGCTCTCGGGGTCGAGCAGGTCGTCGCCTATGTTTGCGGTCAGCATTCCAACGGCGTATGTGTTTCCGCCGGCACTTCCCGCCGAGTATGACAGGTATACCTTGTCATCGGTCACTATTGCGTTGGGACCTTCGTTGTTGTCCGTTATGTCTACGTTTTCCCAACCGAATCTCGGTCTTGTAAGGAGTATAGGCTCAGATGTGATTCTGTACGGCATGTCGGGGTTAACCGTAGCAAGCAAAATCATCGATCCGCTGTCCGTTCCCGCATAGGTTCTGTAGGACCATGCGACGTAGCTCTCTCCGCCTGCCTCAAAGTACGTCATGTCTATTGATATGCCGCCCTTGCCGTCTCCACGCGGGTTGTCACCGGCGTATCTCATGTCGGGGAGTATGCATCTTCTCGGGTCTTCCCAGTCGTCGGGGTTGAGCGGGTCTCCGCCGTCTTTAAGCTCTATTACATACGCCTGCGGATCCCAGCCGCTTATCGTCATTGCGCAGAAGATGTAGAGCTTTCCGTTTATCTCGTGAAGCTCCGGCGCCCAGTATGTGCCCTGCCAGATTTCGTTTTTGTACGAAAGTATGGTTGAACGCTTTACTCCGTCCTCAAACAGCGCCTCAGGCGTGTCCGCTTCTCTTATCTCAAATTCTCTCTGACCGTTTTGGTCGTCTGTGCCTATGAAGTAGTACTTTTCATTGTAGTAGATAAGGCACGGGTCGCCCCACGGTCTCGACTCGACAGGGTAGTCAAACGTGCGGCGGAATATGGTTCCTTCTACAGTGTACTTTCCGGGCTTGGAGAAGTCTATCTCGGATGTGTCAAGAATGATCTTCTTGTCATGCGTAGATCCGTCGCTGTAGTAAACCGTCGCATACAGGTCGTCTAAATCTTCTTCGCTGCTGACCGTTATCTCTTCCGGATACTCGACGTGGTCGAACACTATGTGCTGATAGTATTCCACAGCTGCCGCCGCAATTGTCGCGGGGATTTCTATCTGCACGGGGTCTACAGCTCCCTCTACGTCAACCGTGCAGCTCACGCCGTCGCCGTCGCCCGGTTCAGATTCAACCTCTTCCGGGAACGTAAAATCAATAAAATCGGTAGTTCTCCATACAACGTACCTTCCGGTGTCGTTCAGCTTGATTTCCGTGCCGTAGTCGCCGAGATCTATCTTTTCACGCGAATATTCTTTGGCGTAAATGACGTACTCGTCGCCGTCCTTGTAAATCTGCGGCTCAAGCACGCCGGTTGAGATTATGCCGTCAAGGTCGCTGAACTCGCACTCCGAGAACAGCATTCCGTAATCGTAAAACAGCGGCTCGTATGTCTGCCCGTCAAAGCTCACCGCCATATGTACGCTCTCCGCTATGTAGCTGGAGTAGTCGTCGGCGGATTCCTTGGTGTATATGGCAAGCTGAGCAACGTCGTTTTCATCGTACTGCGGCGTATCATCTTCCTTTTCCCCGTCTGCGCATCCTCCGAAGCTGAGCATGGCGCTTAAAACCGTCGCTGCGGCTAAGAGAATGCAGACAAGCCTTTTCCTCCTCATAATAGTGTACCTCCGGTAAATAAAATTAAGGATCGGTGCGCACGCAAAGCCTACACAATATTATATCCCTATATTGTAAATATACCACGCTTTTGCGCTTTAATCAATTGCTTGATAATAGATATTTCAGACGCTTGTATGTGCAAAATGCACTACTCATGCGTTCCTTGGCATCTGCATTCGCCTTTTTAAAGACGATAGCGCAAGATATATATTACAAAAGGTCAATAATAAAAGCCGCACACGAAACCGTGTACGGCATAGCGGCGTTTTAGATGACTTGCCTCACCATAGCCTGAACTTGACGGTTTTGAGGCAGTAAAAGAACGCAGGTATTAAGAACAAATCGGCCATCACCCACGCTGCGGGGTTTGCAAAGCATGCCACGTTGTATCCCCATATAGGCGTCAGCAGGGCGATTATCGTTCTTGCGACCATTTCAAACGCTCCGGCAAGGACTGCAAGCCTTGAAAAGCCCATGCCCTGAATCGTAAAGCGTATTATGTTCACAAACGCCAAAGGCACGTAGAAACAAACTATGGTGCGCAAAAACTGTGCGGCGTATATGAGTATTTCGTCGGCGCTTGGGTCTTTGAGGTCTACAAACAAGGACGAAAGCGGCGCGCTGCAAAGCCATATAACTATAAGAGCTATCACGGAGTAGCCTATGCCCAAAATTCCGCAGTCCTTGACTCCGACTTTCAGCCTGTCATACTTTCCCGCACCGACGTTTTGGCTGGCGTATGTAGCCATTGTGGTGCCCATTGCGTCCATGGCGCAGGCAAATATCTGGTTTACCTTGCTTCCAGCAGTGACAGCTGATACGTAAATTGTTCCGAGACCGTTTACGGCAACCTGCATTATTATGCTTCCTATTGCGGTTATGGAGTACTGCAAGCCCATCGGCAGGCCCATTGACAAAAGCGTCTTTATGTATTTGCGGTCAAGCGCAAGCTCGCTCTTTCCCACATGCAAGAGCGGGAATTTCTTTGCGATGACAACAAGGCATAAAAGTCCCGATATGAGCTGCGACAGCACCGTTGCCCATGCTGCGCCCGCGACGCCCATTTTAAAGTTGATTATAAAGACCAGGTCGAGCACGACGTTTAATGCGCTCGACAAAAGCAAAAAGTAAAGCGGGGTTTTTGAGTCGCCCAAAGACCTCATAAGTCCCGAAAGCGTGTTGTAAAGGAAGGTTACCGGTATGCCTAAGAATATCACAAAGATGTAGTCGTATGCATACTGCCACGCGTCGCTCGGCGTGTTCATCCAGTCAAGTATGTTTGCGCACAGCAGGCACACGGCAGCCGTTATGACGACAGATATTCCGAGCGACAGCCAAAGTATATTTCCCACGTACTTTTTTAAGCCCTCGTAGTCCTGCTGTCCGAACTTTTGCGCAACAGGTATTGCAAAGCCCGAGCATATTCCCATGCAGAAACCTAAGACAAGAAAGTTTATCGAGCCTGTGGAGCCGACTCCTGCCAGGCATGTGTTTCCCAAAAACTTTCCCACCACCATCGTGTCCACCATGTTATACAGCTGCTGAAAGACAAGACCCAAAAGCAGGGGAAGCATAAACCCTAAGATAAGCGACATCGGCTTACCTTCGGTGAGATTTTTCGTTGTTGATTTTCTCATAAAACGTGACCTCTGTACTTGAATTTAACCATTTCGATAGTGTACACTACCTGAGCAAAATATTCAAGATGCACTCTTTATAAATTTGGCTAAACGAAACCGCCGGTTGCTGTACAGTTTAATGCATGATACGGCTTTGATGCCGCCCGCTTGCTTGACGCATAATAAACAGTGTGATATCCTCTAATGCGGATAAATGTCCGGCTCAACTACCGCTTTAGCCGCTTTTTTGACCGTTTCAACTGCCGGTTGCTGCAAAACGGCGTCAAAGTTTTATAAAATCAAGTTGCAAAAGGGCGAACGCATGCTTTCAAAAATCGCGCCCGTGCAGAAAGGATTTACTATGTTTGATATGAGAGAAATAGGTTTAAGAATAGCAAGACTCAGAAAGGCAAAGAACATGACCCAAATGGAGCTTGCCGACCATATGAATATCAGCTTTCAGGCGGTGTCAAACTGGGAACGTGGAAACTCTATGCCGGATATTTCAAAGCTCCCCGAGCTTGCGGAGCTTTTCGGAGTGACGATTGACGAAATACTCGGCAAGAAAGCAGAGCTGATAGACAGCGCATCAAACAACAAAATTGATGAGTACCTTGCAAACAAAACCGTCACAACTGAACAGATCGAAGAGGCGGCTCCGATACTCAAGCCCACGCAGGTTGACGAAATGGTTGAAAAGGCGAACGTGGACAGCCTTGACGAAATGATAGGTATACTTCCCTTTGTGAGCGAAACAACTGTGGATGAGCTAATAAAAAAGGCGCTGAAAAGGGGAGACTACACAGCGGTGTCTAAGGCAATACCCTTTGCAAGCGATAATGCGGTTGACAGCATTGCACAGCAGATGGTTATGGACGGGCAGAACATCACTCCCATGGCTCCGTTTATCAGTGAAAAGGCGCTTTCAAAACTCGCCTCGACCATTTATAAACAGCGTGGATTTTCGGACATAATAAGCCTTGCGCCGTTTATATCGGAGAAAGAGCTGTCCATAATAGCGGAGCAGGAGTATGAAAAGAGCGGCCTTACGAAAGTAGAGAACCTCGCACCGTTTTTAAGCGAGGAATGCCTTGAAAAGCTTGCAAAAAGGGCGGTGAAGGAGTACGGCATTAAATCAATAAGGTCGATTTCAGTGTATATAAACGACAAGTCCCTTGACGAATATATAAAGGACGCACTGAGGTAAATAAAATTTCAGCCGCAGTATGGGACTAACCCAAGCTGCGGCTTTTTTGTGCTGTTTAGTTGCTGTGAGTATAGCCGATATCACGCTTGCATGCTTTCACGCTAAGCATGCCGCCATCACGGTTTATGAGCCTTTGAGAGCGCTTTGCGCCCTGGTGACGCTTTCTTGACTACTCGTTTAACATCATGTCTACTTCTCTTGTCCGAACCTCGATTGGCCTCTTCAAGGGTGTATGTGCCGTTTTGGCAGCCTATTATAATGTCGTCTCGGGCTGCGCTTGTCGTCACGCCTTCAAATATAACGGTATCAGATACAATCTCAAGGTACTTTTTAAATATCTCCGAGTCCGTGTCTACATATGCTTCGTCGTTTGGACTGTCTGAGTACATCGACAGATCTTTAAACCTTTAGTTGAATACCACGGTTCTTCGTTGTTGATGTCTGACCATCCGCTGAGTAAAGTCGAATAGTACTTTTTGTACGTGTCGGTGTTGTAGTCGAATTGCCCGTTTTCATAGTCGCAATATACAAGACCGTACTGCTTGTCGATGTTGTTGAAAAGGTTGAGATGCGGCGCTGAATATACCTTTCTTTCACCATTATAAGCGCTCAAAAAATCAAGGCAATCGTAAAGATATCTTATGTCCTCTTCTTTTATTTCAAGCTCTTCAACCGCAGACTTCGGAGAAAACAACAAGGATAGCTAATATCTTTTTCAGGGTGGCTTACCTCTGTTTATGCTTTCCGGCTGTCCATCCTCAGCCATTCCTTGATGTGAATCATTTTTTCACGCAAATCTGTGCATGGATTCGCCGTCACTCCAAAATTGCATGCGTGACTTTGCTTGCTATCTTGTCCGCAGCCTTTTCGCTTGAGATCTTGCCGTCGAACAGGTCTGCAACAGTTTCGTTGACAAACTCGGTCATGTCGTCTATCGCACCGAGCCTCTCGGGCTTTGAATGCTCGTACAGCGACAGCACAAGCTCGACGTATCCCTTTTGCAGATCGGTGAGGGATGCATAGTCGGGATTTTTCTCGGGGTCTTTGCCTATTATCAAGCCGTAGTTTATGTTGTCATAAACCACATACTCGCTTGACAGCAGCTCCAATAGCTCCGCTGCGGCGTCTATGTTCTGCGATGCCGGGTTGATGATTGCCGTTGCTGACAGCGCCATATACTTAGTTTCGCCCACGGTCGGCGACGCAATTATTCGTCTGCCTTCAAGATTTCCGATTTTCAGGTTGATAAAGTCAAAGGGAATCATGCCCCATCCGATTATGCCTTCGCCTTCGCCGTCGCACAGCACTCCGGCGTCGTTATACCCCTTCAGCCTCTCAAGATATCCCGCAAGCACTTCTTCATCGATTGCACCGTCCTGATATATCATTTCCTCGACAATGTTTCTAACCGTCTTGAACAAAAGCGTCCTCATCGTAAATGCCTTTTTCCCGCTGCCTTCAAGGCTGTCGCAAAGGGCAAAAATATCGTCAATGGTGGGCATTTCGGGAAGGGTGCAGCTGTCGTCAAATATCTCTAAAGGTCCGCTGAAGCTTATTTGCAGAGGTACACCGAATATGCCGTCGTCCGTGCTCATGAATTCCTTGACACCTTCGGTGTACACGTTGTCAAAGTTGTACACTATGCCCTCGTAGCTGTCGAGAGGGACGTACATCGAACTGCCTATAACGCTTGACAAAAGGCTCTCGTCTGCAAAGAATACATCGAAGTCGCTGTCCTCTGCCATCAGCTTTGTGTACATGTTGTCTATGTACTTTTCGGCGGGATAGGTTTGTATAATCATCTGCCTGCCGGTCTGAACCATGTATTCCGCCGCCCAACTTCTAAAATTGTGAACATAGTTACTGTCCGGCATCAAAACAATCAAAGGCTCTAAGGATGTATCCCTCGTGAAGGATATGATCACATTTGCCGTCTCGTTGTAAATGGTAAAATTGTCTCCATCGGCGTATTCAAGATAGTAGTCATCGTAGACAATTGTTCGGTCGTACAGCCCGATTTCAGGCCTGTCGAGTATCTCGACATCCACGGGAGTAATGCCTTTTTCGTATAGGGCATCGTTGTCAACAAGCGCGATATCCGAAAATACCAGCTCGTCTCTGTCAAATTCGGATATAAACTGCAAAAACTCAGAGTCGTCGTTCAGATAGCTGTCCAACGCGTAAAAGTTTCCCTCGCTGTCAAAGCAGCCGTTCGGGGAAATGACGTCCGTCTCGGCGCTGTATCTTACCTTGCCGCTTTTTATCCTGTATTCACATACGGTGTTGCTTCCGCCGTAAGGACCGAGGTTGTGATCCATGTTTATGTACATGTCGCCGTCTTCCGACAAGTCGATCCTGCGCGGTATGGCGTCCTCATCTGCCTTCCATTCATCGGACGGTATAACAGATATCTTCATCTCATCAATATCGTATACACATATGCCGTAAATATCGCGCGATGTGCACCCGAACGCCACATAATCGCTTGATACCGCCACATCCGAAACTGTAATGTTGCTCATCGAGTGCGGATATAGTGCTACTGTATGTCCGTCATAGTCATATACGTAAATATATACATCGCTCACAGCCGCAACATAGTAACTGTTGCAGCCCACAGCTAAAAGCTCAGAACCGTCGGTGATGGCGACGATAACTTCTTCGCTGCCGTCTGTCACGTCATACCTGATAATCTTGTTGTCATAAATTGCAAAAGCTATATTTTTAAATGCACATAAAGAGGTGGGAGCGTAGTTAAGAGTTATTGCGGAAAGCGGTATTGCGGTCTGCGATATGTGTTCCGACACCGGCGCAGTCTTTTTGCCGCAGGAAACAAGCGTAATGAGCATAATCGCCGCCAAAATGATGCATACTGACCTTTTCATAATAATTTGCCTCCTTTTAATTGGGTAGAGATTCAGGAGAAGCAACCGAAAATTCAGATGTTGTTTTTTTCCGCAAAACAGCTCACATAGATGTGCTAAATGCAGCTCTGTGCTGCCAAAAAAAACAATATCAATAATATAACTTCTATTTACCCCTCCAACTGTGTTTGTACACTACATAAATTGTACCATGGTATTTTTACTGCGTCAACTAATATTTTTGCAATAAGCAGTCATAACACGATTTTTTAAAGAAAATAATCTCGAAAATTAGAAAAATGAAAAGCTTTCGCGGTGTTGTTTCATAGTTACATGGATATTTCGCCTTAAAAGGAGCGCAGGAGTAAAATCTATGAGCATGCGAATTAAAAAATAAAGCCCCGAGACAATCCGCCTCGGGACTTTAAAGCATGCATCACATGCTTTGATGTTGATATTATCTCTTTGAGAACTGGGGAGCACGACGCGCTGCCTTTAAGCCGTACTTCTTTCTTTCCTTCATACGAGGGTCTCTTGTGAGGAAGCCCGCAGCCTTGAGCTGAGGACGAAGCTCGTTGTTATACTGAAGCAAAGCTCTTGAAATGCCGTGTCTGATAGCTCCTGCCTGACCGGTAACTCCGCCGCCCGCAACCGAGCAAACGATGTCGAAGTTCTCGGCAACTCCGCAGAGGTTGAGCGGCTGTCTTACGATGAGCTTGAGAGTCTCAAGTCCAAAATAGTCGTCGATGTCTCTGCCGTTTACGGTTATCTTTCCGGTGCCCTGATAAAGACGAACTCTTGCAACTGAGTGCTTTCTTCTGCCTGTTCCGTAGAAATAAGCTGACTTAGATTCGTACATTGTGTGATCCTCCTCCTATTAAAGCTCAACGACTTCGGGCTGCTGAGCAGTGTGAGGATGCTCCGAACCCCTGTATACGCGAAGTCTCTTTGCGGAATTTGCGCCGATGGTGTTGTGGGGAAGCATTCCCTCAACGGCGATCTTCATGGCTCTCTCCGGCTCCTTTGCCATCATGTCGGAGTACTTGTACTCCTTAAGATGTCCTATCCATCCGGTGTGCCATCTGAATACCTTCTTGTGAAGCTTTGTTCCGGTGAGAACTGCCTTTTCACAATTGATGATGATTACGTGGTCTCCGCAGTCAACGTGGGGAGTGTAGGTGGGCTTGTTCTTGCCGTTGAGAATTGCCGCAGCTGCCGCCGCAACACGTCCTAAGGGCTTGCCGGAAGCGTCTATTACATACCACTTGCGCTCAACATTCTGCGGGTTTGCCATAAATGTAGACATTTTGTTACCTCCTGAAAATATATTCGTCAAGGCATCCCGCAGCCTGTCTGCTGCTGTTTCGGATATCCCTGAATTCATAACGTTCGCTATTATAATACCTCAAAATTTAATTGTCAACGGTTTTGCGAAACTTTTTTTAAATATATCCCTCGTTCTTTTGATTTCTTTCGATTTCTTTTTGTTTTTCTTTAAATCTAAGTTTTTATTTCACTTTGGATGCGCGCCGAAAACAGCTGCACGATATATATTATAAATAGTAGCACATGCATGCCCGCCGCCGTTTGCATGCGCGGCAGTGTTTTAAACAGATTGACATATATGCACATATCGTTGACATCAATAAATATTTTTTAATGCGCTATTTACAAATTTATTTTAATGTTATATAATTAAATCGGTATAAGTACCAAATAAAAAATTGGAGGATAGAAAAATGAAGAAGCTATTAGCAATTGTAGTTGCAGTCGTGATGGTATGCGCATTGTCCGTATCGGCATTTGCTGACGGTTCTGCCACCGTGTCTGCTTCGTTTACCGCTTATTCAACCGGTAATCAGTACGACACCCTCAAGCCCATGGACGTAGGCGAGGGAATAGTATTCCGTACTTCCGAGCCCGGCACAGGACACATCGATATCACTGCTCTTATTGAACAGGTTGCTGATCTTGAGAACGTAACTTCCATCGAGGTTACTCTTGAGGCTGTCGGCAAGGATGCGTTCCAGACCCGTGAAGACGGCGGCGGAGCTATCGTAGGCCTCAAGGGCGTATACGATGATGCTACCAACTACGACATTGCACCCATCAACTGGGGTACCACCGAGACTCCTTACACCATGTCCGGCGAACTTCTTGACGGCACCGTTGCGGTATACGTCGATACTTCCAGCCATGGCCAGATCTCTATCAACGAGCCTTGGGAGTTCGAGGTCACTGTCACCGTAAACTATGTCGGCGACGCTAAGATCCCTGTAGAGTCCACCGAGGAGCCTGCTACCGAAGATCCCGCTCCTGCCGAGTCCGGCGATACTACAACCGAGCCTGAAGCACCTGCTGAGACAGGTATAGTTTTGGCTGTTCTTCCTATGGCTATCGCAGCTGCCGCAGTAGTTGTCTCTAAGAAGAGATAATTGCTAAAATTATAACTTAAACGGCGGAAAAATTCATTCCGTATTTGTTGAACTATTGTAATGTTATTTTTGATGAAACCGCAGAATATTATGTGGTGGTATTTACAATACTAAAGTAAAAGGTTATAATTGTGTGTAGCGTAATAGCTAAATTCAAATTTGATTTGGAGGAAACAATCATGAAGAAGATTTTAGCAATCGTTATTGCTATGGTTATGGTTCTCAGCCTTTCAGTTTCTGTATTCGCTGAGGAGATCGTGGTCTTCAATAACCCCGAGGGAGAGGCTTTCTCTGACCTGCTTAATCCTTGGGACTTCTACGGAATCGGCGGATTCTGGGGCCGTGCTGCTGCTAACGTTCTTGACATCACCATTGATGAGGTTAAGGAAATAGCTTCTGCAGGCGGAGCAACCTTCACCATGGTATTTACCGGTACCGAGTATGGTGACAGCGCTCCTAACCTCACCTTCGATTTCAGCGATCCTCAGGCTGCAGCTCAGTTCGTTGTTACCGACAACGGTGACGGAACTTACACCGCAACCGCTGCTTTCGATGACCTCGTTGCTGCTTGGGAAGCTAACGGCAAGACCATCGACGACATCCAGAACCTCTTGGTTCAGCCTAACTTCAGCGACTTCAAGCTTATCTCTGCTACAATCTCCACCGGAGAGGATGCTGTAGAGGTAACTCCCGTTGAGGATGAGACCACCACTGAGGAGACCCCTGCTGACACTGCTGAGCCTGAGACTCCTGCTGAGACAGGTATAGTTTTGGCCGTTTTGCCTATGGCTATCGCAGCTGCTGCTCTCGTAGTTGCTAAGAAGAGAAAGTAATTTAGGCGGCCGCATAAAAACGGCACCTGATATTTTTCATGGTACATAGCACCCTTGCCATATCGGCAGGGGTGTTTTTTTGCATATTTATATGTGCATTTCGCATAAAATTCATCACATATAAATGTTGATTTGTACAATGTGTCTTAAACCGTGTTGACAATAATTCGCCAACGTGATATTATACTAATATAAATTAGATTATAGACATGTAATCTTATTTGAGGAGGAATTTATATGAAGAAATTATTGGCTGTCGTAGTGGCAATTGCACTGGTATGCTCGCTTTCTGTAGTAGCATTTGCTGAAACAGAGCTGTATAACCTTACAAATCGTTCATCTGACACAAATGACGTGCTTGCCGATGGCTTCACTGTTTCCGGCTGGTGCCCGTCTCTGATCACAGAGCATATGTATCCTGATGTTATGGCTGCTTTCAAGACTGCAATCCAGACCGAAGGCGCTAAGATCGAGGTCACTACCAGCGGACCTATCAACGGAATTTTGCTTCAGTCCTATCCTTTGGAAGGCGGTTCAAACTATCCGCACATCATCTATAACGAGTTTGAGTCATCCGAAGTTGACGGCAGAACCGTTTCAGTGTTTGACGCTGCAGGCTTCATAGCTGCTTATACAAGCACAGATCACACCGATGACCCCAGCGTAAAGCTCTCAATGGACAACGTTCTTAACTTTGCTGTTGACGCTTCCGAGGGAACTGTTATCTACGCTGTAAGAGTTATAACCGATGACGCTGCTGACCCTGCTCCCGCTGAGTCCGGTGACGTTGAGACTGAGCCTGAGACCCCTGCTGACACTGCTGAGCCTGAGACTCCTGCTGAGACAGGTATAGTTT